>Ga0073928_10011627_pt1 | contig 10242 bp, 6 predicted proteins | sample PaiPotPPA55metaG_FD_76969 | JGI IMG/M metagenome (GOLD analysis project Ga0073928, IMG submission 76969) | Iron sulfur acid spring bacterial and archeal communities from Banff, Canada, to study Microbial Dark Matter (Phase II) - Paint Pots PPA... ... | reverse complement strand
GTAGTCGTACTTCGACAACAGCTCGCGAACCTCCATCTCGACCAGCTCGATCAGCTCTTCGTCTTCGACTGCGTCGCACTTGTTCAGGAAGACCACGAGCGAGGGCACCCCAACCTGGCGGGCCAGCAGCACGTGCCCCTTGGTCTGGGGCATGGGGCCGTCGGTGGCCGCAACCACCAGGATGCCGCCGTCCATTTGCGCCGCGCCGGTGATCATGTTCTTGATGTAGTCGGCGTGGCCGGGGCAGTCAACGTGCGCGTAGTGGCGGTTGGCCGTCTCGTACTCCACGTGGGCGGTCGCGATGGTGATGCCGCGCTCGCGCTCTTCCGGCGCGTTGTCGATGGTGTCGAACGAACGGAAGGTGTTCTTCGGGTTGTGCTTCGACAGCACCTTCGTGATCGCCGCCGTCAGCGTCGTCTTGCCGTGGTCAATGTGTCCAATGGTCCCCACGTTTACGTGTGGTTTGGAACGATCAAACTTTTCCTTCGCCATGATGACCCCAAGTCCTTTTCAAGTGCTGTGCTGCCGTTTTGCTCTCGGGGCGCCGGCGGTCCGGCTCCAGCCCCATAACTTGTTGCGGGTCCTGCTTCCCTCAGGGGCTAAAGCCCCGTCGGATTTCTCCCGCTGGATGGCAGGGTTGAAACCCTGCCCTACCTACATACAACTACTTACCCTGCGCGCGTCCGATGATCTCATCCGCAATCATGCGGGGAGCCTCTTCATAGCGAGCGAACTGCATCGAGTACGATGCGCGGCCCTGCGTGGAGGAACGAATGTCGTTCACGTAGCCGAACATTTCCTTGAGCGGAACGATTGCCTTGACCAGCTGCGAACCGGCAGCATGCTCCAGGCTTTCAATGCGTCCGCGACGGGAGTTGATGTCGCCGATGATGGTGCCGACGAAATCTTCCGGGACCGTCACTTCCACCGCCATGACCGGCTCAAGCAGGACAGGGCTGGCTTTCCTTGCGGCTTCTTTGAACGCCATCGAACCGGCGATCTTGTAAGCCATTTCGTTCGAATCGACATCGTGATAGCTACCGTCATACAGAGACACAGTCACATCGACCACCGGGTAGCCGGCGAGAATTCCGCCGTCCAGCGCTTCGCGGATGCCCTGGTCAATGGGCTTGATGAACTCCTTGGGGATGGTGCCGCCCTTGATATCGTTGATGAATTCGTAGCCCTTGCCTGGCTCGCTGGGACGAATGCGAATCTTGCAGTGACCGTAGTTGCCCGAACCACCGGTCTGGCGAATGTACTTACCCTCGGCCTCAGCTTCCTTGCGAATGGTCTCGCGGAAGGCCACCTTGGGCTCGCCCACATTGGCTTCAACCTTGTGCTCGCGCTTCATGCGGTCGACGAGAATTTCAAGGTGCAACTCGCCCATGCCGCTGATGATGGTCTGGCCCGAATCTTCATCGGTTTTCACCTTGAAGGTCGGATCCTCATCGGCCAGCCTGGCCAGCGCCATGCCCATCTTTTCCTGATCCGCCTTAGTCTTGGGCTCGATGGCCACCGAGATGACCGTGTCCGGGAAGGTGATCGCGGAGAGCGCAATCGGAGAACTTGGAGCGCACAGAGTATCGCCTGTCTTGAGGTCCTTCAACCCGACGCATGCGCAAATATCGCCGGCCATGATCTCGGTAATGTCCTCGCGCTTGTTGGCGTGCATCTTGACCAGGCGCCCCACGCGCTCGGTCTTGCCGGTGCGAGGATTGAGAACCGTGTCGCCAGTGCGCAGTTGACCCGAGTAGACGCGAATAAAGCCGAGCTTGCCGAACTGATCGTTGATCAGCTTGAAGCCGAGCGCCGAAAACGGCTCGCTGTCATCGGAGTGACGAATGATCTGCTCAGTCAGTTCGGACGGGTTCAAGCCAATGATCGGCGGAATATCCAGCGGGCTGGGAAGGTAGTCAACCACCGCATCCAGCAGAGTCTGGATGCCTTTGTTCTTAAAGGCCGATCCACAGAGCACCGGGAAGAGTTTGAGCTCAAGAGTCGCCTTGCGCAGACCAGCCTTAAGCTGGTCAGAGGTGGGCATCTCGCCATCAAGAAACTGCACGAGAATGTCGTCGTCGGATTCAGCGACGAGCTCTACCAGCTGCATGCGGAAGGCTTCCGCCTTCTTGAGCAGGTTGGCGGGGATCTCTTCGACATGGTACTGAGCGCCCATGGTTTCGTCGTGCCAGAGAATCGCCTTCATGTCCATCAAGTCGATGACGCCCTTGAAACCAGCTTCAGCGCCGATCGGAATCTGGATGGCCACCGGGCGGCAACCGAGGCGCTTGCGGATCGAATCCAGAACCTGCTCGAAGTCCGCGCCGTTCTTGTCCATCTTGTTCACGAAGCAGATACGGGGGACGCGATACTTGTCTCCCTGGCGCCAGACGGTTTCGGTCTGGGGCTGTACGCCGGAGACGGAATCGAACAACGCAACCGCGCCGTCGAGAACACGGAGCGAACGCTCGACTTCAGCGGTGAAGTCAACGTGTCCCGGGGTATCGATGATGTTGATGCGGATATTGTTCCAGGTGCAGGTGGTGGCGGCGGAGGTGATGGTAATGCCGCGCTCCTGCTCCTGCTCCATGTAGTCCATGGTCGCAGTGCCTTCGTGCACTTCGCCGATACGGTGGGTAATACCCGTATAGAAGAGAATGCGCTCGGTGGCAGTCGTCTTTCCGGCGTCGATGTGCGCCATGATTCCGATGTTCCGGCAACGATTGAGAGGTACTGTGCGAGCCACGATTATTCTTCCCTGGTCCTTCCGGACCTTTTGATCCAGGCCCTTTCAGGCCTGAAGTGCTTTGCCTTTCCAGGCATTTGACTCAGGCCCTTCCGGGCCCGAAACTTGATTCAGCGAGTTCCGCCCAAACTACCAGCGGTAGTGCGCGAAGGCCTTGTTGGCTTCGGCCATGCGATGAACGTCTTCCTTCTTCTTCATCGCGGCGCCGCGGCCGTTGGCTGCATCGAGCAGTTCGTTGGTCAACTTGTCGATCATGCCCTTTTCGCCACGAGCGCGGCCGTAGGTGATCAGCCAGCGGATGGCGAGCGAGGTGCGGCGCTCCGGGTTCACTTCAATCGGCACCTGGTAGTTGGCGCCGCCGACACGGCGGGACTTCACTTCCAGGAGCGGCTTGCAGTTCTCGACAGCCTTCTTGAAGAGCTTGAGGGCTTCGTCGCCGCCGCGCTGCTCGAGGTTGGTCATCGAGGTGTAGAAGATGCCCTGGGCAGTCGACTTCTTTCCGCCCCACATCAACGAGTTCACGAACTTGGTGACCAGGGTCGAACCGTAGACCGGATCCGGCGCTACTTCCCGCTTTGCAATGTGACCTTTTCTAGGCATGTTCCAAAATTCCTCGTCCTTCCGGACCCTTGAGCCCTTCCGGGCCTTTGATCGGCCCTAACGGGCCAGAAACTCAGTGAGCGTCGATCTGCTCAGTAACTACTTCTTGCCCTTGCCGCCCTTGGCGGGTGCCGCGCCGGCTTTGCCGCGCTTGGCTCCGTACTTGGACCGGCTCTGCTTGCGGTTGGCCACGCCGACGGAGTCGAGCGTGCCGCGGACCACGTGGTAGCGAACGCCGGGCAGATCCTTCACACGGCCGCCGCGGATGAGCACAATCGAGTGCTCCTGCAGGTTGTGGCCGATGCCGGGAATGTAGGTCGTCACTTCGATCCCGTTGGTAAGGCGAACGCGGGCAACTTTACGCAGCGCGGAGTTCGGCTTCTTGGGGGTCTGGGTGTAAACGCGGGTGCAAACTCCGCGACGCTGCGGCGAAGCCTGCAGTGCGGGAGAGGCCGTCTTGTACCGTGGCGCCGTGCGCCCCTTGCGAACCAGCTGATTGAATGTAGGCAAACCGCAACTCCTTGCAACGACTACTCAAACTCGTTTTGGGCATGGGCGCGCAGCGGTTTTGCTTCGGCGTGAGCTGGCCCAGACTGCAGGGCACAAGCGCACGGAAGCCAAATTCACTGCTTCGCGTCTGCCTTCGTACCAATCCCAGACGAAAACCGAGACGGTGACCGTACGCTCAGAGGCTCACTTCAGCCCGGGAGGTCGATTCCGTTTCCGCGGTTTCGGCCTGCATAATCCTCCAAGGTGGAGGGTGTCGCAGGCACCGTAGCGACAAGTCCTGCCCGCACAAGATCGAGCTATTTCAGGACTGAATTGGGAGGCCAGTTTCGCCATACCCCGAACGGCCTCTCGTCGTGCCTGGGCTAGAACAGACGCCCTGAATCCGGCATGAGGACCGCTTTTGCCAGACCACGATTCCAACGCACACGTGATCCCGCTCTTGTGGAACCTTTTAAAGATAACAAGAACCCGGGTTAAGGTCAATGGTCCAGTCGCCAAGTCCCACTACAAACTTCCATTTGAGCTATCGGATCGGCTTCCTAGACCGGCTTCCTGGGCCGCAATGGGAAGAGGAAGAGACTACCGGATCTCAGTGAAACCTTTCGCGGAGCGCACAAATCCCTTCAATTCCCGGCCCTCCAACCTGCCGGCCAGGAGGAGAAGGAAATTGTCTTCGTCCGATTTCAGGCACACCTCAGCGTTTGGGACTCCCGCTGTTCTGTTGGTAAATCCCTTGGAATCAACTTCTATGTGCATCGCGGTGGAGGGGCAGAGTTCGGGACGGAACGTAAAAGCAGCGGCCAGAGGATCGAACAGTGTGGGCGTGGGTGAGTGGTTCGCGGTGTGCGCGACCCATTGGTTATAGAGCAGGGAGATCTGGTCTGTCATCGGATCTCCCTCGGAGAACAAGACGGTCCGTTCCGCCGCCTCGAGATGAATCTGGGTCGAATCGAGAGGCAACACGTAGATCTGCACTCCAGAGGCGAAAAGTTTTGCGGCGCCGGCGGGGTCGCGGTTGATGTTCCACTCGGCATCCGGAGGGCGATGCTCTCCATTGGGGCCATCGTAGCCTCGATTGATCGAGCCACCCATCATCACCACCCGGCAGAGTTTCTTGAAGGTCTTGGGATCCTTGTCGATAGCGGCAGCGATATTGAAGAGTGGACCGATGGCGAGCAAGGTGATCTTGTAGGGATGAAGACGGATCTGCTTGAGAAGGGCTTCCACGCCATCTGCGTGTTTATGCCCGGGCTGCAGACGTGCGTAGGCCACCTGAGTCATGACATTGTCGGTCTTGGTGTGCACGCCGGCGGTGACGGGAATGGACAACAGGCTGCGGTTTTGCAGGGAGCCGAGGAAGCGATCGACGAGGTTTGCCCGCGTCTCGGTCTCTCCAAATGCGGTCGAAATGCCGAGTAGCTGGAGTTCGGGACTGCGCAGGACAAGGCCGAGGGCGAAAGCGTCATCAATGTCGTCCCCGATGTCGGTGTCTACCCAAACCATCTGGGGCGGGATATCGGGATAGGCTTCCGAGGGAGCTGCTTCGCAGGATTGCTGGGTTTGGGCAACGCATTGGCCAGCGGAGAATGACAGAATCACACCGGCGAGGATGGCCGGAAACATTTTCATGAAAGAACCCCTCTGTGGTTGCTGAGATGGAGGTGTTTCTCCATTGTAGACAGTGGCGCAAAGCTGCACATTCCAAAGACAAACCGACTCTCGTACAGTAGCATCTAGAGCAGCTTCAAAATTGGTTACCTGATCTGTCTGTCCTTCTGCGGGGTTTTCGACGGAAGAAATTGTTGTTCCGTATTGCGGTCTGAGTAGATCGCCGCGAATCTGCATGGGGCAAATATGACTGTTTCCTGCCAAGCCGAGTGATGCCGAATCCACGATCATCCCGCCGACGCACGTTCTGGGTGACCAGCCTGGTGGTCCTGTTTGCTGGAATTGGCGGGGGACTCGTTGAAGCGCAAAGCGGAGACACCGCGTCAGCGTCCACGGCATCTGGGCCCGCGGCGACATTCGACCTGCAGCGCGACCGGCAGCCGATGGCCTCGCTCGATGGTCTGTGGCGCTTTCATCCGGGCGATGATCCAGACAGCTCGAAGGGCTGGGCGCAACCCGACTTTGACGACTCGAGCTGGGCCCTGCTGCGCAGCGACAAATCCTGGTCGGACCAGGGCTACCAGGGGATGAGCGGCTTTGGCTGGTACCGCTTCGCGATCACCATCCCTTCCGATACCGAGCCTCTGGTCTTGCAGCTGGGGCCGACGCTCACCACCTACCGGATCTTCATCGATGGCCAGCCTGAAGGAGGCTTTGGCCGGATGCCGCCCAACATCGCTCCCCGGGCGGCGTGGAACTACCACGATTTCCCCATTCCGTCTTCGCCACCGGGGCAGAAAGGCAGACCGCGCGTTGTGCACGTGGCGCTGCGGGTGTGGCATTCGCCCATCTGGTCCTCGTACCTGGGAGGAGGACCCCAGATTGGCGGCCACCTGGTCGGTAACGCAGAGATGACGTCCGCGCAGACCATGTTTCATGAAAGAAGCCGCCGGCTACTTTTCGTGGACTTGTACTCCTATACGATCGCGGCCTTCATCGTCAGCTTAACCATCGCCGGGCTGTTCTTTTTCCGGCCGACGGAGCGCGAGTACCTGTGGTTTGCCATCCTGCTGATGGCCAAGGCGACCGATTCGGCGCTGAACATCAGTAGGGAGGTGTATGCCTTCCCATCCATCCCGATCTTCGACGTGCTGGACGGTGGCATGGTGGCGATTGCCCAGGCGGCCCTGCTGCTCTTTCTGACCAAGGTGCTGGGCCTGCGTCGAGGAATTTTTCTGAATGTCCTGCTGGGCATGGCGCTGATCAGCAGCTTTTTCAACGTGCTTTACTGGCCCGGCTGGCTGTCGGTGGCGGTTTCGGCGCTGCTCACTGTGATCTTCCTGTTTCCGTCGTCGATCTGGATGCTGGCGACTCTTGCACATCGGGCGATTCGGCGCAACCCGACTGCCCGGCTGCTGCTCGTGCCGGTGTTGCTGGTGCAGGGGCTGTACATTGTCGACAATCTGACGGCCGCGATCAACCAGTTCGGCTTCCCCATCGATGCACGGCATTTTGAGAATCCGTTTGTCACCTCGCCGTACACCATGCATCCGTCGGTGCTGGCAGAGCTGCTGTTCCTGTTTGCCATGCTGGCCTTCCTTATTCGGCGCTTCACCATTGCCCGGCGGCGCGAGGAGCGCTGGGAGGGTGCACTGGAAGCGGCGCGCCAGGTGCAGCAGGTTCTGTTGCCTGAGGCAATCCCGCATGTCGAAGGATTTGAGATCGATTGCATCTACCGCCCTGCGGAGATCGTGGGTGGAGATTTCTTCCAGATTCTGCCGGTGGGTGACGGGGAGTTGCTGGTGGTCATCGGCGACGTAGCCGGAAAAGGCTTGCCCGCCGCGATGATGGTTTCGATGCTGGTAGGGGCGGTGCGGACAGAGGTTGCCCATGAGGCAGAGCCCGCCCGGCTGCTGGCGATCTTGAACGAGCGGATGACCGGCCGGTCGCAGGCCAGCTTCACCACCTGCCTCTGTGCGCGGGTATCGGCCCAAGGCCGGGTGGAGATCGCCAACGCCGGCCATCCTGCACCGTATTGCAACGGCCGCGAGCTGGAATTGCCGGGGGCTCTCCCACTGGGCGTGATGGGAGGCGCAACCTATGAAACTTCAGTTTTTTCCCTGCTGCCGGGGGATTTCCTCACCTTTCTTTCGGATGGCGTGATTGAGGCTCAGGACAAGGCAGGCCGCCTGCTCGGATTTGATCGAACCCAGGTGCTGAGCAAGCAGCCGGCAGTAGAAATTGCCGAAGCCGCGAGCCTCTTCGGGCAGGTGGACGATATCACCGTGGTCAGCATTGCCTTTCACGGCACGGAAGCGGTGAATGCCATGGTTGCCGAGAGCATGATGACGACGCGCAGGAATGCTGCTGCGCAGGAGCCATTACACTGAGGGCGGTGTCTCCCGTGATGTCCCCCTTCTGGCAAGACCCTTTGACCGAGCCAGACCAGGAACGCGCAGTGGCGCGCCCACTGGCGGATCTGATCCAAAAAGACGGGCAGCTTTTGCAGATCATCGATACCGCCCTGACTGACGCCAGCCGTCGCGCCGGGGACCACCTGGTCTGCCGACCGGGATGCACGCAATGCTGCCATGGAGCCTTTGCCATCGATGCGCTGGACGCGCTAAGGCTGCGCTCCGCGATGCAGACGATGCGGGAAGTGGATCCGCAACAAGCGATGCGCATCGAGGATCGAGCTCATCGTTACCTCGAAGAATTCGGCGCGGAATTTCCTGGGGATGCGAGGACAGGCATGCTGGGGAGGTCGGAGGAGGAGCAAGCTGCGTTTGAGGAGTTCGCCAATGACGCGGCATGTCCGGCGCTCGATCCCGAGACCGGCCTGTGCGAGGTGTATGCGGCCAGGCCAATGACATGCCGCGTCTTCGGGCCACCGGTCGAGGTGCATGGAGAGGATGACGCCCCGGCGTATTCGGTTTGCGAGCTGTGTTTCACCGAGGCTTCCGCGGAAGAGATTGCTGCCTGCGCCCTGGACGTGCCGCAGGCAGATGAAGAGCGGTTGCTGGCCCAGTTGGTTGAGGCGCTGCCAGCCAACGACCCGCTGCGGCAGGGCGAGACGATCGTCGCCTTTTGCCTTACCCGGCCGTGAACAGCTCGGATCGTTGGCCTACTGGAGTTTCTTGAGCACTACGGTCGCCTTTTCGTCGGAGCCGATGGCGCCTTCGAGATGCAAGTAGTCGGCCTGCTTGTCGGCGGGCAGTTCCACCTGCTTCACCGTGTAACTGCGTTCATAGTGCAGCAGCTTGCCCTTGCCCGATTCAGGGGCAGATACCTTGGAGTGGTAGCTGGCGAAGTCCAGGTCGACCGTGACCGGATCCGGCATCTCATCCACCGCGTAGCCATCCGGTATCGCGATGTCGTAGCTGTCATGCCATGAGCCGGTCGCTTCGAGGTCGATGGGCACAGTGCGCGGCTTCTTGTTGACGGGGCGAGCATAGGAAGCAACAACACGCGGCCGCACCAGCATCAGCGGCCCCACCTGGCGAGCGTACTGGTGCGCGGTAACCTCGTAATGCAGGGATACGGGCTTGTCGAGGGCCTCAGGCTCGGCATACTTGTATTGGTCCAGAGAAACGCCGGGGATATCCGCACCCAGGGATTGCTCCAGGTTCTGGCGAACGCTTTTTTCATCGGTGCGCTTGAGATAGAGACGAATGTCACCCCCATCGGCACCCCGTCGTGTGCAGTCGACGGTGCCGCTGATGGTGCCATCGGCGGCCAGCTTGAACGTCCCCACTCGCTCGGCGCCGCTGGCGCCTGGCTGCAGGATGGGAAGCTGCAGCACCTGGCTCTCCTGGCCGTTCACCAGCAGGCCATAGCTGCCCTGCAGATCGGCGCGCAGACTGCCCACCGGGGTTCGCTCATCGGTCGGGTCGAAGATCAGGTAGGTCTTCCCGTTGTTGGCCTTGACGGTGGCCTGCAGGCGATCGTCGAGGACGTCAGCCGGGACTTCAATTGCCGCAATCATGTGATCGCCAAATGCAGAAGGCAGAGCGGGATCGACAAATCCGCGGCGATGATCGACGGGGACATAGTAGGCATGGATGCCTGCCACCTGCGCCATGGAGATGAGGAGGGTGGCTTTGTCTTTGCAGTCACCATAACGATGATGGAAGATCTCGCTGGCGGGGTGGGCCTGGTGGCCGCCAATGCCGCGCTCGATGACGAAGTAGCGGATGTTGCGCTGGATGTAGTCGGTGATGCGAGACAGCTTCTGGTAGTAGTCGGAGGTACCAGCGATGAGTTCCTGCGTCTTGGCGGTAATTTCCGGAGATGGATCGGTTCGATGCGCCTCGAGCTGATCGAACCACTGGCCGATGGCGCGCCATTGGTTGTCAGTTCCCTTCACCGCAGCGTCGCCCCATTGCACGGACATACGGCCAAGGAGGGCGCTTCGATGCGGGGCGGATGGAACTTCACGCAGATCGAGAGGCGGCACCTGGGCCAGCTCCCATCGCCAGCGATTGGGGCCCATCTCCATCCCCTTGACGGCCTCGTAATGATGCCAGGATTCGGTGTGATGATGGCCGGGAGGAAGGTCGACTTCCAGCGCTTCGCTCACCACCGGGATCGCGTACTGGAAACGCCAGAGCTTTTCGTCGATGTAGCTGCGCAACTGCACTTCGGATTCACATACGACGACGGCTCCGGGGTCCACGCCGGGCGCCATGGCGTAGCGGGCTTTTTCGGTGGCTAGCAGGATGTTCTCCTGGAGGTAGCCAGTTTCGTGGAAGTCGGCTTCCATGGCCTGGAGTTGCTTG
>Ga0073928_10011626_pt1 | contig 10242 bp, 10 predicted proteins | sample PaiPotPPA55metaG_FD_76969 | JGI IMG/M metagenome (GOLD analysis project Ga0073928, IMG submission 76969) | Iron sulfur acid spring bacterial and archeal communities from Banff, Canada, to study Microbial Dark Matter (Phase II) - Paint Pots PPA... ... | reverse complement strand
TCAACCCGGTGAATAACACAATCTACGTGGCGAATCTCAATAGCGCCAACGTCACGGTGATCAACGGGTCTACAAACCTGGCCAGCACGCTGCCGGCGGGGACCAATCCGCAAGCGGTGGCCGTCAACCCGGTAACCAACAAAATCTACGTGGCGAACAAACGGCAGCAGTAACGTCTCGGTATTCGATGGAGCCACCAACGCCACCACCACGGTGTTTGCAGGGGCCAATCCGTAAGCGGTCGCCGTCAACCCGGAAACCAACACAACCTACGTAACGAACCGCGGCAGCAACAACGTCACGGTGATCAACGGGGCCACCAACATGATCAGCACGGTGGCGGCGGGGACCAATCCGTACGCGGTGGCCGTCAACCCGCTGACGAACATAATCTACGTGGCGAACAATGGCAGTTCCAACGTCACGCTCATTAACGCGGCCACCAACACCACCACCAAAGTGGGCGGCGGGGACCAATCCGTACGCGGTGGCCGTCAACCCGGTGACCAACAAAACGTACGTGGCTAACGAGGGCAGCAACAACGTTACGGTGATTGCCGGGACCTCGACGAAGACCACCACAGTGGCCGCAGGGACCAATCCGTACGCCGTGGCCGTCAACCCGGTGACTAACAAAATCTACGTGGCGAACTTCGGCAGCAGCAGCGTCACGGTGATTAATGGGGCCACCAACAAAACCACCACAGTGGCGGTGGGGACCAATCCGGCCGCGGTGGCGGTCAACCAGCTAACCAACCAAGTCTACGTGGCAAACTACGGCAGCGCCAACGTCACGGTGATTGATGGGGCCACTAACGCTGCCACCACACTGGCGGCGGGGACAAATCCGTATTTTCTGGCCGTCAATCCGGCCACCAACAAAATCTATGTGGCAAACGTGGGCGCCTCCAGCGTCACGGTGATCGACGGGGCCACCAACACCGCCTTCCTTGTGGGGTGCGGGGACCAATCCGTATGGGGTGGCCGTCAACCCCGTGACCAACGCAATCTACGTGGCGAACTACAACAGCAACAGTGTCACTGTGATTGACGAGCAGCAGGTGCAGAACATTCCCCTCAGCGCTACTTTATCGCTTAACGGTGCTGAGGCCGCCATAGGCTGTACAGAGGCGAGCGGCCTCACGACGTGCACCCTTAATCTATCGGCCACCAGTTCGTTCTTTCCCCATAAGACCGTGCCGGACGATGTTTTTTTCCAGATAGACACCTGGCAAGGCGCCTGGGGCGCAATGACGCCGGCCAGCTCCCCCGGCGTTTTCACCGGCCAAACGCTGCCGCTTCAGCCCGGCGTTCACATTCTCTATGCCTATGCCACGGACGGGCAGGAGGCCACCTCAACCAACACCGGTTCACAGAGCAGTCCTCTGATCGGCAATATCGTCGCCGCTGTGCTCCCGGTGCCCCCCCTTCCGAAGCTGGATTTCTCCCCGCCAGCGTCTTCATCCAGGTATCCCAGATCGGCGGCAATGCCACGGGGACCGTGACGCTTCATAATAACGGCTCAGCTCCGTTCAGTAGTTTTAACATCGCCAGCAAAGGCGCCGGCTTCTCCGTCTCCAGCACCACCTGCGGCACGCCCGGTAACCTGATCCCGGTAACCTGATCTCTGGCGCAACCTGCCAGATTGTGGTTGAATTTACGGCAACAGCCGTCGGGCCGGCGAGCGGCACTCTGACGGTGACGAACGGCGCAAAAGGCGTAACGCTGGGGATCCCCCTGACGGGCCTCTGTAGCGGGGTGACCTTCACCCCCAATCCCCTGGAGATTTCCGAGGCGGTCATGACCACGAGCGCTCCGCAGCAGGTTACCCTGACCAACACGCTAAGCTCCGCTATAGGCATTACCAGTATTGTGCTCAACGGGAGCGGCGCGAGCTCCTTTGTGCAAACCAATACCTGCGGCACGAGTGTACCGGCCATGGGCACCTGCACCATCAGCGTGACGTTCTCGCCCACGATGGTTCAATCGTACTCCGGGTCCATTACGGTCACGGATACGCAACCAGACGGCGCCTTCCAGGATACCCTCCTGTTGAGTGGGACGGGCGAGGCGCAAGCCTCGATCTCCCCTAGCGTGCTCGAAATTACTCTTTACCCAGGCTATGGGCAAAACATGGCCTACGCGTACCTGACCAACAATTTGCCCACCCCATTGAACAACCTTAGCCTGTCGACCACTTCTGGATTTGCGATCGAGGATACCGATTGCAGCAAGAGCCTGGCGCCCGGCGCGACGTGCCGGATCACCGTGATCAACACCGTGATCAACACCGTGAACAACGGCCAGTATTGTAACAGTCCGGGCCTGGTCGCCACCGACAGCGCCAACGATTCGCCGCAATCAATCCAGGTGTGTGTTTCGTATGGAATCCCACCGCCGCCGGCCTTGGTAGTTCCGTAGAAGCCACCATTGGCAGCCTGCACCAGCGGGGCGATGGGGTTGGCGCCGTCGATCGAGTTGAAGCTGTGCAGCGTTGTCAACACGCCTGCCGACGTGATTTTGAAGATCGTGCCAAAACCGTTAGCGCCGCCCTCGGAGGCTGTCCCGTAAAATTCACCGCCAAACTGCACCAACGCGCCAAAGGGGAACGAGCCGTCCGCTCCGTGGAAGCTGTGAAGCTTTGTCACGGCGCCGGCCGAGGTCACAGTGGCGGTGGGGACCAACCCGGCCGCGGTGGCCATTAACCCGCTGACCAACACAATCTACGTGGCGAACTACGGCAGCGCCAACGTTACGGTGATTGACGGGGCCACCAACACCACCACCACCTTGGGGCGTTGACAAATCCATATTTTTTGGCCGTCAATCCGGTGACCAACAAAATCTATGTGGCAAACGTCGGCAGCGCCAGCGTCACGGTGATCGACGGGGCCACCAACGTTGTCACCTTTGCGGGGGCGGGGACAAATCCGTAAGGGGTGGCCGTCAACCCCGTGACCAACGCAATCTACGTGGCGAACTACAATAGCAACAAAGTCACCGTGATTGACGAGCAGCAGGTCGAGAACGTTCCCCTCAACGCCAATTCATGGTCTAACGGCGTAGACTGCGCCGTAGATTGTGCAGAGGCGAGCGGCCTCACGACATGCACCCTTAATTTCTCGGCCACCAGTTTGTTCTTGCCCGATAAGACGGTGCCGGACGATGTTTTCTTCCAGATGGATACCTGGCAAGGCGCCTGGACCGCGATGACCCCGGAGGGCTCTCCCGGGGTGTTTACCGGCCAGACCCCGCCGCTTCAGCCCGGCGTTCACATTCTCTATGCCTACGCCACGGACGGGCAGGAGGCCACCTCAACCAACACGGGTTCCCAGAGCAGCCCACTGATCGGCAATATCGTCGCCTTTCTGCTCCCGGCGCCCCATCAAATTCTTTCGGTGCCGCAGATCTCCCCCGGCAGCCTCTTCCTCCAGGTCCAAACAATCGGCGACAATGCCACGGGGACCGTGACGCTCGACAATAACGGGACAGGTACGTTCAGTAATTTTAGCGTTGCGATCACGGGTGCCGCCTTCTCTATCTCCAGCACCACCTGCAGCACGCCCGGTAACTTGCTCTCCGGCGAATCCTGCCAAATTGACGTTGAATTTCAGCCAACAGCCCTCGGGCCGGCGAGCGGTACTCTAACGGTGACGAACGGCGCAAAAGGTGCAACGCTGGAGATCCCCCTGACCGGCGTCTGCAGCGGCGTGACCTTCACCCCCAATCCCCTGGCCTTTACCGAGGCGGTCATGTCCACGAGCGCTCCGCAGCAGGTTACCCTGACCAATACCCTAGATTTCGCTATAGGCATTACCAGTATTGCGGTCAGCGGGAATGCCTTTGCGCAAACCAATACCTGCGGCACGAGTGTCCCAGCCATGGGCACCTGCACCATCAGCGTGACGTTCTCGCCCATGACGCTTCAGTCGTACTCCGGATCCATTACGGTTCTCGATACGCAAGGAGGCGCCGCCTTTGGGGATACCTTCGTGTTGACTGGGTTTGGCGAGGTGCAAGCGGGGTGGGAAGGTCCTGGAGGCGAGCTCTTCGTCCCTATTATGGGATTTGGTACCACTACCGCGGGCTTTGTCAACAATTTGCCCACGGCCTTGAATAACATCAGCATCACGATCAGCGGATCTTATTAGCGTAACTTCAGATTGCGGCACGAGCCTGGCGGCTGGCGCGTCGTGCGGGATCAGCGTGACGCCGACGACAAAAGTCGAAGGTGAATGTGGCCAGCTGGTCGTCAACGACAGCGCCAACAATTCGCCGCAAACAATAATGCCGTGTACGTTCGAGTACTAGCCAGCCAAACGGTGACGGCGCTTTCCTCGGGCTTTCAGTTGGGCGATCAAGCGAATTATAACAGCAACAACGTCACCGTGATTGACGAGCAGCAGGTGCAGAACATTCCCGTCAACGCCAATTTGTGGTCTGACGGTGTAGTCGCCGGCGTAGACTGTACAGACGCTAGCGGCCTCACGACCTGCACCCGGCGAATTCTTCCCAATGCGGGTGATTTTCGAGGACGGGCTGGAGGATCTGGTTGATGACTTCGCCGCGGATGCTGAGGGGGCGGAACTCGACCTGGCGGTCGTAGGCGACGATTTCGAGGGGGGGGCGGGCGGAGGCGATGTCCCAGCGGGAGTAGCGGCCGGGGTATTCGTAGCCGGAGGAGAGATAGATGCCGCGATGGTCGTCGAGATCGCGGAGGAGGTGACGGAGGCCGCGGTTGTAGTTGGTTCTGATGATGGTGCGGGTGACGGTGATGCCGTGGGGGGTGATGAAGCGGTAGGTGTGCATTTGTAAACCCAGGAGGAGACTTATTGGATTCAGGATAGCATGGGGGGCGTGGGGGCAAGGGGGCGAGACCGACTGAGCTCTGTAATGAGTTGACCCGCGGGTCTTAGAACGAGACAGGCGGTGGCGCGAAAATAGGTCTTTGACTTGACGCCACCGGCCACGACGGGCGGCGCCTGGACCGAATCCGTGCTCTACTCGTTTTCAAACGCGAACGGCGGAGGGAATCTTACCTCGGGCGTTGTGATGGACGCGAGCGGGGCGCTATACGGCACCACTGCACACGGTGGAATGGCGGGCTTAGGAACGGCATTCAAGCTGACACCACCATCAGCCGCGGGCGGCGCTTGGACCGAGACGGTCCTGACCGACTTCTTTGTAGCCTCTCAAGGGGAATTTCCTTTGGGCGGGTTGATATTCACCCCGAATGGAAAGCTTTACGGCACGACGCAGGGCGGCGGCGACTCATTCTGCACGTTGTACGGGCCCGGCTGCGGCACGGTCTTCGAGCTACAGCCTTAAGGTCTGCATTACAGTAGCGCGCGATACTTACGCAATAGCTCGTAGGTCGCGGCGCCTCCAGCCGTGGCGACGTTGGGCAATCTTGCCCGCAGCAGGCTTTCCAGCCGGATGTTCGCGGCCCGCACCACGTTGGATATCGGCCGAGGCCGCCTGAAAGGCGGCTGCGGCCAGGATTGGCCGCCCTACAGCCCCACAGCTTGTGCAGAATTCCCAGCAGTGGGAAAACTAAGTGGCATTGGGCAGGAGTGCCTGTGCCACTTGCCACGTGCTAGGGTTGCGTTTGAGTGTGAGACTTCCTGGAGCTCAATTCGTGAGGAACCTGGTGGAGCGGCGCAGCCTGCTGTTCCAGCTTGTGCGGCGGGATTTCGAGCAACGGTTCGTAGGCTCGGTGGTGGGGTGGGTGTGGGGGATCATCCATCCGCTGGTGATGCTGCTGGCCTGGACGTTTGTGTTCAGCGTGTGTCTGCACGCCAAGCTCGACCCGGGCGAGGTGACGCAGAACTATCCGCTGTTTCTGTTCGCCGGGATGCTGCCGTGGCTGCTGTTCAGCGAGACGGTGCAGCGGTCGGCGGTGAGCTTGCTGGAACAGGCCAATCTGATCACCCGGACCGTGTTTCCGGCGGAGATGGTGCCGGTTTCGATTTTTCTTTCCTCTCTGGCGAGCCATCTGATGGCGCTGGCGCTGGCGGTCGCGGCGATCGGCATCGTACTGAAACAAATCAGTCTGGGCCTAGTACTTTTACCGATTTATATGCTGTTACTGGGACTGTTCGCGGTGGGCTGCGGCTGGATCATGGCGAGCCTGCAGGTGTATTTGCGGGACACGGCGCAGGTGCTGACGGTGATCCTGACGTTCTGGTTCTGGCTGACGCCTATCTTGATTACAGAGAAGCAGTTTCCGGCGCGGGTGCGGTTCCTGGTGACGGGCAATCCGTTGGCTTACATGGTGCGGGGATATCGCGAACTGCTGCTTTCGAAGCGCTTGCCGAGCCTGGAGGAACTGGGCGTCATGGCGCTGTTCGGCGTGGGTGCGTTCGTGGCGGGGGGATTGTTCTTCCGGCATATGAAACGCGGCTTCGCTGACGTTTTATAGCAACTAGTACTATAGCGGCGGACGGGGGGGGTATGGTAGACTCACGTAAAATGACTATAGGCTATCTGAGGAGAACCATGCCGAATACCTCTCTGTTGCTGTGCGTTTTTGTGTCTGGCTTTGCCTTGTCGCAGTTGGGTGCGCAACCGCAAACGCCCCCGGGGGTTTGGACCGCGCAGTACAACAACGACCGGAGCGGGTCCAACCTGCGCGAGAGCATCCTCACCACCTCGAACGTCAATAGCAAGCATTTCGGCCTGCTGTTCACGCTGCCGGTGGACGAGTATGTCTATGCGCAACCGCTATTCATACCAGCGCTGATCGTGAATGGCAGCCAGCACAATGTGCTGTTCGTAGCCACGCTGAAGAACAGCGTGTATGCTTTTGACGCGGACAGCAAGAACGCGCCGTTGTGGCATGTCAACCTGGGACCCGCGGCCACGCTGAGCGGGCCGCGGCTGGGATCGCAGTGCGGGATACTGAGCACGCCGGTGATTGACACCATCGGCGCGACGTTATATGTCGTGGCGCTGACCTATGAAAGCGGAGCGCGGATTTTCCGGCTGCACGCGCTGGACATAACCACGGGGACGGAAAAGCTCGGCGGGCCGGTGATGATACAAGCCAGCGTACCGGGATCGGCCCCGGACGCGAAGGACGGCATGGTAGCTTTCAACGCCGCGGTGCAATTTCAACGGCCGTCGCTGCTGCTGAACAACGGAACCGTCGGCGTCCTGTTCGGGACGGTGGACGAAGCGAACCTATACCATGGTTGGGCGATGTTTTACAATGCCAGCACGCTGCTGCAGGAGTCCGCGTTTGCCACCACCCCGAACGGCGACAAGGGTGGAATCTGGATGTCGGGACGGGGTGCGGCGGCCGACAGCAACGGCGCCTACTTCATGGTGGGGAATGGCTCTTCGGGCAACGGAAATTATGGCGAAGGGGCGGTGCGGGTAAGCCAAACCGCCATGGACTTCTTCATTCCGGACAATACGAAGCTGCTGACGTCGAACGACTGGGATTTCGGGGCGGGCGGCCCGCTGCTGATTCCGAACACGAACCTGCTGGTGGGGGGGGGGAAGACCGGCGAGGTGTTTGTTTTGGACCGGACGAACCTGGGCGGATACGTGCCGGGCAACACGCAGGTGGTGCAAAGCTGGCAAGCCACGGCGGGATGTCCGGGCTTAGCGAGCTCGTGCCACGAGATTCATCAGACGGCTTATTGGTTCCGCACGGGCGGCAACTCGCCGTTGCTGTACGTGTGGGCATGGCAAGAGCCGCTGAATGCGTACGCGTTCAATGGCAGCACGTTCAACACGACTCCGGTGGCGACGTACCCGACGGTAGCCAATTTTCCGGGCGGCGCGATGGCCATTTCAGCCAATGGCAGCACGTCCGGCACGGGCATTCTGTGGGCGACGATGACAGCGAAGAACGCCGGCGGCGGCGCGGTGCCCGGCACGCTGCGGGCGTTCAACGCAGAGACCTTGGTTGAGTTGTGGGACAGCAACATGAATCCAGGGGACAGCTTGGGTTTGCTGCCGAAATTCTGCGAGCCGACGGTGGCAAACGGGAAAGTGTACATGGCGACGTTTTCGAAGGTGGTGAACGTGTACGGCTTGCACTGAGGCGGGTGAGCCGCGGGCTCACCGCCGGGGTCGGGGGCTGGGGGTTTTGTTGGACCGCTCGGTTCGCTCGCGGTTCGGTGCTCGTCAGCGGTGCGGTGATCCGGCCGGCAGGGAGAAGGCGTAGAAGACGTTGCTGGCGGTGCCTAGCGGGGCTTTGGCCGGGAAGTTGTGATAACCGGTGCCCCAGTACAGCGTGCCGTTGACTACCGCCGGCGCGGCATTGACGGAGCCTGGCGCCTGGAAGGACCACAACGTCGCGCCGGTGGCGCCGTCCAGAGCGAACATGTAGCCGGACATCGACGCGACATACACCACTCCATTGGCTACCGTGACGGGGCCCAAGGACAAGGCTGGGTCTTTGGGGTGTATGGTGCTATAGCCAGGATCGGGTACTTGCCACAGAATCGCCCCGGTGGCAGGGTCCAGGGCGGCCCAGGAACCTCCGTTCCAGGAAACTCCCGAAGGATGCAGCGTGTAGGTCTGGTGGCGGGTATTGCTAAGGGCGACATAGATACGCTGGTCGTCGGTGGCGGTGCCCCACTGCATGCCACCCACTCTACCGCCAGGCCCCACCAGCGTGGCCCACGCGATGGTTCCGCTGGAGGGCGAGAGCGCCCAATAGACGCCGCTCTTCTGGCCGGCGCCGACCAGTTCAATGGGGGTGCCGGCGATGGTCGCCATAAACAGGTTCGCGCCGGAGCCAAAGTCGTAATCCAAGCCGGCGGGGTCCGGGCAAACGGGCGCATGTGCCTGACAGGCGGTGATCCAGGCATCATCGGCCGAGCAGCGCTGTCCCCATTTCACGGCGCCGGTGGCGAGGTCCAGCGCGACTATCGAATCCTCATAGTTATCGGTTGCCTGGCATGCCAGAATTGCGATGGGGTTCCCCGCGGCGGCCCGCTCACACGTCTGCACGGATCCCGGGACGAGATAGTTGTTGCCGGTGGTTACATAAATCTGGCTGCGCCGCACGTCGATGACCGGTGCGCTCGACCATACCGGCGTGCCGGAGTATCCGGCCGGCGCGAAATAAGTTTGCCAGAGGATTTGCCCGTTTGTCAGGGAGACGGCGGCGAGGCTGCCGCGGAAGGTGGGGTGGCTCAGCTTTTCTTCGGTGGAGGATACGCCCACATAGGCGATGCCATTGTAGATGATCGGGGAGCCTGTCGAGAGCGAGTAGGGGTTGGGATCGAGCGGCGTACTCCATATCAGGCTGCCGTCGCTGGCGTTCAGCGCAAGGAGGTAGGCGCCGACTGGATTGGGATTGGCCAGGGAGGCGCTGGCGCCGATGATTACCATCGTGCCGTACAAGGTGGGCGTAGTGCGGGACATGGCCATCGAGGATAAACCATAATCCGTCATCTTGTGCGTCCACACCGTGGCGCCGGTAGCCGCGTTCAATTTGTAGAGATTGCCGGACCAATCCGGGAAGTAGACATAGCCTCCGGTGGCGTCCACGGAGGGAGTGGCGGAGACGTCGTTTTGCGTCGTGAACTGCCACTTCACGGTGAGGCCGCCGACGTTTTGGTTGTTCAGGGTGGTTTCGGCGAAAGCCCAACGGTTATTGTTTAAATCGTTGCCGGCGAAGGGCCAGCCGACGGGTGCTTGGGAGAATGCAGGCGCGGCAAGCAAGCACATCGCGCTTAGGGCAGCCTGGCTCGCCATTCGGAAGTTGAACATGTCGCTCCTCGAGGTGTTGCGAGATGGTTTTTCAGGATACCACGGCGGATGCGCGGTTGCAAATTGATTTTGCGGTTATTTGCGGTTATGGTTTGCGGTTGTCCGGCGGGTGGATCGCGTGGCGGAGGGCGTTCTTAGTTGCAACTGATTTGCTAATTCCGATTGACAGCGAGGCGGGCATTCGGTTATCTTGGTGCAGTTGTTGCCATTCAGTTGCAAGAGATGGGGTGCGGCGGAGTGCGCGGGCTGGGTGGCCGGGCTGGCGCTATGGCTGCTGTTTTGCGCCTGCGGGATGGCGCAGGAGTCGCCTTATATTGTCACGTACGACCATCACCTGGAGGAGCCGGGGAATCTGGAGGTCGAGTATTTCTCGACGTTCGGGACGCAGCGCGGCGGCAACGACTTTGATGCCTATTGGACGGAGTTCGAGTACGGCGCGACCGCGTGGTGGACGACCGAGTTCTACGTGGACGGGCAAAGCACGTTCGGCGACAGCAGCGTGTTTACAGG
>Ga0073928_10011625_pt1 | contig 10242 bp, 13 predicted proteins | sample PaiPotPPA55metaG_FD_76969 | JGI IMG/M metagenome (GOLD analysis project Ga0073928, IMG submission 76969) | Iron sulfur acid spring bacterial and archeal communities from Banff, Canada, to study Microbial Dark Matter (Phase II) - Paint Pots PPA... ... | reverse complement strand
GCCCGTTCGACGATGCGGTCGACGCCGACCACATGCACCCCTTCCGCGTAGAAGAGCTCGTCGGCGGCGGCCAGCAACCGATCACGCGCCGATGGGGACTCAGCTCGCACCTCGGCCCCCCGGCTCATGCCTGTATCATACAGAACGTTCTGTCTAGTGATCAGGGGTCGAGGAGCGATGGCGATGATGACGTTGACGGCGACAAGCAGCTGTCCGACTTGATCGACTCGAATTCGCGACCCGCTTCCACCCTGGACCCGCGGAGGGGGGCGGCCGGCCGGCCCGGCCGCCTGTCGTTCCCGATGGCCTTCGCGGCGACCTCCGCGATATTCGTGCTCTTCGCCGCGGCGGCGAGCGCGCCCTCGCCGCTGTACGTCGTCTACCAGCGAGAGTGGGGCTTCTCCGCCACGACCCTCACCGTGATCTTCGCGGTCTACGTCTTCGGCCTGATTGGCTCGCTGCTCATCATCGGGGCGCTCTCAGATCATGTTGGGCGCCGCCCGGTGCTGGCTGCGGCAGTCGCGCTGGAAGCTATCGCCTTGGTCCTGTTCCTGATCGCCAACGATGTGACCGTCCTCCTGGCAGCGCGCGTGGCGCAGGGCATAGCCACCGGCGCGGCATTCTCGACTCTTGGGGCCACGCTGGTGGACCTGAACCCGCCGCACGCGCCCGGCCGCGCCGGCCTTGTCAACGGCGTGGCACCAATCAGCGGCCTGGCGCTCGGAGCGCTCGGCTGCGGCGCGCTCGTCCAGTTCGCGCCGGCCCCAACGCAACTGGTCTTCGCCCTGCTGCTGGCCGGCACCGGCCTCGCCGGCGTGGCTGTCGCCCGCCTGCCCGAGACTTCGGAGCGACGACCTGGCGCCGTCGCCTCGTTGAAGCCCGCGCTCGGCATTCCGGCCCGAATTCGGCCCGATGTCTTTGCGCTCGTACCGATCATCGTCGCCAGCTGGGCGCTGGGCGGCCTCTATCTCTCGCTAGGTCCATCGGTGGCCGCCAGCCTCTTCGGCCTGAGCAACCACCTCATCGGCGGCCTCGTGATCACGCTCCTCTCTGGCGCCGGGGCTGTCACCGCCTTCGCACTGCGCGGCTGGCCGATCACCAGGGTCCTCGGAATCAGCGCCGCCCTGCTGTCCGCCGGCACCGCGATCACTCTCGGCGGAGTCGAGGTCCATGTCGTTGCGCTGGCCGTCGCCGGCACTGTCGTGGCAGGTGTCGGCTTCGGCGCCTCCGCGCTTGGCTCGTTCGGGACGCTCGCGCGACTGGCCGCGCCCGGTGAACGCAGCGAGCTCCTTGCCGCCGCCCTTGTCATCGCCTACCTGGCCTTCAGCCTCCCGGCCCTGGCCGCCGGCCTGGCGGCGACCTCGGTGGGCCTGCACGCCACAACTGTGGTCTACAGCCTCGCTGTGGTCGTCCTCGGCCTCATTGCCCTGGGCGCCCAAGGCATGCGTTCCGTGCGACGATCGAATTAAAGGCCCCCTCCTCTGTGCGATGTAGCAGCTGTTACTAGCAACAGCTATACTCGAAGCAACTGCAGGAGGGAATATGAGTAGTGTTCTCGTCGCGCTCGCAACATTTCTTGCCGCCGGGGTCGAGTGGGTCGAGGCGCTCACGATCGTTCTTGCCGTCGGCATCTTCAAGAGCTGGCGTACCGCGATCGTGGCGGCTGTTTCGGCTCTCGCTTTGCTGCTTGTCCTGGTTGCGATTTTCAACCTGACCATCACCGCTTATATCTCGATCTCGCTGGCTCGATCGGTGGTGGGGGTTGGGCTTCTCCTCTTCGGTCTCGGCTGGCTGTACAAGGCGATCCTGCGCTCGTCCGGCCTGAAGGCCCAGCGAGACGAGGCCAAGGAGTATGAGGACGCGCGCGAGGAGGTGATGACCCACGGTCACGCATTCGGCACCGCTTTCGGGGGCGTCTTCCTGGAAGGGCTCGAGGTCGTCTTCATCGTCGTCGCCCTGGGCGGGCTGAACAGCCTGCCGGCCGCCGCCATTGGCGCGACCGCATCGCTGCTCCTTGTCGTGGCTGCAGGCGTGGTGCTCAGGCATCCGCTGACTCGCGTCCCCGAGAACCTTGTGAAGTACGCGGTCGGAGTGATGCTCACCGCATTCGGCACCTTCTTCGCCGGGGAAGGTCTGGGCGTGAATTGGTGGAATGGTGACGTGGCGCTGCTCCCCCTGATCGTGGGCTACGCGCTTGCCTCATACATCTTCGTCAGGCTCTTGCTCTGGCGCCCCGCCGCGGTCGTCGATTCCAGGCTGGTGCGCATGGTCCGGGCGGCCGCGATAGAGGTTTGGGGTCTGTTCGTGACCGACGGGCTGCTCGCGATCTTCGCGGTCGTGGCCCTCGTCGCGGCCTGCCTCTTCGTGAGCCATACGACGGGACAGAAAACCAACGCGGGCCTCCTACTCGTCGCCGGCGTGATCGTGGCTCTTGGCATCTCGCTGTGGGCGGCTGCCCGCACCGCGGTCGCCAGGGAAGCAGCGGCGAAGAAAGCTCCCAAAGCGGCGGCTGTCGGAGGAGCGACTGCTGCCGCGGAATAGCAAGCCGGTGGCAGCCACGAGGCCGCGGTTCATGGTGCTGATTTATCGCGTGCCGGCCAAGCCGACAGCTGGACGCGTGGCCGTGTGGCGCTTGCTGAAGAAGATCGGCGCAATCTACTTGCAGCAGTCCGTTTGCGCCTTTCCCGACAGCGCGGCGGTGAGGCGCGACCTCGCGCCAATCCTGGCGAGGATTGCCGGTGCCGAGGGCGAGTACCACCTCCTGCCGCTGCGGAGCCTCGACCAGAAAGAGGAAGGCAAGCTCATCCGGCGCTTCCAGGAGCAGACATCGAACCACTACCAGGAGATCGTCGAGAACTGCGAGGTCAACTTCACCAAGGAGATTGAGTTCGAGACCTTTCGCAAGAATTTCACGTACGAAGAGGCCGAGGAGATCCGCCTGGAGTTCGAGAAGATTCGAGCCTGGTACGACAGGGTCAGCCGGCGCGACTGGTTTGGTGCCGCCAATCGCAAGGAAGCGAACGACTGGGTTAAACGTTGCGAGCGCCTGCTCGAGGGTTTCGAGGCGAAGGTGTTCGAGGTCCAAGAGAAGGCGGCCGGCCACCTGAATCGCCCCTCGGCGTCGCGGCGGTCGGGAGGAACGAACATCCTCCCGATCCGCACAGCAGCGCTGCTGGTGAAGCGGGCCAGGTAACGAAAGAGCTCTAGCCGATCCGCGTCCCAGAGGGGGAGACGACATACCAGGGGGCACCGAATGCGTTGATGGCCTGGCCGCTCACGTCGCCGGCCTTCTTGTCCGACACGAAGTAGTACAGCGGGTGGCCCGCGTAGGTGACCTCGACCGCACCGTCCGCTCGTGTAGTGGTGCCGAGCAGAGACGCGTTGACACCTGACCCTGCCTGGGGTGCACCGGTCGTCAGGACCGGGGGCCAGTACTGGACGCAGCTGGCGCTGTTGCAGCTCGAGGTCGTGCCGGAGTCGGCAACGAAAAGGTACACGGTGCGGCCGCTCGAGTCGACGAGGATAGTGCCCAGCCGAGTGCTTGCGGTCCCGATCATGATGCCGTACGCCGGCGCGCTTGGGACCGAGCTGGGAGGCGCTACAACTGGTGCTACCGAAGGCGGCGCGGTCGATGTGGCGTTAGGCGCGACCGCGTACGAGCCGGTTGTGCTGCAGGCGGCAAGAACAACCGCGGCGGCCACGAGGCCGCCCGTGAGAACGAGTTTCGAATACATGTCGATGCTCCTTTGATTGAATGCCTCGCTTCGCGAGAGAGGTGCTGCTACGCAGCGGCCGGACCGGGATCACCGCCCCCCAGCTGCTGCTCGATTTGATGGATGGTCCGCTCGAGCATGTCGCGCGCGATCGGCTCGATCCAGGCTCGACCGACGAACCCGCCTTGGGGCGCAATCGCAACCTGAAAGGCCATCACGATCTGGGAACCCCCTCGATGGCCATGGACGGCCATCGACATGCGCATCTCGAGGGGTGGTATGCCTGATGGTGAGACACCACTGAGCGTGAGACTCGCCGTTCGGGTCTTCGCATTGGAAGCGATGATCCGGCCCACTCCGGCGTAGGCAAGCTTGAACGGCCCGATGCCGACATCGATCTGAGCCTCGAAAGTACGACGGTCGATCAGCCTTGTGATGCGGCCGCCGGGGACGCAACGGATCAGATTCTCCGGATCGTGAAGCTGGCGAAACACCCAGTCGGGATTGCGGTGAATGTGCGCGACTCCTGTGAACGTGAGCACGTTGGAGTCGGGAGGCCGATTCGGCGTGGCGCCGAGCTCGTCACCATCGCGGGATCGGGCCAGCCAGCCCGCGCGGGCAGGCACGCCGATTGGACCGAGCTCGCGAGCCATGATGCAGCTAGATCTGTTGGGGCGTTACAGCCTCGATTGGCGGAAGGATAGGCTCTTAGTCAGTGGTCTCAGCCGCACCTCGGCGATCTCGCAGGCTGCGCCGCTTTGCCGTGCCCGCGGGCGCGGTGCTCGTCTTGGCCACCGTCCTGCTCGTGGTGGGTGTCCTCGAGGGGGACTTTCCCGAGGTGTTGACGGACATGCGTGGCCTGGCGCAGCAGCTTCTCGGGCGCTTCGGCGTCCCCGGGAGCTTCCTCCTCCTGTACATCGAGGAGAGTGGAATCCCCCTGCCGGTACCCGGCGACGTCTATCTCGCCTACCTGGGCCGCCAGACCGGCGGCGACCTGAACAACCTGATTGCAGCCTGGCTTGGGATCATCCTCGTGGTTGTCGCCGGCTCCAGCAACCTCTACTGGATCTCGCGGCGCTGGGGCTCGCGTCTGGTCCGATCTCGTGTCGCGGCTTTTGTCCACCTGGATCCCGAGCGCGTGGCCGCGGCCGAGAAATGGTTCGCCAGGCGCGGAATGGTGGCGATCATCTTCGGGAGGCACGTGCCCGGACTGCGGGTTCCGATCACGGTGGCCGCGGGTATCTCGCGTGTTCCGTACCCCATCTTCGTTCCCTCGGTCGCGATCTCGACAGCGGTCTGGGCCGGCGTCTGGCTCTTTCTCGGGGTGCGCTTCGGTCCGTCCGTCGGCAAGTTCTTCTCGGGCAACTCGTGGACGCTGGCGCTGGCAGGCGTTGTCGTCATCGGCGCGGTCGCGGTGGTCGCGGTCCGAGGTTGGCGCCGCATCCCGCGATGAGCGGCGGCTACGTCCACGGCTATCACCCGCGCGAGAACGAGCGCCTCCAGGATCAGGCCGGCTCCATGGTCGACCTGCTTCATTCCGACACCGCATACCCAAGCGGCAGCAGCGTGCTCGAGGTCGGGTGCGGCGTCGGCGCCCAGACGGTCACGCTCGCGCGACGCAGCCCCGAGGCGCAGCTCATGTCCATCGACATCTCCGCTGTGTCGCTCGCCGAAGCCCGGCGAAGGACCGAACGCGCAGGTCTGACCAACGTGGAGTTCAGGCAAGCCGACCTCTTCGCGTTGCCCTTCAACACCGAATCCTTCGACCACGTCTTTGTCTGCTTTGTCCTGGAGCACCTCGCGCGACCGGCCGAGGCGTTGGCGGTCCTCGAGAAGATGCTCAAGCCGGGCGGGACGATCACGGTGATCGAGGGCGACCACGGATCGACCTACTTTTATCCCGACAGCACGGCCGCCCATACGGCGATCGACTGCCAGGTCACGCTGCAAGGGCAGGCCGGCGGCAACGCGCTGATCGATCGCCAGCTCTATCCCCTGATGACCGCGGCCAGCTTCGAATCGGTTCGAGTCTCGCCCCGCATCGTGTACGTAGATTCGAGCAGGCCGAACCTGGTCGATGGTTTCACCAGGAAGACCTTCATCGCGATGATCGAGGGCGTTCGCGAGTCCGCGATCAAAGCCGCCCTTATCGATGCGCAGGTTTTCGACGCGGGCATCAGAGATCTCTACCGGACGACCGAGGCGGACGGTGTCTTCTGCTACACGTTCTTTAAAGGAGTGGGCCAGAAGCGACCAGGCTGACGCGCTACGAAGCCATCTCGACCGGAGCCACCGTACGCGGGCGCTCGATCGCCGCCGCGACGAGGACAAGGAGTTGGCGCGCGGCGTTACTTCCGGCGCTGGGCTCCTCAGTCCTCGGCCGTGCTGTCGTGCGCCCGTCGAAGGTCACCTTGACGCTGGATGTTGTCGGGTGAGCCACGAAGCGAAGGTGGCCCGCCACCAGGCATCCGCCCCTTGCGACGTCCTCGACCAGCCAGAGCGTGCAGAGGATCGCCCGCCGCGCTGTGATGCGAGGTCCCACTCTGAGCCAGGTGCCTTGTCCAAGGGCTGGAAGATCACCGGCGTCGAGACGAATCGGGCTGTACTGGCATTCGACGAGCCAGCGGTATACCTCGTCCAGGTCGGTGGAGACGAGCATTTCCGCCGAGATCGGTGCCGCCAACAGAGAGCGTTCCGCGTTCATGGTGCCGACTGTATCGAGCAAAAACGCGGCTGTGCTCGGCTTACCTGCACCAAGAAGGCCCTCGATCCTGGTGTGGTTGTTACGAACAGCGCGCACACCTGAGACCTACACGCTGCTGGCGGAAAAGGTGTGCCTGAAGATCGATCGGGGTGGAGTCGGGTCCCGTCGGCGGCGATGTCACGATCGCCAGCCGTATCGTCAGGGGGCTAGAACCTGTGGCACCACGGTTCCCAACCGTCGCGACCGCGCACTCAGTCCTGGCTGAGCTGATTTAGCTGGGCGCCAAGCTCACGCAGACAGTCGTGATCTTGTCGCGGTGCTGGCGACCGACTGCACGCATTGGGCGAGCGTGGCCGCGTCGAAGGGCTTGTCAACGACCGCCTCCACCAGACCAGACGCCTGAAGGGCCCGCGCGGCCTCGAGATCGCTTGAAACCACCACGATCGGAATCGAAGCGGTTCCCGGCTCTGAGCGAAGGCGCTCGATCAACTCTTCGCCGCCCAAGATCGGCATCGTCAAATCGGTGACCACGACGTCAGGTAGAAGATTCGGACTGATGAGGTCGAGGGCGTCCGCGCCGTGTTGGGCCTCGACGACCTCGTAACCTGCCCTCTCGAAGATCAACCTGAGCACTAGCCGAGTCGGTGCATCGTCATCCACCACCAGAATCGTGCTCATGATCGTTCCTGGACCATAAGCAGCAGGATTTGCGGGCTGCCATAACAACGTCAGTAAAGTCTCAAAACGGACCGGCCTCAGCCTGTCCAGATGAAGTACCGAAGGGTGCTCGTCCAAGGGGCGACCGGGTTTATCGGCGGTGCGGTGGTGCGTCGCATTGTGAGCGCCGGTCACGAGGTCACCGGCCTGGCATCGTCTCCGGATGTCGCGGGCGTTGGCAGTTACTTCAACCGCAAAGGCGAGCTCAAGTCGCCAAAGTTGTCTTACGACTCCGAAGCAGCTTCTCGACTATGGAAGGCGAGCAGCCAGCTATCGCACTCCGCAAGCAACTAAAGCTCAGGAGGATTGCGGCCCCTGGGCGTTTGCAGACTTTGTTATGTGTCCTCCGCTACTGTCCCTCGGTAGCGGGTTCGAGCCAACCGGAAAACTCGAAAAGGAGTCGGATTGAGAAAAAGAATACTGGTCGTCGATGATGACCCGAGTATTCGGTTCTTGTTGAGGCTCATCTTCGAAAGCGCCGGTTACCAGGTCACTGAGGCTCAGCATGGATTGGCTGCTCTGATCCATATCCGAGACGCCATACCAGACCTTGTGGTGACTGACATGATGATGCCGGTCATGGATGGTGGAGAGCTGATCAAGCACTTGAGGTCCGAGCCACACACATCTGGGCTCCCGATCCTGGCGGTTACAGCCAATCCGCGCTCAAGAGAGGCTGCCGAGAACGCTGACGCCGTTCTGCCCAAGCCCTTCGATCGATCCGAGCTCCTCGCGAGGGTGAGCATGCTTCTCGCCGCGGAGACCGCGCAGGCCGTCTAGCGGCGCCGCCGCCCCGTCGAACGTCGCTTCAGACGGTGGGCGGTCCTGCTTCCGGTCCCTTACGTCGCGCGCGCCTGGCCACGAGGCGCAGCTGAAGAATCCTGACCGCACCAAACGCGAACACGACCACAGCTCCCAGGACCATCGCGAACAAAAGCGCGACCGCGAGGGGCAAGCTGCCGTGGAACATAAGGAAGTGCACCTCGACGTTCTGGAGGTTTTGAAGGATGAAGACAAGGATTACGACCAGCGCCACGATGCCTATGACGAGCGCCGTCCAGGCTCCGCTGAGTCGCGTCTGACGTTCGCCTGGAAGCGGACCTGCGGGTTCTGGCTCGGGCTCGGCGTCCGTCATCGGCTCAGATTCTCACACCCCAGACTGCAGGCCGGCAAGCGCCAAGCTCGCGATCGCCGCGAGTGCCACGAAGCAGGCTGACCAGATGGCTAGGTGAGCGGCGCCGCGCAGGTGAGCAGTCCGGCGCCTGTGCCGGAACGGACCCATGCGCAGCTCGAAGCCGGACTCCGGTTCGCCATGATGTCGAATTGAGAGCACCCAGCGAGCGTGGACCCACGCTCATAACAATCTCAGCAAGACCGCGCCGCCCCCCGGAAGTCCCCCCTGGCAGGAGGCGATCGATCTGAAATGATTAGGTGCGCCGCGAATGTCCGATGAACCTACGGGTCCGCACCGCCCGGCTGGGCGCAAATCACGCGCCCTGGACGGTGAGGACCTCAGCACGAACCGGTGGGAGGACGCTCGCCACTGGATGAGCATCTATGCCGATCTGCTCGAGTTCAAGCGGGGGATCCTCGGACGTATGGAGCGCGACATCACCGGTCTGCACCCAATCGCTCAGAACGCGGCCGCCGTGGACCTGAAGATCATCGAGACGCAGATGTTCGGCTATCAGGAGCGCCTGGACCTATGGTTCGCGCGAATCTGGGAGCTCCAGGGATTGCGGCTGGATCCTGAGGGCCGCATGATCCGCCACCGGGGCCGAGAGGTGGCGCTCACCAAGCGAGAATTCCAGTTCCTGGAGTTCCTCCTCGATCACCCGCATCGGTACTTCACGACGACGCAGATCCTCGATCGGGCTTGGGCCGACCCAGCCCTATTCCCCGAGGAGGTTCGCAACTACGTAAGCAGGCTCAGGAAGATCCTGCGCGACCTCGAGGTCCCGGTGGACCTCGTCAACAAGCCCGGCCGCGGCTACTCGCTGGTGTTTCGCCCCGACGTAATCCCGGCGAGTTGAAGAGTCTCCGTAATGTTGCTGCGTCTGTTATCGGAGGCGCCGTATTCCTAACGGAGTGAGAAAGCTCAAGACCGATAGCGGGCGCCCCGACATCGCCGCCGCCGTCCGGGGCGGCGACTGGAGCCTACGCATGGACGGAGAGGGAGTTCCGGCGGAGGCGTCTCTCAAGCAGGCTCTCTACTGGCGCGAAATCTACAGCGAGATCCTGGTAATGGAAGAGAAGGTGCTCGCCCGAATCCGCCAGCTGATGGTGAAGCAATCGGACGAAGGTCGGCGTGAGGTCGAGCTCACGAATGTACCGGTCGTGGTGGCCCAGGCTGAGAAGTTCCGCCAGAGGCTTGGCTACTGGGAAGCGCGGATTGAGCAGCTGGCGGGAGACTCTTCAGCGGCCTCCTGAACGTTCGGCTCCAATACGAATCTTGCTGACTTTATTATGCGCACCCAATACGATGGCCGGGTGAACAACAAGCGTCGGTCAGCCGTCTCACTCGCCATTGCAGCTCTGGTCTTTATCATCTGGCCGGCCTCGGCGCTGGCCGCCACGGACCCCGGGCTCGGAACGGCCGGCAACTTCGCCGTTCTGGCCGGAACCACCGTCACCAACACCGGCCCGAGCTGGATCACCGGCGCCCTGGGCGTCGCGCCCGGCTCGGCCGTGACCGGCTTCCCGCCGGGGACGTCCGGCCCGCAGCACAAAGGCGACTCGGTCGCCACCACCGCGCAGACCAACCTGACCGCCGCCTATGTCAACGCCGCGGCGCAGCCCTGCCCCGGCACCAACAACTTCACCGGCGTCAACCTGGGCGGCAAGAACCTGGTCCCCGGCGTCTACTGCCAGACCACCGCACCGACTCTGACCGGCACCCTCACCCTGAACGGCTCGGGCATCTACATCTTCCAGATCGGCAGCACCCTGGTGACCGCGTCGGGCGCGAGGGTCGTGCTGATCGGTGGCGCGCAGCCCTGTCAGATCTTCTGGCAGGTGAGCAGCTCGGCGACCATCGCCACCTCGACCACCTTCATCGGCAACATCATGGCTTTGACCTCCATCGCCATGCAGACCGGGGCCAGCCTC
>Ga0073928_10011624_pt1 | contig 10243 bp, 5 predicted proteins | sample PaiPotPPA55metaG_FD_76969 | JGI IMG/M metagenome (GOLD analysis project Ga0073928, IMG submission 76969) | Iron sulfur acid spring bacterial and archeal communities from Banff, Canada, to study Microbial Dark Matter (Phase II) - Paint Pots PPA... ... | reverse complement strand
TGCACAAGAGGGCAAAAGAGAAACTGGCATAGCGAGTAAAAGAGCGATTCTTGATCACTTCGCGGATTTTAGCATCCTGAAATACAGGCCGCAGGCTGCATATTCGTTCGAGCTAAAGGGATCACCACAGTCAGTCGCCGCGAGGTTACGAATGCGGGTATCATGGCGTGAAACAACAATGCCTGTCACCCTGATTGCTCGCCTAGCCTCTTCCGGCCTATTTCGTTCCACCGTTGCGGTGCTGTGTTGCTGCGACTGGGCTCTTGCGCAAACGCAGGCTTCGCATTGCAAAGGTCCGGCTGAGCTGGAGCGCGCGATCGCCGCGCATCCTTCGGCGGCCGCCTACGATGCGCTCGGCGCTTACTTTGGGCAGCAGAACCAGCTCTCCTGCGCCCTCTCCGCCTTCCGGTCTGCGGTTCACCTTGGCCCGGGGTCGTGGGAGGCCCACTACGATCTCGCCATTGCGCTTCTGCAGCACGGTGAGGCGGCACAAGCGGTCCGGGAACTTCGGACCGCATCGGACCTGAAGCCGGGAACCCCGCAGATCGATCTTGCGCTTGGCGTCGCGCTCAATCAGTCGAACCAATCCAACGCGGCCATCGATGCGTTCAAGGCCGTTCTGAAGATCGATCCAAAATCCATACCCGCCCTGGACGGTCTGACCAAGGCGCTGATTGCGGAGAAGAGATACTCGGCGGCCATCGTTTATCTCAAGGATGCGCCAACTGACGAAGTGTTGGCGCTGAATCTCGCCATAGCCTACTCGAAGAACGGAGATGTCGAGGAAGCGCTGCAAACCCTCGCTGCAATCGTGAAAGAGCACCCGGACTACGCGCAGGCACACATAAACCTCGCCATCCTGTATACCCAGCAGAGCCGTTACCGCGATGCGGCCGACGAGTTTCAGCAGGCGCTGCAGCTTGATCCGACAGATGATGTCGCTCGGGCCTCTTACATCAAAGCATTGATCATTCTGGCGCAGCTGGACACCGCATTGCCGCTGGCTGAAGACTACCTTCGCCGCAGGCCCAAGGATTTCGAGGCTCTCTATCTTATGGGAGCTGTAGACCGCGAACTTGGCAGATATAACGAGGCGGAAAAGGCGCTATCCAAGGCCATAGCGCTTCAGCCGGAACACTATGATTCCCGTTACGATCTTGGCTTTGTTCTGGCGAAACTCGGCAAGCCTGCGGACGCGCGAGTGCAGCTTGAAAAGGCGCTACAGCTCAATCCCGATTCCAGCGAAGCCCGGTTTCAACTCGCCTCCGTCCTGCGCTCCCTCGGCCAGAAAGATCAGGCCAACGAAGAGTTGAAGGTCTTCCAGCAGAAGAAGGCAGAGACCGTAAAGCAGGACGTAGCGGGCGTCAAAGTGAACCAGGCCAATCAGTATCTGGTCACAGGTGAGGTGCAGAAGGCCCTCGATCTCTACCGTGAAGCTCTCGCCGAAGATCCGAACAATTCACGCACGTACTATGATTACGCGCTGGCTCTCGATCGAGCGGGAGACCTCGCTGCCGAGCGCGACGCTCTCGTCAAGTCGATCGCTTTAGACGCTGCATTCGCTCCCGCTCACAACCAACTCGGGCTGCTCCGCCTGCAGGCCGGTCAGATGGCGGATGCCGAGCAACAGCTTAGACTCGCCATCTCGCTGGACCCGCAGTACTCCGAAGCCCAGGGCAATCTGGGTGTCCTGTATGGTCAGCAGGGAAACAATCGGGAAGCAGAACGACTGTTCCGGCAAGCGACGGAAAACAATCCCAAATATACCCGCGCCTTTGTGAATCTCGGACTGGTCCTGGCAACTCAGGGGCGCTTTGCAGAAGCGGAAGAGGTGCTGCACCACGCGGTGCAATTAGAGTCCGGCAACACCTCCGCTCTCACCGCCGATGCGATGGTGTTGACCCGCCTGAACCGCCCCACCGAGGCCATCGCCTCCTTTCGCAAGGTGATCCAGCTCGATCCTCAGGCTGCGGAGGCTCATCTGAATCTTGGAATTGCCCTGGCAGATCAGTTCAATCTGAACGACGCTTTGGCTGAGTTCACTGAGGCTGTGCGCCTCGCTCCCAACAGTGCGGTCGCCCACTACAACCGCGGCAGAGTGCTGCTGGACCTCCAACGCAATCAGGAAGCAAAGCCGGAGCTGGAGGCAGCAACAAATCTTAACCCCAAGTCGACAGAATCCTGGTATCTCCTTGGCCTGATCGCCCATCAATCCGGAGATATCGACGCGGCGATTCGGCAGTTTTCACAGGCCGTCGCCTTGAAGCCGGACTACGCCGACGCGCGGTACATGCTCGGCCGGGAACTGCTGCACAAGGGGGATCGTGCCAGCGCAGCCGAGCAATGGCGCAAGACCATCGAGATCCAGCCCGACTATGGCGAGGCCCTCTATAACCTCGCCCGTCTGCTCAACAAATCGAACCCCGAGGATGCGAAGCGCCTGCAGACCCGGTTCGACAATTTGCAGACACAGAAGCACGTTATGGATCGCGCCCAGACGCTGGGTAACTTCGCCCTGGCCTCGGCAGATGCTCACGATTGGCCGCAAGCCATCGCCCAGCTGAAGGAAGGCATTGAGCTCTGCAAAGACTGCAGTGCCCTTCCGCTGCTTCACAAGGATCTTGGACTCATCTACTGCCGCTCCGGTGAATTGAAGAACGGACGCGCCGAGTTGCTAGCAGCTCAGAAGCTTTCGCCATCCGACCCGGATGTGGCAAGGGCGCTCCAGATATTGGACTCAATGCAAAAGTAGCAACTTGAGCTAAGATGCCTTGAACCTCTCATGAGGGACCGTGCTATGCGCCCACATCGAGAAGACAGCGGAGTGGGTTCAGGTCAAATTGCAGAGGTGGAAGTCAACCGCACGGTTTAACGCACAGAGCGACTCAGCTTTTCGGGGGCCACTGACGGCAACTCTGGTTCTACTTCCCGCGGCAGATAATGGAATTGATAGCTCGGCAGCTTGGCGCCTGATTCTGGGCGATCATTCCACAATAATTGATACTCCAAAGAGTCCTTCGTCTCAGGAAAATGTTCGGCGTCGGAATAGGGATAGCCGCTCATTCCATGGAAAGGCATCGCAGCCACAGTAAATGGCATGGCTTCGTAATAGTCCATGTCCTTCACGTAGCCGTTCGCATAGAAGAAATAATCTCTCTTCCACCCTGCAGGTAGAGCGGGCAGATTCGAATCGCGGAACTCGAGGTCGATGTCTTCGCCACTGCCGAAGACCGCAAACTGATTATTGATCGAAGTCAGCAGTGACGTGACATCGCCGTAGCGGGTATACAGGCCGCGCTGGCGCACAAACGGCCCCGTAGCGCTCGCCTGTTCGTAGTAGTAGGTAAGGTCGCCTGGAGTCTTGCCATCCACCTGCTTCGGATAACCGCGAAAACCGAGAGACGCCGACGCAAGGGGCACCTCCGTCTCCCTCACCAGCTCGGGAGCCTCCGCCTCGTTCGAGACCAGAATCTGATCCCAGTAGATCTGAAGATTGGTGGTGATTCGAATGAGCCGCGCTCCCTGTGGCATACTGCCCGTCAGGTCCGTGACGATGGTCCTGGGCAGGCCCGCCGGGAAGCCCATATCATCCACGATGCGCCTCCACTGCCCGTCTGGCATCAGCGCTTCAACATAGGGCGAGATCGGAGCGATTCCCGCCTGCCACGCAGAGTACATCGAAGTCGCGCTGAAGTATTCAATGAATCCCGACATGAGCAGCCGCAACGGCTTTGCGGAGGACCAATCCCCCAGGTCGAGCGTAAGGCTATGCGTATTCACAAATCCGGCATACGGCAGATTAGTGAAGTCGCGCACATACTCATGGTCGCGTTCGCGCAGCAGCGCCGAGACTTCCCTCCCCGCGTCGTCCCACGCTGCTGCCGGCGGGTGCGCCTGTCTCGCCAGGATCGTCTTCTGCTCCGGAAAGGGCGGATCGCTCTTGAACCGTTCGTTCGGGAAAACTGCAGAGCCCGCCGGATGGTCGACCGCGACCAGGCGTACCTGATCGAGGAAGTTGACCTCTTCCATCGGCTCGCCAAGCCGCAGACTCAGGTAGCCGTGTTGGGTCTTCAACTGCGCGCCGTCCACTTTGATCCATTCATCCGGGTCGGGAATATTTCTCGCCTGTGGCGAGATCCAGTGTCCCACCACCGCAGCGCCGATCGTGTCCGAAATGAACTCATACTTCGTGCCATTCCAGGCGAAGAGTACCGGGCATGAACTCCCGCGGCGATCCAGTTCGGTCACCTCCAGGGTACCCTTCGCCGTTATGTTGATCTCGTCCTGCGGCACTCCGGTGGGCCATAGAATACGCACAATGTCCGGCTGCTTCGCCTCGCCCAGACCCGCCAGAATACTGGTTGTGCCTTGCGTCCTGTAGCCGCTTGCCCCGGCGATCTCCCACTTCTGCCAGAGTCCTCCGGCAAAGACCTCCACCTTCGTTCCGAGCGCCGTCTTGTTGTCCGCAGCGCCATGCAGCACGATCTGCAACGAGTGGTTACGGTTGCCTCCGTCGTTTCTCAGCAGCAACGGAGAGCCGGCGCGTGTGGATACGATGAGGTCCGCATCGCCGTCATGATCCACATCGGCAGCGACGATCGAACGCGCGTCAGGCGCGGCGATCTTATCCAGCTTCACCTGCGCCGTCACGTCCTGGAAGCCAGCCGCCCCTGCGTTGCGAAGCACTCGTACCTCCGTCCCCCGCGTCGTCTCCACGATCACCGCGAGGTCAATCCACCCATCGTTGTCGATGTCGATCGGCGTGATACCCCAGGCGCGAACGACGTCATGAAGAGGCAGAAGCACTCGCTCGAACCGTCTTCCATCGATGTTCTTCCACAAGGTGACCGCCGGCGTCGATGCATGGGTCACGGCAATGTCCATCCAGCCATCCTTGTTGAAATCGAGGGTGGCCAGCCCCACTGCAGATGCGAAATCCTGCTTCGCAAACAGTGGCGCCGCCAGAAATCTTCCTTCCCGAGGATTCAGATAAAGGGTGACGCCATCTTCCTTGCTCGCTACGGCGATATCGACGGCCCGGTCATTGTTCAGGTCCGAGAGCATCGCTATCCCCGTGCTGCCAACTCCCCCCAGCCCGGTCGGCTCGGTCCACTCGGTGAAAGTTTGATTGCCGTTGTTCCTCCACAGCACGTTCGAGCTACCCGGCCCTTGGCCGTCGCCCCGCGAACCGGTGATGAACAGATCGAGATCGCCATCATGGTCGTAGTCGATAAACGTCAGGCCTGCCGGGTGGTTGAGTTGCCGGATTCCAACCTGTTCCGTAACATCGGCAAAAGAGCCATCGCCACGATTGCGATAGAGCAGCACGCGGTCGCTCATGCCAATCGCCAGGTCGGGATGGCCGTCGTTATCGAAGTCGCCCACCGCACAAACCACCGCGCGCCCGCTGGCAACAAGGCCGCGACTCTGCGCCGAACCCCGTTCAAAGCCTCCCTCCGCGAGATGATGGTAGTAGCTGATCGCACGGCCTCCCTCGTTCAGCACAATCAGATCGGGCCGGCCATGCCCCTCGAGATCGAGCAGACACATTCCTCCGCCAGCTTCGCCATCGGCAGAAGGCAGCGCCTTTGCAACGTCAGACAGCGGCACGACGGTGAACGACAGCGGAATCATGGGCCCTGTCGACGGCAATGCAGACCTGATCTCCTCGGCAAGAGAGTAGACACCCTGGTCCCCGTAGGTCTGCGCCAGCGGTGCGGCGAGCTTATCGCGAGTGATCTGCTCGAAGCGTTGCAAGTGGGTGCGCGCCGCTGTTGTATCTCCAGATCGCTGCAAGGCCCGCGCGAGTCCGAACTCTGCCGAAGCATGGAGAGGTGTCAGGCTGAGCGCTGCACGATATTCATCGATGGCGCGTAGGTACTCTTTGCGGTCGCTGCGCAACGATCCCAGGAAGTAGTGGGCGTCCGCACTCGCTGGATCGATCCGCAGAACGCGCTCAAAGGCCTGCAGAGCCGCATCGCTGTTGTTCTGTCCCCGTTCAAGCAGGCCAAGGTTATACCAGATCCGTGGGTCGCTCGCGTCAAGCTGGGCGGCACGTTCCAGCTCAGCCTTCGCCTGACTCCCGTGCTGCATCGAGAGCATAGCAATGCCCGCGTTCAGATGGGAAACCGCAATCGCGTCATCCGCAGCGATGCTCTGTCTGAAGAGCGCCAGCGCTTGCTCCCCCAGTTGCTGATTCAGGTAGGCAACGCCCAGATTGTTCAGCCGCGCCGCCTCCTTTGCGTTGTGGGGAAGCTGCGCCGGATGCGCCCATGCGCCCGCAAAGAACGCGCAGGCAAGGATGCCCGCAGCGCGTCGGAGCGGCTTTTTCCATCTCTGTCGGATATTCGGAGGCATTGCGATGGACAAGTATAGCTCAGCCTGCGTCGTACTCTGCTGCCTGCACACACGAACTCGAAATTTTCGACCTTGTTGAAATCTCCCCACCCGGTACACTCATAATCTGTCTGTACCTTGATTTCATAAATACTCCCGGCCTCGTCAGGCGTCTCGCAACCGCACGCTCGATCCTGGAACTTCTTATAGAACAAGAGGACCACTTGTGAGCGAACTAACCGTCAAGCCGGCCACCGACCTCCTCTCCATGCTGCAGCAGCGCTCCATCTCTTCCTTTGAGCTCGCCACGGAGCACATCCGCGAGATCGAACGGCTGAACCCCTGCCTGCTTGCCTATGCCGACTTTGATCCGGAACGGCTTCTCCATGCTGCCCGTCAAGCCGACGACTCCCGCGCGCGGTCGCAGAGACCCGGCGAAGACGCTCCCCTGCTGGGCCTGCCCATCAGCATCAAGTCCTCCATCGCTACCGCAGGATATCGCTGCGAGACAGGAACCGTTCTTCATCGGGGATTGGTTGCACAGGATGATGCGGTGGCCGTTTCTCGTATGCGACAGGCCGGCGCCCTGATTCTAGGCACCACCAACTGTCCCGAGTTCCTGATGGCCTACGAAACCGACAACCTGCTCTACGGCGCAACTGCCAATCCATGGAGCCTTCAGCACTCCGCAGGCGGGTCAAGTGGAGGTGAGGCAGCCGCTATCGCCGCCGGGCTTTCAGCAGGAGGCATCGGCAGCGATAGCGGCGGATCGGTTCGCGAACCCGCGCACTTTACCGGCATCTGCTCTCTGAAACCCACACCCGGCCGCATACCCAGCCAGGGACATATGCTCCCCTGCGTCGGCCCCTTCTCGATTCTCGGCGCTCTCGGCCCCATGGCTAGAACCATGCGCGATGTGTCGCTGTTCTTCCAGCTGCTCTCGGCCCCGTATGCATCCTTCACCACGGGTATTACCATTCCCTCTTCATCGACGGACGCCACAGACCTACGCTCCCGGCCGATTGGCGTACTCGAAGATGACGGATTGGTCCCGGTCACATCGGAGACCCGGCTTGCTGTCCGGTCCGCAGCCGCAGCGCTCGAGCAGCGAGGCTTCCAGGTCAGACCCTTCCGTTGCAATCTGCTTGAAACAGCGCGCCAGTTGTGGTGGACGTTCTTCATCCGTTGCGGACGCATGCTGCTGGAGCCCATGATCGAAAGCCACGACAGCGAGTTGAGCCCCACCTTTCGCTACTTTCTCGATGTGGCCCGCACGGAACCATTCCTCACCGGGCAAGAGCTGCTCTCTGCTTGGACACAATCCGATCAGGTTCGCTCCGCCCTCAGCGAAGAACTCGCATCCTACTCTGCAATTCTCTCCCCAGTATGCAGTATCCCCGCGTTCAAGCACGGCGAGCGCGAGTGGCAGGTGGAAGGTCGGAAGGTAGAGTATTTCAGCGCCATGCGATTCACCCAGTGGTTCAATCTGCTCGGTGCGCCCGCCGCGGTCGTGCCGGTCGGCAGGTCAATCGATGGTCTTCCCATCGGCGTGCAGGTCGCCAGCTACCCCCACCAGGATGAAGCCGTCCTCGCGATCGCTGAACTTGTGGACCGGGACTTTGGATATCAACCTCCGCCGATGGCTCTCGAGAGCCGGTCTGACAAAGGTGGAGAGATCAACGAGCTAGCTACCCCCTGCTAGAGGCATCCACTCCGCGGCAACGCACCTACCGGTTGCCAAGCGCGAGCAGGATCGTCGCGCCCGTCAAACACGTCAGTCCTAGGCCCAGGAGCGTCATCGCCCACCGTGGCGCCCGCCTCCATTCGCCCGTCAGAACTCCCGACAACGTCGCAGTCATAATCATGAATATCTGGAAGAGCCCCCATCCGATGGACGTTCCGAATGCTCCCAGGTAGCTCGCGCTCATGCCGTATAGCGCGAACGCACCCATCCACAGCACCCCCATCAGCGACGACCAGAAAAAGTCCGGTCCAGGCGAACGAAACGATTGCCACGTACCGTTCTTCGAGAGCAGGTAGAGACAGTACGCGATGTTCGGAATAAATCCGCCCGCCAGCGCAATCGGCCACACGGCATAGCCCGCGTGCACTGCGGGGACTCCAATCCGGACTGCCTCCTTCGCAATGTCCTGCCCGAACGCAAACGAGTAGTTCAGCATCGGCGCCATGATCCCGCAGGCCAGTGCAAGCAGGATCGCGGCAGGGTACCCCTGACGCGCTGGCGCATTCGCCGCAACGGCCGATCCGCGCTCTCTTATCCGTCCACCCCACGCCGTAAAAAACACCCCCGCCACCATGATGATGACGCCGCTGAAGATGCAGTACGCCGCGTGTCCGATCGCGGACGCATTCTGTTGGACCAGCAGCGGGACCAGCGTTCCCAACAGCGCTCCCAACCCAACGATGATCGCGTACGCTACACCTAGTCCCAATCGCTTTACGGAGATGCCGAACAATATCTGCGCAACGCCCCAACCTGCTCCAAGCAGCAGGGGAACGGCCAGCCGTCCCATCCCCAGTTCGCGATAAATATCCAACAGGTGGTCCACCAGAACAACCGCGAGCGCCCACGGCAGGATCACCAGAGAGACCACGCTAAAGATCAGCCAGACATTCTCCCATTTCCACGATCGGGTAAACTTCATGGGCAACATACAGTTGCCTGACATCAGTCCGGCGATCATGGTCAGCGTAACGCCATACAAGAGATGTTCCGTCACTTAGCTCCGTCCACAGGAAACCGATTTGAGATCGCAGGAGGCGCCTGGTTCCTGTGGTGTCTTGTAAACCCCGCCGCTCACCTGCGCCGGCAAAACAAAGTGAGAGCGGAGGTGCGGAATATGCTCAAGCAGCAATGCCTCATGTCCCATCGCGATATGGTTGAACAGCACCAGGTGTTGATGCAGTTGGCCCATATCGCCCACGTGCGGTGCGATCGGCAGCCCAAACTCCTTCGCCATCAGACTCACCGCGAGAAACTCGCTCACTCCTGCCAATCGCGTGCAGTCAGCCTGAACGTAATGCACTGCCGAAGACTGCATGAAATTCTTGAAGACCACGCGGTTCGGTATGTGCTCGCCCGTTGCGACCTTCACCGGCGCTATCGCCTGCGCCAGAACGGCATGACCCTGTATATCGTCGGGATGGGTCGGCTCTTCAATCCAAAGCGGCCGGACCTTCGCGAGTTGCCGGCAGCGGCGAAGCGCCGCCGGCAGGTTCCACCGCTGGTTGGCATCGAGCATCAACGTTCCCTCGTCTCCCACGCACTCCCGCAGCATCGCTGCACGGCGCAGATCACGCTCCGCGTCGGAGGAACCCACCTTCAACTTAAACGCGGTAAACCCCTGGTCGATCGCTCGGAGCGTCAGTTCACGCACCTTATCGTCGTCATACGCCATCCATCCCACTGAGGTGTCGTACCCTGGATAGCCATCCGCAAGAATGCGTTCCCGCTCCGGACGGCTGGCAAGTTTGTCGCGCAACAGCTCCAGCGCATCCTGTGTGCTCATCTCATCTTCCAGATAGCTGAGATCCAGCAGCCGAACCACCTCTTCGGGCTTCAGATCAAGCAGCAGCTTCCACAACGGCACGCCGCGGCTCTTCGCCCACAGATCGAAGCACGCATTGGTAATAGAGGCCAGAGCCAGATGCACCACGCCCTTGTGCGGACCCAGCCAGCGCAGACATGGATCGTTGCCCAGCCGCGGGCCATGCTCCCGAAGTCGGCCATCAGTTCTTCGATCTCCAAACCTGCAAGCGGCCGCGCCAACATTTCAATCGCCTCGCACACCAGCCGGTTGCCCTCCCCCAGCGTGAGAGCGATTCCCGTCCCGCAGAGGCCGTGATCGCTCTCCAACAAAGTCACCGCCATGCAGTATTCAGGATT
>Ga0073928_10011623_pt1 | contig 10243 bp, 6 predicted proteins | sample PaiPotPPA55metaG_FD_76969 | JGI IMG/M metagenome (GOLD analysis project Ga0073928, IMG submission 76969) | Iron sulfur acid spring bacterial and archeal communities from Banff, Canada, to study Microbial Dark Matter (Phase II) - Paint Pots PPA... ... | reverse complement strand
GGTGACCTCGACCGCCATCATCGGCTCGAGGATCGCGGGGCTGGCCTGGCGGGCAGCCTCCTTGAACGCCATCGAACCGGCGATCTTGAACGCGAGCTCGGAGGAGTCCACCTCGTGGTACTGGCCGTCGAGGAGGGTCACCTTGACGCCGGTCAGCGGGTAGCCCGCCATGACGCCGAACTCCATCGCCTCCTGGGCGCCCGCGTCCACGGACGGGATGTACTCCCGCGGGATGCGGCCACCGGTGACGGCGTTGACGAACTCATAGCCGTTGTCACCCTCGCCGTCGCCCTCGAGAGGCTCGAGCTTGATGATCACGCGCGCGTACTGACCTGAACCACCGGTCTGCTTCTTGTGCGTGTACTCGACCTTCGGGACCACCTTGCGGATGGTCTCGCGGTAGGCCACCTGCGGCTTGCCGACGTTCGCCTCGACCTTGAACTCGCGGCGCATGCGGTCCACCAGGATCTCCAGGTGGAGCTCGCCCATGCCGCCGATGATCGTCTGGCCGGTCTCCTCGTCCGTGCGGACGGAGAAGGACGGGTCCTCCTCGGCCAGGCGCTGGATCGCGGTGCCCAGCTTCTCCTGGTCGCTCTTGGTCTTCGGCTCGATCGCCACGTGGATGACCGGGGCCGGGAAGGTCATCGACTCGAGGACCACCGGGTGCGCCGCGTCGCAGAGGGTCTCACCGGTCGTGGTGTCCTTCAGGCCCATGACGGCGACGATGTCGCCGGCACCCACGAACGGGATCTCCTCACGCTTGTTCGCGTGCATGCGGTAGATCTTGCCGATGCGCTCCTTGCGGCCCTTGACCGAGTTGAGCACCGAGGAACCGGCCTCGAGCCGGCCCGAGTACACCCGGACGAAGGTGAGCTTGCCCAGGTGCGGGTCGCTCATGATCTTGAACGCGAGCGCGGACAGCGGCTCGTCGTCGGAGGGCTTGCGGTGCAGCACCTCTTCCTCGTTGCCGACGGCGTGGCCGTCGATCGAGGGGACGTCGAGCGGGGAGGGCAGGTAGCGCACGACCGCGTCGAGCAGGGGCTGAACACCCTTGTTCTTGAACGCGGTGCCGCAGAAGACCGGGGTCAGCGCGGAGGCCAGGGTGGCCCGGCGGATGCCCGCGTAGAGCTGCTCGATGGTGGGCTCGGTGCCCTCCAGGAACAGCTCCATGAGCTCGTCGTCGGCCTCCGAGATGGTCTCGACGAGCTTGTTGCGCCACTCGTCGGCGATCTCGGTGTGCGAGGCCGGGATGTCGACCTCGTCGTACATCTCGCCCAGCTTGGCCTCGAGGTTCCAGACCAGGGCCTTCATCGTCACGAGGTCGACGACGCCCTTGAAGTCGCCCTCGGCGCCGATCGGCAGCTGCATCACCAGCGGAGTGGCGTTGAGCCGGCTGACGATCATGTCCACACAGCGGTGGAACTCGGCGCCGGTGCGGTCGAGCTTGTTGACGAAACAGATTCGGGGCACGCCGTACCGGTCGGCCTGCCGCCACACCGTCTCCGACTGCGGCTCCACACCGGCGACGCCGTCGAACACGGTGACCGCACCGTCGAGGACGCGCAGCGAGCGCTCGACCTCGACCGTGAAGTCCACGTGTCCCGGAGTGTCGATGATGTTGATGGTGTGGTCGACGTCGTCCGTCTTCCAGTGACAGGTGACAGCCGCGGAGGTGATGGTGATACCCCGCTCCTGTTCCTGCTCCATCCAGTCGGTGGTGGCGGCGCCGTCGTGGACCTCACCGATCTTGTAGCTCATGCCCGTGTAGTACAGGATGCGCTCGGTGGTGGTCGTCTTCCCGGCGTCGATGTGCGCCATGATGCCGATGTTGCGGACCTTGGCGAGGTCTACGGCGGCGTTCGTGGCCATGGTGGCTCGTCTACTTTCGCGAGTCGAAAGGGATGATGCTCAAGTCAGTTCAGGTCCGCCGCCGACCGGGGCCGGCGGCGGCCATGAAGCTCTTACTACCAGCGGTAGTGCGCGAACGCGCGGTTGGCGTCCGCCATCTTGTGGGTGTCCTCGCGTCGCTTGACGGAGGCGCCCAGACCGTTGCTGGCGTCCAACAGCTCGTTCATCAGGCGCTCGGTCATGGTCTTCTCGCGACGGGCGCGAGAGTAGCTGACCAGCCAACGCAGCGCGAGGGTGTTCGAGCGGCCGGGCTTGACGTCGACCGGCACCTGGTAGGTCGCACCGCCGACGCGGCGCGACTTGACCTCGATGGACGGCTTGACGTTCTCCAGAGCGCGCTTGAGCGTGATGACCGGGTCGGTACCGGTCTTCTCGCGGCAGCCCTCGAGGGCGCCGTAGACGATGCGCTCCGCGGTGGAGCGCTTGCCGTCCAGCAGGACCTTGTTCACCAGGGCGGTGACCAGCGGAGAAGTGAAAACCGGGTCGATGACGACCGGGTGCTTCGGGGCGGGACCCTTACGAGGCATTACTTCTTCTCCTTCTTGGCGCCGTAGCGGCTGCGAGCCTGCTTCCGGTTCTTGACGCCCTGGGTGTCCAGCGATCCGCGGATGATCTTGTAGCGGACACCGGGAAGGTCCTTCACTCGGCCACCGCGCACGAGCACGATGGAGTGCTCCTGCAGGTTGTGGCCGACGCCGGGGATGTAGGCCGTGACCTCGATGCCGCTGGACAGGCGCACACGGGCGACCTTGCGCAGGGCGGAGTTCGGCTTCTTGGGGGTGGTGGTGTACACGCGGGTGCACACACCGCGCCGCTGCGGGCTGCCCTTAAGCGCAGGAGTCTTGGTCTTCGAGACCTTGTCCTGCCGGCCCTTTCGGACCAACTGCTGGATCGTAGGCACTACGTCTCCGTCTTCCAGTTCATGCCAAGCCTTCGGCCGGCCCGCGACTTTCGGTTTCCACCGCGGGCCGCCAGGCGTCCTCTGGCGAATGTCGCACCCCAACAGGCGGGATGCCTCGGTTGATGCAGGGGGATTGTCCGGCTTCGCACTGCTTGCTCCCGCCCACGAGGTCGGGTGTGTCGCGCCCGCTCCGGCTGTGCCCGGAAAGGCATCGCCGGTTGAGGAGTCAACCAAGCCCCGTGCGGTCCACTGCTTGGACTGCCGCGATCGCAGCACCCTGGAGGGCAGCCCCCGGGAGAACGCGCGCACACGGGCAAAGCCGGGGGAAACCCAGCATCAGGCGAGAGCCTACCGACGCACCCGGCTTCCGGTCAAAACGGCCGATCTTCCGGGCTCTGTGTCGGCGGTGCCCCTGCCCGATCCATTGTCTCATGTCACGCGACCGCTTCGCGCCCGCTTTTCCCGGGGGTGGGCTATTACTGACGTATCGCTCAGTGGGTCGCGCTCGGCGAGGCGCTCGACGGCGGCGGGGCGCTGCTCGTGCTCGGCGAGGCGGTCGTCGGCGCGCTGCTCGTACTCGGCGCACTGCTCGTGCTCGGCGCGCTGCTGGTACTCGGTGCCGCGCTCGTCGACGGCGGAGCACTGCTCGTACTCGGCGCCGCGCTCGTCGTGGTCGCCGCGGCACTCGAACTGGGCGCCGCGCTGACGCTGACCACGCCGGCGCTGTTGGTCACCACCGTCCCCGTCGTCGAGGACACGGGCGACGGGTTGTTGTTGCTCTTGCTGCTGAGCAGCAGCCCGATCGCCACACCGGCCACCGCCAGCAGCACGATCACGCCGATCACGATGCCGGCGGTGCGACCGCTCGAGCGCTCCGGCTCTTCCTCCTCGACCGCCGCGACGCGGGCATGCGCGCGGGTCGGCTCGCCGAGCCCCTGGGTGCTCTGCCCGACAACCGCCGTGGGCAGCGTGTCCGAGCGGCTCTCCCTGGCCTCGAACGCGAGGGCACCGAAGCGGCTCGCCACCACGGAGGCGGTCGGCCGCAGCGGTGCGGAGGCGGCGAGCATCGACTGCAGCAGCCGGCCGAAGTCGGCCGGCGCGTCGACGTCCCGGAGCGGCGCGAGGTCGGGACCGTTGGTGTCCGAGGGGCCGACCTGCGGCGGCATACCGACGATCGCCGTCCACAGAATCGCGCCGAGCGCGTAGACGTCCGCCGAAGAGCCGGCCGGCAGCGCGCCACGGCCACCGCGACCGGCCGATCCAAGGCCACCGCCGCTGTGATCGCCGTACTGCTGCGGCATCATCTGCGTCTGCTCGTCTCCGGGCCCCTGGCCGAAGCCCCCGGGCGGCATCATCTGGGTCGCGTCGGCGTCGCCGCCGGCTGCGCCCGGGTAACCGCCGGCACCCGAGTCCGGCCCCTGCCGGTACGGGTCGAACAGCTGCGTCGGCTGGTCGGCCACGGTCCGGAAGGAGCCGGTCGCCATGTCCGGCGGGGCGCCGAGGCCGACGTCGGTGAGTTTGACCCGGCGGTCGTCGAGCACGGACACGGTCTCCGGGCCGAGGACGCCGTCCACCAGGCCCACCGCGTGCAGCGCGGCGAGCGCCTCGGCGACCTGCTGCCCCCAGTCGACGGCGCGCTGCCAGCGCTGCCGGCCGGTGGCCATGATCTGGCCGAGGGTGCGGCCGCCGGTCCACTCGGAGACGACGTAGCGCAGTCCGCCCTCGTGGCCGACGTCGTAGACCTGCGCGATGTTGGGGTGGCCGAGCCTCGCCACCTGCGCGACCACCGACTGCACCTGCTCGTCGAGGTCGGGTTCGACCGCTCCGTCGAGCGGCAGCAGCCGCATCATCACCGGCCGGTTGAGCGTTTCGTCGAAGCCCTGCCAGATCTCCTCGGGCCAGGTCCCGCCGCCAGTGGGTCGCTCCAGCCGGTACCGCCCGGCGATCAGCGCTCCGGCCTGCCCGGAAGTGGTCATCATCCGCCTCGTGCTCTGTTACGCCGTCAAGGTCGCGCCCCATTCTTCACCATCGGCGAGGTGCGAGGGCCCACGAGGCGTTAAAGCAGCCTGCGCACAAGGTCGTAGAACAACTGGATGGCCGGGCCGCCGAACCAGAGGAAGAGCAGTCCACTCCATACGGCCACGTATACCCAGCCGAGACGCCGGGCCCAGAGAGCCAGTCCGAGCCCGTCGAGCGCGCCGCCCGAGGCCTCGATGGAACGCACCGCGGCATTGCCGCGCCTGATGGCCGCGACTCCGCCAAGGATCGGCAGTATCCAGCCGATCGAGGCGACGATGATGGCCCCGACCGCGGCGTTCGACGTGCGCTCTGGCCCCGAGCCGTCGTCGTTGGCGGGCTGCCGCTGCCCGGGCACCATGGGCGCGCCGCCGGCCTGCGGCCGGTAACTGGGGCGCCCGAGCTCAGGGCCGTGCGGATCAGCCATGGTTCGAACTGTATGTGAGCTTTCGCAGGCCCGCCAGCGCGACTGGCTGCGCTGAGCCGAGGTTGGGTGCCGAGGCTGACGTACGGTCAGCTCCCGTAGACGGGACTTGCTGATGGGGGCTCACCTGACGGGGGCTCATTCCTCGCGTTGGGCGGCGAGGCGCTCTACGAGCCTTGACAGAGCCGGCAGGGCGTCGCCGATCACCGCTCGCTCCGCGGGCTCGAGGTCGGCCAGCGCGCCGGCGATGCGGCGCTCGTGCGCGGCGTTCCACTCGCCGAGCTGTCGGCGCCCTGCCTCGCTCAGGGCCACCACGGCGACGCGCCGGTCGTGCGGATCGGTGCCCCGTTCCACCAGGCCCGCGGTGATCATCTGGGAGATCAGCCCGCTGACCGTCGAGGGCGCGAGCCGCAACCGGGCCGCCAGGTCGCCCACCCGCGCCGGCGCGGACTCGGCGAGCGACTGGAGCAGCTCCACCTGCGCCATCGGCAGCGACTCCCAGGGATAGTCGGCCCGGATGCTCGCGCGCAGCACCCGCCGGAGCCGGGCGACGACGTCGGTCAGCCGCCGCGCGTCCCCGGGCTGCGCCGGCACCGTGGCGGCCCGGCCCGCCGTGCCGACCCCGCCGACCTCGGGAATCTCGCCGATCTCGCTACTGATCTCGCTTTCCTGCCTGGTCACGCGCCCACTGTACCGGGCCGGGCAATGCCTGTGACCCCAATCATTTCGGTTCCCGAAATACTTGGCTACACTGCGGATTGCGGGCTCGACCGGGCCCCGCGAGATCGGCGAGGCAAGCGAATGACGACAGGCACTGCTCAGGCTGCGATATCCCATCCGTCCGGCAAGAGTTGGACCATGGCGTTGACCACGGAGCGCCCCCGGCCACGGCGCATCCGCGACTGGCCCAAAGGCTGGTGGCTCGCCGTCGCGACGGTCTGCTTCGGCGCGTTCATGGGCCAGCTCGACGCCTCCATAGCCACGCTCACCTACACCTCGCTCGAGCGCGACTTCCACACCACGTCCGCTGCCGTCTCCTGGGTCTCCCTCGGCTACCTGCTCGTGCTGGTGGCGCTCCTCGTGCCGGTCGGCCGCTTCTCCGACGCGCACGGGCGCAAGCTCTGCTACCTCTACGGCTTCATCGTCTTCACCGCCGCCTCGGCCGCCTGCGGACTCGCGCCGAGCCTGGGCGCCCTGGTGGCCTTCCGCCTCGTCCAGGCCTTCGGCGCGGCCCTGCTGCAGGCCAACAGCGTCGCTCTGGTCACCACCAGCGCCCCGCGTTCCCGGATGCGCGCGGCGCTCGGCGTCCAGGCCGGGGCGCAGGCTCTCGGCCTCGCGCTCGGGCCGGCGCTCGGCGGCGTCATCGTGAGCACGCTCGGCTGGCGCTGGGTGTTCCTGGTCAACGTCCCGGTCGGCGTCGTCGCCGTGGTCGCCGGGCACTTCCTGCTCCCCCGTACCAGGACCAAGGCCAGCACGGCCTCCTTCGACTGGCCCGGCCTCGCCCTACTTGCCACGGCAAGCACCGCACTCCTGCTCGGCATCTCCGCAGTCTCGGGACTGACCCTGCCGGGCGCCGTCGCCGCGGCCCTGTTCGTGATCGCGGCCGCGGCCGGCTACGGCTTCTGGCGGCGCATCAAAACAAGCCCCTTCCCCCTGGTCTCCCCGACGCTGCTGCGCACCCGGCAGGTCTCCGCGGGACTCATCGGGGCGCTCGGCGGCTACCTCGTACTCTTCGGCCCCCTGGTGCTGGTGCCGGACGTCTTCGGCTCCCACAACACGGCGAAGGCCGGCCTCGTGCTGACGGCCCTTCCCCTCGGCTTCGCGGCCGCCGCACTCGGCGCCAACCGGCTGCTGCCCGCGCGCTGGAGCGACCGCCGACGCGCCCTGCTCGGCTCAGCGGCAGCCGTCGCCGCGCTGCTCGCGCTGATCCCCGCGCCCTTCACCCCGGCGTGGCTGGTCCCCGCGTTCGTCCTGCTCGGCTTGGGTCTAGGCACCTTCACCCCGGCCAACAACACGCTCGTGATGGGCGCCATACCCGCTCAGGCCGCAGGAACCGGCGGCGGCCTGGTGAACATGACCCGCGGCCTCGGCACGGCGCTCGGCGTCGCCCTCGTCACCCTGACCCTCTACCTCGTGCCAGACCCGCAGCGCGCCGCCCACGTCGCCGTCGCCGTCCTCGCCGTCGCCGCGCTCGGCGTCTTCCTCAGCAATCTGCTGCAGCCGAAGCAATCCCCGAGTGCTGCGAAGGCACACGAGCCGCTCGAGCTCTAACGCGGAGACCAAGTACGGGGTGAGCTCCCGAGAAGCATGGCGACGAGGGTGAGGTTGAGGGTTGAGATCGGGGCGGGCGGTGGGCGCAGCGAGCGTTTGAGTGTTGAAAAGGCCTAGTCGGAGGCCGCGGCGTGAACCAGGCCGCGGCCTGCGTCCAGACCTTTTCATTCAACACTCAAGCGCTACTACATCCTGCTGCGCCCACCCGCCCGCCCCGATCTCAACCCTCGACCCTCAACCCCGCGCGAGCCCGGAACGGACGAACGCCCCCTGCGCGCCGAAGCGTGCAGGGGGCGTTCGTTTGCCCTCGGAGCCGGCCGGCCCGGTAGGCCGGCCGGTCTACCGGCTAACCCGCGTACCCGCCGAAGTCGTACTCCTCCAGCGGAACGGCCTGCCCGGATCCACCCATGGCGAACGGGCTGTAGTCCAGCTCGTCGTAGCCGGCCAGGGTGTACATCTGGGCCTTGGCCTCCTCGGTCGGGTCGACCTTGATGTTCCGGTACCGCTGCATGCCGGTACCGGCCGGGATCAGCTTGCCGATGATCACGTTCTCCTTCAGGCCCACCAGCGAGTCCGACTTGCCGTGGATCGCGGCGTCGGTCAGCACCCGGGTCGTCTCCTGGAAGGAGGCGGCGGAGAGCCAGGACTCGGTGGCCAGCGAGGCCTTCGTGATACCCATCAGCTGCGGACGGCCGGAGGCCGGCTGGCCGCTCTCGCTGACGACCCTGCGGTTCTCCGCCTCGAACTTGCCGCGCTCGACCAGGTCGCCCGCGAGCAGTTCCGAGTCGCCCGTCTCGATGATCGTGACCCGGCGGAGCATCTGCCGGACGATGATCTCGATGTGCTTGTCGTGGATCGACACACCCTGCGAGCGGTAGGTGTTCTGCACCTCGCCCACCAGATGTTGCTGCACCGCACGCTGACCGAGCACCCGCAGCACGTCGTGCGGGTTGGCCGCGCCGTTGACCAGCTTCTGGCCGACGGTGACCGACTCGCCCTCGGAGACCAGCAGCTTCGAGCGCCGGGAGACCGGGTAGGCGATCTCCTCGGTGCCGTCGTTGGGCACGACCACGATCTTGCGGGTGCGGTCGGTGTCCTCGATCTTGATCACGCCGACCGCCTCGGCGATCGGAGCGACACCGCGCGGGTTACGGGCCTCGAAGAGCTCGATGACACGCGGCAGACCCTGGGTGATGTCGTCGCCGCCGATCGCGCCTCCGGTGTGGAAGGTACGCATCGTCAGCTGCGTGCCGGGCTCGCCGATCGACTGGGCGGCGATGATGCCGACCGCCTCGCCGACGTCCACCAGCTTGCCGGTGGCCAGCGAACGGCCGTAGCACATCGCGCAGGTGCCGACCTTGGACTCGCAGGTGAGCACCGAGCGGGCCTTGACCTCGGCCACGCCGGCCTTGATCAGCTCGCTGATGACCACGTCGCCGAGGTCGCCGCCGGCCTTGATCAGCGTCTTGCCCTCGTGCACCACGTCCTCGGCCAGGGTGCGCGAGTACACGGAGGTCTCGACGTCGTCGGCCTGGGTGAGGGTGCCGTCCGCGGCGCGGTCGCCGATCTTCATCACGATGCCGCGCTCGGTGCCGCAGTCCTCCTCGCGAATGATCACGTCCTGCGAGACGTCCACCAGACGACGGGTCAGGTAACCCGAGTCGGCGGTACGCAGGGCCGTGTCCGCCAGGCCCTTTCGGGCACCGTGGGTGGAGATGAAGTACTCCAGCACGGTCAGGCCCTCGCGGAAGGAGGCCTTGATCGGACGGGCGATGGTCTCGTTCTTCGCGTTCGACACCAGACCGCGCATACCGGCGATCTGGCGCATCTGCATCATGTTTCCTCGGGCACCCGAGTCGACCATCATGAAGATGGGGTTCTCCCGCGGGAAGTTCTTCTCCATCGCCTTGGCGACCTCGTTGGTCGCCTCGGTCCAGATGCCGATGAGCTCTTCCGTGCGCTCCTGCTTGGTGATCAGACCGCGCTCGTACTGCTTCTGCACCCGGTCGGCCTTGGCCTCGTAGCCCTCGAGGATCTGGCCCTTGCTCGGCGGCACCACGATGTCCTCGATCGCGATGGTCACGCCGGAGCGGGTCGCCCAGTAGAAGCCCGCCGCCTTCAGGTTGTCCAGGGTCATCGCGACCTGGACCTTCGGGTAGCGCTCCGCCAGGTCGTTGACGATGGCGGACAGCTGCTTCTTGGCGATCGGCCGGTTCTCGTACGGGTAGTCCAGCGGCAGGGCCTCGTTGAAGATGGCCCGGCCGAGGGTGGTCCGGATACGGAACGGCTGACCCGACTCCCAGCCCTCCGGGGCCTCCCAGCCACGCGGCGGGACGGCCTCGATCAGCCGCAACTCGATCGGCGTCTGCAGGTCGAGCTCGCGGTTGTCGAAGGCCATCACGGCCTCCGAGATCGAACCGAAGGCCCGGCCCTCGCCCTTGACGTTCTCCTTGTTCATCGTCAGGAAGAACAGGCCGAGCACCATGTCCTGGGTGGGCGCGGTGATCGGACGGCCGTTGGCCGGCGACAGGATGTTGTTCGAGGACAGCATCAGGATGCGGGCCTCGGCCTGCGCCTCCGCCGACAGCGGCAGGTGCACGGCCATCTGGTCGCCGTCGAAGTCCGCGTTGAACGCGGTGCACACCAGCGGGTGGATCTGGATCGCCTTGCCCTCGACCAGCTGCGGCTCGAAGGCCTGGATGCCCAGGCGGTGCAGCGTGGGG
>Ga0073928_10011621_pt1 | contig 10243 bp, 8 predicted proteins | sample PaiPotPPA55metaG_FD_76969 | JGI IMG/M metagenome (GOLD analysis project Ga0073928, IMG submission 76969) | Iron sulfur acid spring bacterial and archeal communities from Banff, Canada, to study Microbial Dark Matter (Phase II) - Paint Pots PPA... ... | reverse complement strand
GGGAAGATTCAGTTGGATGACGCCGCGGCCCGCGTCGCGCACCGCTCGCGCCAGCGCGCCAAGCTCCTCATGGGTAGCGAGCCGGCTGGCCAATGGACGGCCCTGATATCCAATGTGTTGCTTGGCGAGGCTCAGCGAAAAACCGTAGCCTCCCACTGCAATTGCTTCGCCAAGCAGGTGCGCCATCGCCTCGCTTTCGTCCGTGGTTGCGGCACGCTGGGTCGAGGCGTCCCCCATCACGTAAAAGCGTAGCGCAGAAAGCGGCACCATCATCGCGACATTCAGCGCGATACCACGCCGCTTGATGGCCGCGACGTATTCCGGGAAGCTCTCCCATTCCCAGGCCACACCGTTGAGCAGCAGGTCGTAGGACATCGCCTCGACGTTGACCAGATCCCATGCCATCACAGGCCTTTCCGAGGGGCGGCACGGCGCAACGCCAACTCCGCAATTGCCCATCAGCACGGTGGTGACTCCGTGCCAGCAGGAGGGAGTGAACAAAGGATCCCAGGAGACCTGCGCATCAAAATGCGTATGGATATCGATGAAACCTGGAGCCAGCGCTAATCCGCCGGCATCGATTTCGCGCTTGCCATGCAAGATGGTTCCGTCGACTGCCGCTATTTTTCCCTCTGATATCGCTACGCTTCCGGGACGAGCAGCGGCACCCATGCCGTCGTAAATCATGGCATTCTTGATAACCAGGTCGTAATTCATGGTCGCCGTCTCCACCTTTTGCAGACCTACCGGCCCTATACCCGATTCAATTCCAAATTAGTAATTTAAAATTTCGAGTTCTTCCTCGCCGAGGGGAGCCAGTCCCAACGAGTCGATAAAGTTCACGACCTCGCGCAAAGCCGAGTCGACAAAAGCGCGGTCACTGCCGACCTGGCAGATCCCCAACTCCGCACGTTGCCACATGTCATGGCCGTCGGATTCTGCAATCGAAACGTTAAATTTGTTGCGCACGCGATCTTTAATCGCACGGAGAACCTGGCGCTTGCCTTTGAGTGAATGGTTTTCGGGCAGGAAAAGGGTAAGCCTGAGCACGCCTACAACCATCGCCGGACACTCTCTCTTGTCGCGCGGACGTTTGCATGTATCACACTAGCCAATGTTAACGGCGGCAGAAAAGAGGCCGACTCCGAACGGAAAGTCCAATCTTCTCGCCAATTCGACTCGCACGGGCTGACGATTGGCCCTTACAACGTCTTTGAAGCGCCGCCATAGGCACGATCTGATCCGCGACCCCTCGCAGGATTTATCTCGCCGGACGACGTGTGGTTGACCTCAAGGGACCAGGCGGAGTCATGCTGTCAGCAGTAGGGACTGGCCATCTGCGCAATGTCGACGCGCCAGGAGAGGGGATGGTTTCCCCCAGCGCGAGGTGAAGGCTCCCGTGGGGCTCCGTGTTCCATTCGAATTGGAACGCCAGGCGATTGACGACGTCGATCGGGGGGCGAACGACTCGGACTGGCAGCCGCTCAAGGAGGTTGCGAAGCGGATAGCATTTGCCGAAGATCGCGCGATCTTCGAAGGCTACGCCGCGGCTGGCATCCAAGGTATCCGGCCGGGGACCAGCAATCCCCTCAGGATCCTGCCGAGCGACGTAGTTCATTATCCTGATGCGATCGCAGAGGCACTGAGCCCGTCGGCAGCGCTGACCCGCCGAGAAGAAGCGAGACCGAATCGAATGGACTTGCGGGCGCTGTCCGCACTAAACAGGGGAAAAGGAACGACCCGGGAGGCGATGGTCGCGCGTCGACGCACTTCGACGGTTAGTGGGTTAAAGGCCCCAGCTTTTCCCCGTCATGCGCGTGACCGGTAACTTGGCGGAGACGACGATCCGGGCGCAGTTGAAAATCACCCTTAGAGCGAGGATTACCTAACGCGCAAGTCTACCGTCGGGACAATCTCACCAGTCAAACGGCCGGCCCGAGCCGGGAAGATGCAGTTTGAGCGTGTGGTCTACGCTATTGCCCCGGAGGAAGAATCAATGGACAGAAAGCCACGAATCAAGGAATACCACGAACCCGCGGGCGGATGGGGAGCGGCGAAAGCAACAGCCGCTGCACTTCTCGAGCAAAGGGTGCTCTTCAAGGGTGGTGCTGCGCTCTATTTTATGAACAAGCCTGGTGGCTTTAAATGCCCGAGTTGCGCATGGCCTGACCCTGCCCCAGGGCACAGCGACTCATTGGTGTTTTGCGAGAACGGCGCAAAGGCTTTGGCGTGGGAGGCGACCGCCAAGCGCGTGACGCCTGAATTCTTTGCCCAGCATTCGGTAACCCAGCTTGCCGGACGGTCCGACTACTGGCTCGAGGAACAGGGTCGCATCACCCATCCAATGGTATACGATGCGGGTACAGACCATTATGTACCAATCGACTGGACAAAAGCGTTTGCTCTGATCGGCGAGGAACTGCGGGTTTTGTCCCATCCGACCCAAGCCGAGTTTTACACTTCCGGTCGATCTAGCAACGAAGCGGCATTCCTCTACCAATTGTTTGCCAGGGAGTTCGGAGCGAACAACTTTCCGGACTGCTCAAATTATTGCCACGAGCCGACGAGTCAGGGATTGCCCCCCGCGATCGGAGTTGGCAAGGGCACGTGCCTGCTTGAGGACTTCGCTCACGCCGATGCGATTTTCGTTATTGGGCAAAATACCGGCACCAACAGCCCTCGGATGATGACCGAACTACACGACGCCGCACGCCGTGGGGCTCGAATCGTTGTCTTTAATCCGCTGCGGGAGCGGGCGCTCGAGCGCTTTCAGGCCCCGCAGAGACTGCTCGAGATGGCGACCATGACCTCGACGCCGATCGCCACACACTACTACCAGTTGAAGGTTGGCGGCGACGTTGCTGCCCTCAAGGGAGTGATGAAGGCCGCCATCGAAGCCGACGATCGTGCCCTTCGCGAGGATCAGCCGCGCGTGCTGGATATCGACTTTATTGAAGGGCACACAGCCGGGTTCGAGGCCTTGTGCACAGACCTGCGGGCAACCCCGTGGCCTGCCATCGAGAGGCAATCTGGTCTCTCTCGCGCACAACTCGAAGAGGCGGCGCACGTTTACCTTGAGGCTGATCGTGTCATGGTCTGCTATGGCATGGGGATAACCCAACACTTTCGGGGCACCCAAAACGTGCAGCAGATCGTAAACCTGCTGCTCTTGCGCGGAAACATCGGTAGGCCAGGCGCGGGAATTGTCCCCGTGCGGGGGCACTCGAACGTTCAGGGTGATCGCACCGTAGGCATAACGGAGCGACCCAGCAGCGAATTCCTGGACCGATTACAAAAAGTGTTCGCCTTCAACCCACCGCGGGAGCATGGACACGATGTAGTGCACGCCCTGGAAGCGATGGTGCGGGGCGACGCCAAGGTCTTCATTGGCTTAGGCGGCAATTTCGTAGCCGCGTCTCCCGACACACCAGTGATCAGTAACGCATTCCGAAAGCTTAAGCTCACAGTGAATCTGGCTACGAAGCTCAACCGAACTCACATCGTCCATGGCCACAACGCTTTGATTCTACCATGCTTGGCACGCTCCGAAGTGGATCGCGGGCCGGACGGTGCAGTGCAGGAGGTTACGATCGAGGATTCGATGTCGATGGTGCAAGCATCACGGGGATTGCTTGTTCCGGCGAGCCATCACCTCCGTTCGGAGCCTTGGATTGTTGCGCACATGGCGCGCGCCACGCTTGGCGACAAATCGGTTGTTCCCTGGGAGTGGCTGGCGGAAGATTATTCGCGTATTCGAGACAAGATCGAAGCGGTCTTCCCTATCTTCCAGGGATTTAACGCGCGCATCAAAGTATCCGGCGGCTTTCATCTAGCCAACCCCGCACGCGAGCGGATCTGGAAGACTCCGAACGGCAAGGCGAATTTCATCGTCTTTCCAGGCCTCGATGAAGACGAGCATCAAGACAATCCAGACGCGCTTTGGCTGAGCACGATTCGCAGCCACGATCAGTACAACACGACTATTTACACTAATAATGATCGCTATCGCGGTGTTTACAATCAACGCGACGTTCTGTTCCTGAACGCTAATGAGATGAAAAAGCGCGGGCTGGCACTCGAAGACCGGGTGGACATTCACACGCTATCCTCAGACGGAATCGAACGCGTGATACGTGGTTTCAAGGTCGTAGGCTACGTGATGCCTGACGGATGTTGTGCGGCGTACTATCCCGAAGCAAATCCGCTGCTGCCGCTATACGCGTACGACCCTCTTTCAGGTACACCGAGTGCGAAGGCAATCCCGGTTGTACTGAAGCGGCCGCCGGACGCCACCGCCGAACGGCCTCCAACGACGAGAATGACACAATGACGCTAGACACAATCATGCTATCGCGCCTGCAATTTGCTTTCACAATCGGCTACCACATCATGTGGCCGGCCTATTCGATCGGTATAGCCGGGTTTATCGTCTTGTTGAATGGGCTATGGTTGCGCACCGGAAAGACCGTCTATCGGGACCTGATGCGCTTCTGGATCCGGCTGTTCGCGCTCGGTTTCGTCATGGGAGTCGTCACAGGAGTGGTTCTGTCGTATGAGATCGGCGCGAACTGGAGCGGCTTTGCGCGCGTGACCGGCAACGTCACGGGCCCGCTTTTTATGTACGAGGCGCTGACGGCATTTTTTCTCGAGGGCGGTTTTATCGGCATCGTTCTATTCGGCGAAGCACGGGTTGGGCGGCGCGTCCATTTTTTCGCTTGTTCTATGGTGGCACTCGGCACTCTGCTCAGCGCGTTTTGGGTCTTGGCCGCAAATAGCTGGATGCAAACGCCGCAAGGAGCCATTCTGGGAAAGGACAAGGTATTTCACGTCGATCACTGGGCGCGCGTGATCTTCAACCCCTCGTTTCCCTATCGCTTCGCGCACATGGTCTGCGCGAGTTATATTACCGGCATTTTTGTCGTTGCTGGCGTCTCAGCGATCTTCCTGCTCCGAAAAAGCGACCGCGAGTTCGCTGAGACCGGGCTCTCGCTGGCCATGTGGATTGCGCTGTTCCTTGTGCCACTCCAAATGTTCCTGGGCGACCAGCACGGACAAAATACGAGAAATTATCAGCCGATGAAGTTGGCTGCCATCGAAGCCCGCTGGGATACGGCGAGCAGCGTGCCGCTAACCCTATTTGCCTGGCCAGATCAAAAAGCCGCCACTAACCTCTTGCCTATCGATATTCCGCATCTGGGCAGCCTCATCCTGACGCACAGTTGGAACGGCGAAATACGAGGGCTTAAGCAGGTTCCGTCGCGGGACCGACCCTACGTGCCAATTGTGTTCTTTGCGTTTCGCGCTATGGTCGGGATCGGGATGATATTGCTGGCCCTGTCGATCTACGGCGCTTACCTGAGATGGCGCGGCCAACTGTTCATTAGAAGATGGTTCCTTATAGCATTGGTTATCGCGATGCCGTTCAGTTTTATCGCCATAATTTCTGGGTGGATCGTCACAGAGGCGGGCCGCCAACCATGGGTCGTATATGGCGTTATGCGGACCGCTGATGCTGCTTCGCCGCTGGTGGCCGCGAAGGTTGGCTTGACAGCTATACTATTCACCATCGTCTACGCATCCTTGCTGGCCGGCTTTCTCTGGTTTTTCCTACGAACCATCATTCAAGGCCCCGAGTTGAGTGTGCTGTCCGACTGGCGGCCACCCTCCGCTCGCGGCCGTATGCGCGCGACGCCTGAACTGCTCAAACGGGCACCATGATGCTGCTGACTTATCTGGCCTTTGCGCTCATTGCTCTCGCGATATTGCTGTACGTGTTGATGGACGGCTGGGACCTTGGAGTCGGTATCTTGTTCCCGATAGCTGCACGAGAGCAGGAACGCGACGAGATGATGGAGTCGATTGCGCCTTTTTGGGATGGCAACGAAACTTGGCTGGTCTTCGGCGGGGTGACATTGTTCGCCGCGTTTCCCTCGGTCTATGCTTTGACGCTGCAGGTTATGTATCTGCCGGTTATGGTGATGTTGTTTGCACTGGTGTTTCGTGGAATTTCATTTGAATTTCGCTCGCATTCAAAAGATTCCAAGAGGCTTTGGAACTGGGCCTTCGCGCTTGGCTCTATCATAGCCGCGTTCTCGCAGGGAATCATGCTCGGAAAGCTCGTCCAGGGAGTCCAGCTTCAACACGGACCGTATGGTCAGACATTCACTATCACCTTATTTCCACTTCTTTGCGGAATGGCCATGGTGTCCGGTTACGCTCTATTAGGTTCCGCGTGGCTGGTTTATAAGACCGACGGTGCTACGCAAACCTTTGGTCGCGAAGTGAGTAGAGCTGCTTGGCTACTTACTATGGCGCTTTTCACCGTCGCTTGCGTGTGGACGCCCCTCAGTGTGGCTGAGGTGGCCAGGCGCTGGTTCACATTGCCGGGTTTGTTACTTTTCGCGGCACTCGCAGTGGCGCTGGTTGCTGCTTCCGCCGCCTTCTGGCGCTCGATCTGGAGCTCGCAAAGTGACGCGCGCCTGTTGCAGTTGGCAATCACTATGACGGTCTTGGCGTTTATCGGGTTTGCCGGAACCATCTGGCCCTACGCGATCCCCTATCGCATCTCCATCGTCGAAGGCGCGGGCGACCTAGCCTCCATCAAGTTCGCTCTAGTTGGGATCGTTGTCGTTTTGCCTGTCGTGCTTACCTATCAGCTGTATGCCTATCGTGTATTCGGGGGCAAGGCGCGCCACGCAGGGGCCTCGTATGAGACATCGATGCCATCGCTTCCGGGTATTCATGCGCGCCGCACCCATGAACATGAACCGCGTCTGCATCTCACCTGATCAAGTCAGGTGTGGAAGTACATCTGTCGTGGACCTTGGTCCTGTGAATGTTGTCCGGTTTGCCGGCGCTCTTGAAGCGCGAGCGCTGGGGATAGAAACGGATCAGATCTCTTCCACAATGAAGAAGGCCTCGAAATGCAACGTTCCGTGGTTGTGGGAACTTGGACGATTACTGCGGCAATTATCGGCTGCTGCAGATTCGGCATCCCGGGAAAATTCTAAGGAGAGGGAAAGAAGATAGAATGACCGGACCTCACCGGAGTCTATGCTGCTGTCTCGGCTGGCGTAGCGATCGCGGGCGGTGCAAGTGTGACTGCAATGAAAAACTCCCACGGCGTGCTAATCGAAATGGTAGCAACGCACGTGGGGCTTAACCTCCGCCTCGGTCATAAGGGTGTGACGATCGCGTTGGAGAAATGGCCTGGAAGACCCGCCCGTTGGATTACCCTACGTGGGATCACCGCCCATGAGCACCCCATCCTCTATTTAGCCAAGCCGGGATCGTCGCTCTTGACGCAGCGTGCGAAAACCATCTGAAGCGCGAAGGCGCGCGTTCCTCTCTTAATAGTACCGATTGGTGCTGTCGCTGTGTGCTTGTACTTGGTTTGTGCTGACGACACAGACTTCCTACATTCCTCTCCGGTGTTGAATGCTTGATAGACGTGCCAACTTGTCAGGGGAGCTTCGGTATCGATCTTGTAAGGAGTCTGGACGAGCGGCGGCACCATCAAATACCAGCCAACCAAGGCGAGCGCGACGATGTGATTGGGCTTCATGACTAGTCTCGATTAAAGCTCATCTGTTCTTCGATTGCACTTGTTTTTTGAATCCGCGGACGTCTATTCAGGGGGTGAAACGCGACAAAACTCTCCGGCAACAAGCTTGTAGCGCGATTCCTCACGCCCGTGCAGCTAAGGATTCGCGACTACGTCGATGGGAAAGGGGCATGCGCCAGAGAGTGCGGTCTACTCTTCCTTACGTCCCTCTTTTCTGTCGCTCATCCTTACATCTTATGGAAGTGCACCAGGACTGGAACGATAAACACCCCGCCGCCCAGACCAGATAGCGCTCCGACCAGGCCCGCGTAAGCGCAAGCGCGACTACTCCGGTAAGAATAGGTAGCACCGCTCAAACTCGTAAACAGATTACGCTGACGAATCGGAGAAGACGGTGCGGCAATTCCAAATCGTGGCATCAGACAACTTGCCTACCGCAACTGTAGTTTGACGGCTTCTATGACATGCTCGGGCGTGAAGCCAAATTTATTCTGCAAGGACTTTAACGGGGCGGACGCGCCGAAGAAGTGCATGCCCAGACTCGTGCCGTTTTCTCCTACGTAGCGCTCCCAACCGAAGGTAGTGCCTTCTTCGACCGACACCCGAGCTTTCACCGCTGGCGGCAGCACGCTCTCGCGATAAGTTTGATCCTGGGCTTCAAACAATCGCCAGCAAGGCATGCTGACCACGCGCGCCTTTATACCGTCGTGCACGAGTTGCTCGTAAGCTTGGACGCATAGAGAGACCTCACTGCCGGTCGCGAGCAAAAGGACGTCCGGCTTTCCATTCGGAGCGTCTGCCAGGACATACGCACCGCGCCCAAGCCCGCTTGCCGGGGCGTATCTCGCTCGGTCCAGAGTCGGCAAGGCCTGCCGGGTCAGGATCAACGCCACGGGCGAGTGGCGCTGCTTCATGATTAGCTTCCAGGCCTCCACGACCTCGTTTGCGTCACAAGGACGGATCAGCAACATTCCAGGGAGAGAGCGCAAGTTAGCCAGCTGTTCGATTGGCTGGTGCGTCGGACCGTCCTCTCCGACGCCAATCGAATCGTGGGTGAAGATGTGTATGACGGGCAGCTCCATGAGGGCGCTGAGGCGAATAGAGCCGCGCGCATAGTCGCTGAAGATAAAAAACCCTGAGCCATAGGGCCTCACCTTCGCGAGGCTCATTCCGTTCAAGACTGCCGCCATCGCGTGCTCGCGGACACCGAAGTGCAGATTTCGGCCGTCATAACTGTGCGCTTGAAAATCGCCGGCGCTATCGAAAGCGAGCCGGGTCTTGGTGGATGGGGTCAAGTCTGCCGACCCACCTATGAGCCATGGAACCCTTTTCGCGACCGCATTCAGTACCTGGCTCGAAGACTCACGTGAAGCCAAACCCTTCGGGTCGGCAGGAAATATGGGCAAGTCTTGGTCCCAACCCTCGGGCAACTCGCGCTTCTGCATCCGTTCAATCTCATCCGCGAGTCGGGGGAATTGCTGTTTATATTCTCGAAAGTGAGATTCCCATGTAATTCTTAATTCGTGACCCCTTTTGCCGACACCTTGCGCAAAGTGCTCGCGTATTCCCTCGGGCACCAGGAACTTTGCGTCCTCGGGCCATCCGTATGCCCGCTTGGTCAACTTGATCTCTTCTTCGCCGAGCGCTTCACCGTGAGCGGCCGGGCTGTCTTCTTTATGCGGAGAGCCGTACCCAATATGGCTATCTACAATGATGAGAGTGGGGCGGTCCGACGTTTTCTTGAACACCCCGAAAGCCCGCTCCAGCATGCTCAGGTCGTTGGCATCGCCCACTCGCTCGACGTTCCAGCCATACGACAGGAAGCGGCACGCAACATCATCGCGAAAGGCGATGTTGGTGTGGCCCTCGATGGTCACGTGGTTGTTGTCGTAAATCCAGCAGAGGTTATCGAGCTGGAGATGGCCGGCGAGCGAAGCCGCTTCGTTCGAGATGCCTTCCATCATGCAACCGTCGCCGCATAGTGCGTACACATCTGCGGTAAAGAGGTCGAAGCCGGGTCGGTTGTATCTGGCGGCGAGCCATTTGTTTGCGATCGCCATGCCGACGCTCGTAGCGACGCCCTGGCCCAGCGGACCCGTCGTGCTCTCCACACCGGAGGTCCAGTGATATTCGGGATGCCCGGGGCAGCGGCTGCCTAGTTGGCGGAAGGTCTTGATGTCATCGAGGGAAACGGAAGCCTTGCCGACAATCTCGTAATCGGGGTCCACTGCCTTGACGCCGGTGAGGTGCAGCATCGAATAGAGCAGCATCGAAGCATGCCCGGCAGAGAGCACGAAGCGGTCGCGATTCGGCCATATGGGATCGTCGGGGTCAAACCGGAGAAAACGCTGCCACAGACAATACACCACCGGTGCCATTGCCATCGGGGTGCCGGGATGTCCCGAGTCGGCTTGCTGAATAGCGTCGATGCATAAAGTGCGAATGGTATTGATGGCCAATTGAGCGATTGGTTTGTCTGTCATTCGCCTTTCTCCCTTAGTTGCGTCTACAGACATTGCTTGAGATGTCTGGGCTGCGAGCGGAACTGTTCCAGCGCGGGGCGGACCCGGAATCTTACCTAGCCCGAGACGATGGGGTTATCCCAGCCTCCACCGGGCACGACGATTGGGTTGACTTCTACCGGGCCCCACGTGCCGGCGCCGTATTCGTAGAGAGGGG
>Ga0073928_10011619_pt1 | contig 10245 bp, 9 predicted proteins | sample PaiPotPPA55metaG_FD_76969 | JGI IMG/M metagenome (GOLD analysis project Ga0073928, IMG submission 76969) | Iron sulfur acid spring bacterial and archeal communities from Banff, Canada, to study Microbial Dark Matter (Phase II) - Paint Pots PPA... ... | reverse complement strand
CTCGACTGCACTGGAATCTCTTAACGGCACTACCTTGGTTCTGGAGCTTCGAGCCATAGAGTGGGCGGAGCCTCCTGATTAACTTCGCCGGGTACAATGATGGGCATTCCGATCTACGTGTTCGCTTTAATCTTATTGACCTTGCTTGCTTCTGCCAAGCTCTTTCACCACGATGTATCTAGTTTAAGCATTAGGCATATGAAGACTATTTTTTTCATCATTTGACCAACGAGCCCCGAGGTTGAATGCAACTTCAACAGGTAAGATATATAAAGCAATGTATAGACGCCATTAAAGTGTTTGAGCGGAGCAGTCGCAGCGACCTTAAAAATACGAAAGATTTAGACGCCCTTCTTGAGCTTAGCCGGTGATAATCACGCGATGGCCCAACAATTTCAGGCATTCGTTTTAGGCACGGTTCAAGGCTTGACCGAGTTCCTGCCGGTATCGAGTTCGGCTCACTTGGTACTGGTGCCATGGCTGCTAAGCTGGCACGACCAGGGATTGGCGTTCGATGTGGCGCTCCATATTGGAACGCTAATGGCGCTCTTGATCTACTATTGGCGCTACTGGCTCGCGATGGGTGCATCGCTGATGAACGGTGACAGGCCCAAGCGGCGACTGTTGTGGCTGCTCGTGACTGCGTCAATTCCGGGGGCGATTATCGGACTTATATTTGAGAAACAGGCTGAGACTATTTTTCGTTCGCCTTTGTTGATCGCCGCGGCCCTGGCGCTCTTGGGCCTCGCCTTATGGCTATTCGACCGCATCGAACCACAATGCCGATCGATGGAGGAGATGACCTACCTCGATGCGCTCCTGATCGGGTTGAGTCAGGCGTTCGCTATTGTCCCGGGCGTCTCCCGCTCAGGTTCGACTATAACTGCGGCGCGTATCGTGCGCCTTAAACGCGAAGATGCGGCAAATTTCTCCTTTCTCATGGCTACACCGATCATCGCCGGCGCGGGCCTGGTGGAAGGCCGCCACCTCATAGCTAACGGAATCCCGCACAATATTTGGATTGGCTTCGCGGCCGCGGCAGTGTTCGGCCTACTCGCGATCGCGGCATTGATTCGGTTCGTGCGCACACGCAGCTATGAGGCGTTTGCCTGGTATCGAATTATCTTCGCGCTTTTTGTAATAGCGGTATTTTTTCACCGCTCCTGAGGAGCGTCATAAGCAGTGGCGGGACGAAGCTTGGCCGGTCCCGCCGCTCTTCGCCAGTGGCATCAGCTGCGCCGAAGTTTCGCTTGAGTGCCGTAGCCCGACGCGAAAGAACCCAACTCCTAGGCTTTAGGTACTGGCGCGCGACCACCTTCGGTATAGCTGTAAACCTCCCCTTTCATTTCATCGCGACATTTCTGATGGGAGCCATCGCAGTAAGGTTTATTCTTCGACAATCCACATCCGCATACCCATACCGGTAGCTCGGTTCCTTCCGGAACCTCGTAAGGACCCATTTCCTCGTGTCTAACCAATCGAGCCATCGTCGATTCTCCGCAATTTGCGGCACAAGGCGCTATACCTTGCGCTCTGTTCGCCGCAATCAAAGACCAGTACCTAAGGGCAAGTCAACTGCCCAGCCCCCTCCAAAAATACTATGGAGCAAAGCGAGCGGGGTTCTATTCGTAGATTCCCGGCGCCGGGACGATATAGCGCCGTGCATCAGAGCCAAGAACCAGCGCCAATATTCCGATAACCGCGGATGCTATCCCGGCGATTTCGTGAGCGCTCGGGCGTTCGCCGAGAAAGATCATTGCGAAAATCAAAGAAACGATCGGCACAGCCGGAATCACCAGCGCCGTGGTCCACGCTAGCGACAATCTGCTTATCGCACCGTACCACGTGAATGATCCCATGAAATACACAAAGGCGCCGGTAAACACGGCCGGAATGACAACCCCCGGTACAGCAGGTACCGCGAGGGAACTATGCTCGCGGCCCAGCAGAATCGCCAGCAGGGCAATGGCCGCGTATACATAGCGGGCCCCGGTTATAACGCTTGGCGTCAATGGGGGCATTACCTTGAGCGACAGCACATGCGAGCTTTGCCAAAAAAATGGCGTGAGCAGAATCAGCAGAGCGGCGTAGAAGGGCCTGAATGCGCCGCCGCCACCGAACACATAGCCGATCGCCGTAAGAATGATAACGGTCGCGAGCAATTGCCGACTGGATGGCCGTTCCTTCAGGAATGCGGCCGCCAGGATAAGCGAATAGACCGGCTCAATCTCCAGCAGGATTACTCCCGCGACCGCATCGATTTTTGTCAGCCCATAAATCAACGCAAGCGTAGTGGCGACTGTCCCAGCCATTGAAATCGCAAACAGGCGCGGCAGATAGCGAAGCTCAAACAGCACACCTATCTCGCCAGTGCAGGTGAGCATTGTTGCGGCGCATCCGGCCGCGATCATTACGGACGAGGCGCAAAATAACAGCGGATCGATCCTGAGCGCCGCGTAACGGGTTATTACTGGTTGCAGCGCGCTGATCGTTACGTTGCTGATCGCAAAGAGGAGTCCCGCCGAAATTGCATCAGGCGATTTATGAGCTGGCGGGATGATTGTGGCGGCCATTGGATTCCTCGGCCAGGTCGGCTGCATCTGCGCGCTAAGGCCGCTATGTTAGTCGCCTAACTGAACAGATGAAAATGAACCACCCAAGGGGAAGCACCGCAATCGCTTCGCCGCAAACCGGCGCTGCATTCTCCGATTCGAATGCCTCAATGCTGAACGCAACCGACACGGAAGGCATGGCTGATTTGGCCGTGCGTCAGCCGCCAGGCTTACTCGAGCGTCTGGCGCCGCCACGCATCGCAATTCCGCTCCTGTGCGCCTGTGGCGCGCTGCTCTTCATTGTAAATCTCGGCAATTATCCCCTCTATACCAAGGGCGAGCCGCGCGAAGCGGTAACCGTTTTCGATATTGCGCATGGCGGCGGCGTCATTCTGCCGATGCGTGCCGGGGTCGAGGTGCCATCCAAACCGCTGATGATGCATTGGCTGGCCGCGCTGGTGTCCCTCGCAGCCGGGCAGGTCAATGAATGGACGGTACGGCTGCCGTCCGCAGTCTTCGCAATTCTCGGATTAGTCGTTTGTTATTGGTATGTGCGGCGACTCTTCGATGAACGTTCGGCTCTAATCGCTGCGCTACTCCTCGGCACAAGCTGCCAATACTTGCAGGCGGGCGGCGCGCGTGTCGACATGACCTTGACCTTCTTTCTGGAGACGGGGCTATTCCATTTCCTCGCCATTGCTGAAGGATTGAGTAAGCGAACCGCACCGCTTTATCTAGCTGCCGCGGGCGCGCTGTTGAGCAAGGGGCCTGTCGGCCTGGCCGTTCCGATATTGGTAACGGTTATATGGATAGCATTGACAGGGCGGATGGAGCTGTGGCGCACACTCAGGCTGGGGCAGGGCGCTTTAATCATCGGGGCAATCGGCGGCGGTTGGTATCTCGCGGCGACCATTAGCGGTGGGACTGCATTCATCCACAAGCAACTGCTGGAGGAAAACTTTTACCGGTTATTCGCGCGACACGGCTTCAATGAGGGCCATGCGCATCCTTTTTATTATATGGAGGGAGCGCTGATCGCCGGCTTTATGCCGTGGTCGCCTGTCGCGGCGCTCGCAGCGTTACAATCTTGGAAGCAGCCGCCTAAGATTGACGCGCGCTTTGGCTATCTGCTGGTGTGGTTCTTCACGGTTCTGGTGTTCTACAATCTGCCGCACAGTAAACGGGGCGTTTACCTGCTTGCACTCTACCCCGCACTCAGTGCGATCGTCGCACTACTACTCCGCGAAGCATACCAGTTCCCCTCTCCGGCACTGCAACGCTGGACCAGCGTAGTCGGCCGATTCGGCGGCGCATTTTTCATCGCAACAGGCGCTTTCGCCGTTATCGGCTGCGCCATACTTTTTTATTGGCCGGCGCCGCTGCGCTGGATGCTGGCGCGATTCGGTATCCTGGTGACGGAATTGCCTATGGCGCTACGCATTGCCGCGAGCGAACATTGGTTAGCCATGGTTGTCATCCCGCCTGCAACTATTATCCTGGGTGCTTGCATGCTGGTTTCGCGCCAGTCGATAGAGCGGATTTTCGCAGGAATCGCCGCGGGTACGGTGGCGATTACGCTGGCAGTAAACCTGGTTATCGAACCGGCAATCGCGAACACGCTGTCGCCCAAAGACTTTGCCATACAGGCAGGCGAACGTGCGGGCCCGCGGACCATTTACTACTTCGGCAGCCTCGATTATGCCTTCGTTTTTTATAGCAGGCGTGACGTGAGATTTATCTCAGCACACGATTACCCCGAGCTGATCGTTGGGTCGGAGGAACAATGGCCGCTAATGCCGGCAAACTTCCGCCTGCACTACCGCGTCGCGTTGCGCAGCAATCCAACTGAGTTGGACGGCAGCGGCCGCTTGCTGCTACTGCGCCGGACTGACGCATCGTCCTAATCTTTGCGGCGAGTCGCAGACACTTAACTCGGTGGTTGTTGACTTTATCTGCTCCGCTGCGCCGCCAGGAGAATTGTCAACCGGAGTTCTCGTTTTCATCGCTCCCCGGACGGCGCCGCAGCAAATAGAGCGCGGCCGCGATTGCTAGTATCGCGCCCGCGTTCGCGCCAAGGTCGAGCATGGCCTTCTGGAATCTGTCAGCAGCGATGTTTTCGCCCGCCACACTCATCTGCGCGCCGATCGCCAAGATGCGGCGAGTCGCAGAAATCGCTGCGATGAATAGGAACGGCTGTAGTGACGAGCCGCGCTCCTGGAGATACGACAGAACTGTCCGCAGCACTTCCATGATAATCATGACCAGCAGCAGGTCATTGACCAGAGTGACGACTGCCAGGCCAAAACCGGTGTCGCGGAGGTTGGCGGGGAAAGCGACAACGGTATATCCGAGCATTCCGACCGCCGCCACAAAGAAGACCACCCCGACCATCGCGTAAACGACAGCGTCCGCAGCCTCAAGCATCGGGACGACGGTTTGGTGAACATGCCGCGCAGCTGCGGGCTGCTCCTGATCGTTGACCGATTTCATCGCGTCTACCATACAGCAGACACTAGCGGAGCCGGAGCCGCAGCGAGCAAACGAGTCGGCGAGGAGCATAAAAAATAGCGCCGAGACTGCAACCCTGCCCCCTTTGATTGTGTATGTTGATCGCACTCGTGGGCTATAGTAGCAAGCAAGTGCTCGGCCGAGTCCGTAAGCCGGATGCCAGGATGGCTACCCGCCCGCCGGTCTGAGAGAGCGTCATCGCGCGCACGCTTGGCGGGTCGCAGCCGGCGTCGGAGAGACAATGGATGATTGGATTGATTGCCCTCATGTTTGACGTCGCGAGTTTATTTCGCACTTGGCTTGCTGGTTCCAACGCCAGAATGACGCGGCTCACCCTTCGACTTGCAGCGGTAGCGATGCTGTGCGCGGCCGGATTTTTTGCCGGATGTACCGACGTCTCGATCGCTGGTGCCCGCCATCAAATCGCCGCCGGTAATTACGCCGCCGCCCATCAGTACCTTGCCGAAGCGGCTGCCAAACCCGAGAAACTCTCGCCACGCCAAAGGCGCCTGGTGATGGACGGGTTATGCCGTACCGAGTACCAAATCGGTGCCCCCACCTATCCGCTGGCGCGTCAGCTTAGTAGCTGCGCCGCCGCGCTCAATCTGCCTGACAGTGAAAGTGGCCAGATCTTCGCCGAAGTCGCGGGCAAGCAGCGCGCGGCTTTAACCGAAACGATTAACACAGCGCTGGCACAACAGGATATTGCCCGCGCCGATGACGCGATTCTTCGCTATCGCGCATTGCCCGGTACCAGCCCACGTCTAGCTTCCGGCTGGACCCGCCAAGTCTGGACCATTGTCAATCGGGAAGCCACTCCAGGCCGGGGTGCGCTTAGGCCTACGATTTCGCAGGTGGCGCGTCAATTCCGGCACCAGCAGAATATGAGCCAGCGGCAATTTCACCGTTGGATCGAAGAAAACATGACCGTCGATGGCAACCTGATGGTGTCCAATGTTGAAATCGGCAAGCGCACGGTCGGGCTATGGGTGAGCGACGATCAACTCGCTAACGCTGCGCTAAATCTCGATCGCTTTGCACGTGTCAACGATGGTCTGGTCGCGCGATGTCGTTGCAACGGGCGCACCAAGGTGGCGCTCAAAGACAGCGGTTTGCCGGTCTACCTTGTGCGGCTCGATTCAGCAAGCCATCAATCTGAAGTTCTCATTCTTGACCAGCCCTAAAAATTAGACGCCTCTCCACAAGCCATTGCGGATGGAGCGAAAGTCGGGAACGCCACGTAATATTCGGCGAGCCGGGTGACAGTCAATTGCCTGGAGCGCTGACAGTCGAAGCATTCCGCCCTTCGTCCCGGCGGCATGGCGCGCCGCCTTATATCGCGATGACGGGTGTGTATATCTATCCATCTCTCGCGCATCGAACCGCCTTTCCCCGAGCGCTGTCGAGCGGACTCGCGGTCACGGAATTCGAGGAGGAGGGCAGGGCGGCCGAGGTGATCAAAAACCTGTGGAAGTGGATCAGCAAACAGTTGTGAAGCGGAAAACCGGAATCGGCAACATCATTGGCAGGGAAGCCGCGCGCGAGCCGCAGCGCAAGCGGAAAACGCGCGGGCAGGGGAGACCGTCGGGCTGACTCTGCGATTGAAGCCGCATATATGGCGCGCACTTCACGAACGGGCGCTCAACGAGCAAACGAATATCACCCAGATGATTATCGGTTGGCTGCAGGAACGGCGTCAACGCCGCGGCCTGCCGTTGCTCGACGAGAACTAAAATTGTTTCAAGACATCGGGTTTCTGCATATGTAGGTATTGAGCTATATCCGCTGTTCCCTTGAGGGCGGAGGAATTAGAATCTGCATTGAGACTATGTTCAGAGGCCCGCACGAATGTGCTGAATAGGAAAGGCTTGCGATGAAAGTAATCTTCGAAAAAAAAGGGCCGGTCGCCTACGTAACGATCAACCGGCCGGAACGGCTCAATGCGTGCGATTTCGAGACCTACGGCCTGCTAGCTGATTACTGGCGGCAGTTTCGGGACGATCCCGGGTTGCGCGTCGCTATCCTCACCGGTACCGGCGAACGGGCGTTTTGCGCCGGCAGCGACGTCAAAGCCAATTATGTCGAGCGCCCTGGCGTCGAACCGCATAATGCTCCGTTTGCCGTAATGTTCGATATGTACAAACCGATCATCGCCGCGATTAACGGTCATGCTAATGGCGGCGGACTCGAGCAAGCGCTCGCCTGCGATATTCGAGTTGCCGCCGAGCATGCCCAGTTCGGCTTGGGAGAAGTCCGCCTCGGATGGCTCCCCGGCGGGGGTGGCACTCAGCGATTACCCAGGTTGATACCGCTTGGGCGTGCGCTCGAACTGCTCTATACGGGCAACCGAATCGGCGCCGCCGAAGCATTGCGTCTGGGACTCGTTGACTATGTGGTGCCGATGAATCAGTTGATCGGCAAATGCGAAGACATCGCCGCCGAGATTTGCAAAAGCGCGCCGCTCGCGGTGCAACGGATCAAACAGGCCGCGTTGCGCGGATTGGACATGCCGCTCGGCGACGGCCTCAAACTCGAACGCGAGCTGTATGAATGGCTGCAGAAAACCGACGATGCACGCGAAGGTGCAATCGCATTCACTGAGAAGCGGCCGCCACGATGGCAAAGCCGCTAGTAGTAAGTTGCGTAAATCCGCGTAAGGCACGTGGCGACGGAATAGGACTGCAATTCCTCCCCCTGACCAGGGGGAGGTTAGGTGGGGGTGGCTGCGGCGGTACATAGTGGCCCGCCAGAATCTCCCTGATGTAGTAATTTTGTCCATGTATTCACAGGCAGCGGGCAACCCCCACCCCGCCACTCTGGTCAGGGGGAGGATCAAAGGCGTCACGCCGTACAAACAACCCGAACATGCCAAGTCAACAACCCAACCCTTGTTGCGCGAAATCATGCAACTAACCGCTAGAATAGGAAAGCGGAGCAGGGGCCATTATACAGCGAGGCCGTTTCGGCTGATGCGAGCCAGCGAGTCCGCCAGGACTGATTAGAAGAGGTCGCTGAAATAAATGAAGTTTGGAATCCTGCAATTCTTCAGTTGGCCCGAGCGGCGAGTTCCCCTGCCAACTGTTTATGAGCGCGCTCTGCAGCGTATCGAAATCATGGACGGCGGCGGCTATGACGCGGTCTGGCTGACCGAACATCATTTCAGCGACTACAGCGTATGCCCGTCAATCCCGGTAATGGGCGCACACGTGGCGGCGCGCACCCGGCGGCTGCGAATCGGCGCGGGGGTAACGCTCGCGGCATTTTATCATCCGTTGAGACTGGCCGAGGAAATCGCGCTGCTCGACATCCTGTCCAGCGGCCGGGTGAATTGGGGCGCAGGGCGCGGCTTTGATGAACGCGAATTCCGAATATTCAACGTTCCGATTAGTGAGAGTCAGGCGCGTTTTCGCGAAGCCGTCGACGTGGTGATGCACGCCTGGGCCAGCGACCGCCTCACTTACAACGGTCACTTCTTTTCCTTCGATAACGTCGAAGTCCTGCCCAAGCCGCTGCAACAGCCGCATCCGCCGATGTGGGTGGCAGCCGGTTCACCCGAAGCGACTAAATGGGCGGCTTCGGCCGGTTATTCAATTCTCATTGGCCCTCATGGAACGCATGTGGAAATCGGCCAGCAATGGGAACGCTATCGCGACTGGTTGGGCGAGTACGGGTATTCGATTGGCGAGCGCGAAATTCCAACCGCCCGTCTGCTCGCAATTGCGCGCACTGATGCCGAAGCTGCCGAAATTGGGAGGGATGGCGCAAAGTGGCTGCTGAAGACTTATGTTAACCCGACGCAGCTCGGATTCGGCGGCGCCGACCCGGTACAACGTTATATCGATTCGGTCGTTATCCATGGGACGGCCGAGCGCGTCGCCGACCAAATAGCGCGGTTACACAACGAGGTGCATCTGGATTATCTGATCGGGGCCCCGCTCAGCCATGAGACTTTTCTCGCTTTTACCGACAAAGTGCTACCGCGTCTGGTCTGATATGTTTTCCATGCATACCGCTGTCAAATACACAGCCGGCGCTAGTTAGCGCTAATAGTTGCAAGCATTGTTTATCTGATGCCCGGCACAAAAGCTGCTCTAGATTAAATGCCGCTGGCTGACTATGCCTGCAGCTCGACCGCGACTGAATCTTCCAAGGAGCAGTTTAAGAATGCACATGATAAGACGCATCGCGTATTTCGCCATGACAGTAATGGTAAGCGGGTTGCTCGCCGGATGCTTTTCGTATCATCGAGAAGTTCGGGAAGCGTCGACTCCTGCGGTTGAAGCCACGCCGGCGAGCTCGACTACCACTACGACCACCACGAACGATAATGGAACCGTCGAGCGCCATTCCACGACTACCTACACCCCTTGACCGCCGCCAAGCGACTCCGACGAAGCGACGGGAACAGGGGAAGCAGCAGCTTAAGCACAGACATAGTAGCTGCGCTTCCCACCGTCGCTTCGCGGTCGGTTGATCGCTTAACGGCATATGCCGTCCGAACTGCTTCGACTGCCGCGGTTGTCTTCCGCGATATTGCCGGTGTCGATCTGCACCGATCGGCTGCCCGGCCGCCTTGCCCCGGGTAGCAAACGTTCAGACCGAATGTCTTTATCTGCATGCAGACTCATCGTAGTTTAAACGCGAGGTCAAAGCGCGCTTGCCACTCGATAACACTTTGCAGCACACGGACAGCTCATCCCGCAGCATTAATAACGGCTCAGCGGCGAAAGCTCAGCGTCCGCCGCTAGTGGACGAATCGACGGCTTGCAACCGCGCAATTCCGGACAGGTTGGTAGTGGGTCAGTTTGCGCTGTGCTTGTGTCATTCCCGCGCGTCTGGTCTGCTTGGCGCGCGAGGAATCCCTGAATCCGGGAGCCTTCGCGCGGCAGCCACGCGCGAGGGTGACACAGGCCTCGATGATAAACATCAAATCAAAGTGACGCATTACCGACAGGTTGTCTTTCCAGGAAGCGTCGCCGGAAGACAGAAAGGAACGACTGGCACGCACGGTACAAATTAATTAAAACTTGTTCTACTGGACGCGGAGGTAAATGCGGTGGCACAGTACGTGGAAGTCGAACAGGCGGTCGCTATGAACGGCCTTCGGGTGGTGCTTTCGCCCGGCGTTCCCGGACCTTGGAGTGAAGCAGCCAAAGGCATTCTCTTCGTCAAGCAGCTCCCCTAT
>Ga0073928_10011618_pt1 | contig 10245 bp, 9 predicted proteins | sample PaiPotPPA55metaG_FD_76969 | JGI IMG/M metagenome (GOLD analysis project Ga0073928, IMG submission 76969) | Iron sulfur acid spring bacterial and archeal communities from Banff, Canada, to study Microbial Dark Matter (Phase II) - Paint Pots PPA... ... | reverse complement strand
TGATGACCGCGCTGCTGACCAATCTCGTCGATAACGCGCTGCGCTACACGCAACGGGGGGGGTGGGTCACGGTGACGGCGCAGCGCAGCGGCGCCAGCGCCGTGGTCCAGGTGATAGATAACGGACCCGGCATCTCGGCGGAAGCGCGCTCGCGGGTATTCGAGCGGTTCTATCGCGCATCCACCGATACAGAGGGTTCCGGACTCGGCTTGTCAATCGTGCGCGAGATTGCGAATCGGCATGGCGGTACCGTGACGCTCACACCCGGCAAACGAGGTGTGGGCCTGCTTGCGACGGTTACCATGCGCTTATGGTGCGATCCGGTGAGCGCGGTTGCCGAAGAAAAGGGGCGATGAATGAAATTGCTGCTGGTGGAAGACAATGCAGATCTGGCGCGCTGGGTGGTCAACCTGATACAAGCCGAACACTTCATGGTGGATTGGGCGCCGGACGGAGAGCAGGCGGAGACCCTGCTCAAGACGAAAGGCTACGACGCGGTCCTTCTTGACCTGCGCCTGCCAGGCATTAACGGCAAGGACGTGCTGACGCGCCTGCGTCGTGGACGTGACAACGTTCCGGTCCTGATGCTGACCGCCAATGGATCGACTGATGACAAAGTTGCTTGTTTCGCGGCCGGCGCAGACGATTACGTCGTCAAGCCATTTGACGCGCGCGAGCTGGTTGCCAGGATAAAAGCGATCATTCGCCGCAAGGCAGGCGGAGACGAAAGCCAGACGATCGTCTGCGGCGATCTTCAATACCGCTTCGAGTCACGCGAGTTTTTTGTCGCAGACGAACCTTTGCGTCTGCGGCGCCGGGAGCACGCGATCCTGGAGACGCTGATCCTTCGCCAGGGAAAGACCGTGTCGAAAGCGGCATTGATGGAATGTGTATTCGCAATCGATGACGAGCCCAGCGCTGACGCCATCGACATCTACATTCATCGGCTGCGCAAGCATCTGGCGGTCTCGACTGCGCAGATCATGACGTTGCGCGGTCTTGGATATATTATTCGGATACCTTAAATAAGCGGTAATCGGTATTTCCACCGACGTTTTTCTGGGGCTCGTGAAAGTTTCACGAAGGATTGGGGTAGTTAAGCTTTGTTCGGCATCGAACGAATCATTAAAACCTATTCCAACGTGAAGTCATGAGGAGAACGTCGTGAAAAAGACCTACATGGTATTGGCTGCAAGTGCAGGCACCCTGATAGCCGGAAGCGCGCACGCACAGTCAAGCGTCCAGCTCTACGGGCTGATCGACCTGAGTGCACCGTCCTATCAAACGCACGCCGACGCAAAAGGCGATCACGTGGTTGGCATGGGCGTTGGCGGTGAGCCGTGGTTCAGCGGCAGCCGCTGGGGTCTCAAAGGCGTCGAAGACATCGGTAACGGGTCGCACATCATCTTCCGGCTGGAAAGCGAATACCGCATGAGCGACGGCCAGATGGAGGACCCGGGTCAGATCTTCGACCGCGACGCGTGGGTTGGTTATCAAGACGACACAGTGGGTAAGATCACGGCAGGCTTTCAGAACACGATCGCGCGCGATGCCTCGACGATTTATGGCGATCCGTACGGCAGCGCAGCATTGACGACCGAGGAAGGCGGCTGGACCAACGCCAACAATTTCAAGCAGCTCATTTTCTATGCGGGCAGTGCCACGGGCACGCGCTACAACAACAGCATCGCGTGGAAGAAGCTCTTCAACAATGGCTTGTTCATGAGCGCCGGTTATGCGTTCGGCAACACGACCACTTTCCCGACGGGCTCGAATTACCAGGCAGCGCTCGGCTATAACGGCGGCCCGTTCAATCTCTCCGCGTTCTATAGTCACGCCGATAACGCTGGATTTATCAACCAGTCGTATTCGGCCGGCGGCAACTATACGTTTAGCATCGTCCGCGTGAACGCGGGCTATTTCCACTACACGGGTGACCAGGGAGCACTGGGGCAGCGCCATGACAACGCATGGACTGTGTCGTTGAAGCTCGCTCCGAAGGGCGCCTTCGACTACGAGATCGGATACCAGCAAATGCACGTCAAGAACGCGGCGTACAACAGCGACGGAGATGTCCCGAACGCGAACATAGGGACATTCAGCCTGACAAACGGCGTTGCCAACGGATACAAAGAGACGCTTTACGCATCCGTTTTCTATCATCTCTCGAAGCGTACCGAGGTGTACATTGCCGGCGACTACATGAAGCTGCATGGCGGCTACACGGTTGCCACAACCTTCGGCGCGACCAATCAGCTCGAGCTGACTTCAGGCATTCGTACACGCTTCTAAGCGGTGGGTGGGCGCGGTGTCGGCTTTGTAATTCCGGCACCCGACCCGCGCTAGCCCGCTCGAATGAGTGCTGAGGCTTACCAAGGGCTTACCGTTCACCGCGTTTTACAGTCCCGCGCATATTCCGCACTAAGGCGGTTTTGCGCATCGTTCAGATTATCCGGATAAGGCGCGTTGGGTGCACTTGCGTCGTAACCGGCCGCTTCGAGTTCGTAGAGTTCATTCATCACCTGCGCGTGTGTAACGGGTCCCTGGGTATGGACAAACGGGTAGTCGTTGCACTGCTGCGCTGTCAGCGTTTCTTCCGCCATGGAAGCCGTGCTGACAATCAAAAGCTGAGAAAGGACAAGAAGCTTGAGTGTGGTTTTCATAGAGCATTCCTAATATCATTTGACCATTCGTAGAGCATCTTCGATCGGCACCGCCGGACGATCTCGCCTGTGCTTCAAACACTCGAACACGATACGAAAACCCCGCTAACGGCAAGCTGACGAGAAGATGAAGAATTTGTCATCTCGACCGGATTTGTTTTGCTGACCCCGCACGCAGCCAATTGTTTGTTCCCGGTAACGGCAACAAATACGACTGACGTAGATTGAATTAAGCGCTTTGATAAGCGTTATTCGATTCACTTTCGATCGCGACCCAATTCGCTGAGACGTGATATTTGCGGATAGCGTCGAACGTGCCGTTCATTCACCCGTTTTCTCTAGCGTGCCCAGACCGGGATGAACCCCGAAGGTCTTTCTGGCGAATACCAGGTGTGATAGAAATGAAGAAGTGCCGTGACGCAATCAGGCACGAGGGGGTCTGTGATGAAATCGCTTAAAGCAGTACTGCTTGCTCTTACGGTGATTGCTTCGGCTTCGTGTGCATCGACAATCAGTTCGTCCTACACAACGGATGTCCGGCTGAAGGACGGAAAAGCCGTCCGATGCGCGGTCAACGAAGCCGCCGTTTCTCCGCCCGCAGGAACTCCCCCGCTGACCTTGCGCGAGAAAAACGAAGCGGAAGTCCTTGCGACTCAACCGTTACGCCTGCTGTCGGGACCCTGGTCGCCTTATCCGGATCCGGACACCGCGCCGCAGCTGAGTTGCTACGAACTCCCGGGTTAGCCTGGTCGGCTGGAAGGATGACCCCCGATCGCGCTTGCCGTTGCGAGCGCGATACCCGTATTGCCGTTCGCGGCTTCGATCAATGCGTCACCCGACCAGAGGAACCGCATGCCGGGAGGCTTATGGACGTTCCCGGGTTGCGGCGTCTTTATGCCCGTTCACCGGTGCAAACCGCTGCTTCAGGTGATGCAGGGGAGAGCGGCGGAACATCTCGCGACGCTCCTCTTCCTCGAAGAACGCGAGCGATGGTTTCACGAGGTCACTTCGGCTTATCAGGCCCACCAGCCGACGCGACTGCGCATCCGACACCACCGGCAAGCGCTCAAGCCCATGCACGGCCAGCCGGTTGGACACGATCCGGCAGGTTTCGCCGGGCAACGCCATGATCGGCGTGTTTGCGCCGAACAGGTCACTCATTACGTGGACGGCCGGGTTGCCGGTTCGCGCGATCAATCCCTCGCGATCGATCATGCCTACCAGGGTGCCGTCCCGTGTCACAGGAAACGCGCGATGCACCTGCTTTTCACCAAAGTATTTCGTCAGCACTTCGGCGACAGGCATAGTCGCATCGATCGTCTCGACCTTGCGCGTCATCACCTCCTCGACGAAATGGCGCTCGAGCGGATCAATGCCGTACTCCCGGTAGATGTGATAACCCCGGCGCGCGATCTTCTCGGTAAGGATGGAGCGCCGCATCAGCAGCACCGTGAATCCGTATGCAACAGCCGAAGCCATGAGCAGCGGCAACAGCACATTGGCGTCGTGAGTGAGTTCGAACGCGAACACGGTCGCCATGATCGGTGCACGCATCATCCCGCCGAGCGTTGCCGCCATGAATACCAGCGGCCACACTGCGGGCTCGCCGCCGGGCAGGAACGGTCCGAGGATGGTTCCCATGGCTGCGCCCATCATCAGCAGCGGAGCGAGCACGCCGCCTGATGTTCCGGAGCCAAGCGCGATGACCCAGATCATCGCCTTCACCAGTATCAAGCCGGCCACGACGCTGATAGCAAGGTGGTTATGCAGCAGGTCACCGATGACGTCGTAGCCCACGCCGAGCGCGCGCGGCTCGAAATATCCGCCGATGCCCACTGCAATGCCGCCAAGTGCCGGCCACCACATCCAGTGAACCGGCAATTTGCCGAAGAGGTCCTCGATCTTGTATAGCGCCGATGACAGGCCCCACGACATTGCGCCCGCCACGAGACCCGCAACCACGCATGAGACGAGGCCGAGCGGACCCAACGGGATGGTTTGCAACGGGAAGAGGGCACCGCTGCCAATCAGGAGAGGGCGCGTGAAACCCGCCACCGCGCACGCGACAGCAACGGGCAGCAGGCTACGCGGGCGCAGTTCGAACAGCAGCAGTTCGACCGCGAGCAGGACCGCCGCTACGGGCGTACCGAACACCGCCGTCATCCCGGCTACGGCGCCGGCGACGAGCAGCGTCTTGCGTTCACCCGCGGTCAGGTGGAAGTATTGTGCGAGCAGGGACCCCAGTGCACCGCCCGTCATGATGATTGGCCCTTCCGCACCGAACGGACCGCCGCTGCCGATGGCGATCGCCGAGGAAAGTGGCTTGAGCACCGCAACCTTCGGCGACATCTTGCTCTTGCCGAACAGAATGGCTTCGATCGCTTCCGGAATGCCGTGTCCACGAATGGCTTCGCTGCCATAGCGAGCAATCAGTCCGATGACAAGCCCGCCAATGACGGGAATCACGATCACCCACAGACCGAGGGTATTGCCCGCGGGCGAGCGGCTGACGAACGACAGGGATTGGAAGAAGAAAAGGTTGGTGAAAAAATTGATCAGGTGGAGCAGGACATAGGCCGTGACCGTGCTCAACGCGCCGATCACTATTGCAATGGCGGTGATGCGCAACAGATGATCGTTCGCTGCAAAATCACCTCGTGAAGCGTTCTCGTGCACCTTAACTCCTCATCAATTCGGATTTATGCGTTTGCGCCGGCTGATGGAACGGCGTGACCTTGCTGCACTGTCACCGAAGGCAAGTGGTGTTGCCATGCCCTGACTTAAAAATCGATCTGCGGAACGCGGAACGTGTTCGCGAGCGACTTCAGTTCTGCCCGATGCAATTCGGCTAGCCGTGAGAGGATTTTCTCTCCGGGTTTCAGCAAATGAACCTCGACCTGGCGGCGATCAGTTTCGCTGGGCTTTCGTTTAACCAGATCCAGCGCCTCGCACCGCGTGACGAGCGCGACTATTCCGTGGTGATGTGCCTGAAGCCTTTCAGCCAGTTCGCCGACGGTCGCCCACTCCCGGTCCGGGTAGCCCTTGATATGCAACAACAGCAAGTACTGCAGGGGAGTAATGCCTTCGTCCTGAGCAGCCTGCTCGGAGAACCGCTCGAACCGGCGCATCTGGTATCGAAACTGGGACAGCTGTTCAAAGTCTTCTTTTCTCAGGGCGCGAGAAGTTTCTTTCATAGGGATAGTCCAGTCAGGTTCCTTGATCGGAATTGTATCACGTAGTGATATATATTCAACGCATTCACGGCGGCTATGCGTGTGTTTGCCGGTAGAGGCCCCGTATCAGGTCTGCCTGCGTGATCATGCCGACGAGTTTCCCCTGCGCATCGAGCACGGGAATATGGTGATGGCCATAAGCGGCGAACATTGGAACGAGCTTTGCGATCGACGTGGTGACGCTGACCGTGGAAACGTGGGTCGTCATGATGGACGCTACTGTCAGCGCTGAACCGGGGCGGGCGAGCCATCTCTCGATGAATGTCGCCCGTGCCCGAAGTCTCCCGGCCGCCATGTTTCTTGCGATGTCGGCCTGAGTGACGATACCGGCCACGAACCCGCGGTCGTCAACGACAGGAAGCGCCTTGATGCCATGACGCTTGAGTGTGGCGGCGGCCATTGCGATCGTCGTGCCGCATGTAATTGAAACGACGGGGCTGGACATGATGTCCGCGCAACTCAGTCCGTTGAGACTGCGCACATACGATTGCAACTGTATTTCCAGGAGCAGCGATTCGAGATCGGCCGGGTCGATGTCCAGCAATTCGTCGCGACGGCCGAGTACCGCCTCGAGGTCTTCACGCGTGAATCCCGGGCTGGTCCCTGGCGAACGGACGCCGGTTTCCCTGGCTGAGCGCGCAGCGTGAGGATAGCGATGCCCGGTCGCCGCATGAAACACGATGGCGACCCCCAACAGCGCAAACGACTGCGCGGCTACCGGCGTAAAGACGAACCCGAATCCGAGAGCATGAACGGCTGGCCCACCGAGCACGGCGGTGAGCGCGACTGCGCCCGAGGGAGGATGCACGCACCTGAACGCGAACATCGCACCAATTGACATGGCCACTGCAATCGGCGCGGCGTCGATCGGGTTCGTGATCCAGGTTGCGCACGCGACGCCGATGAACGCCGAAACCATATTGCCGCCGATGATCGACCAGGGTTGGGCGAGCGGGCTCGCCGGCACCGCGAACAGCAACACTGCGGAGGCGCCCATCGGCGCGACCAGGAGCGGGATGAGCGCGTGGTCTCCCAGGAAAACATGCATCACGCCCGCGGTGAAGGATATGCCGATCAGTGCGCCAAGACAGGACCTTAAACGTTCGGGCCAGCCAAGCGTGACGGGTGAAGGGGAGAAGCTGAGAAGCCAGCGTGCGAGAGCAGGTCGGATCATAAGCTTGGAAAACTTGGAAGATATCGTGAGCGGGCGAGGTCGCATGGAACGTCCTCGCTGTCGGGCAGCGTCTCCTGCCGAATGCATTGTAAAAGTATGTGATTATGACATATATCAAGATATCGCCTGGGCCGGTTCCGGGCGGTCATCGCAGCCAAACGGCAGGCCAGGTCATCATCTGATATCGCGCAAACTGAAATAAACTTGGCTGGCAGCGACTGCGGAAGTCCGTGTGCTACGAAAATTGCATCCTTCTATACATCACGGTATGACACATGATCAAGATCAGGAGCGCAGGGCTTGAGAGAGCTGGTTGCCTGCGGAGAGACGGCAGAACAGACGAAAGACGCCTTTCGGAGTGCTGTGTCCGGGTATTGTTGGTATGCGTAGATTCCCTACCCTCCTCAAGTTTGACCGATTCATGCCGTTAGTACCTTCATGTATCGGCGTATCTCCAAGTCACCACGGTAATGGCTTCAATTCGTTTGTTGAGGCGCCGTCGGCATTGGAGGTCAGTAGGGGAGAAACCAAAAACAATAACCGGATTCACTTTGAGGCGCCCTCTGGGTGCCTTTTTTTATTCGAGCGGAGCAGGCCAACCCACTCCCGAGTCGGCAACATGAGGCGCACCTCCGGCTGGCCGCTTGTGTGATTACAGTGTTACCCTCCTTTCGCGGGGCTCCGGTCCCCTCCCAAAAAATCCGGATTTATCCTCCATTTGCACGGTGTCGGCCACGTCGGTTAGCGACGACACTGCAGTCATCGATCGATAACAATCCCTCTCCAAGACAATGCCGGAAGCCGGATCTAAGTTTATAAACAAGCTTCCCTATTGTTTTTATCGATCGAGTTTGTGACTTAAGCGTGCGTAGCGGATCCGATTTGAGGGAAGGGTTCACCATTCCGCGTTCGCATGCTTGTGGCGGCGTTACATGGCAGTTAATAAACGTCCTTAATCGTGTGTAACACCGACGACTACCTCTCTATCAAACCGGGGAAATACCCTGCGAATCTGGCTTCCAGGCGCAGGACACACTCTTCTGGAGGTAACATGAAATCGTCGATCCAGGCAGTTCTCGCGGCCGCGTTCCTGGCCGTTCCCATCGCTTCGTTTGCTCAACAGAACGGACCGGTCACGCGCGAGCAAGTGCGCGCTGAACTCATCCAGCTACAACAGGCCGGTTATAACGGAAACGCCAGCGATACAACCTACCCTGCCGACTTGCAAGCCGCGTTAGCGCGCGTGGCCGCACAAAACCAGGCACAAGCACAAGTGCAAGCGGCCCCGCAAGACACCGAATACGGCACGTCGTCCAGCGGTACCTCGCAAGCAGGCCGGCCAGAAGTCTCCGTCGATACACAATCGATCTACAAGGGACAGTAGAGCATCGGCTGCTATCAGATGTGTCAATAGCCCCGTCCCTGCAGCGTGCCGATGCGCTGCAGGTCACGGATGATCAAGCCGGCTTGATATGGCTAATCCACCATAGCGGGTTTGTCCGCCAAGGGTATTGCCGCAGCTTTATCCTGAGCTCGCCAATCGCATGCGAAAAAATCTTGCGAGCGCACAAGCCCCGGCGACAGCACTGCTCGCCGGAGCCTGCGGATTTACCGAGAAATCACTGCGGATCCAGAGAGGATTCACAGCGCCGGGTTCATGGGACCATTGTCTGGTCCTTCTTCGACGCACGTTTTTGCGCGAGGGGACGAATAGCCTTAATGAAATCCGCTTCCGAGTACGACTGCCCAGCGTGAAGACCGTCCGGTGCGGGCGCGAGTGGAAAAATGATGTCGGCCCCGCCGGAGTCGGGCTTCAGCCAGAGCGCCATGAGGGCGATCGCTGAAAACCGCAGTAGCCGGACTTCATACGAGTTCGCTCGCACATCGGGGAGCGTTGCGACTTGCGCCAGGGCCTGCGCGGTGGCGCCCACGAATTGACCGAAGTTGATGTTCGCGAGGAGCGTCGCGGTGCCGGCCGCATCGGCGAGAACTTCCGCAGCGGCAACGCTCGTCCCGTTCCCTTCGACGAGATACCGGAAACCTGACGCGGCGGCCGACTCCAGGCCGCCACCATCGGCAACAAGATCAGCGCGGAGATCGTAGACAGCGTGAGGCTGTTGCACCTTGAGGGTGCTGAAATCGAGCGCAAGCGCCGAGAGAGGGTTGTGCCGCTTTGAGAGCTTGTTCATGCCCTGCTGGACGAGGGCGTTTCCGTTCCTCGGCCCGGTTGCAAAATGAAGTGTCATGATTTTCTCCTGCAGCTCATTTCGTATAGTAGGACGCGTACCAGGAAGCACCACCGTTATAGCTGCCCGGGAACGTATTAAAGTCCTGGATCGACGGGCCGTATATAGGGTCCTCGATATCGATCGTCGGTGTGGCAGGGTCAGTATTGTCGTACCCGTCGGTCGCCGGGTTATGACCGCCGCCACCATTCCATTGAATATTGATCGACACCGGATGCGCCGCTTCCAACTGGTTGATAAGCGCCTGGAACGACGGCTTGCCCGAGGACTCCGAAGCGAGATGACCGGTCGTGGTTAATGCCTGATCGCCATGACCCGGTTGATTGCATTCAGTGGTGCCTCCGTTGACGCAGCAAGTGGTCTGCTTGAGTTGCTGGTTTGCGAGCAAGCACTGTGTCCACGTTGACGCAGGATCGTAGTAAAGGGTGATGCTGGCTGTCGTGGCCGCCCAGCACCATTCGCTTTGCGTTTGATATTGCTCGTTCAGGCCGAGATACACCGCGGGCGTGACCAGCGTTCCGCCGAGTGAAGCCCAGGCGGACCACGGCCCGGCATGTGGCGCGGTTTGCCAGATGTGCCACAGCGCGTTGTCCGTGCCGCGGGCAAACACTTCAAGCCGGCCATCGCTGTTGACGGCGACTGCCGCGTCGCTGGTGGTCGTTCCGCCGAGTGAAGCCCAGGCGGACCACGGCCCTGCGTGCGCCACGGTTTGCCAGACATGCCATAGAGCGTCATCCTCGCCGCGTGCGAACGCTTCGAGTCGCCCGTCGGTGTTGACCGCGACCGTCGGCTCGCTGGTGATGGTGCCGCCCAGTGAGCTCCAGTCGGACCATGGCCCTGCGTGCGGCGCCGTTTGCCAGACATGCCATAGCGCGTGGTCCGTGCCGCGGGCAAATGCTTCAAGCCGGCCGTCGGTGTTGACGGCAACT
>Ga0073928_10011615_pt1 | contig 10246 bp, 13 predicted proteins | sample PaiPotPPA55metaG_FD_76969 | JGI IMG/M metagenome (GOLD analysis project Ga0073928, IMG submission 76969) | Iron sulfur acid spring bacterial and archeal communities from Banff, Canada, to study Microbial Dark Matter (Phase II) - Paint Pots PPA... ... | reverse complement strand
GGCCAGCAGAACCGTTTCCTTAACGACTTTGTGCGCTTCGAACAGCGTATTGCGCGGCTCGGCTTATGGAATAGCCTGGCACAAACCGTTTTGAAGCTGACTTGCCCCGGCGTGCCCGACATTTACCAGGGCACTGAGATTTGGGATTACAGTTTGGTTGATCCTGACAACCGGCGACCCGTCGATTTCGACCATCGTCAAACCATGTTTCGCGCCCTTCGTGAAGGGAATGACGTCAAGAGTTTACTCCAAGCCCCCGAGGACGGGCGAATCAAGCTCTATCTGACTTGGAGGACTCTCTGTTTGCGCCAGCAGCAGCCGGAACTTTTTCAAGACGGAGAATATTTGCCGCTTGTCGCTGAAGGTACGAAAGCTGACCACGTCGTGGCCTTCGTGCGAATGTCTGCGAAGTCCAATGTCCTTGTTGTAGTTCCTCAGCTGGTGGCCGGATTGCTGGAAGATGCCAATGACCCGCCAGTTGGTGAGCGCGTGTGGCAGGATACTGACATTGTTCTTCCATTCTGCACGTGTTCTGACAAGTATCGGAACATACTTACTGGAGAAAGTTTGGAGACGCAGAAAATCGATGGCGGGGAGAAAATTTCAGTTTCTAAGGCGCTGGCAGATTTTCCGGTAGCAGTTTGTGTGCTGGGATAAAGCTGCATTCGTGCAATTTTGTTTTCAAGTCGTGGTTCACTCGACGAATTCGCCGAGCGTTCGCTCTCGAACACTCTGCGTTTGTTGTAAGTAACGGGATCGCTTCAAGTACAGGATGTTCCCGAGAGAAAATGCTCTAGAAAAACAATAAAATTAAATCGTTAGTGATTAGCTTGAGGCGAACCTGCGAGGTCGTATACGCGGGAGATGCAGGTTATTTAATTCTGATTGTTTGATTCCCACGCACAGGGCCATCCCGGAACGTGCATGCATTTCTAATTGAAAGAAGGACAAGGGGATTCATGAGAATTGCACAGGTTGCGCCATTGTTCGAGAGCGTCCCGCCGAAGCTTTATGGAGGCACGGAAAGAATCGTATCCTGGCTTACGGAAGATTTGGTACGCCTGGGTCATGATGTAACCTTGTTTGCCAGCGGCGATTCGATGACCGCCGCACAACTGGTCCCATGCTGCCCGGAAGCTCTGCGGCTGAATCCCGGCTGTATTGACCAGTTAGCGCACCATGTCAACATGCTGGAAAAGGTGTTCAGCGAAAAAGACAATTTCGATCTCATCCATTTTCATATCGACTACTTGCATTTCCCATTAAGCAGGCGTGCCCGGATACCAAATGTCACGACCTTGCACGGTCGTCTTGATATTCCTGACTTGGCCCCTGTTTATCGTACGTATTCCGAGATGCCGGTGGTTTCGATTTCTGATGCTCAACGCAAACCTCTGCCCTGGGTGAACTGGCAGGGAACTGTGCATCATGGTTTGGCTGAAAACAGCCTCTCGTTTTACAGCGAGCCTGGGAAATACCTGGCGTTTCTGGGGCGTACTTCCCCTGAAAAGGGTCTGGAACAGGCCATTCAAATTGCGAAGCGAGTAGGCATGCCGTTGAAGGTCGCGGCCAAGGTCGATCGTGTCGATGAGCAGCACTTTAACGCCGTCATTAAGCCATTGCTGAACGATCCGCTGATTGAGTTCATCGGCGAAATTGGTTACTCTGAAAAAAATGAGTTTCTTGGCAACGCTGCGGCGTTACTTTTCCCGATTAATTGGCCTGAGCCTTTTGGCATTGTTATGATCGAGGCAATGGCTTGTGGCACTCCGGTGGTCGCTTTTCCTTTCGGCTCCGTGCCCGAAGTTATCGAGGACGGGCTCAACGGCTTTTTACCTCGCGATGTGAAGAGCGGAGCCAAGGCGGTAGAGAAACTCGATACCATTGACCGGGCACAATGCCGCCAGCGCTTTGAAGAGCAGTTCAGCTTGCATCGCATGACACAGCAATATCTCGCGATCTATGACCGCATACTGAGAGGCGGAAACCATGAGCTATTACCCACCAACGGAGATTTAGGTTGGACGAAGCTAGCGTCAGCCAGCAGTACTACATAGCGACAAGGTCGTCTCCTAGTGACGACCGCGCTCGAGTTTTGAAATACGGCAAGATGTTTGCCGTGTTTGACCGTTACGGCGACATTGAACCGCTGGGAATGGGCGAGCAGGGAATTTTTTTCGAAGGCACCCGTTTCTTGTCGGAACTGGGGCTGTCGTTGTGGCAATCTCGGCCGCTGCTTCTCAGTTCCACGGTGAAATCTGACAATTTCATTTTCACGGCCGATCTGGCGAACGTCGACGTGTCTGAAGGCGAGGATGTAATCGTCGAACGCGGGACGATTCATGTCTTCCGTTCAAAATTTCTGTGGCGTGGCGTCTGCTACGAGGAATTTCAGATCGACAATTACGGACGCGGACTGGTCGATATTCCGGTCTCTTTGGCCATCTTCGCAGACTTCGCGGACATTTTTGAAGTGCGTGGGACGCGGCGTGAAAAAAGAGGCCGGCGGCTTGAAGATCAGATTGGACGAGACTCGATTTTATTATCGTACGAAGGCTTGGACAAAGTTGTCCGTCAGACTCGCGTCCATTCGCACCCCCAACCGGTGCAGATTTCACCTTCCGGGATGAACTTTGAAATCTCGCTGGCTCCGAAACAATCTGTTCTGTTGCGATTGGAAATCTCTTGTAATCCGAAGCTGACCGTACCTTTGATCGGCTACTCGCGCGCTATGGTGGCTGCGGAAAGTGAATTGAACGCGGCGTCCGCCCGACTTTGTAATATCTCCAGCTCTAACGACCGCTTTAACCGGTGGATTAAGCGCTCCGTCGCCGACGTGGAAATGATGACCATGGGGAATCCCGAACACAATTACCCCTACGCCGGAGTGCCGTGGTTCAGTACGGTTTTTGGCCGCGATGGAATCATCACCGCGTTGGAGATGTTGTGGGTCAATCCGCGAATCGCGAAGGGCGTTCTGGAATTTCTGGCGGCCACGCAGGCCACCGAGTTGAATCCGGAAATTGAAGCGGAGCCAGGAAAGATTTTGCACGAAATGCGCAGAGGAGAAATGGCCGCGCTGGGCGAGGTGCCGTTCGCGCGTTACTACGGCACAGTGGATGCGACTCCTCTATTCATAATGCTGGCCGGTGCCTACTCCGAATACACAGGCGACCACGCTTTTATCCGGACGCTATGGCCGCACATCGATTTCGCGCTGCAGTGGATCGATCGTTATGGCGATGTGGACGGCGATGGCTTCGTGGAATATGCGCGTCACGGCAGCAAAGGTTTAATTCAGCAAGGCTGGAAGGACTCGCACGATTCCATTTTTTACGCCAACGGAGAGTTGGCGGAAGCGCCTATCGCTTTGTGTGAAGTCCAGGGCTACGTATATGCTGCCAAGCGTGCAGGCGCAAAAATCAGCCGGATCATTGGCGATGTCGAGAGAGCGAACACGCTTGAAAGCGAGGCCGCCGACCTCCAGATTAAATTCGAGGAAGCATTCTGGTGCGATGATCTTTCCACCTACGCTCTGGCGTTGGACGGTAAAAAGAAAGCTTGCCGCGTAAGAGCGTCGAATGCGGGCCACTGTCTTTACACGGAGATTGCCAGTCCAGACAAAGCTCAGCTCGTTGCTCATACTCTCCTAAGCGGAGATTTCTTTACCGGCTGGGGCGTGCGAACCATAGGCTCGGAGGAAGTCCGCTACAATCCGCTGTCTTATCACAACGGTTCAGTGTGGCCGCACGATAACGCAATTATCGCAGCGGGCATGGCTAAGTACGGTCTTCGTGAACTCGCGGGCAAGATACTGATGGGCCTTTTGGACGCAAGCAGCGCGGTTGACTTGCATCGGCTTCCGGAATTGTTTTGCGGTCTCGATCGTCGCGAAGGGGAAGGCCCTACTCTATATCCCGTGGCTTGTTCCCCGCAAGCGTGGGCTGCGGGCGCGGTTTTCATGCTGCTCCAGGCCTGCCTGGGATTATCTATGGATGGCAGCGAAAAACGTCTAATCTTTGATCGCCCCTATTTGCCGGAAGGCATTCCCCAGTTGTGGATTAAGAATTTGCGATTTGACCGCGGCCGAGCTGACCTGTTTCTTGATCGTCACGCCGGGACCGTCCGGGTGGAAGTCCTAGAGAAGCAGGGCGACATGAAGGTCCTGGTGATATAGGGACGGGCCGTATCATTCTAAGTGGATTCACTTGGCGATATCAGCTGATCACGGTATAGCGAAAGCATACTCTGCCGCAGATGCTTCGGTCTGGAGAATTTTATGCGAGAAAATCTCGAAGTGTCAGCGTCGAAGCAAGACCCTCAACTGGCGACGGAAAAGACGTTAGATAAAACCCTCGCTGATTCATTTCCTACCAGCGATCCACCCTCCACTATTCCAAATCCCGGCGACAATGATGCTCCCACAGACGGCGCTGCGGGTCCTCGCCTCACCGGAATGACTCCGGGCAGTTGGGCAGCCGTCTGCATCGACTCGGGCGAAGTGGTTGCCACAGGAGCGAGCCGCGAGGAAGCCGAATCGACCGCCCGGCGCACAGGGCATGGCAAGTTCTCCTTGGTGCAGGTTCCGTCGAAAACAGATGGAACCGTGGCCGCCTGAATGAACGTTCCTAGGCGGCCTTCTTCTTGGGTACCTTCGCGCCTTTTTTTCGTGCTTCGGAAAGTCCAATAGCAATTGCTTGCTTGCGGCTCTTCACCGCGCCGCCCTTACCGCCCTTGCCGGAACGCAGCGTACCCTTTTTCTTTCGACGCATTGCGCTTGCAACGGTCTTGCCTGCGGCCTTGCCATACTTACGTCCGGGTGATTTCTTTTTGGTCGACATAAGTTCTCCGGGTACTTTAGAGTCCGGCGGTATTTACCAGGTTGTTCGCAACTTTGGATTTTGGAGCAGCACTCGGGCAGCACTCGGCGGTTAGGTCTTGAAAGCACGCGTTTTTCAGCGTGCCCTTAGAGCCGCTCACCCGCGACGGGCAGCGCGAATACCGTCTTCGATTCGTTTACGCGCATGATTCGGCCCCCGCACATCGATTACCCGGTATTGCTCCTTGCTCAACTCGTGATAATTTACAAAGAATTCTTCAAGCTCGCGCAGAAATAGCTCGCCCAAATCGTCGACATGTTGGATGTCTGCAAAGCTATGATTTGGGCTCGCTAGCGCGACGACCCGGTCATTGCGTTCTTTCTCTTTCTTGTCGAATTGCTCGCCTTCAATGATCCCAACGAGTCGACACTTCACGACGACTCCGGGGAAAGCGGGCTCATCCATGAGCACTAGAACATCGACGGGATCGCCGTCCCCACCTTTGGTTCGCGGAATGAATCCGAAATCGTAGGGGAAGGTCATGCCGGCGGGCAGAACTTTCTTTAGCTCAAAAACTTTCTGCTCCGCATCAAACGCGTACTTGTTGCGGCTGCCCTTGGGCGTTTCGATCACGACCTGAATGATGTTCTTGTGGTCTTGATCCAGAGACTGAAGCCGCGAGGGATCAGCCAACGCGCTTCTGGAATTTCCATTCTTACTCATCGGAACCTCCTATGAATTGACGAACCACGTTGTGCGGCAGCATGCAATCGGTGGCTTGATGCCGCATGAAGTCTGGTCCGAATGCGCCGCCACAACGTTTCCCGCAGTTCCCACACCATTACTGATATTACGAGCCACGCCAGCGTGGCCCCTGCCAGTACCAGACTCAACGAGGAATTCGGCAGTTTCAGCCATACGATCAATGCGAATGCCATGAGTCCTATACTTCCCATCGCCGCTCCAGCGGCATCGATGCCTGCTGCTGCGCGGCCACGCTGAGTGCCATCGAGCCCGGCACGTTCTTTTTTTTCTTTCTCGTGTTTTTCTATCAAGGTCGCTGCCGCGGGAAGAATTGCGGGAAACGCCAGGAACAATCCGCCAATCTCGGGCCCATAGCGTTCCGCCACAATTCCCGCCAACGCGGTAATGGTTCCTCCGAAAACAAAACGGATTACGTAGTCATACCACCTCGATAGTCCGAGACCGCTGGTATCAAACTTGACTTTCAATTCGTTCACCTCAACACCGCATACCAACATCCGAAAGCGCAGGCGAACCACAACGCCATAGATAACCCAGTAACCGGGAGAACCGGCAGCTTGCGACGAATTAGCAATTTGCTGATGACAAGCGCATAGACGAAAAACGCTAACGCGCCAATCAGCATCGACCGCGCTTCCAGACTGGCATAATCTTTGCCTTGTTTGGAGACGGTCAACGCCAGCGTTGCCAAGGCCACGGATGGCGCTGCTCCAAACAGGCCGGCGAAACTTTTTGGTTTCAGCAGATCCCCCAACAGTGCGAAGACTGAGACTACAACTCCACCGACGACGAACCTGACAAGAATCTCTTTCATGCAGCGTCAGACATCTCCCGCATCTAGGGCTCCACGTCAGCCGTAGATCACGGCCCGGCCGAATGTTACAGGACTGTTAAAAATATGACTGAGAATTAGCGCGCCAGAAATCAGGTCTAGGCTGTAAGTTCGGAACTGATTAGCCCTAAGTCGCCGGCCAGGCGAGGGTGGGAGAGAGTTGGCGGGGACCGCCTGGCGGAGCACGATCCCCTCAACAAAAACTTCGAAGCTACGCTCTGGCGCTTCCGCTTCGCGAGCCGGCGGCTTTGCGCGCCGACTGACTTCGGCCACTCGCGCCCTTGGTTCGAACAGCTTTCATGGCTGATCTGTGGCGGGCAGCAGAACCACGTTGTCGTGCGGTGGAACGAGCTTGCTTCGATAATGCTTGGTGCGAGGCCGCGCTCCGACCTTCTTTCTTAAGAGCCTGTGTGGTAGCACGGGAACGTTTCGCAGACGGTTTAGGACGGCTGTGGCTTTGTCCCTTCTCAGAATCACGCTCGGCTTGCGCACTGGTTTTGGCCGACACTTTTCCTTTGCCTGGAGGCGGCAGTTTTACGCCTGCGCGGCGCGCTTTCGACAAGCCAATGGCGATGGCTTGTTTGGTTGATGCAGCGCCATGTTTGCCTTCGCGAATGTGGTCCATCTCTTCGCGGACGAATTCACCAGCCTGGGTGCTGGGCGATTTTCCTTCACGAGCGTCTTCGCGAGCACGTTCGATGGTTTCTTTATCAGGCATAAGCAATCCCCTTTCCCAGAGAACCTTAAATCGCACCCGCGAATGAAATGAATCGAATGTATTCTGTAGGACCCGCGAATGAAATGAATCGAATGTATTCTGTAGGACCTCTGTTGCGATTGCCGTAGTCGCCTGCAGTCCTTAAGCAGCCTTTGATTTGTTGCAGAGTTCCTGGTAATAATCGCGCCCGCGTTCATATCCACGAGTGAAAGGCGTAGCCACGTCCACGCCGGGATTTCCCCGTTCCAAATCGCGGATAGCGGCATTCATCTCGCCCATTACCTGGTCATATTCTTTACAGCGGGTTCGCGCGTGCAGCGCGGATTCGAAGCCGAGCCGATAATACTTCTCGTTGTCACCCGGTTTCTCGCCGGGGGTCTGATAATGTTCACTCTCTGCATCGCGTAAGCCGGTCCACCATTGTTCCCGCGCCGCATCGACTGATTCTGCGCCCTCCGCGTTCAGCAATTCGCGAAACTTTGAGGCTTCAGCCTCGTCATCAACCATGGCAATTACGACGCTGCGGCCTTGACGCAAAGCATCTTCGTAGACAAACAACTCATCTTCCGGAAGCCCTGTGGTCATGGAATTTTCAAGTTTTCCGCCAGCAACGGCACCTATACCGGCTCCAGCAGCGCCCAGGACAGCCGAGCCTAACAAGCCGATCGCAGTGATTGGACCTACGCCAGGAATGGCGGCCATGACGAGGGCAGCTCCCGAAAATCCGGCCGACCCTCCCAGCACCGCGCCAATCGCTTTTCCCATGCCCGGCTGCTCAGCCGCGACCGTTGGTACTGATTGAATTCCTTTCTCCGTATTTTCCGGAGTCAGCACGGTAACCTGGCCGTCTCGCAGACCGATCGACCGCAATTGGCTTAGGGCGCGTTCCGCGTCCGCTCGGGATCGAAATACACCGCTCACTGTTTTCATGCTGTCCTCCTGTTGCTAAGGTCTCATTTCTTAGCTTACGTAGAAAGCCTACATCTTGTCACCCGGCATCAAAACTTAACGAGGTATGCAATGATTCGAAAACTAAAATCAGGCGAATACCGTCTGTACTCGCGCAAAAAGGATCCGAAAACCGGGCGTCGCCGCAATCTTGGTACTTTCAGTTCGAAGAAAGCCGCCGAAGCGCACGAGCGTGCGGTGCAATATTTCAAGCACCACTAATCCTCACATGTAGCAAAGAGCAGGCGCGACCGCGATAAGGTGATCTCTGTAGAGGGACGGGATTTTGTCTTCAGAAATCCGCAAGAGCGTCGCTAGGCAGCTCGCTTGCTGTCCATTAACTTCGCGATCTTAACCAAATCTTTTACGAAAGAGCGCATTTGCAGCTCTCGAGATTTGGAATCGGGCGCGCGAAGTATCGACGACGGATGTACAGTTGCAGTCACGTAGGGAGCGAGCGCTGATTCGACGCGCTGTCCACGCTGACGGCTCACACTGAAGGTTCTTCCCAGCAATGCTTGCGCTGCGGTTGCTCCCAGGCAGACAAGAATTTCCGGCTTTACCATCCGCAATTCGGCGTCGAGCCAGGGGCGGCAAGCCTGAATCTCCGCGTATCGAGGTTTTTTGTGAATGCGCCGCTTGCCGCGTTCAGCCGGCGTCCATTTGAAATGCTTTACCACGTTGGTAACGTACACTTCGGCACGGTCGATTCCAGCCTGCTCTAGCGCCTGATTCAGGAGCTTGCCGGCAGGGCCAACAAACGGGTGTCCAGCGCGGTCTTCCTGATCGCCGGGCTGCTCGCCAACGAACATGATCTTTGCCTTTGCGGAGCCTTCGCCGAACACAGTTTGTGTAGCGTTCTTCCAGAGATCACATGCCTTACAGTTGGCGGCAGCTTGCCGCAGCTGGGAAATTGTGCGGGTAGTGGTAATAATCGCCAGGAGATTGCCGCTGGTCCCTTCACCTGGCGACTGCTTCGCATTGTTGCTGGCAACGTTTTTCATCCGACGGATAGTATTGCGGAAAAATTCGAAATCGGTGACTGTGCACTTTCAAAACTTCGGCGGTCCAGAGTTGCCGCAACCACGTATAGGCGTTGAAGCCATCTTCTTTGCCTAAGATGCACACATTAGGCCGCGAGATCGCATCACAACTCGGCCAGGAGGAGTGATGTTCGGTCATAAAAAAATTATAAACTTTGTAACGGCGAGGTTATAACTGGAGAGTTACTACCCTATTCACTGTATTGCAGGTTGATCAAACCTTGTCATCATGTGATCGAGCCTGCCCTTTAAGGAGGGGTTATGGAAAAGCTCGCTGGCCGGCCGCTCGACGTCACGAACGATTTGAGATGCTTGGTTGAAGCGGTCATCTTCGAGAGAAATCCCAGCGATTTGTTCCGTCGCCTTGATGAGGCGCAAGACGCAATTATGGATCACATGGAAGATTCATTCGAGAGCGCGAGCCTGGCGGAACGGCAGATCATGATCAATGCCATGAATTCTCTCCGAGAGCTGCGGCGGCTGGTTCAAACACATCCGAAAATCGGCCCTGGTATCGAGCATCTTACGGATGCTTAATTTTACCGATTTGGGTTGGGTTATGGAGGCCGGGCGTCCTCGCCCGGCTGAACAGGCGAGACGCCTGTTCTCCATTAGGTCGGTGATTAGCTAGCTACCGGCCGCGAACCCGCCGGCGTGCGCCATGGTAAGCCGCAAAAACTTGTGGGGATTGACCGGGGTGTCATTGATGCGTACTTCGTAATGCAGATGCGGACCCGTGCTGCGGCCGCTCAATCCAACGTAGCCAATCGTATCGCCGCGGCGGACGTATTGTCCGGGGACGACGGCGTAGCTGGCAAGATGCCCGTAGCGGGTCGTAATTCCATGCCCGTGGTCAAGGGCTATAGCGCGTCCGTATCCGCCCATGAAGTCGGCGAACATCACCACTCCATCCGCTGGAGCTATTACTGGCTGGCCGTACGATGCAGATATGTCAACTCCCCGGTGGAACGCACCTTCGCCGTTGAATGGATCAGTTCTTTCGCCAAATGAGCCGGTTACTGGACCTTCTACAGGCCAAAGGTTTGGAGCTGAATTGGCTCGCAGCCAGTCTCCGGTAGTGGCATTACGCGTAAGTCCGAGAGAAATGCCGGTAGCGGCT
>Ga0073928_10011613_pt1 | contig 10247 bp, 10 predicted proteins | sample PaiPotPPA55metaG_FD_76969 | JGI IMG/M metagenome (GOLD analysis project Ga0073928, IMG submission 76969) | Iron sulfur acid spring bacterial and archeal communities from Banff, Canada, to study Microbial Dark Matter (Phase II) - Paint Pots PPA... ... | reverse complement strand
ATAGGACCGCCTCGGCTCTGCATGCCCAGTCCGACCGCGTTGCAAGCGCAGCCCATGCCACGTCCGACCGTGTTGCGAGCGCAGCTCATGCTACGGCTGACAAGCTGCAGGCGACGGCTGAGTACGTGCGCGATCACGATTTCAAAGAGATGGCGGACGACGTAACCGAATTGGTAAAGCGATATCCCGGCCAGTCTCTGGCAGCTGCCGCGATCCTCGGGTTTCTTCTGGCCCGCGTGATGCGAAGCAGCGATTGATTAGGGCTGCTGAGGGAGCCAAAAAATGACGACTCATCAAAACGGCAGAAGTGTGCCTGAAGTACTTCAAGACATCGTCGGGAATATTCAGGAGATTATTCGCTCTGAATTTCGCCTGGCGAAGGCCGAAGTGAAACAAGAGGCCTCCAAGGCCGCTCCGCCGTTAAAAATGATCGTTGTCGGGGCCGCCATAGGCTTCTACGCCCTAGGCTTCCTCTTGTTCACCCTGGTGATGGGTCTCGCCACGTTAGTGGCCACCTGGTTAGCGGCACTCATCGTGGGAGCAGTGCTGGGGCTGATTGCGCTTGTGCTTATCACCTCTGCGTCGAAGCGGCTCAAACACGTAAATACAGTTCCTGAACGAACGATTGAAACGATGAAGGAGAACGTACAATGGGCGAAAAACCAGATCAAATAGAGCGACACATTCAGCATCAACGCAGCGAGCTGGAAGATAACATTAGCGAACTGGAAGAAAAGGTTAAGAGCGCTTTCGATTGGCGTACGCAGTTCGAAGAGCGTCCGGCACTCATGCTGGGAGCGGCGTTCGTGGGTGGCGCGTTGCTTTCCGCGCTGTTGCCGAGCACGTCGAGCATAAGTTCTAAGGTCTCTTCGCTACGGCGCACGTCATCAAGCGACCCTTGGACCCCTTACACCAACCGTGATCCGGCAGCACCCGTGGAATCGCACTCGACGGGATCTTCCTATACGGGTGGCTACTCCGCTTCAAAGTCTTCTGAAACATGGGAGAACCTGAAGAACGCGGCGATAGGTATGGCTACGGCGCGTATCAGTGAGTTCATCGAAGAGCTCGTTCCGGGTTTTTCGGACCACTACAACAAGGCTGCGAGCGGACGGCCAGCTACTCCTTTCAGCTCAATGCCTAGCAGTGGCGGGCCCGGCGGTGGCGGAGGCGGGTCGAGCGAGAAGAACTGGCAGAAACCTAACGGCGGATCTGATTACGCGTCGCATTCGTAATCCCGTGCTCGAGACTCCGTAACCACAAGCGACAAAATACCACGTCAAAAGCCGCGGATCTAATCCGCGGCTTTTTTTTGCTGAACGCGAAGGGCTGAGGTAGTACTAATACTACAAAATGTGCCCACCCCTACAACGTTTACCTGATGGCCCCCGAGACACATTCCACTTACTGTCCCACCATCTCTAAGGCGCCCTGACGGGCCGCAAGAATCTATCCTAAGGAGACAGGAGAATGGACTTGCTTTGGACAATAGCAGTGATACTCGTGATTCTGTGGCTGCTGGGTCTGGTCACCTCATACACTCTGGGTGGCTTCATCCACATTCTGCTGGTCTTGGCGATCATCGTCATACTGATCCGCGTGATCCAGGGGCGCAGACCAGTCTAAAATTGGCGCGTTGTGATTGGCAAATGCGCGGAAGAAGATGACTTAAATTCAATTTACTGCTACATGTATCTACCTGCGCACCCATCGTTCTGAATATGGGTGCGCACTTGTTTGATATTTTGAATTTTTTGGCGGTAACCCAGCAACCGAGGAGCGAACCATGACGGACAGTAACAAGGCGGACGATAAGAACAGCGGATTACTGATGAGCGTGGCCGAGACGATCGGTTCAACGTTGGGGAGCTTAGCCGCCAAGGCTGGTGCCGCGCAAAAGTCGATAGGCGAAACCACAAGCGAAGTAGTTCGTAAAGTGGCACCCGCCAAACGGAAAGTTGCCGCGAAGAAAACTAAGAAAGCGGCTGGTAAGAAGAGTTCCAAGAGGCGGACTGCGAAGTCGGGCCGGTCAGGAAAGCGCGCTACATCAAAGAGCAAGCGTTCGCGCGGCCGGTAATTCCTCAGACGTCAGCTCCTGACGCAATCGAACCTCGGAGGACTGAGGATGGTTTTTCATTCATACCTCAGAGCGATGACCGGATTGACGTGTGTCGCGCGCCTCGCTGGAATCCAGCAGGCCACCACTCCGATGATTAACAGCAAACCGGGAACAACTGCCAGCGTCAGAGGATCGTGCGCCGAGACTCCCCAGAGCTGGCTGGCGATCAGCTTGGCCAGTAGGAAGCTGACGCCCAGACCAATAACAATCCCGAGGGCCACGAGCCGCAGTCCAGTGCGAATTACCAGCCTCTGAACGTCTCCGCCACTCGCTCCCAACGCCATTCGAATTCCGATTTCGTGCGTGCGCCGGGCTGTAGTGTAGGCGATCACGCTGTAGACGCCTATCGATACGAGGATCACTCCTACTAACGCAAAGACGGTGACGAGCAAAAATCCGAATCGTGGCTGCGAATAAGAAAAGGAATTGATGAAGTCTTCCATCGTGCCAGTCAATGTTAACGCCACGCTGCGGTCCGTGCCCCAGATCTCCTGCCGCACGGTGTTCATCATCAGTAAGGGATCACCGGCGGTGCGTACCAACACGCCTCGCGCAGCGGAACCGGTAACGGTATAAGGCACCCAAGTTTCTGGGATAATCGGGTCCTGAAGACCTTGATTTTTAACGTCATCCACGATGCCGATCACTTCATACCAGGCGTCGGGCTGGGGGTCCGGGAATTTCTCCAGTTGCAGGATGTGAATGCGCTTGCCGATAGGATCTTCGTCACCAAAATACTTGCGCTGAAAAGTTTGATTGATCACCACCAGTTTTCGCGCATTGTTGACTTCCGATTCCGTGAAGCCGCGCCCGCGCTGGAACTGGATGCGTAGCACGGTAAAGTATTGTTCGCTGCAAAGCTGGAATAGCGAAGTCCACTTTTCGGTGTGAACTTTCCCAGGAACTTCGATGTCCGAGGGAATGCCGCCGTAGGGCGGAAGCGTGCTTGTTTCCGTGGCGGACGCCACGCCTGGTAATGAATTCAGACGCTGCAGGAGCGGTCGGAAGAAGGCAGCCACCTGCGTTGCTGTCTTATAACGGTCCTGCGGCAACGGTAGACGCGCCACCAGTATGTGATCCGGACGCAGGCCGAGTTTGACTTCATGCAGCGCCGTGAAACTGCGCATCAAGAGTCCTGCGCCTATAAGAAGTGTGAGCGAAAGGGCCACTTCGAAAATGATTACGGCGTTGCGGATATTGGCGTGGCTGGAACCGCCGCTGGTTCCTTTACTGCTGTCGCGAAGAGAGTCATTTAAGTTGCGGCGAGAAGCTTGCAATGCCGGAGCCAACCCAAAAACCAACACAGTCAGTACCGCTACAGCCAACGTAAACAGCAGCGCTGGACCGTTCATGTGGATGCTGCTCTCTGCTGGAATGATGTTAGGCGGGATAATGGCGGTCAGGCCTTTCAATCCGGCCCACGCGAAGAGCGAGCCGAGAACGGCGGCTCCAATCGCCAGCAGAAGGCTTTCTACCAGCAACTGCTGAATAAGACGTCGGCGTCCAGCTCCAAGGGCTGCCCTGACGGCAAATTCCTTTTCTCTGGTGGTGGCGCGGGCAAGAAGCAGATTTGCAACGTTGCCGCACCCGATGAGCAGCAGCAGTCCGACGGCAGCGAGAACGATGAACAAGGTGGTACGAAATTGCCCAACCACCAATTCGGCTAGAGACTGTATTTGAATGGAAAAACGTTTGGGGTAGTCCGTCGGATATGCGGGTGCGAGTTGCTTGGCGATTACCGTGAAATCCGCCGCGGCTTGTTCCCTGCTGACACCAGGCTTGATATGGCCTAACAGGAACCAAAACCGTGGAAAGCCGTTGGAGGTGGTCAAGGTGCGAACCGGTTTCTCGGGAATCCACATATCCGCGTCACCCCACGCAAACCGCGGGGGCATGATTCCGATCAACGTGCGAGAGACCCCATTGAGTGTGAAGGTTTTGTTAATCAACGAACGGTCGGAGTTAAAGCGGCTTACCCATGTTTTGTAACGCAAGACGAAAGTCGGCGGCGCTCCGGGTTCGTAATCCGCCGCTTGAGCGGCGCGCCCCTGCACCGGTTTCATTCCAAAAAACTCAAAAGTATTTGGAGTAATTGCCGCGCCTTGAAAGCGCTCGGTACCTTCTCCGGAGGTGTAGAGAATATCCTCCTGCGCATTGCCAATGGCGTCCTCAAATACGTGATTTTGGCTGACGTAATCGAGAAATTCGGGGCCAGTAAACGCCGCGCGCCCGCCGGGATTGCTTTCGTCCAGATTGTGGATCTCCACAGACATAAGTCGCTGGGCGTCCTTGTACGGAAAGGGCTCCAAGAGGATGTTGTCGATTACGTCGAAAATGGCTGTGGAAGCTCCGACGCCGAGCGCCAGAGTGATGATCGCAATTGCGGAGAAAGCGCGGCTCTTCCATAGTGTGCGGGCTCCGAAGCGGAGATCCGAACCGAGAGACTCCAGCATGATGATTTCTCCTTCGAGTCGACCCGACTGTATGAGCGGCTGCTTTGACTTCTTTGAGACGAATAACCCGGAAAAAGGTTGGTGCGGACCAGTCTACATCTCTCTCTTGTAAACGAGCAGAGGTGGCGGAAAGTTTCCGGTAGAGCCACTTTAGTTGGAAAAAAGAAGCTAGCGCGCGCTGGTAGACACGCGGCGGGTCACGTAATCGTCGATATAGGCGTCGAACAGTTCATTAATGCGCTTGGTGACCCGGCCCGGACAGGCGGCAATTTTGTGGCCGGCGATCTCGGCCACGCCAATGACATTGCGATTCGTTGAAGAAATGAAAACCTCGTCCGCGGAATACAAGTCTTCAGGGCGCAAAGATTGCTCCGCAACGGATACGCCGGCTTCCGGAGCGATTTCCATCAAAATTCCGCGCGTGACGCCTTCAAGGCACCCGGAGTTCAGCGGAGGTGTCACCACCTTGCCATTTTTTACCGCGAAAATATTGGCGGACGTACATTCCGACACTTCGCCGCGTTCGTTTAGTAAAACTACCTCGTCAAAGCCTTCCTTCGCAGCTTCCGCAACGGCCCAAACATTATTCAGCCAGGAAATACTCTTGACTCCCGAGAGCGCCGCAGCGGCGTGGCGGCCGTGGGCCCGCAACCCCAGACGGGCACTGTCGGAATATTCAGGAAGCCCAGCGGAACAAATGAGGAGGTCCACTTGCGGGCGCGACTCGTCGCTTTGCCAGAATCCCACGTTGTTATAAACAAGATAGATTCTGGCGCAACCCTCGGTGACCTTGTTGGCGCGGATTACTTCGTGAAGATGCATGCGCACTTTGGCGGGCGCGTAGGGCATCGGGAGTCTAATGATCGCAGCGTGTTTATCCAGCCTGCGCCAGTGGCGTTCGTACGCGAAAGCCTCACCACGCGCAATGCGTATCGTCGTAAAAATGCCCCATCCGCAGATCAGGCCGGCCTGGCCCATGGAAAGCCGGGACTTCTCGATGGGTAACAGGCTTTCATTGTGAAAGATATGGCGATGAATCAACGAATCCTCGCGGTGAGAGCTTCACGATCACTGCACGATTATTGTAACCGATAAAAAGGCGCGAAAATTTCGAGTTGTTGCTTCCCGAACGCTGGAACGGGCTGAAGTTAAGATCCGCTTAAGGGATTACCTATTTTGACGAGGAAGGCTCGCAGGTCTCCGGCACCGCGACCACTTGCCCGGTATAGATGCGGTTTGCGTCGCGAATTACGGGATTAGCTTTTGCGATGCAGCCCCAGAATCCGCCGAAGCCCAGCTTCTTCTGCGCAATCTTCCACAAGCTGTCGCCTTTGCTCACCGTCACGGTGGAATCCGAAGGTGCGGATGGAGCAACCGGGGCAGTGGTCGCGATATTGATTGGCATGCCAGGGACAATGTGGTCGGGATTGATGATACTGGGATTAATGTCTGCCAGCTCGTGCCAGCGGTGGCCGTCGCCCAAGTTGATTTGCGCCAGCTTCCACAACGAGTCGCCATACCTCACGATGATGCTGCGCGGGACTGCGGCGTTCGAAATGACTGGAGCGACGGGTGCCGGCTGTGACGCCAGCGCATTCGGCCAGAAGGTTATAGAAGCCATTCCAGCCGTTGAGAGCAATTCCGCGTTTGCAAACACTGGGGCACTTGGAGCTTCATGCGATGTCGGTACAAGCATGTTCGGCTTTGAAACAGCAAACTTCGATTTCATCGCAGTTTTCTTCGAAGTTGAAGATGTCTGGACTGCACGCGTCCGACTAACCGTTGGTACGGGCACGACTGGTTTTGGCAGTACCAATAACGTATTCACCTCCACCGCCGTCAACTCCGTATTTGGGAATTGCGGCGCCGTCGGTGTTGTATGCGACGTCGGCTCTACCACGTTCGGCTTCGCCATTACGAATTCCGGCTTTACCGATGCGAGCACCGCATTTGCGACAGGCAGATGATATTCCGCTAACTCGCCCGTTTGCGAATGATTCAGCTCTTTCATTGCACGGTACATGCGAGCCACATCGCCAAGCGGCAGGTGTTCCAGCGCTTGCGCGTCTAAATTTGGGGAGACCTCGGCTCCGGGTACCACTGCGTCCCGTTGCTTTGCGGCCAGCAGCTCCTGATCTTCGCGAGTAAGAATGCGCGCGCGCTTGAGATCTTCTTCGGTGTAGACGTGCTTTTTGTGCTTGGTTTGCTGATGTTTGCGAGCTTGAGCCTGGCGCGCCACTTCCGCCACGTCCTGCGCCCAAACTGGCGCTCCGGCGGCAATCGCGCACGCTGCAAACAAAATAGCTCCAGTGTGGAGGCGCTGTCTGGAGCGATCCCATGCGGTAATATTAAATTCCGGCGAGCTTTGCTTGTTGTTTTCGTAGTTTTTCATTGGCATACCCCAAGAATTAAGCTTGGAGCCAGTTTATCGGAGGCCGGAGCGCGTCCAAAAATCGATTCGCGAGAGTGCTCTGTTCGATATGGGAACATTCGACACCAAAATTCCGCGTTCGGAACTTGTGCCCGCAAAGGCTTTTTGCAACACGCAAGCAGTGCCATAACGGCACCGCGGCACCGCCATTTCGTTCCTGTGGCTGCACGGAGTGCGAACTTGACGTAACATGTCTCCGCCCAAGTTACTTTCACGAGGATCACAAATGAAGGATGAATCAGACCTGGACGGCGAGACGCCGTTGCGCAAGACTTCGCAGCCGGAGGAACGCGAAGGCCACGACCTAGGCGGTCCCGAACTTCCCGCGCGCAGAAAATTTATCCAGGCGAGCCTCCTCGCTGGAGCTTCCGCGGCGGTACTGTCTGCGCGTCCTGCACATAGTGCCTCGCCTAACATTTCGCCGGCGTTTCAGACAAAGAGCTCTCCCGGATCGTTCGAACTTGAGGAAATTACCGTCAGCGAACTGCAAGAGGGCATGGCCTCCGGACGCTTCACGGCACATTCCATCACCGAAAAATATCTGGCGCGCATCGAGGCCATCGATAAACATGGGCCGGCGATCAACAGCGTCATCGAAGTGAATCCCGACGCGCTCGAAATTGCGAAGGGCCTCGACAAAGAACGCAAACAGAAACATCTTCGCGGACCGCTGCACGGTATTCCCGTACTGGTGAAAGACAACATCGATACTTCCGATCGCATGATGACGACTGCTGGATCGCTGGCGCTGGTGGGCTCCAGGGCGCCGAAGGATTCCACAGTGGCGCAAAAACTGCGCGAAGCCGGCGCGGTCATACTGGGCAAGACCAATCTCAGCGAGTGGGCCAATATCCGTTCGAACCAATCCACCAGCGGCTGGAGCGGCCGTGGCGGGCAAACGAAAAATCCCTATGTGCTGGACCGCAATCCGTGTGGCTCGAGTTCCGGGTCGGGAGCAGGTGTTTCCGCAAATTTGTGCGCTATAGCTATCGGAACGGAAACCGACGGCTCGATCGTGTGTCCGGCGTCGGCCAATGGAGTCGTGGGGTTGAAGCCTACTGTGGGGCTGTGGAGCAGGACTGGAATCATTCCCATTTCACACAGCCAGGATACCCCTGGTCCGCTTTGTCGCACGGTGCGAGACGCGGCCATTTTGCTTGGCGCGCTTACGGGCGTCGATGACGAAGACAGCGCCACGTCCGAAAGCCGCGGAAAATCGTACGCCGACTACACACAATTTTTGGTTGCTGATGGGTTGCGTGGTGCACGCATCGGTGTCGTTCGCGCAACTTTTGGTTTCAACGCCGCAGTCGATGCACTGATGGGGAACGCGCTGGAAGCGTTGAAGGCGCAGGGCGCGGTACTCGTTGATCCATCGGAAATTGAAACGCGTGGAAAGTTTGACGAGACCGAATCCACGGTGTTCATGTACGAATTGAAAGCCGATCTGAACGCTTACCTGGCCCGCCTCGGGCCGCGCGCGCCGGTGCACACGCTGCAGGAAATTATTGAATTCAACGAAAATCATCGGGAGCAGGAGATGCCCTATTTCGGGCAGGAGCTTTTTTTGAAGTCCCAGCTGAAGGGACCGCTGAGCAGCCAGGAATATCTGGATGCGCTAAAGAAGAATCACCAGTTAGCGCGCATCGAAGGAATCGATGCGGTAATGGACAAACATAAATTGGACGCGTTGGTGGCCCCGACCGGCGGACCCGCGTGGCTCACCGACCTGGTGGCGGGTGACCATTTTGGTGGTGGGAGTTCCAGCTTTGCCGCGGTAGCCGGCTATCCGAATATCAATGTGCCTGCAGGGGAGGTCTTCGGTTTACCGGTGGGCATCTCCTTTTTCGGACGCGCGTGGAGCGAGCCGGTGCTGATACGTATAGCGTATGCCTATGAGCAAGCCAGCAAACTAAGGAAGGCTCCGCAGTTCCTGCCGACGCTGGGCACCAAACCTTAGACCAGGAAATCGTCAGCAGGAAAAATCATCAGAATAATAAACGCGGCGGATTCCGGCTACGCTAGACCGCCGGAGCGCGCGAGCTTCAACGCCTCGATGGCCGCGCCGCGTGCACCGGCGGTGTCGCCGTTGGGCATAATAAAAATGGGAATGTCGGCCTGCTCTTCGCGTTGGGTGGGCATACCAGCGTGGATCTCTTCGACGAACCAGCTCTGAAACTCGGGAGTTGTTTCGATCGCGCCCCCGCCCACGATCAAGGCGTCGGGGTCAAAGGTATTTATCATCTCGTCGAAGAAAAGTCCCAGCGCGTGGGCCTGCACACGGAAAATTTCCCGGCACATGGGATCGCCCTTGTCAGCCAAGCCGCGGACCATCTTGGCTGCGCGATTCAGATTGTCTAATTTTCCTAACTCGTGTCCCGGATATTTCGGCAGAAAAAATGGCAGAAAGTCTCTTTCAATGGCGGTCAGAGAACATACCGATTCCAGGCAGCCGATGCGTCCGCAATTACACTTGGGTTTCATCCCGCTGATTCCCGCGATGCTCTGGTAGGGAATTAACACGTGGCCTAATTCGCCGCCGAATCCCTTTCTTCCCTTGATTACGTTGCCGTCCAGAATAACGCCGCCGCCGAGGCCTGTGCCGATTACCACGGTCACTGAGGTTTCTTTGCCGGTGGCGCCGAAAATATTGAAGTGGCCCCACAGCGCGCCTGCATTTCCATCATTCAGATAGCTGACGGGTTTGCCGAGTCGTACTGCCAAGCCCTCGCGAATGTCGTATTCCGCCCAGTTGGCATGCACGAAATTTGTTGAGCCCCTGGCGCTAAGTTTTCCCGCCGCGCTTGCCGGACCAGGCGTGTCGAGTCCCACGGCGACGATCTCGGACATTTGTACGCCGGCGCGATCCGCGGCAATTTTCAGTCCGTCTTCAATCTGCTTCAGACAGACTTCGGGTCCTTGCTTGGCCAGGGAGGGGTGCTCGCACAATCCGTCAATCAAAAATTTTTCTTCGCGGTCCACCAGCGTGTAATTAACGGCGGTTCCACCCAAGTCTACTCCGGCCACGACTTCCACGGTTTATTCCTTTCATGACGCGATTGCGCCCGAAAATGTCTGAGAGTCTACACCGTTCTTTGCTAATGGGCTTCACCAGGTACAACAATACATTCCTTGTCAACGCAAAGTAGAAATGTCCGCTTTTTCGCAATATAGAAATGTCCGGTTCCACGATTTCCTCCAGGGGTGCTCGGCAGGCACATGGTATTTGGGTTTGATTTTGTTT
>Ga0073928_10011612_pt1 | contig 10248 bp, 6 predicted proteins | sample PaiPotPPA55metaG_FD_76969 | JGI IMG/M metagenome (GOLD analysis project Ga0073928, IMG submission 76969) | Iron sulfur acid spring bacterial and archeal communities from Banff, Canada, to study Microbial Dark Matter (Phase II) - Paint Pots PPA... ... | reverse complement strand
GTCGCCAAGGGAAAGGTTCCGGTGCTCGCGGGCGCCGGAGGCTACAACACCGCCGAGGTGATCGCGCTTGCCCGCGAACTCGCCGGCATCGGCGTCGACGGCATCCTTTCTGTCACTCCCTACTACAACAAGCCGACCCAGGAAGGTCTCTACCAGCACTATCGCGCAATCGCTAGCGCCACCACCTTGCCCATCATTCTTTACAGCGCGGCAGGCCGTACCGGCGTGAACATCGAACCGCCAACCGTAAAGCGCCTCGCCGGAATCGATAACATCATCGGGATCAAGGAAGCGTCGGGAAGCATGTCGCAGATGGCTGCGATACTGAACTCCGTGCCGGAAGACTTCCTCGTTCTTTCCGGCGACGACGCCATCGCCCTGCCGCTGATCGCTCTTGGCGGACGCGGCGTGATCTCGGTGGTCTCCAATGAAATTCCAGAGGAGATGACCTACCTCACCACGTTATGCCTCAAAGGCGATTTCGCGGCAGCGCGCGAGATTCAGCGGCGTTATCAAGCGCTGATGGAAGTAAATTTCGTGGAGACCAATCCCATTCCCGTGAAGACCGCCATGGCAGAAATGGGTTTGCTCGAACCGGCCTGGCGGCTTCCGCTGGTACCGCCTAAAGCGGAAAATCAGGAGCGCATTCGCACTGTTCTGGCATCGTTGGGACTGGTCGAGAGAGTTCATGCAGCCGTCACAAATTGAAGACCTGTTCAACAACCCACCGGCCGAATACAGCGACGATCATTTCAGGATATTTCGCGAATTCAAGGAGGCATTAAATCGTGGACAGGTTCGTGCTGCCGAGCCCGACAGCAACACCCACAGCGGCTGGCGCACCAATACCTGGGTGAAAAAAGGAATCCTGCTTGGCTTTCGGATGGGAGTCATCATTGATATGTCCATTGATGCTGCCCGGCAGCCGTTCATCGACAAGTCGACTTATCCAGTGCGTACTCTCACTCCCGCCGATGGAGTGCGCATCGTCCCTGGCGGTTCCAGCATTCGCGACGGTAGCTACATCGGCCGCGGCGTTGTCTGCATGCCTCCTATGTTTATCAACGTCGGAGCCTACGTGGGCGAAGGCACCATGATCGACTCTCACGCATTGGTCGGCAGTTGCGCGCAGCTTGGCCGCAACTGTCACCTTTCCGCAGGCGCTCAGATCGGTGGCGTGCTCGAGCCGGTCGGTGCACTACCCGTGATCGTCGAAGACGAAGTGATGATCGGTGGAAATTGCGGCGTATACGAAGGCACAATTATCAAGCACAACGCCGTGCTGGGCACCGGCACGCTGCTGAATCGGTCCACGCCGGTGTATGACCTTGTGAAAGCTCTTGTGTATTCAGCTGGTCCAGACGGGCCACTCATCATTCCCGAAAACGCCGTCGTTGTTCCCGGTTCCCGGCCAATTTCAAAAGGCCCCGGTAAGGATTGGGGACTGTCCGTTTACACCCCAGTCATCGTCAAATACCGGAATGCCACCACCGACGCGCGCGTCGAGCTCGAAGATCTTTTGCGCTAACAGTCGGCCAGTTGACGAATCCTAGTGCAATCTTCACCACAACAATTTCAAACCAAACTGCACCTGCCGTGAACTGGTTGCCGTCGAGGTAATAATTCCGGCCGTCGGCGATGGCCCTCCGGTTGGCGCTGCATATACCACCGGATTGGGAGTGTTGAAGTTGGTGTGATTGAACAGATTGAAAATCTCGGCGCGAAACTGCAAGTGTAGACGTTCCGAGAGCAAGAATTTCTTCGCCGCAGACACATCCGTTTGCAGCAGTGATGGGCCCTGCAGAGTATTTCGCCCCACGTTGCCATAGGTTCCCGGCAGAGGCTGGATAAAAGCATTCGGATTAAAGTATTGATTCGGTCCGCCCTCGATCACCGCTCCGCTAAAGTTTGAATTGATGGATGGCCGCACGGGATTGCGCGAGTCGCCGTCATTGGATGGGTTGTAGGAAAGCTGCGGTGTGAAGGGCAAGCCCGACTGCAATGTTTCGATGGCGCTGACCTGCCAGTTTCCGAAGAGTTTTTCCACCCATGGACTGCTATCGGGGCTTCTACTGCTGCCGAAAGGAAGATCATACGTGGCGTTCAGCACACCGGAATGCCGGACGTCGAACGAAGCGCGGCCGTAATCCGCTGCAGGATCCAGGGGATTGGCCACAAACGCCGGAGAATTCGTAGCCACGCTGGTGTTCATATTGTCGCCGTCATCCAGCGCTTTGGAAAAAGTGTAGACCCCGCGGAATTGCAAGCCATGGCTCACATGATGATTCACATCCAGTTCCAGTCCCTGATAGGAACTGACGCCCTCTGAGAACCATTGTGTGGTGTTTAAGACGGCGTTGTTTTGCAGCGCTGCGCCAGCCGGGTAGTACGGAATCCCGGCCGGATAGCCTGACGGGCAAGGCGACGCCGGGCAAACCGTAGCACTGGGAAGATTGGCGTCGACGGATAGCAATTCATGGTATCCGTGCGAGCCGATGTAGCTCACGCCCAGCGAAGTATTGGGAGCGATCTGCTGCTCGATTTTCAGGGACCAGGATTCCACAGTGGGAGTGAGCAAGTCCGGCTGCACGCCGCTCGGAATAATTTTGGCGCCGCTGTATGTCGCGCCGGGAGCAATGCTCGAGAAGGCGATATTTTTCACCGCGTAGACGTTGTTGAACGGAGCATTCTGATCCAGGCGGTAACTTAGGTTATCAAGTAGCGCGTAATATTCCCCGAAACCTGCGCGTATAACCGTTTTCTTCGAGGCAAATGGCGACCACGCGAGTCCCAGGCGCGGCGCCGGAAGAAACTTCGCATTATTTTTTGTTAAGGCGGAGTCGCCGACTGCCGGCTGCGTGATGATGACTCCGTGTGCGCCGAAGAGATAGTTCGAAGCCCGGCCGTTGACTTCGTTCCAGCCGTTGGTGGACTCGGCGCGAAAACCGATACGCATTTCAAGTGATGGCTTTACACGAATAACATCTTCCGCGTAGAACGCGCCTTCCAGCGAGCGCCAACCCAATGGGGTCTTGCTCGGAGCATAAGTGTAGGTGCTCACTTTGCCCTGCGAGAAACTCTGCAAATTGGTGAACGAAGCCTGACCATACTGATCCTGAATCAGCGCGTCATTAGCCTGGATGCGCTGCAGCCACGCACCAAAGGTTAGTAGATGCTTGCCGCGGGTAAGCGTGACCTGGTCTTCGCCGGTAAAGAGATTGCGCGCTGCGGTCAGGTTACTGCCGGCATTCGTTCCACCGTTGGTGATTTGCGATGCGCCATTCAGCGTTGTTCCGCCGCCAACAACCACCGCGCCGACGGGTTGATCCTGATTTATCCACCCGGGCAAAGTCACCGTGGTCCCGCTATTGAAATAGAATGCTCCGCGCGAAAAGCCGAACGTGGCGCGATTGACCACGCTGGGGGAGAAAATATGGGTCTCACTCAGACTCACCACCTGTTCGCGCAGGAAAATATCCGCGAAGCTGATTGGATTGGTTGTCGGCGAATGAGCGTCGCTGTCATCGATTGTATAGACAGCCGCAAAGGAATCTACGTTCGATAAATTCTGATCGAAACGAACAGTGCCAAAATCCTCCCGAATATGTTGCACCGGGTTGCTGAAGGCCTCGGCGATTCCGCTCGGAGAACCCGTCGAGGTTAAAAGCTCCGGGCCATTGGCCACCGGCCAGAGCGCGAGCAGCGGCTGGATGCTGGCCACCGCGCTGGCTCGCGATTTATTGTCCGGCACGAGCGTAACGTCGCTAACGCCCAGCGCCTGCCGGAAACCTTCATAATTCGCGAAGACGAACGTCTTGTCCTTGACGAGTGGCCCGCCAACCGAACCTCCGAACACATTGCGCTCGAAATGCGGTATATCGCCGTGATCGAAAAAGTTTCGCGCATCCAGGGTACTGTTGCGCAGGAACTCGTAGGCGGAGCCGTGAAAATCGTTGGTTCCGTTGGCGGTGACAATGTTGATTTGCGCGCCCGGACGCTTTCCGTAATCTGCGCCATAGGTATCCTTTACTACCGCAAATTCGCGGACGGCATCAACGCCCAGAAGTTGGCCGCTCGTTCCTCCAGGCGTGTTGTTGATTTCGGAGGCGCTGGTGAATTCCACCCCGTTCAGCAAGAAGAGGTTCTCTTGCGGACGGCGGCCGGAAACCGCAAACATATTCCCGACGACGGAATTCGAAGTTCCGATACCGCCGGAACGCTGCGAGGTGTAATTGATGATTCCCGGATTCAAGGTGAGTAGTTGATCGTAGCTGCGTCCATTCAGCGGCAAATCCTTTACCTGGCGTTCGCCGACCACGCCGGAGTCGTCTTCGGTGGTGATCTGCACCACCGTCGAAACCTCAGGAACCTCCACCGTTTGGTGCACCTGTCCGACCTGCAGCTTGAAGTCGACCTCTTCTCTTTGGCCGACGACCAAATTAACCGAGGACCGGCGATCGATCTGAAAACCGGCCTTGGAGGCGGCGATCTCGTAACGACCCACAGGAAGTGCAGACGCGTTGTAGCGCCCGGAGACATCGGTCGTAAGGGTGCGTTCCGTTCCAGTTTCGATATTCCTGATAACGACGGTTGCGCCCGCTACACCGGCGTCTGTCTCATCGCTCACCGATCCCCACAGCGAAGAATCCCCTTGTGCCAATGTGGGATGTACGAGTAGCCCGCCGGCCAGCAACAATCCCAGCACAAAGAGGAAAACCTTTTTTGAAGAGAAGTTAAGAATCTTAAGAGAAATCATTTCTACGCTCCAGTTTTGTAATTTTGTGTTCTTCGCGTCCTGCAGACGCATGCGACGCATTTTTTTCGCAACAAGATTCGGTTCGAAGCGGATGGTAAGAGAACGGGAAATCAGCGGGGCATCAACAACAACAGCAGCGACAGGCGTGAATGAGGAACGACGGCACAGCAAAACGAACCATCACGGAAACCTGTTCATGTAGACGAAGGTTCACGGACGTGACACTCCGGGCAGTGGGTCAGCTACTTTCTGGCTGCCCAATCCAACTTGCACAATGGCATGCTTGGGACCCAATGAGCGGGTACCGGACCACACCAACTGCAGCCCCGCGAAGAGCGCCACCATGGCCACCATGGTCTTCAATTTGTGCGCCGGAACTCTTCGAGCGAGCAGGCAGCCCATCACAACTCCCGGCAGGCCGCCTTCCAGCAACTGCAGCAACGTGGACGCGCTGATGGATCCAAATGTCCAGTGAGCAACACTCCCGATGATCGCCAGAACCAGGCCAAAGAGAATGTCTGTGCCGACGACCTGCGTTGGCGTCATCTCTGAATAATTAAGTAGAAGCACTGTGCCCAGCGCTCCGGCCCCGGCCGAGGAGAATCCTGATTCCACGCCGATTGGAAATGCCAGCCAAGGCAACCAGCGCGAATTGTTCCCGGCAAATCGCGGATTGTGTATGCGCGGAAGAAAAGTTACAGCGGCGGTGAGTGCCAGCAGCGTTCCCAGAATGATCACCACCACCGAACTGTTCCCCTCTTTGGCCAGCAGCCGCAGCGCAATAATGCCGAGCACCAGTCCGGGCACGGCGCCAATGATGAGCAGGCGAAAATAACGCGCGTGCACCTGACGCCCCAGCAAATAGAAAGGAGCTGCGACGAGTCGAAGCACGCCCGCGAAAACGAACGCAGTGCCCACCGCGTCGGCTGCCGGAAGTCCCACGAGTAGCAGCAGCGCCGGAACAGTAAAACTTCCGCCGCCGATGCCGGTCAGGCCCACAACCAAAGCGATCACGAAGCCGAGGAGCAAGTGGGTCACTCCGCTTTCTCCGAAAAGGTGTGGATGCCACACTCGAGTTTCTTTCCGCTCCATCGGCCCGACCGCGGATTCGCGGGATCGGACGGAATCGCGGTGCACGGCTCGCAGCCGATGCTCAAATACCCTTGGTCGTACTGCGGGAGGTAGCGCAAAGCGTGCTTTCCGGTGTATTCCCAAACTTGCGCCCAGGTCCAATCCGCCAGCGGACTTACCTTTAGCAAGGTTTTCCCGCTCGGCAAGCGGTGATGCTCCACTTTCTGAAGATTTTTTCGCGTTGGCGACTGCTCGCGCCGCAATCCGGTAAACCAAATCTCAAACGGTTCAAGGGACTCCATCAAGGGTTCGACTTTTCGCAATTGGCAGCATTTGGCCGGGTCTTCGCGATAGAGAATCCCGAGCTCTGTTTCTTGCTGCGCGACAGTTCGCTTCGGCAGCACATTCACAAGATTCAGTTGCCAGTCGGCGGCGATTTGATCGCGGAACACATACGTTTCCGTAAAGTGATATCCGGTTTCGAGGAACAGCACCGGAACCTTAGGCACGCTATTTCGCAACAGATGCAGCACGATCATGTCTTCCGCCTGGAAGCTGCACGTTAAGCAGATTGGCGAACTCCGTCGCGTTTCCACGATCGTCGCGACAAGCTCCGCCGCGCCATGACTGTTCATCGTTTCAAGATTCAGCGACTCCAGCATTTCTATTCATCCTCTCCTGGGAACGATGTGCCGCTTCGAACTCGCAACGATTCCGCGTGCGAAAGTATTTGTTCCAGCAACTCATTGCGGTTGAGGTTCGGCGCTACACCTGCAAAATCGACCAGCGAGTTTCCGGCAACGGCCTCGAGAGTCCGGCGCATTTCAGGGGAAACTTGAGTCACGGCAACTAGCACTACAAATGCCGCCGACCACAGTGAATTCAGCAAAGATGCAAGTGCGGCGGACGAAAGTTCGTTCTCCCGCAGCACTATTGTTTGAAAACCACTCTCGAATAGAGCGCGTTCCGCGACGCCGGCAATAGAATTCGGAATCAAAAGGATCGCGGGTCGGTGACCATTCCGCGCGATGCGTTCCTGCGGCGTAACTTCTGGCGTGTCGGCATACGAAACACCAGTCACATTCACCGCGGTCTCCACGAGATGCCGCGACAGGCCCTTTTGGATCATCCCGGCGCCGACCGTGGCGTTGGAAAGTGCATCCACCAGGATGAAGCTTCCGGTAAGGCGGCTGAGAGCATAGGAATCGAAGAATAGCGGGCTGCTCGTTTCGAGTTCCACGCTGGCGATTCCGTTCATCGAGAGTTCCTGAGTGGATTCGTGGCTTAGCGTGCTGACGTCAACGCGATAATGAATACGCGTGACCGCCGCTTTTACTTGCCGCGTGGTGTGTTTCAACAGGTAGGTGCGGCCGAGTTGCAGCGGCAGCTCGTTCAACCACACGACCATGGCGCTGAAGTGACTCGAGACGGTAGGCGGAGCATTCGGTGAAACGAGCATATCGCCGCGGCTGATATCGATTTCATCTTCGAGCGTCAACGTCACCGATTGCGAAAGCACTGCCGCGTCGAGTTCGCCGTCAAACGTAACGATGGATTGCACGCGGGTGGTCTGGCGAGATGGCAGCGCCATTACTGCATCGCCAGGACGAATTGTCCCCCCGGAAACTTGCCCCGCAAAACCCCGAAACGCCGCGTCTGGCCGGATCACGTACTGTACCGGGACGCGAATGGCGGTGATGCTCGAAGCAAGCTGGATGGGCACAGTTTCGAGGTGTTCGAGCAAAGTTGGTCCGCTATACCAAGCCATATTCCGGCTACGGTCGACGACATTGTCGCCAGCCAGCGCGCTGACCGGCACGCACTGAACCGCGGTAATCTTCAATTGATCCGCGAGCGCAAGAAAATCGTTCCGCAATCGCACAAACACTTCTTCCTGGTAACCGGCCAGGTCCATCTTGTTGATGGCCACTAAGAGATTCGGAATTCCCAGTAACGAAGCGATGAAAGAATGCCGCCGCGTCTGGGCCAGCAGCCCTTTCGTTGCGTCCACCAGCACAACCGCGAGGCTCGCTGTAGAAGCGCCGGTGGCCATGTTGCGCGTGTACTGCTCGTGACCCGGAGTGTCCGCGATGATAAATTTTCGGCGCGCCGTGGCGAAATGCCGGTAGGCCACGTCAATCGTAATTCCCTGCTCACGCTCGGCGCGCAAGCCATCCGTCAGCAGCGAAAAATCAATCGGTCCACTGGAACGATTGATGCGGCTTTTCTTTACCGACGCCAACTGATCTTCGTAAACGGCTTTGGCATCGTGCAGCAGCCTGCCGATCAGCGTGGACTTGCCATCATCGACGCTTCCCGCGGTCGTAAATCGCAGAAGTTCTTTCTCCATATCCTGCTGAAGAAACTGCTCGAATCCATCGATGCTCACGGGAGCCGTTAACATTAGAAATAGCCCTCCCGCTTCTTCAATTCCATCGAACCTTCTTCGTCGTGGTCGATGGCGCGATTTTCGCGTTCCGAGCGGCGAAACGAGATCATCTCCTCGATAATCTTCGGCAACGTGTCGGCCTCGGATCGAATTGCCCCAGTGCACGGCACGCAACCGAGCGAGCGCATCCGGCACTTCACGAGTTGCGGTTCTTCGCCACGCTGCAGCTCTTCTCTCGAGTGAATCAAGATAAGCGAGCCGTTCCGCACCACCACTTCACGTTCTCGCGCGAAATACAGGGGCACAATGGGGATGTTTTCCACGTGGATGTACAGCCAAATATCAAGTTCTGTCCAATTCGATAACGGAAATACGCGGATGCTCTCGTTCTTGTCGATACGCGAGTTAAACAAGTTCCACAATTCTGGGCGCTGGTTTTTCGGATCCCACTGCCCGCGAGCATCGCGGAAGGAATAGATCCGCTCCTTGGCCCGTGATTTCTCTTCATCTCGGCGCGCGCCGCCAAATGCCGCGTTGAATCCCCCCTGCGTCAGGGCATCCAGGAGAGACTTCGTCTTCAATAAGCCGCAGCACTTCTGCGTGCCCAACGAAAACGGATTAGCGCCGTTTCCGATGGCTTCTTCATTTCTGTGAACGATCAACTCCGCGCCAATTTCTCTGGCGTAGTTATCTCGAAACGTGATCATCTCCGGAAATTTGTAGCTCGTATCAATGTGCAACAGTGGAAAAGGTATCTTCCCTGGAAAGAAAGCCTTTTGTGCCAGCCGCAGCATCACCGAGGAGTCTTTGCCGATGGAGTACAGCATCACAGGATGCGAAAACTCTGCGGTGGCCTCTCGCAGAATATGTATGCTTTCTGCCTCCAGCGACTGTAGATGATTCAGTCCTTTCGCCACAGTTCGGGCGTCCGGCCCATTCGCTATGTCCAAGTCGTCGTCTACTTCAAACAATTCCGGCATCTTGTGACCTTCCGCTTTTCTCGCTCCGAGAAAAATTTGCCCACAAAAACAAAAAACCCACCAGCCAGGGAATCTGGCAGTGGGCTAAACTACGGCTCGATTGGAGCTAAATTCTTAGACTAAGAGCCCTCCCACGCCAGAACGCAGCTGCGTACAACACGTACAACACGCGCAGAGCGAAAGCTGGTTTGGGTTGACACTGGTCAACATCATTTGTACTTTACCTTTGGCGCGCCTTAACTGCAAGTGGCATCCGCATCCATTGTGACTCTACACTCATGAGCAACGGCATTGAATCGTGCTTATACCCGGGGATCGCCAAACTTTACTAAGCCACTAAACCGCTATCATCGGTCTCCTACAGGCGATTGCCGGTCGAACCCATTCTTCTTAACCTGGCGTCTTGCACTGATACAGCGCGCGCAAGGCTTCAAAGAACGGCTTGACGCTCGCATCCACAGCGACATTACCGGAATATCTGACGCCCTCTTGCCCGTCCAGATAGACTTCCGCACCGTGACCATCGTCAGCCCGGAAATGTAGCGGTTGCGGAGCTGGAGTTGTCTTGTCACTCACCGACAGAAGCTTCCCGCTCTCGCAGGCGTACGACTTGGCCCAGAGCGAATCAAACAAAGCTTTCGCGCTCGCCCCCGGTTGCATGTCACCCGAATAGCTGATCCTCTCCGCGTTCCATTCCAGCGTCCCGTGTCGGCCTTCATTGCCGTGGAACTTGATGACGTGCGGAGCAGCCTGCGCTGCGGGAGAGCTTTGGCCGGCTGCATTAACAGCCTCGTTCGCGGCGTTTTGCGGTTTGGCTGAAGCTACGGAAACGATCTGTGTTGGATACGGAAGGTCCACGGAACCGATCATACCGGTCCGCGTATCGCAAACCAGCAATCGAATGCGCGCAGTCTCCGGCTTTGGCACGAACGAGATCGTGTGCGAGATCCCTTGTGCTTTCACGGTTTGATATTCAGTTTCCGTGAATTTCTGTCCGAGACTCTGACGATTGTATTGCAGCGGCAGCCCGCGCGCGTTGAACATGCAGGTTG
>Ga0073928_10011611_pt1 | contig 10248 bp, 6 predicted proteins | sample PaiPotPPA55metaG_FD_76969 | JGI IMG/M metagenome (GOLD analysis project Ga0073928, IMG submission 76969) | Iron sulfur acid spring bacterial and archeal communities from Banff, Canada, to study Microbial Dark Matter (Phase II) - Paint Pots PPA... ... | reverse complement strand
GCGCGGAAGCCATCGCACAGGCGGTAGACTCGCTCGACGACCAACCGCTCGGCTACCGAGTCAACATCTTCATCGCGCGCGTCTGCTTCCGCGGAATCTACTTCCCCATGCTCGGCCGCTTCGCCTGGTGGAAAGTAATCTCCGAGAACCGCCACACCATCTCAAAACTGTTAGGGCAAGGCTTCGCGGCGTGGTGGCAATCAAGAACCAGACCCGAAACAGCCCCAGCAACCAGCGCAGGAGACTAGAAATCGGCACAGGAGAATAGACATGTGGCGACAGCCGCCCTCATCTGTCGGTCGAGCGAAGCTCGACTTCTTCTCCGTGAAGGCCGCCGGATAGTAGCGCCGCCGCTCGGCGGCTTCTCCAGCCGCGAAGCGGTGGGAGACTGCAAACAACTGCCCGTATAACCATTCGCCGGAGTCACGGTGATCGTAGAAGTGGCGCCATCACCCTCGAACCCCGACGCGATACTTTCCACTCGGTTGGCTGTGAGAAATTATTTAACTATCGGGATAGATGTCTTCAGCAACATCGATAAAGTATTCACTCAGCGATTAACCGCTTCCGCCCGCTTCCGCACTTCCGCCGCGAAACGCTGATCCTTCAGCGACGCCAGATTGATCTCCACATTCGCCAGCGCCCCGGTAATCGCCGCGACGGCCAATGCCTGCGCAGTAGTCAAATCCGACTTCATATTGGGATTGCTGATGGCAAACAGGCTGCGAGTAATCTCCGCCACTTCATGCGCCTTCTCCGCAACGCGAAGCGGAACTCCAGTAGCCAACTTCAAAGCCGCATCGACCACCACACCAGCCTCCGCAGGATCCGCCTTAGCCTGCTTATAAGACTTCATGACAGCATCGTAAGACTCCGCGTCAGCATCCACAGCAGCTTTCAACTCCTCCCGCAAGGTCCCCAGCCGCTCAATCACCGCACTCAACTCCGCTTCATATTGCAGATACGCCTTCTTCCCCCGCGACATCGACGCCACCATCACCGCCAGCCCCGCCGCCATAGCACCCGCGGCCGCCGCCGCGCTGCCTCCACCGGGCGTAGCCGTCGGCGCAGCGAGTTGTTCGACAAACGGTTCAACTCCAGCGCGCAATCCGCCCACCGCTATCTTCCCACTCATCACCGCTGCCAGCCGATTTTCCAAAATCAACGACGAATCAAAATTCTCCACCTGCAGAAACCACTCCGCCGCCGCTTCCAGCGCCTTCTTCGGAATCAGCCCCACAATCTCGCTAGACACCGGAGTCACTCCATACCGCGCCGCCTCGCGCTTCACCATTTCAAACACGCGATGCACCGGAGTCTGCTCAAAATCCGTCAGATTCATCGACACCTGCGCCAGCGCCCGCACCAGAAATCCTGCGCCCTTCACGAACCGCATCCCGCCGTTCGAAAAGCGCACCGTCTTCGCAATCTTTTTCGCAATCTCAACATCCGGAGTGTTCAAAAACACGTTGTAAGCAATCAGAAACTTCCGCGCCCCCACCGCCGTCGCGCCCGCCGTCGGATGCACCCGAGCCTCGCCATAATCCGGCTTCCGCGCCGCATTCGTAGCAATCTCCGCCCGTATTCCCTCAAACTGCCCGCGCCGTATGTTCTCCAGATTCTGCCGCTCCGGCGTCACCGCCGCCGCCTCATACAAATAAACCGGAATCTGAAACCGTTTCCAGATTTCCTCCCCCACGTGTCGCGCCATGGCCACGCAGTCTTCAATCATCACTCCATCAATCGGAATAAACGGCACCACATCGGCCGCCCCCATCCGCGGATGCGCGCCCTTATGCACATTCAGATCGATCAACTCCGCGGCCTTCCCCACCCCGCGAATCGCCGCCTCCTGAATCGCCTCCCGCTCCCCCACCAGCGTAATCACGCACCGGTTGTGGTCCGCGTCCATCTCGCGGTCCAGCAGGTAGACACCATCCGCCTTCATAGCACCCACAATGGCGTCAACTTTAGCCTTGTCCCGCCCCTCGGAGAAATTCGGCACACATTCCACCAGCGTAGACATAAGTCAGAAGAATAGCGGGACGAAGTAATAGAGGCAAGCTTGCCACAGCAATCAAGAGATCTACCCTGTGAACCTCTGTGCCCCCTGTGTTAAAGATTTTCCGATGCGTGTCCCATCCCGACCCGCGTCCCATACTGGCGAGCACGTTTCCAAATCCTCACTTTCGCTTTGGCTTTCCCCCGCAACTAAGATTAGAATTGAAAATCCGGCGCGCTCCTCGCACATGGCAGATCAGATCAAGACGCCCCCTGCGGCCGTTCCTGCCGACCCTGCTGCCGATGCCCTCACCGGCACCACCGTAGGCCGCTTCGTAATCTCCAAACGCCTCGGCGCCGGCGGCATGGGACAGGTTTACGGCGCCGAAGACACCACCCTGAAGCGTTTCGTCGCCATCAAGCGCATGTCCCCGAGTGCCAAATCCACTGAAGCCGACCGCAAGCGCCTGCTCAAAGAAGCCCAGCGTTCATCCGCCCTGAATCATCCGAACGTGGGCTCCGTCTACGACGTCGTCGAGCACGCCGGCGAACTCTGGGTGGTGATGGAGTACGTCGAAGGCGAGACCCTGCGTCACCGCCTCCAACAGCACATTTCCACCGGCGAATTCTTCGCCATCGCCACTCAGTGCTGCGAGGGACTGCAGGCCGCCCACGAAAAAGGCATCATTCACGGCGACATCAAGCCCGAAAACATCATGCTCACCTCCGGCAACCGGGTAAAGATTCTCGACTTCGGCGTCGCCCGCCGCGCCTGGAACAGTAATCCCAACGACGCAACCAAAAGCATGGAGACCATGACTGCCAGCGGCGGCACCGCCGCCTACATGGCTCCCGAAGTCCTGTTCCAGCAGCCCGACGATGGACGCTCCGACATTTTCTCTCTCGGCCTCGTCTTCTATGAAATGCTCGGCGGCCAGCAGCCCTTTCAAACCGACAGCCTCGCCACCACCATCGCCCGCATCGTCCACATAGAACCGCCCCCGCTCAAGAATGTCCCCGCGCCTCTAGCCCGTGTAGTCTCCCGGGCCATGGCCAAGAATCCCGACGCGCGCTACCCCAACACCGCCGCGCTTCTCGATGACCTGCGCCGCGTTCAGGAAGGCGGAAAGCCGAAGCGCGTCTCCTCCACCGGTGTTTCCCGCGGTTACCGCGTTCTGATTGCGCTCGGGATTTTTGCGGTGATCTACGCTCTGCTAATGGCTTACCCGCCGGTCCGAAGGATGTACTCCCCCTCCACCGCGCTTACCACTCCCCAATCCCGACCCGGCGGACTGCCTCCAACGAAAATCCTCGCCGTCCTTCCCTTCACCAATGCCGCGAACGCCGACGCCAAACTCGCTGCGCTCGGCCAGGGCCTGGTTGAAAGTGTGGCCGCCAAACTCGGCAAGCTCTCCGAGGACCGCGCCTTCGAAGTCGTCCCACCCGGCAACCTGCAGGAAAAGAAAATCTCCACGCTCCCTGACGCTGCTCACATGTTCGGCGCAAATCTTGGACTCGCCCTCGCCCTCGAGCCCCAGTCCGCTGACCTCGTCAAAGTCACTTATTCTTTGCTGAGTGCGCAGACCGGCGCCCCGATTGACACCGGCTCCCTCACCGTTCGCAGCGCGGACGCATTCTCCGCGGAACAAGTGATTGCCGATGGAACCGTCAAGGCTCTGCGCCTGCAACTACGCCCGGAAGAAGAAACCGCTCTCAAGTATCACGGCACCAACAACGCCGAAGCATACCAGTATTATCTGCAGGCTCAAGGCTATCTGCTCGATCACACGAAAGCCGAGAAGATCGACATCGCAGTCATGATGGCCCAGGCAGCCCTCAAGCTCGATCCCAACTTCGGCATGGCCAAAGCCGTCCTCGGCGAAAGCTATTGGTTCAAATATTCCGACAGCAAGCAGAAGCAGTGGCTCACTCCCGCGCAGAGCGGGTGCAATGATGCCGTTAAACTCGCCAATGCCGGCGCTGCCGGCCACGTCTGTCTCGGCCTTATCGACAACGGCACTGGACACTACCCCGAAGCAGCCGCCGAATTCCAGCTCGCCCTCGGCCTGGAACCCACCAATGAAGAAGCCGCCATCGGCCTGGCCCTGGCCTACGAACACGAAGGTAAGATCACCGACGCCGAAAAGGCCTACCAGCAAGCCATTCAAGCCCATCCCAACAGCCGTTTCAGCTACAACGTGTTCGGCATCTTCTACAAGCGGCGCAACGAGTACGACAAGGCGCTGCAAATGTACGCCAGGGTCATCCAGATCGCTCCCGAATGGTATGGCACGTATGTGAATGTCGGATCCATTTACAACGAGACGGGTCAATACGAGAAGGCAATCGAGCCCCTGAAAAAGTCCATTGCGATTCGGCCCAGCTACGCGGGATACACCAACTTGGGTGTGGCATACTTCGGCCTCATCAGGTACGCCGAAGCCGCCACCGCCTATGAAGAGGCAGCCAAGCTCGATCCTCAGCAGTATGTGATCTGGGGTAATCTGGGCGAAGCCCTCTACTATGGAGGTAAGAAAGATCAATCCATAGCGCCCCTGCGCAAAGCTGTCGAGCTTACCGAGGCGGAATTGAAGGTCAATCCCCACGATCCCAACCTGCTTAGCAGCGCGGCGGGCTACTATTCCCTTCTGGGTGATCGCAAGCATGCTCTCGCCTACATAGCGCAAGCCCTGCAATACGGGCGCAACGATAAAGAGATTTTGCTGGACGCCGCCTCGGTGTATAACGAATCCGGCGAACCCGGCTTGGCCGTAGAATTTCTAGCCAAAATGGTGCAGGCAGGGTATACTCCCGAGAAAATTCGCAGCCTGCACGAGTTTGATAACCTCGCAAATACACCCGGTTATCAGGAGTTGATGAAGTCGTCGCGTCCGTAGCTGGTTGTCGACCCGTGAAGGAGCGCGTCAACTATGACTCCAGCCACGGGCATGCGCCTTCAATTGAAGCGTGCCCGGGCCATTCGAAAGGAAGAACAACATGACAACTAAGAAGCCGGAGGGTGGGCCAACCACCCGTCGCCCGGACATTTGTGCAGACGGTTGGCCCGCAAACCCAGGAGATCCTGTGGAGTGGCAAAACCCACCCCAGGGCGGTACCACCATCAAACAGTACGGCAACAATAGGTGGCCTTTCACCCTCGCGTCGCCGATTCCCTGGCCCAATGCTCCCAGCGCAGTCTTGATTCTCCCCAACCTGCCACCCAACAAGTACTACTACTATGTAGATTCCTGCACCAGTGAGGGTGCTCCAAAATCTGTCGACGTTTCTTGACCCACAATCCGGCACTGCCGGGCGCCCCATTCCTCGCGTTCGTCGCGAGAAGTGGGGCTCGTTCTCTTTCCATCCGCGAGACCTGAGAACAGTCCGATAACTCACTAGGACGGTATCTCTACTTCTTCCAGAACCGCCCCATTCCCACCCGCACCTGCACCGTATTAATCCCGGGATTCGGCGTAGCCAGCCCTGCATTCGAAATGTGCAAGTACCGCAACTCCACGCTCCAGTTATATTTCGCTCCCAGCACATGGGTCCCGAGAGCCGCCGCCGAAGTAAAGTTCACGGTATTCGTATTCGTAGGAACATTGTGATCGGTAAACAGCGTTCCGGCACTAAGCTCAAAAAACGGCGAAAGCCGCCCTCGCCGCGCAAAATTCCACTTCAACCCAAACGGATTGAATCCCACCCCATAAGCCGTATTCGCCGGCTGAAAAATCAAATAAGCCGGCTCCGCATCCACCGCATACTCAAACCGTCCCCGCAAAAATCCCGGCAGATGCTCCCCCGTAAGAACCCACCCATAACGCAACCCCAAATCAAAAATCCCGGTCTTCGAAGTCCCTCCTGGCACCGAATGCCCGCCCCCAGCCCAAACCTGCACCTCATGCCCGCCTTTCTCCGGCCCAACATCCGCCTGCGCAAAGCCCAGCCCCACTGCCATGACCGCAAAAAAGATGATCGCAAAAGAAGAGATCAAGTAAGAAGAACGCGCCCTGCTCATTCGTCCCATGCCCTTGGAGGTTGCCCGACTCCGCCCAATTTTGCAAGCCCGATCCCAAAGGGCTTCCAGTATGCCTAACCTAAGAATCCTGCGCTCTTCTTCGCGCCCTTAGCGGCCGTTCTTCGCGAACTTCGCGGTCAAAAGCTCTCTTGCTTTCCCGCGTTGAATGGATGTCCTCCGCCCCGGCCGCGCTGATCCAAATCACAGCATCGCTTGGAGCCCCACCATCACGTGTCCTCAAGCCCGACACTCCCGCCGTCGCTTCGACGGACTCTTGCGTGTGACTGACCACCGACCACCGACCACTGACCACTGCCTCTTGACATCCCCACCTCACATCCTTATAATTAGCACTCGATAGGCGAGACTGCTAACAACACTCGCTAACCCATAACAATTCATAGGTTTACGAACATCAACCTTACTACCAAAACTTGAAAGGAGTTGCAACCATGGCTAAGTTTACCCCGCTCCACGACCGCATTCTGGTCCGTCGAGTCGAAGAAGCCTCCACCACCCGGGGCGGCATCATCATCCCCGACAGCGCCAAGGACAAGCCGCAAGAAGGCGAAGTCATTTCCACCGGCAAAGGCCGCACCAACGACGAGGGCAAGACTTTCCCTCTAGCCGTTAAAGAGGGCGACCGCGTCCTGTTCGGCAAGTACTCCGGCACCGAGATCAAGATCGATGGCGAAGACTTCATCATCATGAAAGAAGAAGAAGTCCTCGGCATCCTGAGCGGCGCCGCCAGCACAGCCAAGAAAGAACTAGCCGGCGCACGCAAGTGACGCCGTTTAGCGAGCGTCTGAGCCCGCTGGCGTCATCCTGAGCGCGCACTTTGCGCGGAAGGAATCTCGATCTGATCCACACTCAGTTCCCGCGGTTTAACTGGGAACTGAGAACCGAGAACTGAGAACTAAGCTTCTCAAGAATTCACTAGGAGAAAAAGCAATGGCAAAACAAATCGTTCACGGCGAAGAGTCCCGCCAGGCAAACCTGCGCGGCGTAAACCTTCTAGCCGACGCAGTAAAAGTCACACTCGGCCCCAAAGGCCGCAACGTAGTAATCGAAAAGAAATTCGGATCGCCCACCATCACCAAAGACGGCGTAACCGTAGCCAAAGAAATCGAACTCAAGGACGGCCTGGAAAACATGGGCGCCCAGATGGTTCGCGAAGTAGCCAGCAAAACCTCCGACGTAGCCGGCGACGGCACCACCACAGCCACAGTCTTGGCCCAGGCAATCTACCGCGAAGGCGTAAAGACAGTAGCGGCTGGCGCCAACCCGATGGCCATGAAGCGCGGCATCGAAAAGGCCGTCTCCCTGGTCTGCGGACCCTTCGACAAGAAAACCGGCGAGCGCGCCAAAGGCGAACTTGACAAGTTCTCCAAGCCCGTCTCCGGCGAAATGATTGCCCAGGTCGGCACCATCAGCGCGAACAACGATGACACCATCGGACACATCATTGCCGAAGCCATGAAGAAAGTCGGCAAGGATGGCGTCATCACGGTCGAAGAGTCGAAGACGCTCGAGACCCAGCTCGAAGTGGTCGAGGGCATGCAGTTCGACCGCGGCTATCTCTCTCCGTACTTCGTCACCGATCCCGAGCGCATGGAAGTTGCTCTCGAGAACGCCTACATCCTGATCAACGAGAAGAAGATCAGCTCCATGAAAGATCTTCTCCCACTGCTCGAGCAGATTGCCAAGGGCGGCAAGCCGCTACTCATCATCGCGGAAGACGTCGAAGGTGAAGCGCTGGCCACGCTCGTCGTCAATAAGCTGCGTGGCACGCTGCAAGTCGCGGCCGTCAAAGCTCCCGGCTTCGGCGATCGCCGCAAGGCCATGCTGCAGGATATCGCCATTCTCACTGGCGGCAAGGCTATCACCGAAGACCTCGGCATCAAGCTCGAGAACGTGCAGATCAGCGATCTCGGCCAGGTCAAGAAGCTCACCATCGACAAGGACAACACGACCCTCGTCGAAGGCAAGGGCAAGCACTCCGAGATCGAAGGCCGCGTGAAAGAAATTCGCAGCCAGATCGACAAGACCACCAGCGACTACGATCGCGAGAAGTTGCAGGAGCGGTTGGCCAAGCTGGTCGGTGGCGTAGCCGTAATCAAAGTCGGCGCCGCAACCGAAACCGAAATGAAGGAAAAGAAAGCCCGCGTCGAAGATGCCATGCACGCAACCCGTGCAGCCGTGGAAGAAGGCATTGTCCCCGGCGGCGGAGTCGCACTGGCGCGTTGCGTCGCGGCTCTCGACAAGCTGAAACTCGATGGTGATGAGCAGATCGGCGTCAACATCGTGAAGAAGGCCCTGCAAGAACCCCTGCGCCAGATCGCCGAGAACGCCGGCGAAGAAGGCGCGGTAGTTCTGGGCAAGATCAACGACTCCAAGGACATCAACTACGGCTACAACGCCCTGACCGGAGAGTACGAAGATCTGGTCAAGGCCGGTGTCCTCGATCCGACCAAGGTAGTGCGCACCGCACTCACCAACGCCGGCTCGATCGCAGCCCTCATGCTCACCACCGAAGCCCTGGTAGCGGAGATCCCCGAAAAGAAGGAATCTCCCATGCCCGGCGGCGGACACGGCGGCGGCGGCATGGACGGCATGTACTGAGAACCGTCGTTAGTCGTCGGTCGTTAGTCGTTGGCAAAATCAAAGGCCCCGCTCGCAAGAGCGGGGCCCTTTTTTGCGCCTTGGTGCCTTTCGGAATTAGGAAATCCACAGGTGGCGATGTTCGGTCGTCACAGTCAAACAACGGCACTGCATGAGAGGATTTTGGGGCAAGTCGTGAGTCCGAACGTGGTTGGTGCGAGACAGGTTCTGGGGTGGGCGTGACGCGCGCTGTGGCCCCGTAGCTCAGCCTGGATAGAGCACTAGGTTCGCACCTTAGAGGTCGTGAGTTCGAGTCTCACCGGGGCCACACCTAAAGTTTTTGTCGTAGGAAGCTTTGCATCTTGACATGTGTGGAAGCGAGCGCGAGAATTTGATTGTAAGGTGCGAACCTGGTCGTTTTCGACTGGGCTGAGTTTAGGGCGGCCGCCAAGGCCGCCCTTTCTGTTTGTCTCTAATCGACGCGACTATTCCCTCCTGCGTCTAATTGCCTCAGCCATTCCTGGTCCCGGATCGATTCCAGGATAGAGTATGGCACTCATCTCCTTAAAATCCTTCAGGCGCCACTTTCACTTCCGCCCCGCCGCACTTTTCGCCCTACCCGCCTTGCTCCCCTTCTTGTCCAGCCGCTCCAACACCGCTGCCACGATCAAAGGCAGCCCAACGGTAGCATCCACAAACACTTCCCCAAACCGGCCACCCTCCGCCGGAGGCACAAACTTCCCCCACGACACCGCCTCGCTATAAGGACTCCCCGACAATCCTCCCCAATAAACTGGCTCCGGACAAATCCGCAGCCCATAGTGATACCGCTTCAGCGGAACATTCTCCCCCAGCCTCCGATGCCGCAACTCGCAGAACGGACCAAACTGCTGCGACCAGTTCCGCGGCACTCCCCCGCCAATCGTCAAAATGCCAAGCTTCTTCTGCCGCAGCAAAGTCGCCGCAAAATGTTCCAGATCCTCGAACGGATCAAACCGAATCTTGTGCCGGCCGGTAGATTCCCGCAGACGATTATTCAGCGCCGTGTCCAGCCCCATCTCCGAATCGCTGAATGCCGGCACAAACACCGGCACGCCCATCGCATGCGCCGATTTCAAAATCCCCCGCTCCGGCGTTTGTTTCGCCAGGTACGCCCCGATCGCGTGATTCAACTTGTACGAGCACATCACTTCATTGTGATCCCAGCCCTCCAGCACCGCCGACATCACTTCTTCCACATCATCCAAATTCTGCTCCGGCTCCAGCGTGTCATATACGCGGTTATAGCCTTGCTCGTAAAGTTCCTCATCGGAAACCTCCGGATTGTGCCGGAAGTGCGCCCGCCCTGTAGCCTCCACCAACCCGTGAGCCATCAAAGCCCCAGTCGAAACCACCGCATTCACGATCCCGCGATCAATCAACTCGGTGACGATCAACCCCTGCTTCGCCACCGTCATCGCGCCCGAAAGCGTCATCACCACAAAACATTCCTCGTCGCGAGCCATCGCCTCAAGCACGTCGGCAGCCTCGCCCAGCTGCCGCCCGGTAAAAGCCGTCTTCGACATCGCCCGCACCAGATCGTCAATCGACTTCACCTTGCCCAGATCAAGCGGCTCCAAAGGAATCAG
>Ga0073928_10011610_pt1 | contig 10249 bp, 11 predicted proteins | sample PaiPotPPA55metaG_FD_76969 | JGI IMG/M metagenome (GOLD analysis project Ga0073928, IMG submission 76969) | Iron sulfur acid spring bacterial and archeal communities from Banff, Canada, to study Microbial Dark Matter (Phase II) - Paint Pots PPA... ... | reverse complement strand
CGCTGCGCGGGCGTTACGAATTCGATGCCGGTGGGCTCGACTTCGAGGACTTGATCCCGATAGACGTGTTCGCCAATCATGCAGTGACGAGCAGCTGTTCCGTCGTTGCAAAACGGATGCCGCGCGCGGCCATCTCGTTGAGCGCATCTGCTTCATCCGTGCACTTTACGTTGACGGCTGCAATGGCGTCGGTGAGCACGATCGTCTCAAAGCCTTCGTCGCGCGCGGCAAGCGCCGTCGCGCGGACGCAGTAGTCCGTCGCAAGGCCGGCAACGAAGACTCGTTTCGTGCCCCGCTCGCGCAGCCGCTGCGCAAGATCGTTATCGTCGAACGCACTGTAACCATGCGAGTGCGGCGCGGTTCCTTTGCTCACGACTTCATTGAAGTCTTCAATGCGCAGCTTCGACGCAAACTGCGCGCCGGGCGACCCTTGCAGACAGTGGTATGGCCAGGGGCCGCCATGTTCGCTGAAATGCGGATGTTCGCGCGGATGCCAGTCGCGCGTTCCGACGACATACTCGAACAGAGGCATGATGCGGTTAATTGGTTCGATCACACGCCCGCCGCCGGGCACGCCGAGTGGGCCGCCGGGCAGAAAATCGTTCTGAACGTCGACGACGATTAGGACGTCTGAAGGTCCGATATCCATGCTTGCACCGCGTCGGGCGCGGACGGCAGAATCGCCGAAAGGTTTTCGTGGCCGTCCGCCGTTACGATTACGTCGTCTTCGATGCGTACGCCGATGCCGCGGAAACGTTCGGGAACGGTCGCATCATCCGGCTGGAAATAGAGTCCCGGCTCGACGGTGAGCGCCATTCCCGTCTGCAGCGTGCCGTAGCGGTAGTTTTCGCTGCGGGCGCGCGCGCAGTCGTGCACGTCTATGCCGAGCATGTGACTGACGTTGTGAAGCGTGTAGCGTTTGTAATACTGCTTGTCCGGATCGAGTGCTTCATCGAGCGAGCAGCGCAGAATGCCGAGATCGATCAGCCCTTGCGCGAGCACCCGCATCGCCGCGCGATTGGGCTCGAGGAAATCGTTGCCCGGCCGCACTTGTGCGAGCGCGGCGCGCTGCGACTCGTAAACCAGTTCGTAAACCGCTCGCTGCTCTGCGCTAAACGTACCCGAAACCGGAAGCGTGCGCGTGATGTCGGCCGTATAAAGCGACTCGGCTTCCACACCGGCGTCCAAGAGCAGCAGATCGCCTTTCCGAATGTGCCCGCTGTTGTGGTTCCAGTGAAGCGTGCATGCGTGATCGCCCGCCGCCGCGATGGTCAAGTACCCGACATCGTTGGCTTCAATGCGCGCGCGGCTCCAAAACGCTGCCTCTATCTCGCGTTCCGATTTTGCGCGCGGCAGCAGGCGGATGACGTCTTCAAAGGCACGCTTGGTGATCTCGACGCATTTGCGCAGCTCGGCAATCTCGTAATCGTCTTTGATCAAGCGCATCTCGGCGACGTGCGTTGCGAGCTCCTGGTCCTCGTCGATGTTTCGCAAATCAGCGCCGCGGATGCGCAGGTCGTTCAGATACTCGCTGATTTCACCAATGGGGCGGCAGCGATCGACACCGAAGTAGATCTGGCTTTCATCCACGCCGCGATGGCGCCCGACCCATAATTCTCCGTGCACGCGGTCGGTAAAGAATTCGGCTTGTCCGCGGTTGTGCGGCGGCACGAACAGCACGGCATCGTGCCCGCCGGCACGCGGCTCGAGCAACAAGAGTCCGCCGGGTTCGCCGGCGCCGGCCAAGTATGCGAAATCGCTCGCAGGCCGGAACCGGAAATTCGTGTCGTTCGCGCGGACCTGCTCGGTACCCGATGGAATGACCAGGTAGATGCCCGGGTATGCGCGGGAGAGCTCGTCGCGCCGCCGTTTGAAGCGATCGATTTGCGCGATGTGCGCGACGGTGATGGGAGCATCGACCCAACCGGCCGACATGAACTCGATCAGAGCTTGCGGCGCGTCGGCGTCGTAGCCGGTTTTAGCCGAAAATTGAGATTTAGGCGCATTGCGGGTGTCCATGCTTTTCTCTTCGCGACAGATGCTCTGTCATCCTGAGCCTGTCGAGGCCTTAAATTTCCATATCCAAGCCCAAATCCAGCGCCGGTGCGCTGTGCGTTATCCAGCCCGAGGAGATGAGGTCCACGCCGCTGGCCGCGACATCGGCGATCCGATCGGGCGTAATCGTTCCGGAGGCTTCAGTAAGCACCCGGCCGTTCACCATCGCGACCGCTGCGCGCAGCTGCTCGGGACTCATGTTATCCAGCAGCACGGCATCGATGCGCGTGCGAAGTGCTTGCTCAAGCTGCTCGAGCGTATCGACCTCAACTTCGACCTTGACCATATGGCCCACGCGCGCTCGTACGGCTTTTACTGCGGCCGAAATCGAGCCGGCGAGAGCGAGGTGATTGTCTTTGATGAGCACGCCGTCGTCGAGTCCGAAACGGTGGTTACCACCGCCGCCGCACCGTACGGCGTACTTTTCCAGTACCCGCAGTCCGGGAGTTGTCTTGCGCGTGCACACGACCTGCGCGCGATGTGGCTGCACGAGGTCCACCAGCGTTCGCGTTGCACCGGCAATTCCCGAAAGCCGGCACATGAGGTTGAGCGCCGTGCGTTCGCCGGTGAGCAAAGCGCGCGCGCTGCAGGCGATCGCGGCAACGGTCTCGCCCGGCTGTAGGGGCTCGCCGTCGTTGACGTGTACGGTGATTCGTGCATTTGGATCGAGCAATTCGAACGTAATGCGTGCCGCATCGATCCCCGCAATGACGCCGGCTTCGCGCGCACGCATCTGAGCTGCGGCTTGCAATTCTGCGGGAACGATTGCGTCGGTCGTCAGGTCGCCGCCGTGTCCGATATCCTCGAGCAGCGCTGCCCGGACGATCGGCTCGATCAAGAGCCGGTGCGGCGAACTAAGCAACGCCTTCGAGCGTTGTGAACGAGCGTTTGGCAAATGCATCGTCGGGATTGGGATAATCCGCGCGGTAATGGCTGCCGCGGCTTTCCTTGCGTGCAAGCGCGGCTTGCGCAATCAAACGCCCGACGGCGAGCAGATTGCGCAGCTCGTTGCTCTGTGCGGCATGTGCGCGTTCGAGCGTCGCGATGCGCGCGAGCGCGGTGTGCAAACTTGCGTCGCTTCGCACGAGTCCGACGTTTGCGTACATAACCGCTCGCAGATCGGCGACTGCTTGCGCGCAGCTCTCCTCGGATGCGATCCGTGATTCATGTTCGGGAACACTGATGCCGTTCTCCGCCGTCATCGCCCCGCCGATGTCTTTGCCGACGCGCGTTGCATAGACTAGCGCTTCGAGCAGTGAATTGCTCGCAAGGCGGTTTGCACCGTGCACGCCGCTCGCGCTGCTCTCGCCGCACGCCCACAAACCGGGAAGTGAGGACCGTCCCCATGCATCGACCGCGATGCCGCCCATATGGTAGTGCGCTGCCGGCGTAACGGGAATGGCAACGCGCCGCGGGTCGATGCCGGCTTGCATGCACGCGGCAAAGACCGTCGGAAACTTTTGCGGAAATGCATCACCGATAGGCTCGCGCGCGTCCAGACTTACGGTTCGTCCCGCTCGCTGCTGGAAAAAGATTCCGCGCGCGACGACGTCGCGCGGCGCAAGCTCCGCATCGTCGTGGAGTTCGGTCATGAAACGCTCGCCCAGGTCGTTGCGCAATATCGCACCTTCGCCTCGTATCGCCTCGGTTACCAGCGGCAACGGATCGCGCGAGATTCCAAGTGCGGTCGGATGGAACTGCACGAACTCCATGTCGCTCAGTACGGCACCCGCTCGAGCAGCCATCGCGATTCCGTCCCCCGTCGACTGCGGGGGATTGGTGGTGTAGCGGTAGAGCCGTCCGATGCCGCCGCTGGCGAGCACGGTCGCATGCGCGCGCAGCACGAGCCGCTGATTCGTTAACGCATGATGTGCGTACACACCGTGAACGCGTCCGTGCACGAGGATGAGATCGTCGGCAATCACGTCTTCGAGAACGGTGATCGAAGGTATCGCGTGCACCGCCGCAATGAGCGTCTTGAGAATTTCATGTCCGGTCGCATCGCCGCCCGCTTTGATAATGCGCCTGCGCGTATGGGCGGCCTCACGACCGAGCGCGAGTGCGCCTGCTGATGTGCGGTCGAACGCAGCGCCGAGCTCGAGCAGTTCGTCGATGCGCGCAGGCGCGTCATGGGTGAGAATCTCAACGATTGCTTCGTCGGAGAGTCCGGCCCCCGCGCGCTGCGTGTCGATTTGGTGCAGCGCGGGTGAGTCGTCCGCACCGATGGCGGCAGCAATTCCCCCTTGCGCCCAATCGGTTGCTGCGCCGCTTCCGAGCGCGGTTTTCGAGAGCAACGTCACGTTGCGCGGTGCGAGCTTGAGTGCGGCCATCAAACCGCCGATGCCCGCTCCGATGATCACGATATCGCTACGCGTCGTCACGCCGAGCCCCTCGAAGCGTCAAGCATTCGTTCGACGGCAGCGCGCGCCCGCTGTGCGATCTGCGGGTCGATGGTCACTTCATACTGCATCGTCTGCAGCGAATGTAGAATCTTGGGAAGCGTGTTGCGCTTCATATGCGGACACAAGTTGCACGGGCGTACGAACTCGATCTGCGGGAAGTTCGCGGAAACGTTGCTCGCCATCGAACATTCGGTGATCATCACCACGCGCGCGGGACGAGCACCCTCAACGTAATTTACCATACCTTGCGTTGAGCCGACGAAATCAGCCTCCGCCAAGACGTCCGGGGGACACTCGGGATGTGCCAGCACGATCAGCGATGGATCGCCTTCGCGGTACGCGCGAATCTGATCGCCGGTAAAACGCTCGTGCACCTCGCAGTGGCCTTTCCATGCGACGATTTCCACGTCGGTTTGCGAGGCGACGTACTTGGCCAGAAACTCGTCCGGGAGGAAAATGACGCGCGGCACGCCGAGCCCATTGACGATCTTGACCGCGTTTCCGCTCGTGACGCAAATGTCCGATTCGGCTTTCACCTCGGCGGACGTGTTGACATACGTAACGACGGGAACGCTCGGGTAGCGTTCGCGCAACAAACGGACGTCGGCAGCCGTAATGGACTCGGCGAGCGAACATCCGGCTCGCAGATCCGGCACGAGCACGGTCTTTTCCGCGTTGACGAGCTTGGCCGTCTCGGCCATGAAGTGCACGCCGCATAGCACGATGACGTCGGCATCGGTGCGCGCCGCCTCCATCGCCAGGCGGAGCGAATCGCCGACGATGTCTGCGACGGTGTGGAAGATCTCGGGCACTTGATAGTTGTGCGCGAGAATAACCGCGTTGCGCTCGCGTTTGAGACGGTTGATCTCTGCGACGTAGGGCGCGTGAATGGGCCACTCGACTGCCGGAATGACGTGCGCGACGCGTTCAAATATGTGCCGCGTCTGTGCTTCGACATCGGGCGTGTATGGAAGTTCGATAACGCTCATGAAATTTTCGGTGGCTTGCGGCAAGAGGGCTTGCAGACCTTCCTCGGCTTGCGAGGGAGCATGCACGCGCTGTATGCCATCCTTCTAGTAGGACCCCTTGGGCGCCGTCCTGTTTTCAGTTCGGCGCCTGCTTGGTCTGGCGCGTTAAAGAGTTTGCAAAAACGTTGCGAGTGCGGCGTGCAGCCTGCCGGGCTGGTCGTACATAATGAAATGCCGCGAATCCTCGACAATCTCAATCCTCGCGGTAGCGTCGTTTGAGAGTAACGAGGTGTAGTACGCCTGTTTTTCCGCCGCGTCGTGGAACAGCGTCTTCTCCAGCACGGGATCGTACGGACCAATCTCGAGAATCGGAACGTGGACGTTATTCAATTGCGGCCGCAAATCCAGCGTGAAATCCTCCGCAGCCCAAGCTCCCGAAGCTTTGGGATCGGTCTTTGCGCTAAGCCGCGCGGCCGAGGCAACGTCGTCTTTGGACGTCATCATGTAGGGTAGCGAATACGTTTTTTCGGCCAGCTCGAACTGCTGCGGGGTTGATATCGAAGACAGCATCGCGCCGAAGCGCTGCGCTCCAGCCGTGCGCTCCTGTAAGCTCTGTCGTTCGGAGCCCGGAAAAACCGGCAGACCATCGACGGCGATTACGCCGCGAAGACGATCGGAATGCTGTTCGGCCAGCATAATGCCCAGCGTTCCGCCCAAACTGTGCCCGATCAGGATCGGTTTGGTGATAGTGTGCTGCACGAGCATCTTCCAAAAGTCCACGCTCACCGTTTCGAACGGATGTGCTTGCACGCCGGGATTGCCGTCGAATCCGGGGAGGGTGAGCGCATAAATCGTGTAGCTGGGTGCCGCTTGCGCGATCTCACCGGACCATTCCCACGGCCCGCACGTCAGACCCGGAATGAATATCAACGATTGTTTACCAGGTGTGCCGTACACGTCGACGCGTATGCTGCCCGCTCTAAACGACGACGAAGGGTTGGGCAATGGCGGGGGAATCGCCGCGTATAAAGGCGTGCTGAAACAGAGCGTGCTCAGCGCGAGCGCGCTTGTAAGAACCAAACGTTTCATGGTTACTCCTCTAGTGAATTGGAATCGAAGATTTGCTCGACAGGTTGTTCGAATAGCCTCGAGATCTTAAATGCAAGGGGCAAGCTCGGCGCGTATTTTCCGGCTTCTAACGCATTGACGGTTTGCCGCGCGATACCCAGCCGATCCGCCACCTCTGCTTGGGACCAATCGCGCTCGGCGCGCAGGACGCGAATGCGGTTTTTCACCCTTTGTACTTTCGCGCGACAAAGGGCGTTGCCAGCGCCCAGGTGAGCATCACCACTGCGTAAGTGAACCACGCGCTGGGATTCGGCAAGCCCGCAACTTCGAGAAATCCGTAGGTGACCGAAAGCATCGCCGTAACGCCCGCCGCGATCGCAAGCGCTTCGAGATGAATCTGCCGCTCGAGTTCGTCGACGCCGGCGATCATTTGCACTGCGAATATGAAGATCGCCGCCACCGGGATTAGCGGCGTAAGCGACAGTGCGATCTTCCACGGGCCCGCAGCATGTTTGACCGCCTCGATGACGGGCCAGAGCGTGACCAAATAGGTGCCCATCGCAATCCAGAAGCGGATTTTGTACTGCCGCTTGGCGATGTCCGTCGGATTTGCGGGTTTCCGTGCGGGTAGCGTTTTCATACGCGAACTGTAGCCGCAACGCGACAAAATGTCAAGTATATGCGACATTATATACTTGCCACACTTGTGGCGGAGGGCCTATAATTGGCTCGCCGTGACAGGGCGGCTTGTGACGAGGGGCTGAAGTGGGCACCTCGACCGCTTGTCCCAAAGGGGGTTAGCATGACGTGTTGCGTGGCGGCGCTGGCCCGCACCGGGATAGTCCTAGTTTCAGATCGCATGTTGACGACCGGAATGATTACCACCGAGCCCGATGTAGGCAAGGGAGCGCAAGCACATCAGGATTGGTGGGCATTGTTTGCTGGCGACACGTCCCGATCTGTGGACATAGTTTTACGGTTGCAAGATACGCAAGCGCAAGGTTCTATTTCGCGTGACGATGCAGCTAAGTGGCTACGAGAGGCCACATATTGGCGATGGAGCAACGAGGCTGAAAGCATTCATTTAGCGCCGTTGGGCTTCAGCTCCATCGCCGACTTTTTACGCGATGGCCGCGCCCAGCTTGGCGATGACCTATTCTACGAAACCATGCAGCGGTACAGAGCGCATTCGATGGATGTGTATCTTATGCTGGCGGGCTTCGACAAAGACGGCGAAAAGCATATTTTTGGAATCCAGGGCGAACGCGGAATGGGGTATGAAAAGCTTGTAACCTACCCGTTCGATTCGCCAGGATACCACGCTATAGGGAGCGGTTCGTATGCGGCTCTTTATATGATGGGCTATAAGAACGTGAGTATCGGCATGCCGTTAAAACGGGTCGCGTATTATGCCTATGAGGGTAAGTATTTCGGCGAGCTCGCGGCCGGAGTGGGGACAGATACGGATATGTTTATACTCCGAAGGGATACCGACCCATTTCGTGTTACTGACAAAATGGAGAACAAACTTGTAAAGATATGCCAAAAGATCGAACCGCGCACACTACGCAAGAAAGACAAGAAGCGCCTAAGAAAAGCGCTAAGGAAGCTTTAAGTGCCTTTTCTGCCGCTGTCGCGGCCCTGGCTAAAGTGCCAAAGTCGGAAATTGAAGCGATGGAAGCGGAGCGCGTTAAGCGGCCCTCACCTAAGAAGCGGAAGAAGCCTTCTTAGGATTCGCCGCGATCAACTCGCGGTAAGTGATACGCTTTCCGTCCGCCCCCTTCGCGGCTTCACAAAAGCGCGGGCCATCCTTCGACTCGCGGGCGTTGAACCGGAAAATCTGTTCGTCCAAGTAGCGGTCCAAGTGCCACGGCCGCGGAGCGATATACGTTCCTGCGATGGTCCGCTTCAGCACGCTCCAAAAGTTTTCAATGCTGTTTGTATGAACGTGATGATCGCGGACGTATTCCTTCGCGTGGTTAATCACGAAATGCCGATAGCTCTCGCGCAAGTCCCGATAGGATTGGAGCGAGTCGGTGTAAACCGTCGAGCCGGGCGCAACGTGCGCGAAAACGTGGGGAAGGAGCGTCGTTTTCTTATTGTCGCGAACGACGAACGCCCGAACCTTACCGCCACGCTCAATCATGCCCATAACCGTCGTTTTGCCGGCCGCAGGACCCTTAGCGGTCGTGCCCGTGCGGCCCGGCTTAGGGTGGCGCTGTTTGCCGCCCACATAGGTTTCATCCGCTTCAACGCTGCCCGTAAGACGCTCATAGGTATCGCTGCTCATGCCAAGCCGGGCACGGTGCAGAATGAACCATGCGGTCTTTTGCGTAACGCCGAGCGCCCGCGCCAGTTCGCAAGACGAAATGCCGTTGCGGTCGTTCGTGACCATCCAGATCGCGGGAAGCCACTTGTCGAAGCCGATGGGGCTGTCCTCAAAGATCGTGCCAACCTTGGCGGTAAACTGCCGCTCGCAGTCGCGGCAGAACCATACGCGCCGCGTCTTGACGTAGCGAACGTCCGCCGATCCGCAGCCCATGCGCGGGCAGGCGATACCGTTCGGCCAGCGGAGCTTCACGAAGAAGTCATGCGCTACGTCCCGATCCGCGAATACTCTGACGGCTTCAACCAAAGTGCTAGGCGTTTTCATGCCTAGATCGTAGCAGGAAACCACCGATGTGTCAAGTATATAATGCGCAGTATATGCGACATTATGTCCGGTACAGATGATAGCAAGGGTTGCCGGGCGGGTGCCGGCTGCTGGAAATTTGAATCGGACTTATCATGGCACGACAAGGTAAGGGCGGCGATCCGGGCGCCAACAAGTATCGAACGACCTTCGCGAAAATCCCCAAAAAGGTGGCCGCTGTTCCAAAAGAGCCGCTCGAGGAAGCCGAGGCCGTCGAGGCCGACAAGCCCGAGCAGGCCGCGCCCAAACGTGAGGTCAAGACGCCGAAGTGATCCTCTCACCAGGGTGAAAGTCATTTTCACTTTGGGCGAATTGGGGTAGACTACGTCTACATCACTTCACACCTTAGGAGAAAGTGAACGTCGTTCATGTTGGCACAGGTTGGTAAACCGGCACCGGATTTCGAGCTGCCGAGCACCAAAGGCGCGACGAGCGCAAAAGATTTGGGTGCGAAGGTCAAACTTTCCGATTATCGCGGCAAGTGGCTGATCTTTTTCTTCTACCCGCTAGATTTCACGTTCGTTTGTCCGACGGAGATTACCGCACTCTCGGACCGCTTCGATGAGTTCAAAGAATTCGATGCGGAAATTCTGGGCGCGTCGTGCGATTCCGAGCACAGTCACTGGGCTTGGATGAAAGTTCCGCGCGAGCAGAATGGCATCGCGGGCCTAAAATATCCGCTCGCCGCGGACTACACCAAAGAAGTTGCGCGTGCTTACGGCGTGCTCGACGAGCGGACCGGCGTTGCGCAGCGCGGTTTGTTCATCATCAGCCCGGAAGGCATTCTCAAATACACGGTCGTGACCGACGACAACGTCGGACGCAGCGTGGATGAAACGATTCGCGTGCTGCAAGCACTGCAGACCGGTGGCCTTTGCCCGGCCGAATGGAAGCCCGGCAAGGCGTTGCTGCAAAAAGCCTAATGACATTACGGATGCGCAGCCCCCTCCCGTCCTTGGAGGGGGTTGCCGTTTGGATCAACGGCGAGCCGAAGCCGGAGGATCTGCGTGGGCATCCGGTGTTCGTGCACTTTTGGTCGATCACGTGCTACATTTGCCACGATG
>Ga0073928_10011609_pt1 | contig 10250 bp, 7 predicted proteins | sample PaiPotPPA55metaG_FD_76969 | JGI IMG/M metagenome (GOLD analysis project Ga0073928, IMG submission 76969) | Iron sulfur acid spring bacterial and archeal communities from Banff, Canada, to study Microbial Dark Matter (Phase II) - Paint Pots PPA... ... | reverse complement strand
TGCATGCGTATCCTCCTGATCCCCACAGTGGTAGCGGGATACGGGCCGATCAAAGCAATTCGCGCACCAATGCCCTTTTTTCCGTAAGTCCCTTGTTCTAAGCACTGACCGGCCTATGCCTGGTTCCGGAAGTCTAAAGGAATCGTAAACAGTGCCGCTTTGTCGGACTGTTGGACTTGAACGCAACGGGAGCGGGCGAGGCTGATCACGCTGGCCGTGCTGGGCAGGAGGCGCGGGTAGCTGAGGCGGTGCAATGAGTCCAAAGCCTTTCCTCAAGTGCCAACGATTCGGATTCGTACTTCGGGCGCGGGCCATGCTCCGGGAGCGGCCCGCCGCACCGAAAGTCCGCCAAATGCAGGGATAACGTGAGCATCCCGGGGTTTAGGGGATCCGCCCGTGCGGCCAGGGGTTTGGAGTGTTCGGGCTGGGGGCCAATCGGCTATTGAACCAGCGCTAGGAGGTAAGCCGCACCATCCACGATTGCGCTGGCCAGTGGCGCCTCCATCGTTCGCCCGCTCGACGGCACGACCATCCTGAGCGAGCTAGGGCCGGCGGGTCCAAACAACTTCGCACTGCTCCCGGAACCGTCGGCGGTGTTCTTGAGCGGTGCGGGTTTGTTGGGAATTCTCGCGCTGGTCAGGAAGCGCCGGGCTCAGCAGCGCGCCTGAGAAGCCGCTTTTTCACTACGCGGTGGATGTGCCCATGTGAATGATCCAGGCCGCAGCCACCGCGATGACGACGCTGATCATCTCGTTTTGATACGCCGGCAGATGGCCCACTTGAGGGAGGAGAGTGGCGGACAACAGGTAGCCCAGCGCACCCACCAGGACGATTCGTAGCGCTCTGAAAAACCTTTGGCTCATCCATGCCCTCTCTCCAACGTTCTACCGCCGAAGGGTAAGCGCCTCAATACCATCCTTGGATAACAACCGCGAATACTAGCCTTTGCCAGGACTCATTCGATCAGCGCTGCCGACCGCGCCACCAGGGGATTTGACATCTCATTGTAGTTTTTGATGGAGGCGCCTCCGCTGAAGTTGATCACGGTGGCAACGATGGACATGTAGCTCGGATTGAGGTTGCTGCCGCCGCTCACATCGAACTGGGTGGTAGGAAAATACAGGATACCCGTAAGTGTGGCAGAACCACCGCCGGAGACTGTGTTCTTGGATGAGGAAACGATCGACCGGTCCTGAAAAAACAGAAAGCCTGCCAGCGGGCCGCTGGTGCCGGCGGACAGTGTAGCGGTTGATCCGCCCTGGATCGCGATGGGCTTGAACGCGTAGGTGTGGTCGGCCGTGTTGTAGAAGTTGACGCCACTGCCGTTGATGAGAGTCGCATTTCCATTGACGGTGAGACCACCGCCATCCAGGATGTAGTTCCCGGCGGACAAGGTAGCGGTCCCGCCATTGATCGTGATTCCGTTGCAGTAGACCCCTGGCGAAAGTGAAGCGCTCGTATTGGTGGAGTAGCCGATATGGTCGCACGCACCGTAGGTGGGCGCGGCCGGGCTGGTGGCGTAAGGATCCGAAACGGAAGAGGCGCTGGTGACCGGAGCGGGAGTAACGCACCCGCCAGTCCAGTTGCCCACTACCGAGACGGCATTCGCCGTAATGCAGGAGCCGCCGCTCGACACCAAGGCTTGGTTATCGCTGGAGTTAACCTGAATTCCGCAACCGATAGTAACCTGGGAACCGCCGCTCGCTACAAAGGCGTTGCCTCCCGTGGGCGCCAGGGCGTAAACGCAGGGGGCGCCAGGTGCACCCACAATCGCGCTGGTGGCATGAGCTCCGACCGTGGCGGTGGTATTGCCGAAGACTGCCGAGAAAAACTGGGGCACGCTTTGCTTGACACTGACCGTAACCCAATAGCTGGTTTGGACCCCGGCGGCGGAAGGCGGCGGCGAGGTCGTATTGGCCGCAACCGTTACGGTCTGCGTGCCGTTAGCCGAGAAGCCATTAACGCCGGCATAGAGGCACCCAGCTTGAATGTTGTTGGTGGGCGGGCTGGGAACCGGATAGGGGCACGGCGTGGCGGTCTGACACACGGCGTTAGTACCGCAGGCGATAGCAGTGGTTTGCCCGGCGGCGTTCAGTACATACTCAGCCGCGGCGGTGGCGGCGGCATCCGCCGCGGTTTGGGCGCCGGTCCGCACGTATCGCGCCCAGCCCAGATCGCTCACCAGGCCAATCATACCAATGATGGCAACCATGGCAAACGTTACCATCAGAAGCACTTGGCCCCGCGAATTCAATCTACGCCGAGACACGGGTCGCGCTCGTCGGCCTTGCGCGCAGACTACCACACTTTCTTATCGGCCAGACGATGGCGCGAAGCTTGGGCGTTTCACCTTATCTGCAAGGGGGAATTATGCTGAGACCCGCTCAACGCCCGCAGCAGGATTGCGTCGAAAAAAGCGGTGCGTTGGCAAAGAACCGCTGCTGGGACAATTGCTTGTAGATCGTTCCCGCCACCCCGGCGGCCACTGGCCCATTCACATAGTGGCCTCCTTTGAGCATCACGACGACGACCAGCTTGTGGCGCTCGACATCATTGAACGAGCCAAACCAGCCGAGATGCACGAACGCGCGGAAATCGGTGCAGGTGCCGGTCTTGCCCAGGATCGGTTCGGTCGGGTCATAGTTGGCGCGCCGGGCGGTGCCGAAATCGACCGCCCCACGCATCCCCGGCTTGACATCTCCGATCCACCGCGCGATGGCCAACTGCCGCTTGACGCGCGGCTCGAAGTGATCGATTTCCTCCTGGCTGCGCGGGTATTGCAGGTGATAAAGCGTGCCGCCATTGGCGATCGCCGAAACCAACGCTGCCAGCTCCAGCGGCGTGACCTTAAATCCCTCGCCGAAGCTGGTCAGCAGGCCCACGCCGCCGTACTCCGGAGGAGCCTCCGGAACCAAGCCGGGGCGCTCGCCCGCGATGTCCCATCCTGCTTTTTCTCCCAGGCCAAACAGGCGCGCGTAGTGCGAGACGCGCTCAAATCCCAGGCGGTCGCCCAGGATACGGAAGTAGGGATTATTGGAATGCGCGAGGGCCTCGCTGAGGTCCATGCTGTAACGGCGCGTCAGGTGTACCTGCGTGTCGCGGTCCACCAGCCCCTCGTTCAGGGCCGCGAGGGCGGTGACCAGCTTGATAGTGGAGCAAGGCGTAAAGCCGCTGTCGAACGCGGTTTTCTGATTAACGATAGTTAGCACGCGGCCGCTGGTGGGATCCACCACGACCACGGTGCCATCGTACGGCCCCAGGGCATCCACTGCCGCCCGGCGCACTTCCAGGTCGTCGCCGTCGACATTATCGCCCGCCGTAGGGTCGACAACAGGCAAGCGGCTCTTCACGGCGTGCTTACGCCGGACGGGCGCGCCAGTGCGCGTCTTTTTCTTAACGTTCTTAGCGCTGTACGCCCCGAATATGGCCGGCGACACGGTCGCCCCTACCACCAACAAAATAATGGCACGTTTCATCAGTCCATCCATACAGCCGTGCCAGTCACTATAAAACATCGGCAGGCTAACGGTCAAGCAATAATTTGGTAGGCGATCGGCGGCGCGTTTCTCACGCGGCGCGATATTTGTCGCGGCACGCCGCGGAACAGAAATGCACGGTCTCGCCTTTAACTTGTTTGGTGACAGAGGCGTCCACGGAGACGAACGTTCCGCAGACCGGGTCTTTTTTCAGCTCGCCGCCGGTGTGCACGGCCGAACCGGGGGGGGCCGGCCTGGGCACCGACCGGGAACTCCCGAATATGGTCCGGATGAGGCCCCGGATGAACCAGATCAGCAGCAGCGGAACGATGACCCGGAGGAACAGAAAGCGTATCATGAGCGCTTGGAACGGTCTTCCAGCACGCTTAAGCGCGTGTCGAGGTCGGCCAGCCGGCCCATGATCAGATCGAATCGGGTGTTCATGCTGGTTTCCAGCGCGAGCATGCGGCTCTGCAGCCCACCAATGCGGCCTTCCAGGCCTCCGATGCGGCTTTCCAGGCCGGTGATACGGGCGGACAAGGCGTTAAAGAGCAGGCCGTTGCCAACCATCCCCAGAATCAGCGCGATGGTCGGTATGCCCACAGCCATATACAATTGCGCGTCCGTCATGCGATCACTTCTTTTTGCTCTTCTTCTGCGCCGCGGGATTCTGATAGGACGTATCCAGCGTGGCGCCTACGCTGTCCAGCATGGCTTTGGCGGACGCGGCAAACGGCCCATCCGGTTTGAGTTCCAGGTACTTCTGGAACGCTTCCTTCGTGCCGTCCACGGGTATGAACTTGCCGTCTGGGCCCATTTTCGCCTTACTAATGAGGTAAACGCCATATTGATACTGCGCATCGGCGTAGTTCGGATCGATGTCGATAGCCTTCTTAAAGGCTTGGCCGGCCGGCTCGCTCTGGCCGCTGTTCACCAGCAGCGCGCCCAGGTTGTAGTAATATTTGCCGGCACTGGCGGGATCCATTTGCGCGGCCTTGCCCAGCGCCGCCTGCGCCTCGTCGAACTTCTTCGATTTGGCGAGGGCCAAGGCATAGTTGTTGTGGTAGGTGGCGTCATCCGGCTTTATCGCGATAGCCTTCTGGTATGCCTCCAGACCCTTGCCCATGGCAGCGTCCTGGTCGGCGCCGGTCTTGGTGGCAGCCATGCTGACATAAGCTTCAGCGAGTTGTGCCCAGACCACATTCTGGTTCGGGTCCAATTCGGTGGCCTTGCTGAGTTGCTGGACCGCAGTGTCGTATTGCTTGGCCTTCAGGGCTTCCATGCCCCCGTTGAAAGCGTCGTTGAGCGCCTTGTTCTTGGACATAGCCGCGGCGCGCTCTTTGGCGGCCTTCTCCAGGGTGGCTTTCTGCTCGGGGGTCATCGAGCGTTTTTGCTCGTCGGAAAGTTGGCCGGATTCCGCTGCCTTCTGCAAATCTTCCTGCCGCTGAGCCTGCTGTTTCATATCGAAGTTGATGGGCTTGGGGTCGCCGAAGTCAGTGTGTACGTTGCCCACATTGTCGACGTCCTTGCCGTCCACTTCCAGCGTGACCTTGTAGACACCCTTCTGCAGGCCGGCGTAGAAGTAATGTCCTTTCTTGTCCGTCTTGACCGTATAGTGGCCCTTAATGTCCTGGCGATCGATCTTAATCAAGGCACCCTTCAAAGGCGTGCCGTCCGGCATCTTCACGTCACCTTCGATCGAGGTGGTCTGCGCCCAGCCGGCGCATACAAAAAGCAGGACCCCCAAGGCGGGGAGGACCACTTTGCAGTGCTTCATAAAACCTCCAAACATTGGATTTGTTGGTGTGAAATACCAGCTTAGCAGAAACGTGTACAAAGCGCGTAGCGCAGGCGGGCGGGCGCCGCACGCCGGAACGGGCTATCCTGATAATGCGATGAGTTGCCGATCCATCGCCCTCCTGCTGCTGTGGCCTGCGCTAGGGGCCGCCGGTACCGTCGAGGGCAACGTGAAGGACGCCAGTGGCGCAGCCGTCCCGCACGCGCTGGTCATTCTGACAAGCCCGGCGCCTTCCGGGAGCCAGAGCGCGCAGACGGACACGCAGGGCCATTTCAGCCTCGAGGCCGTGGCGCCCGGTCAATATGGGCTTACGGTGCGGCACGCCGGCTTCGCGCCATACGAGCAAAGCGTCGAAGTGGCCGATCAGCCTGTCGCGCTCATGATCTCTCTGAAACTCGCGCCGCAGGAAACCACGGTTGAAGTCACCGCCAAACAGTCCGCCCTGGCGAACGCGGATCCAAATTACCTGGCACTGCGAAATGCCTTGCCTGCGCACTCCTATCGCGTCCACAACCTGGTGCTCCAGCGCGATGCGGCGACCTTCACGTTCATCTCCGGCAGTTTCAGCTTTGTGGCTCCGGTGCTGGGACGCGTCGCGGCCGCGGTTTTCACGGGCGAAGGCAGCTTCCGCCTGGAGCCTGCGGTGCCGCATGAACGCGCGTCGATCCGCCTGCTGACCGGCGATGACGTGGCGTTCGAGCGGTTCCGCTCCGTAGTGCTGTGGTTCACTGACGGTACCTACGAGGAGATCATGCGGCACGCGGAGGCAGCCGATGAGCCATCGCAAGGCACTGGAGCGTGGCTGGAGTTTCGCATCCGCACGCGTCACCGCACGGAATCGCCGCGCAGTTTCCTGGAGTACGTACTCGAAAACGAGTACGTGAAGAATCAGGAAGCCGAGACGTTAGGCGAGCTCTACAACCCGCGCGAGGCCGGCTCTTTCAGCGCATACATCCGCGGCAACCGGCATCCGGACTTGCGTTTCTGGATCAACCGGCGCGGCGCCATGCCATATTTGCCTTCGCCGGAGGAGGTGGCGCTGGTGAATTTGGATCCGAACGGCGAGCAGGACGGCATCTGGTATCTGACGCACTATGCCTCGGAATTGAAATCCGGCGCGGCCGACTCTACCGAGAACCGCCATACTGTCGAGGCCCAGAGTTACCAGATCGAGACAGCCATCGGCAAGAACGATCATCTCTCGGCTATGTGCTATGTGCGATTCAAGGCGCGGCTCGGAGGCGTGCGCGTCGTCAACCTGGGCCTGCTGCCTTCGCTGCGGGTGGAGCACGTCACCTATCATGAGGGGGACATCCCATTTATCCAGGAACGGCGAAAGGAAGACGGATCGTTCTACGTCATCATGCCCGAGGCGCTGGCGGAAGGCCAGAGCTACGAAGTGGGGATCGAATACGACGGCGACAAGGTGCTAAGGAAGGAGGGATCGGGGAATTTCGCGGTGGGTGCGCGCACAAGCTGGTATCCCAGCCTGAATGCCTTTACCGACCGCGCCACTTACAACCTTACTTTCAAGGTGCCGAAGCAATACACTCTGGTGGGCGTCGGCAAGCTTGTAAAAGAATGGCGGGAGGACGATTATGCGGCCTCGCAATGGGTATCCGACGTTCCGCTGGCGGTGGCTGGCTTCAATTATGGCCTATACAAGAAGAAGGCCGTACACGATAACGAATCCAAGTATGACATAGAGACATACGCCACCAGCGACGTACCGGACTATCTGCGCGCCCGCAATCAGAATCTGACTCCGAGCCGGATGGCGGAGAGTGCGTTGGTTGATGCGGAGAACGCCATGCGCTGCTTCGAGGTCTGGTTCGGGGACGCGCCGTATGGCCGGATTGCCATTACCCAGCAGCCGGAGTTCAATTTCGGCCAATCCTGGCCTACCCTTGTTTATCTGCCGGTCAGCGCGTTCCTCGACAGCACGCAACGCTTTATGCTCATGGGACCCGGCGCCTTCAAATTCGCGGACTTCATCCAGGAAGTGATTCCGCACGAAGTGTCGCACCAATGGTGGGGACACATGGTGGGCTGGGCGTCTTACCACGACCAGTGGCTTTCGGAAGGATTCGCGGATTTCTCCGCCGGCTTGTTTCTACAACAGGTCGAACACGATTCCGGTAAATACCACAAGTATTGGGAGCGCGCTCGCGACATGATCCTGCAGAAGAACAGCTACGGCTACCGCGCGGACGATGCCGGACCCCTGTGGATGGGAATCCGTCTGAATACATTCAAGACCAGCGGCGCTTACAATCGCCTGGTGTACCCCAAGGGCGGCTATGTGCTGCACATGCTCCGCTACTTAATGTTAGACCGCCAGACCGGAGACCAGGATTTTATCGACATGATGCACGACTTTGTGCGCACTTACTTACACCGCAATGCGTCGACCGAGTCCTTCAAGGCGGTCGTTGAAAAGCACATGAAGCCGGCGATGGATTTGGACCATAACGGCCGCATGGATTGGTTTTTCAACGAATGGGTGTACGGCATGGAGGTGCCCAGCTACCGGCTGGAGTACACACTGAGTCCGGAAGAAGGTGGAAAGTACCTGCTGACGGGCAAAGTCACTCAGAGCGCAGTGTCGGACGGGTTCATCATGAGCGTGCCGATGTACCTGGATTTCGACGGAAAAATAATGCGGCTCGGTACGGCGCAGATGAAGGGCAATCAAACCGGTAATGAGTTCAAGATCCGCTTGCCGAAGAAGCCGAAGCGTGTCCTGCTGAACGCCAACGACGATGTGCTGGCGACGGAAGCGGTCGTGAGAGCGATGTGACTTACGGAATATACTGGAATGCCACGCCGCCGGTAGTGGTACCGCTGGGTCCACGCCACAGGGGTCGTGCCATAGAAATTGCGGCTCTGAGCGAGAATCTGACGGAACGGCCACGTTCAAGCAACTTTCTTCACCCTCTGAACCGCAAGGAACCGGCGTTGGTCACCGCCATCCGCTTGCGCCGGGGACGAACGAACCAGGTTGAAGCGCTTCTTGGCGATTCTGGCGCGCTCTCCGGACCGTTGCTGAGTCTCATGGTTTATTCGCGGACGCTCTAACCAGTTTTGCATTGCGCGCTCGGACCGATGAGGGGGAGCCGTGGCAGCGCCTGCGTGGGGACACTGCATCTGTGGCCGCGCGCGCCGGGCACATGGGCGCGCAAGGCTTTGTCTTGGATCAGTTCAACGACGCTATCCGGCGCGGGTCCTGGGCCCCTTTCTCAGGTGCGGCAGCTTCAAGAAGCTGCAATACCCCCATCAATTATCGCTAGAAACTTGAGATGGCAATCTGTAATTCCTTTGCGTCCAAATATCGATGGCAGGAACTCAAAGGGCTATGGGAAGTAATCAAGGATTTGGGAGTACCCAAAACCAAAGTAGTGCTAGCTCTCGATAGCGCAAGGCGAAGAGCAGAAGGTCTCATTCCTGAAATGATAGGTACGATTGCTGAGCACACGCCATCCCAGCGCTCATCAAGAGCAAGATTGGCGAAGAGCCATTGACAATATCCACGGTAACATCCAAACTTTTCAGAGCGCGTGGCAGGAGTCGAATCGAGTCGGTCTATTGTCACCCCCTGATATAGCTACACCCGAATAAAACGCGTCGGGCTGCTTCGGACCCTGTGCTTCGACTGCTACGCCGCGCACGCCTGGATGAGCGCCGCGGGACTCCAGTGAACTCGATTCTATTTGTAGGAGCGCTGGTGATGGTGTTCATTGTGCTGAGCATGCTGGGTGTGCGGGAGCAGGAAGCCAGCCAGTTGCCGGCGAATGCTTCCATCGCGCACTACGCGCTGGCGTATGTTGACCTGTTCGCGCTGCCGATAGTTGGCCGGACAGCGTTGCGGGCCAGGCTGCCCACGTGGGTGAAAGTAACGGCCCTGGCGGGATTGTTGTCGAGCGTGGTTTCACTGGCGATTGCGGTCTACCCCGATTGTGGATGTCACCAGCCGTACGGAGTATGCGGCTAAGATTTGTGCGGTGGTGTTGGTAGCCAATGGTGTAGGGGTGTTGATCTACATGGCTGGGCGCACTAAAGCAAGCTAGAGAGGACTACAGGGCATTGGCGCGCGACTTTGCGCCATGGCAGCGGAATGCAGTATCCTCATAGTCCTGATGCCACGCTTCTTGCTGACTGCCGCGCCTCTCGCCTTTTGCTTCGCGCTGGCCGCAAATACGGCCATGAGCGACCACATTGTGCACTACCAGATCACCGCGCAACTTGATCCGGTCGCCAAGATCGTGACTGGCCGCGTGAAGCTCAACTGGCGCAACGAGTCCCCCGACCGTATTTCGGAACTTCGGTTCCACCTCTATTTGAATGCCTTCCAGAACGAGAAAAGCACGTTTATGCGCGAATCCGGCGGACAGTTGCGCGGCGACCAGATGTCCAAGGACGACTGGGGCTACATCGAAATCCGGCGCATGCAACCGGCCGACGGTCCAGATCTCACCCAAATGATCCGCTTCATTCATCCGGATGACAATAATGCCGATGATCATACGGTCATCTCCGTGGCCCTGCCACAGCCTGTCCTTCCGGGGGCCACGATCACGCTAGACATCGAGTTTCTTTCCAAGCTGCCCAAGGTCTTCGCGCGCACCGGCTACCACGAGGATTTTTTCATGGTGGGCCAGTGGTTCCCAAAGATCGGCGTCTATGAAAAAGCTGGCGATCGCTACGCCAGGGTGGGCGGATGGAATTGTCATCAGTTCCACGCCACTACCGAATTTTTTGCCGATTATGGTGTTTACGATGTTTCCATCACCACACCGTCGCATTACATCGTGGGCGCCACTGGTGTGGAACAGAGCGTAACGGAAGATCCGGCGCATCACTTGACCATTCACCGCTTCTACCAAGAGGATGTACACGATTTTTCCTGGACGGCGTCGCCCCGTTACATCCGCATCGAGCGCCAGTTCGACCCGGAACGGATGGTCACGCCCGCCGAC
>Ga0073928_10011606_pt1 | contig 10253 bp, 7 predicted proteins | sample PaiPotPPA55metaG_FD_76969 | JGI IMG/M metagenome (GOLD analysis project Ga0073928, IMG submission 76969) | Iron sulfur acid spring bacterial and archeal communities from Banff, Canada, to study Microbial Dark Matter (Phase II) - Paint Pots PPA... ... | reverse complement strand
GATGGCGCCGTGTTGCAGGAAGACGGCATCGTCGCCGAACTCGGCACCTATGCCGAGCTGAGCCGCAAACACCCGAATTTGCCGGTCGTCGGCACCGGCAACGAAATCCTGCTGCCGGGTTTCATCAACGGCCACCACCATGTCGGGCTGACCCCGGTGCAGCTCGGCTCGCCCGACATGCCGCTCGAATTGTGGTTCGTGACCCGCATGGTCATGCGCAGCGTCAACCTCTATCTCGACACGCTGTATTCGGCCTTCGAGATGATCGCCTCGGGCGTCACCACGGTGCAGCACATCCACGGCTGGATCCCGGGCAACCTTGCCCAGGTCGACAAGGGTGCCGACGAGGCGATCCGTGCCTACGAAGATATCGGCATGCGGGTGTCGTACTCGTTCGCGGTGCGCGACCAGAACCGCCTCGTCTACCAGCGCGACGAGGATTTTGTCGCCAGCCTGCCAGCCGAACTGCGCGGCCCGATGCAGCGCTGGTACGACCGGCTGCAGCTGACGCTCGACGATCACCTGGCGCTGTTCGAGGCGCTTTACGGACGCCACCACAACAAGCGACGGGTCAAGATCCAGCTGGCCCCGGCCAATTTGCACTGGTGCTCGGACGAGGCATTGCGCCGGCTCTCGGACGCCTCGCGCAAATACAATGTGCCGCTGCACATGCACCTGCTGGAGACGGCCTACCAGAAGGAATATGCGCGCCGGCGCGGCGGCGGCACCGCGGTCGAGTATATCGACCGGTTCGGGCTGCTCGGGCCGCAGATGACGCTCGGCCACGGCGTCTGGCTGAACGAGAGCGACATCCACCGGCTGGCCGAGACCGGCACCTGCGTCTGCCACAATTGCTCGTCGAATTTCCGGCTGCGCTCCGGCGTCGCGGCGCTGAACGTGTTCGAAGCAAGGGGCCTGAACACCGCGATCGGCATCGACGAAGCCGGCATCAACGACGACCGCGACATGCTCCAGGAGATGCGCATGGTGTTGCGCGCCCACCGGGTGCCGGGCATGGAGGCGGATGACGTGCCGACGCCGGCGCAGGTGTTCCGCATGGCAACCTCGGGCGGGGCCAAGACGACCGCCTTCGGCGACACGATCGGCGCGCTCGAAGTCGGCCGCGCCGCCGACATGGTGCTGATCGACTGGCGCCAGATCAGCTACCCATACATCGACGCCGAGACGCCGCTGCTCGACGCGGTGTTGCAGCGCGCGAAAACCGACGGCGTCCGTACCGTTGTCTGCGACGGCGAGGTGATTTACACCGACGGCAAATTCACCAAGGTCGATCGCGAGGCGGCCTTGAAGGCACTGCACGATGATCTGCAGCGCGCGCTCTCCGATGACGAAGTCGAGCGGCGCCGGCTGTCGAAAGCGTTGCTACCGCATGTGAAGGCGTTTTACGCCGGCTATTTCGACCCGGAACAGCATCGGCCGTTCTACCGCCCCAGTTCCCGCGTGTAGGGTTTCAGGCTCGATCCCGCGGGTGGGACTGCGGAAACCCGGCGTAGTCGGGAGAGGTGCCGTGCCGCCGCCGGTCGGCATCGCAGATCGCCCGTACCGGGCAGCCCGGGCAGGCTTGATTGTTGCGGTCGCGGCCGGCCTCGTGACAGGCATCGTAGAGAGTGCGGCTCGGCGAGCTGAGATAAGGGCTGCTGCCGCCAATTCGCGAAGGTGCTTGCATCATCAACGCTAACCTAGAGGCAAACTCGTTAGCAATCTGTTACTTCTCGTTACAGAAACCCGGAAAGAATCACCAGCCTCTACCCCTGCGGCGCCGGTCCGCGGTCAGTCGTTGCTGCCGGACCGCCGCGCGGCCATTCTGAGCGAGCGGGAGTGCTTGGGGGTACGACAATGGCGGCAGCGGGGGGACGGCGGATCGGCGTGATCGGCGCCGGCATGGTCGGCGTCTGCACGGCGAACTGGCTGCAGCGCGACGGGCATCACGTGTTCCTGGTCGACCCCGGCACCCCGGGCGAAGGCGCCTCCTTCGGCAATGCCGGCTGCTTCAACGGCTCGTCGGTGACCCCGGTGGCGATGCCCGGAGTGATCCACAACGTGCCGAAATGGCTGATGGACCCGCTCGGGCCATTGTCGCTGCGCTGGAGCTATCTGCCGTCGATCCTGCCCTATCTGGTCCGCTTCGTCCGCGCCGGCACGCCCGAAAAGGTGCACGCCCAGGCCCGCGCCTTGCGGCCGCTGGTCGGCCCGACCGTGCCGCTGGTGCGCGAATTGGCCCGCGACGCCGGGGCCGAGGAGCTGGTCCACCAGCGCGGCCACCTGTACGTCTACCGCTCCGAGGAAAGCCTGGCGAAGGACGGGCTCGCCTGGCAATTGCGCCGCGAGAACGGCGTCGAGGTCGATGAATTCGACGCCGACGAGTTGCGCCAGCTCGAACCGACGCTGTCGCGCGAGTACATCCGGGGATTGCTGGTGCGCGAGAACGGCCACACCTCGAACCCGTTCGCGCTGGTCAGCCGCCTCGTCGAGTATTTCCAGCGGCAGGGCGGCGAGATCGTCCGCTCTCGCGCGGTCAGTTTCCAGCTCGAAGGGCGGCGGCTGATTGCGATCCAGACCGACACCGGGATCCTGCGCGTCGATGCCGCCGTGGTTTGCGCCGGCGCCCATTCGAAGCCGCTCGCCGCCGCGCTCGGCGATCGGGTGCCGCTCGAAACCGAGCGCGGCTACCACCTGATGATCCGCGATCCCGAAATCATGCCGGGCATCCCTACCGCCGATGGCGACGGCAAATTCGTCGCGACGCCGATGGAGCTGGGGTTGCGCTTCGCCGGCACCGTCGAGCTTGCCGGGCTCGACGCGCCGCCGAACTGGGAGCGCGCCCGCATCCTGCTCGAACAGGGCCGCCGCATGCTGCCGGGCCTCGCCAAGGAACACGCCGAGGAGCGGCTTTCGGTGTGGATGGGGCACCGCCCCTCCCTGCCCGATTCGCTCCCGGTGATCGGCCGTTCGCGCGCCAGCCCCGACGTGTTCTACGCCTTCGGCCACGGCCATGTCGGCATGACCGCGGCGCCGATGACCGGCAAGATCGTTGCCGATCTCGTCGCCGGCCGGCCGGCGCCGATCGACATCGCCCCGTTCGCCGCGAGCCGGTTCTAGGGAGGACAGCATGGCCCTCGGCGCCGACCGTTTCCTGACCACGCATACCGGCAGCCTGCCGCGGCCCGAAAGCCTGATCCGGACGATGTTCGCGAAGGAGGAGGGCGTGCCGGTCGAGCCGGCCGCGCTCGCCGCCGAGATCCGCGCCGCCGTCGCCGGGGTGGTGACGAAACAGGCCGAAGCCGGCATCGACCTGGTCAATGACGGCGAGATGTCGAAGCCGAGCTACGCGACCTATGTGAAAGACCGGCTCAGCGGCTTCGGCGGCAGCGGCAACACCTTTGTCTACCAGGACCTTGCCGCGTTCCCGAACCTGGCGAACCGAGTGTTCAGCGACCCCGGCCGCTCGCGCCGCAAGACCCCGGCCTGCAACGGCCCGATCGCCATCGCCGACCCGCAGGCGCCGCTCGCCGACATCGACAACGTGAAGGCGGCGCTGGCGCAGGTGAACACCGCCGGCGCGTTCCTCAGCGCCGCCTCGCCCGGTGTCATCTCGCTGTTCTTCCGCAACGACCATTATCCGACCCAGGAGGCGTATCTGTTCGCGATCGCCGAGGCGATGCGCAACGAATACGAGGCGATCGCCGGCGCCGGCATAACCCTGCAGATCGACTGCCCGGACCTGGCGATGGGCCGGCATATCCAATACGCCGAGCTGCCGGTCGCCGAGTTCCGCAAGCGCGCGGCCATGCATATCGAAGCCTTGAACCACGCGCTCGCCAATGTCGCGCCGGAGCGGGTACGGATGCATTTGTGCTGGGGCAATTACGAAGGCCCGCACCATTGCGACGTGCCGCTCGAAGACATTCTCGATGTCGTCTTCACCGCCAAACCGGCGACGATCTCGCTGGAGGCGGCCAACCCGCGCCATGCGCATGAATGGACGGTGTTCGAGCGGGTGAAACTGCCGGACGGCAAGACCATCATCCCCGGCGTCATCGAGTCGAAATCGAACTTCATCGAGCATCCGGAGCTGATCGCGCAGCGGATCGCCCGCTACGCCGATCTAGTCGGCCGCGACAACGTGATCGCCGGCAGCGATTGCGGCTTCGGCACCTGGGTCGGCCAGGCCGCGGTCGATCCCGACGTGGTCTGGGCCAAATTCGCGGCCATGGCCGAAGGTGCGCGCATCGCGACGCGACAGTTCTGGCGCAAGTAGAAAACGCTTTAACGCAAAGGACGCAGGGGATACGCAGAGGACGCGGGCAGTTTTTTTGTTGTCGTCCCGGCGAAAGCCGGGACCCACCAATCCGAGCCACAGCCCGCCGAGAAATGGGTCCCGGCTTTCGCCGGGACGACAGATTTCCTTTTCAATCCAGCACCCGGATCGTACCGCGGTCGCCATCGACTTCGACCGCGAGCATGGTCCCATTCGTCACCTGCAGTGGCTCGGAGGGGGCGCAGACGATCGGAATCCCGGCGAGGATCGCGCCCTGCACGACGGACGGATCCGGCACCGATTCTGTCACCAGCGCGACCGGATGGTTGCCGTGCTTGTAGAGCTGGTATAGGAAGCGCCAGGCGCCGGCCGAGCCCCTGGTGTAGGGAAACACCAGCACCGTCCCTTTTACGCTGGCGTTGCGCGCGCTCGGCAAATCGCCGACGATGCGCCCGGATCTGATGTCGACATCGCCGAGAAACGACACCGGTTCGCTCGCGACCAGCGCCGGACCCTCGGCGCGGCCGGCAACGATCCCGCGCGCAGAGATAATGCGCGTCACGCCGATGCACCCTGAGGGCAGGCACCCTCACCCACCGCTCGCCTACGCGTCCGGTTCCCCCTCTTCCGCAGTGCGGGAGAGGGTTTAGATCGCGCCGCCCTGCCCCTCTCCCGCAATGCGGGAGAGGGTGCCTGAGGCCGGAGGCCGAAGGCGGGTGAGGGCTGCACCGTTACGTCATCGATGCGGCACAAACCGCCCGCCGAGTGCCGTCGCGATCGCGCCTTCGGTCGTCGTCAGCAGCGTGTCGCATTGGATCATGTCGCGCACGTACTTCGCCTGCTTCGCCGAGTCGACGACGACGGCGCGGATCGGCGGCGGCACCACCCCGAGCTTTGGGTCGGGCGAGGTCGTGCGCGCGAAATGGCACGAGATCGGGCAGGTGTCGGAAATCACCTTCGCTCCGGACGCCTCGATCGGCCGCAACAGCCCCGCCTCCTCGGCCATGCGCCGCACCGCCCGGCTGGTCGTGACCCAGAGTTCGGTATTGCCGTGCACGCGCTTGCCGTCGAGCAGCCGCGCGTAATCGCGGATCTCCTCGAAGGGGGCGTGCGGGCACCCGACATGGACGATGTCGAAGCCGCCTTCGGCGGCGGTGCAGAAGCGGTCGTACACCGCGTCGATGTCGCCCCGCCCTGCGCCTGCCGCCTCCGGCAAAACGCCGGCAAACGCCTGCTCGACCGAGCCGAACGGCGGCGTGACGCCGGGCAGGATGAACAGCGCGACGCCGCCCGATGTGGCCATGCCGGCGCCGAGCGCGTCCAACTCGTCGAGGCTCGGGCGCCGGTCGAAGCCGCGCAACACCGGCACGCCATCGCCGGCGATGCGGCCGATGTGAAAGCCGAGGCAGCTGAAATCGCTGGTCCCCTGCGGCGTCTCGGCGATGTCGATCAGGTGCGTGCCGCGCCGGTTCTCATCGAGGTGATAGCCGAACAGCGGATAGCGCCCGGTCATCGCCGCGTAGACCGCGAAGAAGCCGTCGCGGTTGCTCTTCGCCCCGAGCACCGAATTGCAGAAGATCGTCACCGTCGATTCGATCGAGGTCATATGCGTGTTCCAGGTCGGCCAATGCCCGGCCCAGTACGGCGTGCAGGTGAAGGTGCAGGCGCTGCCCATCTTGTGCTGCGCGTCGGCGGCGCGCTGCTGCAAGCGCGCCAGCGCCTCGGGCGCACCGGTCTTTCGCCAGTCCACCGTATCGGCGTTGGCGATGTTGACGGAGGCCGGCACCGCCATTTTGGCGCCCTGCTCGGCCAGCTCCTCCATCAGCTCCACGTCTTCGAGGTAGAGCGCCATGCCGGCATGGATATGGGCGTAGCCGATCTCGACCATGCGCGGCGCGCCGAAGGCGCGGCCGAGCTGGACCAACCCCTCCATCGCGCGCTGCTTGGCCGGGCCGTCGCGGCCCGCCAGCATCGCCTCCTCGGCCGCGGTCAATTGCATGGCTCGCCTCCCCGCCGAGTCTGTCATTGCGGCCCCAGCGAAGCAATCTCGCTGGACCGATCCTTGCCGCCGATCCGCCGCTCTCCTAGGATGCGGGCAAGATCACTTGCCGGCCCGCCCGGCGCAGGAGGAAAGCATGGCCAACGACGTGATGACGCTGTCGCAGCAGAAGATGAAGCTCGGCCATTCGAGCGCGAAAAAGCCGGTCATGACCCCGGGACGGCGCGATTTCTTCAGCTATCGCGACCTGTGCCTCAAGGACGCCAGCGCCGGGCAGATGCGCGGCCAGGTCATGAAGGCGAAGACCGGGATGACGGAGCCGACCGGCTGGCACTACCACACCTGCGAAGGTCAGTTCGTGTACATCCTCGGCGGCTGGGTCGAGCTCGAATTCGAGACCGGCGAGACGCTGCGCTGCGATACCGGCGACTCGATCTATATCCCCGGCGGCATGAAGCACAACGAGCTGCGCACCTCGGACGATTTCGAGGCGCTCGAAGTCTCGGTCCCGGGCGAGCTCGGCACCGTTTCCTGCGAAAAGCCGGCCGCAGCTTGACCGCACCCCCCGGCATTCGGTACGGCCGCCGGGGCATGCCAATTGCCGGGGGATCGCCGCTTTGCGGCGCCGGGCCGAAAGACCGACGGTCTGACGCGTGATCCGGATTGCGCTGATCTCCGATATCCACGCCAACCTGGTCGCGCTGCGGGCGGTGCTCGGCGACATCCAGCGCATCGGCGTCGATCAGATCGTCTGCCTTGGCGATGTGGTCGATCTCGGGCCGCAGCCGAACGCGGTGATCGAAATCGTGGCGAAGCTGGGTTGCCGGTGCATCATGGGCAACCACGACGAGTTCATGCTCGATCCGGCGCTGGTTCACGGCTACAGCCAGTCACCGCCGCTTGTCGCGTCGGCCGATTGGGCCCGAAGCAGACTGTCCGGCAGCGAGCTCGAATTCCTGCGCGGCTTCGAGCGCGCTTGCGAGATCGCGCTCGACGGCATTGGAACGCTGTATGTGTTTCACGGCTCGCCGCGCTCGCACACGGAGAACATCCTCGCCACGACGCCGCCGGATAGCCTCGACGAGCTGCTGGACGGGAGAATGGCGAGCGTGATGGCCGGCGGGCACACCCATATCCAGATGCTGCGCCAGCATCATGGATGCCTGCTGGTCAATCCCGGCAGCGTCGGCTTGCCGTTCCAGGATTATGTCCATGGCGGCTCGCCGACGATTTTGGCCCATGCCGAATATGCGATTGTCGAAGCCGGCGACACGGTCGAAGTGAGGCTCCGGCGAGTGCCGCTCGACCGTGACGAGCTGCGCCGCGCGCAGATCGACAGCGAGCACCCGCTGCGCGATTTCCTGTTGCAGCAATATTCGTAAAATCGGATCGGCACCGCGGCCGTAAGGCGGATAATCGAAGCGTCATCCGCCGAAAATAGGGCAGGCGCAGCTTGCCGCGGCGCGTATTAGATCGCGCCCGTCTCCCGCATCCGCCGGACCTCGTCGGCGCTGTAGCCGGCAAGTCCGGTCAGCACCTCTTCGGTGTGCTCGCCGTAAAGCGGCGCGCGCCGGGGCGCTACCGGCGACTCTGACAGCCGGACCGGGCTGCCGATCATTGCAAACCGGCCGCGGGTCGGATGGTCGAGATCGAACACCGTGCCGCGCTCGCGCAAATGCGGGTCGGCCAGCACCTCGCCGGTGTCGAGCACGGCGCCGCACGGGATGCCGCGGCTCGCGAACGCAACCATCACCTCCTGCTTCGGCCGGCTCTTGGTCCAGCTCTCGATGATCTCGGTCAAGCCCGCGGCGTTCTTCGCCCGCGCCGGCGGCGTGTTGAAGCGCTCGTCCTGGCGCAGTTCCGGCCGGCCGATGATCTCGCTCATCGCCTCGAAGGGCTGCGCATTGTCGGGCGGCAGCATCAGGTAGACGTACTCGTTCACCCCCTCCCCCGCGCAGCGGATGATGTCGGCATAGGCGCCGCTGAGCGAGCGGTTGCCGGTGCGGGCAAGCGGCTTGCCCGTGGCCAAGGTCGGGGTGAACTTGACCCGGGTCAGGTTCAAGACGGCCTCCTGCATCGCCACCTCGACCAGCTGGCCGATGCCGGCGCGCTCGCGCTGCACCAGCGCGCCGAGGATCGCGATCGCCAGGTGCATGCCGGTGCCGGAATCGCCGATATTGGCGCCGTTCAACAATGGCGGGCCATCTGCCTCGCCGGTCACGCTCATCGCCCCCGAGGTCGCCTGCGCCACCGGCTCGAAGCATTTGAAGCCGCTATACGGGCCATACGAGCCGAAGCCCTTGACCGAGGCATAGATGACCTTCGGGTTCAGCGCCTTGACCGCCTCGTAGCCGAGCCCGAGCCGTTCCATGACGCCGGGCCCGAGGTTCTCGGCGACGACATCGGCCTCGCTGACCAGCCGCCGCGCCGCTTCCTTGCCTTCGGCCGTCTTCAAATCGAGGACGATGCTGCGCTTGTTGCTGTTCAGCAGCAGGAAAAAGAAGCTGTCGATGTCGGGATTGTCGTTGAACCACAGCCGCCGCGCCCGGTCGCCATGCGGCGGGCGCTCGATCTTGATCACGTCGGCGCCGAGCCAGGCCAGCATCTGCGTGCAGGCCGGCCCGGCCTGGTCATGGGTGAAATCGATGACGCGAATGCCTTCGAGCGCCTGACCCATCGCCGTCCTCCCGCGGTGTTGCGTTGCGGCCGGCATCTTCGCGGCTGGACCGCGGCGGCGCAATCGCCGCGGCGCGGAGGCGAGGCGGCTAATGCGTCTGGTTCAGCACCAGCGCGGAGTGGCCGTTGAACGAGTACAGGTCCTGCACGACCTGCTGTGAGGCCCCGGAACTCGTCGGAGACACCCCATAGGCGCCGAACAGGTCGACGCCCTTCAGCACGGCGGCGGTCTGGAAGTGCTGAGCGTTGGTCGTGCCGTCGCCGAACTTGTCGAACAGCAGATCGGTGTTGCCGTTGCCGTCGAGCGTAACATTGACCCAGTTGAACAAATCGTCGACGAACCCGTCGGCACCGGCCGCGGCGCTGAAATTATGCCCCGAAACATTGGCGAACGGCGCCCCGAGCGTCGTCCATTCGCTGAAATTGAGGTCGTCCAGCGCGACACTGAAATTGTAGATCGTCTCTGCGAAGTCCGAGACGCCTTTGCCGTGCGGCTGGTTGCGCCAATAGAACTCGTCGGTGCCGGTGCCGGCATAGGCGACGTCGAGCCCGGTGCCGGCGGCGGCGACCCCGCTCGCATCGGCCGAGCTCCAGATGATCCGGTCGCCGGCGGCGCCGCCATGAAACGTCACGCTGCCGGCGGCGCCCTTCAATTCGCAATAGAACGAATTGCTGCCGGTCAGCACATTGCCGTTGGCCGCCGAGGCCTTGACCTGCTGGATGTTGGTGTAGGTGTCGGTCCACAGCGGATTGCCGCTGCTGTTATAGCCATGACCGGCCCCGGCGTTCAGGTCGACGACGACCCGCACCGCATGGCCGCTTGCATCGGCGCTGCTGGTGTAATTGATGCAGCTGCCGATTGCGTCGAACCCATCGGCATCGCCGTGGTAGCTGCCGATGTAGCGATTGCCGCCGACATAGCCGGTGCCCGGGCTGAAGGTGTCGATGCCGAGCCCGCCATTGATCGTGGCGCCGGTGGTGCCGCTGCCGATCGTGAAGCTGCTCCGGGTCGGGGCGGAGCCCCCGTCCCCACCGATCGTGATGACATCGCCGATGCCGGCGTTCAGCGTGTCGCCGGTGCCGTAGAGCGTTGCTTTCTCGAAGCTTCCAAAATTGATCGTGTTGCCGCCGCCGACGACGCTGCCGTTGACGATCGCGCTGCCGTCATGCAGCACGGCATTGCTGCCGAGCGAGTCGATGGTGAGAGCGGCGCCGGCGATCAGCGTGACCGAGGCATTGTTGCCGGCGCTCAATTCGCCGCTGCCCATCGAGATCGTATCATTGTTGCCGCCGACGATC
>Ga0073928_10011605_pt1 | contig 10253 bp, 10 predicted proteins | sample PaiPotPPA55metaG_FD_76969 | JGI IMG/M metagenome (GOLD analysis project Ga0073928, IMG submission 76969) | Iron sulfur acid spring bacterial and archeal communities from Banff, Canada, to study Microbial Dark Matter (Phase II) - Paint Pots PPA... ... | reverse complement strand
ATCTCGACGAAGGCCGCACCAGGATTAGGTCATTCGTACTGGTCAAGGTCAACGAAGCTATGCCACTCATTTCCCCCGCTTACGATCAAGGCCTGACCGAAGAGCAGGTGCGAGACAAAATGCAGCGCTACTTTGATTCGTTGCATCGCAAGAGCTCCACTACGCAGCCGGAAGAAATGTGATTGGCCTCTACCAGGAACCGGGCTGGGAAAACTGTAACTGCGCCTGTTTTTGCCCGAGACGACCAGATTCGTTATTTTGCGATTGCGCCCGAGTCACGGACTACCCTTCCATGATCCGGTAAGGGAAGGGTTGCCGACAAATCGGCCTAGCGCACCTTGGGCGCTTTCGCCTGTCCATTGTCGGGTACAACCTCGTCGTGCTAGCAATTATTCTCTTCGGAAGCGATTAAAATCAGCTTACATTCGACTTGTGGCGGGCCGGTTTCTTGGTTTTGCAGTGAAATTGCTGTCTATGTCGCTCTCCAGTTTACAAGTCAGATGCAACAGGATGCGACGTTGAAGCCCTGCCCTCCTCAAACTGCGTTGCGCTCGGCGAAAGGACCAGGCTTGCTCCCGGAGGCACATGGACTTGAGTTTGTGCGCCGTTCGCCTTGAGAAGTTCACGAATTACCTTCCAGATTCCTTAATGTTGAGAATTGAACCGCTCGAGGGAATTGGATTACAGGAAGTGCGGCGGCGGAAATTTGGTCGCGGAAGTTGTTCTGAGATGGCATTTCTGTTCTACGCTAGACGTGTTCGCATTTAGGAATTTCGACGGCCCCTTCAGAGATAAGATCATGGGAAAGATGTTTCAGTCTGTCTGGGCGCTGCTGCTCATTGTCGGTTTGGCCTCGGCGCAACAGCCCAGCATGAGCGACGAGGGCGGGCGCGTGATGGCGCTTGAAAACGCATGGAATCACGCGCTGGAAGCAAAAGACGCGAAGGCGCTGGACATGCTTTTGGCAAATACGTTTGTATCTGTCGACATCGACGGAAGCGTTTCGTCAAAGAGCGAATTTTTGGCGAGTATCAAGTCGCCTGACTATCAGCCATCCCAAGCTGTCACCGAGCAAAGCACTGTCCAGGTTTATGGAGATGTTGCTGTGGTCGTTGGGGTGTTTCGAATCAAGGGTACGGAGAAAGGCAAACCATACGTCCACCGCGAACGATTCGTCGATACCTGGATTAAGCTCCAGGGCACATGGCAGTGTGTAGCTACAACGAGCACGCTCATAACAGCGAAATAAGAGAGTGCCGTCTAGGTTCTCGAACTACTTGACCGATAAGCGCTTACCGGACAAGTCGCCGCCCTTTGTAAAGACTTTGAAGGCTCAAAAAGGCGGCAATCACAAGGCTAACTCCCATCGGCAAGCGCGTGACGATGAAGGACTGGGGACCGCCTCTGTCCCTGCGGGTTCGATGATCTACTGGCCTTATCCGCAGTTCCCGGGCGTATTTAATCACCTGGTGGTGCGAACGGCGGGCGATCCGTTCAGCGTCGTGGCTGGAATCAAAGCGCAAGTCCGATCGGTGAATCCGGAGCAGCCGGTGTCGGAGATTCGCACGATGGAACAAGTGCTGGGAGAATCGCTAGCGCGGCGGAAGTTCAGCTTGATTCTGACAGGGATATTCGCGGGAGTGGCACTGGTGCTAGCCGCGATGGGAGTCGCAGGCGTGATGGCATTTATGGTGGCAGCGGACGCGGGAAATGGGGATCCGCATGGCGTTGGGGGCGCAGAAGAGCGACGTGTTTGGTCTGGTGCTGGCGCAAGGATTGCGGTTGACGGCGCTTGGCGTGGCGATCGGGCTGGCCGGGGCGCTTGGCGTGACGCGGGCGCTGTCGAGTATGCTTTTTGGAGTGGCGCCAGGCGACCCGCTTACGTTCTCGCTGGTGTCGGGGCTCTTGATCGGTGTGGCGCTTGTTGCGTGTTATGTTCCGACGCGCGCGGCGACACGTGTGGATCCGATGGCCGCCTTGCGGTACGAATAGCCGGGGCCTGCGTCGCCAACTACACACAAGTGGCGTCCCTGGGAAGTCTAGCTTCGTGATGGCCACTGGACCGGATGACTGTCGATTTGGCTTGTAGCCAAAGATCCCGGAATCGACACAGCTTATGCGCCAACTTCAAGGCTTGACCGAGTAACCTAGCGGCCGGAAGCTTGCCAGCGCCTCGGCCTCATCCTCAAAGGTAGGAATAAGGTCTAGCAAGTGAACCACCCTCAGCACAGCCCGTATCCGACTGCTCGGGCAGAGTATTTTCAGGCTGCCGCCTTGTCGGCTAAGGGACCCGTACGTTTTGGCGATAGCGTTGATGCTCCAACTGTCTATCTGTGTTACGGCTGTCAGGTTCAGCAGCAGCTTGGTCGCACCTTTGTTGACGAGCTCTTGTAAGTGGGGACTGAGCAGATCGGAATCAGGGCCGGCCATTACTCGTCCCGTGAGGTCCAGAATGGTTATGCCATCGGATTCCCGCGTCGAGATTTGCAAACCCATAGTGTCCCGTTCTAAACAGGCCATCCAGTGGAGACGACCGGACGCATTATATCCCCCCTTAGCAAGCCTTCGCTGTCCACTAGATTAACAGCTTCCAGATGGCGTTCCGAAAGGTTTTTGGGAACTCTATTTGAATGCTGGCATCCACTGTCCTTTCGGGCAGCTAACGACTAGCGGACGCTTATCCTCTCTGACTCTATCCCCCAATAGATACTTGGCTCATTCTGGCGGCATACGGAGGGGCGCACGTGAAGATAATCAGAAATGAACCGCCGCGCGACCAGGAGCCACGCCACTTAACCGCTTCGGGTCCCGGTCCGGGCCCCATGCGTGAAACGTATTTCTTCTACGAAAAAAATACCGGCGTCTCTCATTTCCACGTGGAGGCTTCGGCGGACGGCCATTTTCCGGTCGAGGAAGCGGCTGGCCTGCTGGCGATGCATTGTATGGTCCGTGGGCAGTCGCCGCGCGATTACGTGGTGATGGTCGAGGCCGCACATGAAGCTCTTGGGGGCCTAACCGACAAAGCCGAAAAGCTGCTGCAAGTGGGGCATTCGGTGGGGAGTTCGGTCAAGTTGACTCGGCGCGAGGAAGAAGTGCTCAGCGGTGTGATGCGGAGCCTGGCGAACAAAGAGATTGCCGCGTCGCTGAATCTTTCCGAGCGCACCGTCAAATTCCACGTCTCGTCGCTGCTGGTGAAATTCCGTGTGCGCGGGCGGATGGAACTGGTGCGCGAGGCCACGCGGCGGATACCTGCGTCGGTGACGGGGCCACAATCTTTCGCGTCGCGTGAGGCGCGAGACTATGCAGCGGCTTCCGCGAGTTACCACAGCGCACCGCACGCAACTGATGTTCAAAAAAACCTTTCTCGAATTTTGGAACCGTCTAAGGCGACGCGGTAGAGGGTTCCGACTCCAAGCTTCATCTCGGTTTTTCGGCACCGATTCCACGCATCCGGTGAGGCACAACCCCTCGGGTCCCCTCTTATGGTGTCAAGAGTGCGCTGCTGGCGCCGTGATCTTCGGAAAGTAGAGCCAGAGATGCCCGCCGTTATCGTCTTCGCCGAAGACGATTTCACCATCGGGGCCGGTAACGGCGTCGCCGAACTGGTAGCCATAGCGGCGACGCTCAAGAACCGAAGCGGCGACGCCGAGATTGGTGACACTACCCGAGTCCGTGTCGCAGCAAAACAGATTTGCCATCTCCTCTCCGCAGAAGCCGAAGAGCCTGCCGTCAGGCACCACCGCCATGGGTCCCACTGGCGCGAGATGCGTTCTTCCGAGAGCACGGAAGCCTTTGTTCTCGTCGAAAGAGAACAGCCGCCCAGCAGCGTCGGCCGTGAAGAGCAGACCGCTTTGTCGATCGCGCGTCCATCGCAGCGGGCTGGTCCACTCACCGTCGGGAAGATGGACGGCGGCACGGCGGACGTGGCCAGAAGCGACATCGAAGTGCCAGAGTCGCGGGCCCTCATCCTGTCCGAACACGCCCGCACGGCCCATGGCCAGATGGCCGCGACCCGGCGCCTCTCCCACAACAGTAATCAGTCCCGACTCGACATCCACAGTGAACAAGTGACGAGTGGTTACGCCGACGACGGTTTTTCCCAAAGGGCCAGTGACGGCGCGAACCACGGACTCTCCCGGAACACACTCGCCGAGTTCTTTGAGCGCAGGTTCCTCGAGGCCCCACTCCTGAATCCAGTCCTCGGCAAGATGCAAATACGGTACGGCCACGGCGCGGCCACCCTGCGGTCCGTTCACGAAAGCGATGACGCGAGACGCGCCGCAACAAATGGCTTCCGTGCTTGTCGAACCGGGGACCGCCCCGGCATCCAACACAATTCCGGTGAGCCCGTGGAAGGCCGCTCCAAAAAGGTGCGCCTGATGCCCGCTTGTTCCGCCATAGACGTGTCCTTCGGAGTTGATGTCGAGCGCGGTGATGCGGCTCTCGTCATGTGGTATCGGTGTAGTCATGCCTGGCAGGCACGTGGGAAATGCCACCATCGTGCCCTCGCGGACAAATTGGTGCGCGAGTTCGTTCCGATATGCCTTGATCTCCGGCGAATTAGGATCGAATTTGGCTTTCGACTGCACCGTGGTCGTCCTTAACCCCACATCCGAATCGGAAGGTGCGCGTTTTTCCGCTTCCGGTCGGCCGGCATCGCGACTCTGAAGATGCCGGAGGGGTGATTTCCAACGTGGCCGAAGAAGAGATCGCCGTTGTGGTCGACGGCGCCTCGGGAAACATAGTGCGCCATGCCCGTCGGATGCTCGAGTCGAGCAACTTCCTCTCGCCTTAGGGTCCCCGGATCGAGGCACCAGACCACGCCCTCATTCTGTTTCTGTGATTCGGGCATCGGATTATATTTGGCATCGCGCCAGCGCGAGGCCACGTAGTACAGCTTGCCGTCGCCCCCGAACGTCAGCCCGCCGCAGTGGTCGCGGTACATATCAATTGGGAAACGGGTGTCCCGAAGCTGCGTGGCCGGTCCGAGATCCTCGACTCGCGGCCACTCGCCCTCGTTCAGCCAGATCCGCATCAGGCGCGGATTCGGACACCAGGTGGAGGCGTAAACGCTTTCGCCGTCGGGCGACGGCGCCACGTCATAAAACACACTGTGCCACCCGGTTTGATAGTTCAGGTCATGCGCGAGCAGTCCGGGAGAGATTTCCAGGCGGTCCGTCTCAGGCGTGTAGCGCACCAGACGTCCGTAGTCACTACTGGTCCAGACGCGATGCCGCTTGTCGAGGAACAGAGCCTGAGGATTTATGGAGCTTATGCGGCCAACATCGCGTCGCTTGCGGGTGCGGAGATCATAGATGATGAAATGGTCGCGCGGGTAACTCATGGCGTAGAGCAAGCCGCGCTCTTCATCGTGCAATAGGCAGCGGCAGCCCTCCTTCGGGATGAGCGTGTCCCACCAGAGAACTCGGTCGGTGCGGGTGTCGTAAGCGAGCAGCGCGGAGCCGCGAAAACAACGCTTCGTGTCGTGCCAGGAGTACCATGGCGAATAAACGGGCAGGTCGATGGGCGGCCCTGAGAGATGCGTCGCCATGTACAGCACGGCGTCATGCATCGAGGGCACGAAGCTGTAGTGGATCTTGCACTGCGACGCGCGGCCTGAGTCGCCGGGATCGTCCACCTTTTCGGCGAGGTTAAATAGATAGTCTAGATCGTCGCGCTGTTCGTTATAGCGAACAGGCTTGACTACGCCTCCGGGCACGGTCTCCGCGCAAGCAGCCGCATAGATCCGGCCATCGGGCCCGACTGAGAGCGACCAACAGGTGTCCGAGTCAGGATGACCTGTGAATGGGTACCACTTGACGGGATACGGCGTTTCGTCGGACGGGCTAGCTTCAGCCGCCAGGGAGGGCGCGATGCCCGCCGCGAGCATTCCGCTGCTAACCTTCATGAAGGTGCGGCGGTCAATTTGCTGTCCTGAGCTCATTGATCTCCTTTCAAGGCGAGGCCGGGCAAGCCACGCGCATCCGGTCCGTCTCGCTAAGGAGTCCGGAATTTCCGATTCGAACCTCTGTCTCGCGCATCGTACGCTTCCCTTGTCCTCGACACAACGGACTTGCCACCAGAGAAATCCCTTAGCGAGATCAGCGGCTCGACGTAGCTCGCTATACTTTTGCCACATGAATGATCCAGGGCCCAGCATCCGTCGCGCTAGGGCGACGCTCTCACCGCGGACAAAATGAAAAAGTGCGTATGGCTGCGTCCCATGCGCGTGGCACAGATCGAATTTCTTGAGTGAACCTCAAGGGATCGTCTCAGGCACGCACGGTTTGTGGGGCTCAGGGAGGACAAGGAACCGAGCGAGGTCGTGAAGGAGCATGCGGGCGAGTCCTGAGACAGTCGTCTGGCGTTTTCTTGATTGTGATATACGTCAATCTCGTCTAAACGGGACTGTCCCCACCTCGGCCCGTTGGAATAAGGTAGTAGCAGGAGCCACCGGTGACCAGAGAACAAAATGCTCGCCGCCATCCGAGGTCCAAAGTTCAAAAGCAAGTGCTTGTGGCCTGGATGAAGGGGACCCAAAAGCATGTTTCGCGCGTGGAAAACCTGGCGCTAGGGGGTTTGTTCGTGTGCACGCAGGATTCTCCTGCTGTGGGAACCAGTCTGCAGTTGCTCTTCAACGCGCCGGAAGGCGAAGTACGGGTACGCGCCATCGTCCGAAACCTGGTCCCAGGACGAGGTATGGGCCTCGCCATCGTTTCTATGGAGCAGGAACACCGGGCCCGTCTGGACCGATGGTTGAGGCGGTTAGCCGTGGAACTGGAACCGGCAACCCCGCGCGCATAGTTCAGTGTATCCATCGAAGGGCTCTACAAACAAACCGGGGACTCAGCCTCGCGGAACCGAGCTTCTCGCATCTGGCGGAGGCCGGCCTACTCTCATCCCGTCTGGTTAGTCACAGAACATCTGCACCTGGCTCCCGCGGGGCAATTCCACCGGTCCGAAGTGCGTAAATTGGTTAGGTATCTTGACGGTTTGTTCGCGCACGCTTCCTCATGCGCCGTTTCCAGATAACTTCTGTGTAGCCGACTACTCGTCCGCGCAACCACGAACCGAGTCTTTCCTGGTTTGGCGGCGTCGCTAGTCGTTCGGCTCGGCTGGTTTTTAGTTCTTGATAGCGAGAACCATGAGTTAGTCCTGCCGGATCGTGTTGATGGCATGCCATCTAGTTCGAATAGCGGTGAACGAATTACACAGGGCGGATACACCAAACACTCTCCCTCCACCTATTCAATTCAAACTCATCGGGATGTCGATTACGTATTTTGATCGCGGGCTTAAGTGGCGCGACAAGAGAAAAATAAAAGAGCCGTGGCATATCGACCTCCGGCTCTTTTTCTTTTCGGGCGAGTCTCTACTTCGCGCACTTTGCCAAGTTGGCCACGCACGCGTTGGCTAATTCAAGGAGCTCCTGGCCTTGGCCGATCAGTTGCTTGGCGACTATCTCATCGATCGGTACTCCGCCGAATTCGGCTCCTTCAAGCATCTGCTGGATCTGAGCGGCTATGCCATCTCGTACGGAGGTCCAGGCCGCGATCTTGCCCTCGAGATTGTTATAGACCACGTCACCAGCGGACGTGCTGGTAATCGCGTACGTGGAGATCTGTAAAGTGTCCTCCGCAAGCGTTCCAAACGGTGCGTCAATCTGCTTGTAAACCTGCCCGAGGGCCTCGAAGGTGCTCTGGTGCGCCTTCGAAGAGCTCGGCAGAACGCTTTCATCGAGGATTTCAGTGATGACGCGTCCGTCGTGCTGATAATCATCCGTGAGTCCGGTCAGCATCATGATCGTCGGCCGAAGGTCCACGTGATCCGTGAAGAAGTCGCTGGGGCTAGTCACGCCCAGCTTCTTCACGCCGGGGCCCACGATGCCGATGAAAGTGCGGGCGATCTCCGGCTGAATATCGCCGTGGTTCCAGGCGAAGCCGCTGCCGATGTTGCTGCCGACCACCGCGGTAGCAGGCCCGCTGGATTGGAAGAAGAAATTGGGATTACCAAAGAACGTAAAGGTGGGATCGCGATTGGGGTCTACCTCGCTGTGCATATGCAGGAGCTTTTGTCCGACTTGATCGACAATCGCTCCCTGCAGATCGGCTCCGAGACCATTGCCGAGCAGGCTCTCGGTGAGGCCCGAGTGCGGGTTAAACACGCTCTGGCCGGCCATGGTTTGCTCCAAAGTGCGCACGGCAGGCGCGTTAAATAACGGTTGTCCGTCCACATAGGTCGTCGCAGCATCGTCCGAGTGGATTTCGAAAGGGGTCGCATCCCCGGCGTTGCTCACGACCAAGGGCAGATTGAGGTCGAGCTCACCGATACCCGTGGCGCCATTCGCCGCGGGGTAGGTGCAAGGGACGTCCGGCGCAACACTGCCATCCTTGTTGAATTTGGCGCCGTCGCAATTCGCTGGAACCGGTGGGACTCCGACAAAGTGGTCGCCCTCATCGGGGGTAAAGATGAACAACGTATTTGTTTCGTCGATTCCGGCTTCCTTGAGATGTTGGAAGAACGTGCCGAAAGCGGAGTTGTAATCCGCTAACTGCTGGACGTAGCCGATCTCGCCGGGGCCGAACGTGCCTTCGTTCGAGGAATCCAAGCTACGCGGCGCCTGGTTGTCATGAGCGTCGGCGATGTAAGCGTAAACAATGGGAATGCCCGCCTTCAGCATGTCCTCGACGACCGCCAGCGTTTGTGCCGGCGTGGGATCAAAACTCAGCGATTGGAAGCCGGTGATCGGAACGCCGTGGTAATCGGTGATGCCACCGAGAGCCGGAGCAATATACTTGAGTCCGAACAAAGCCTGATAGCCCGTGTAGCTGCCTGGTTCATCCGGCAGCTGGTCGGCGACGGCGTTGGAGTTGGCGGTGCAGACGGGGTCCTTGAGCGCGCAATGGATAGCCGCGCCTTCGAAATCATCCGTCTGGTTGGGTTTTACTGCCGTACTGGTGGATTCCATTGCCTGCGGCGAGCCTGCGCCGAAGACCTTGATCACGTCGAAAGGTGTGCGCTCGAGGACAATATTCGCCGTCGAAAAGGCACCGACCGTGCATCCAGCACGGGTAAAGGGCACCCACGGAGCCGGCACATTCTGTCCCCCCGGGGTAGTGAGCGCGAAGTTGGCGTCGGTGTCAGACGGCGGCTGGATGTCTTCCACTTTGTCGGTCCAATAGAAAAACGACGACGGAAACACGGCATTGCCTCCGCTTGACGAGAACAGCCCAAAGCTATTCGCGACGAAGATGCTCGTATCGTCGGAATAGAGCCCCGTCTGAGTGGTGAGAATATCGTTCGCTGTGTGGGAGATGAGCACGGTGTGATCCCCGGCATCGAGCGTGCCCTTATCCTTGAGGAAATTCAGCAGGTTCGGCATCTGCTCGAGATCCGAAGGGACATTGGGGTTGTCGCGGGTAAAATGCACGTTGTCGAACTCGATGTACACCACGTGCTTGATCTTTCCCGAGGGCGAATTCAGCTGGCACGACTGCGCCTGTGCCAAACCAGCGAGCCCCAGTACAAGCAATCCGCAACCAAGGTAGAGAGTTGCGCGACGAAGCAAAGTAACAAGGTTCATCCGCGTTTCATCCTTTCGGAAGTGCGCGGGCACACCACACACATCGTTCTTTTTCATCTCTTTCTCCTTGACGAAGCTGGTGTTTCTAGTTCCAGCCCTCGCGCTGGGATGGACAGGGATGGAATGTCCCGCGAAATATAAACTTCCGTGAAAGTGATGTAAAGCCTTGTTGCAGTCCTGTAATAAACCGCGGAAAACTCCGCACGTGGTCCTCCCTTACCTCGAGATCAGGCAGCACCACCAGCGCGCGACTAGACAGGCCAACTCCCGAATCACGGGCAAACCGGAAGTAGCCCCTCAGACCCGATTCGTACCATTCTCGGGTCGGAGGAGGCGCGCTTTCGCGCTGGCCTCCGTCCGCCGCCCAAACTGCCCGTACACATTTCGTGTAGGCAGCTTTCACGAAGACTCAGCGATGCCAGGAACCGAGAGAAGGAATTAAATAGAGCAAGCGAATAAGCTCGTACTCGCCGTAGAGCTGGGACGCAGGCAGCCGTTTCCAGCCCGCATTGCGCCAGCGCCGGTACCGATGCGACCAGATGCGTCGCCGGATCCAGCCGTCGAGTCGTTGGAAGAGCTTGCGGATGTGGGCGCGTTTGTAATACTCACCCCAGCCCCGCAAGAGCGGATTAAGCCCCGCGATCAGTTCCTCGGTTCCCAGAGGTGTCGT
>Ga0073928_10011603_pt1 | contig 10254 bp, 10 predicted proteins | sample PaiPotPPA55metaG_FD_76969 | JGI IMG/M metagenome (GOLD analysis project Ga0073928, IMG submission 76969) | Iron sulfur acid spring bacterial and archeal communities from Banff, Canada, to study Microbial Dark Matter (Phase II) - Paint Pots PPA... ... | reverse complement strand
TTCTGAGGCCATGCCGCGCCTCCCGCGAAACAACGCGCCCCGCGTTTCCGGTATCGCCTATCTCGATGTGTCTCACGCAGGCGAGACCTATCGAATCAATTTGCGGCGAACGGCCGCCGCGCGGCGCTTTACCTTGCGGGTCCGGGCGGCGACACAGGACGTTGTTTTGACAATGCCCGCGCGGGGAAGCCTCATTGAGGCAAAGTCCTTCGCTGGCCGGCACGCCGCCTGGATCGGCGCAAAACTGCGCCGGTTACCGGAGATGATCCCCTTCGAGCCCGGAGCGTTCGTTCCGTTGCGCGGAAGGTTGCACCGGATTACCCATCGCCCCGCGACGCGCGGGAGAGTCTGGATCGAAGACGGCGCGGCAAGTCCAGGGAGCAACGCCGGGCCGCTGCTGTGCGTGAGCGCAGGGGCGCCGTTCGTGCCCCGCCGGGTCCGCGACTTTCTCGTCAAGGAGGCCGGGCGGGACATCCAGGCCGCCATTGCGAGCCACGCTAAAAAGCTTGGAGCGGCTCCGCGCAAGATCACCTTGCGGGATACGACGAGCCGGTGGGGATCTTGCTCCTCGTCGGGCGCGCTCAGCTTTTCCTGGCGCCTGATCATGGCGCCTCGTTTCGTCCTCGATTATCTCGCGGCGCATGAAGCAGCGCATCTCTTGCATATGAACCATTCCACCGCATTCTGGGCTGCGGTGAGGCGCTTGACGGCTGATACGGAGCGCGCGGAAGCTTGGCTCAAGGCGCATGGAGCTGGCCTGCTTCGCTTCGGGGCGGACCCGGCTTAGAGTTCCTTTTCGCTCGTCTCGGAATAGCTCAACTTGCCGAAGACGGCACCTTGGCGGCGGCCTCGCTGAGACGCTTGCGGTAAAGCGCGGCGAAATCGATCGGGTCGATGTAAAGCGGCGGAAAGCCACCCGCGCGCACGGCGTCGGCAATAATTTGGCGCGCGAAAGGAAACAACAGGCGGGGGCACTCAATCATGACGACCGGATGCATGTCGTTCGGGGCAATATTGCGCAGCCGGAACAGCCCCGCATAGTCGAGCTCGAACTTGAACAGAAGACCAGCGCCTTGCCCCGCCGATCCTTCCAAAAGGATATTCACCTCGAAGTCGGCTTCCGCGACTTGCCGCGCATTGACGTTGACCTGGATCGCAATATTCGGCGCCTTCTCTTGCGGCCCAAGGGAGCGCGGCGCATTCGGGTTCTCGAAGGAAAAATCCTTGGTGTATTGCACCATTGCGTTGATCGAAGGCGCCGTGTCGGCCTGCGCGCCGTTGCCGTTGCCGTTACCTTGTCCGTCAGCCATCGTGAAAGAATCTCCCGCGGCTGCGGGTAGCACGGATGCCGGTTTGCGACAAGCCGACGGGGGGCGGGACATCGTGCCCGCCAATTTCAGGCTTAAATCCGTCGCAAAATTTAATAGATTGGGCACGGAACCCCGCCGGAGTTGCTTCGGGTCATGCCCACGGATGCGCCTCGCCTCTATTTGATCACGCCGCCTATCTCCGAATGGACCCCTTACCCGCTCCTCTTCGAGTCGGCGATGGCGGCGTGCGACGTGGCTTGCGTGCTTTTGCGAACCGCCGCGCACGAAGAAGGCGAGAAAGAGAAGATCGTGCGAGCGCTCGCCCCTTTGGTGCAAAAGCACGGCGTTGCTTGTCTGATCGCGGACGATCCTCAGTTGGCTGTCCGCGCCCACGCCGATGGCGTCCATGTCGATGGGGAGGGGGAGCGACTGGAATCCGCCTTGTGCGCGTTAAAACCCGGCTACATTGTCGGCGCCGGAGGATTGCCGACGCGGGACGCGGCGATGGCCGTCGGCGAGGCGGGCGCCGACTATGTGATGTTCGGCGGACCTTGCGGCGTGGAGCCGCACGCAGCTATCGTCGAGCGCGTCGCCTGGTGGGCGGAAATCTTTAACGTCCCTTGCATTGGCTACGCGCATAATCTCGGCGCGATCGACGATCTTGTTTGGGCGGGAGCCGATTTCATTGCGCTTGGCGACGCGGTCTTCGCCGATCCGCGCGGCGCCGTGGCGGCCTTGCGCGACGCTGACCGCCTTATCGCGCCGACGCCGGAAGCGGCAAAATGACCGCCGGCTCCGGCAACCGCATTTTGCGGCTGTGCGCCGGCGTGGCGGCGTCATGGGCGGTTTTGAAAGGGGGCGAATTTTTCGCGCATGCGCAAGCCGACCCGACTGCGCAGGAGTTGGCCGGAACTCCTTCCGGAACGCCGTCCAACGCGCTGCCGGAGGCGGATCCCTTGCCGGTTCCAACGCGGCTCGGCGGCGCGCCGGATATCGCCTTCGCTGCGTATCAGCGGGGCTATTACGTTACCGCGATGCGCGAGGCGATGAAGCGGATCGACGCCGATCCTGGCGACGGACCGGCGATGACCCTCATCGGCGAGCTTTATGCGCAAGGGCTAGGTGTCCGGCGCGATGCCACGGAAGCAACCCGCTGGTACAAGCTCGCGGCCGAGCGCTCCGACAGGCAGGCCATTTTCGCTCTCGGGATCGCCAAACTGAAGGGCGAGGGCGTGCCGCGGGATCGCGCCGGCGCGGCCGAGCTATTCGAACAGGCGGCTGCGCAAAAGCATCCCGGCGCGCTCTATAACCTTGGGGTTCTGGCCATCGAAAACGATGGCGTCACCTCGGATTTCCCGAAGGCCGCGCGGCTCTTCCGGCAATCCGCCGAACTTGGCTATTCCGACGCCGCCTATGCTTTGGGCCTATTGTACAGGAACGGCACCGGCGTTGAAAAAAGCGACGAGCAAGCCGCGCAGTGGATTGGCCGCGCGGCGAAGGACGATAACGTTCCGGCGCAAGTCGAATACGCGATCCTGCTTTTCAACGGCATCGGCGTCGATAAGGATGAGACGGCGGCGGCGAAGCTCTTTCTCAAGGCGGCGGTGCGCAACAATCCCGTCGCGCAAAACCGGGCCGCGCGCCTTCTGGCGGCCGGGCGCGGATTGCCAAAGGATAGGGTCGAAGCGATGAAATGGCATCTTCTCGCCAGGGCCGCCGGAGAGAAGGATGCTTGGCTCGACGGCGAATTGGCCAAGCTCTCGGCGCAAGAGAAGTCCGCCGTCGAGGCGAGCTTGCATCAATATATGGGGAATTGAGAGTGAGGCGCTCCGCCGCCTAGCCTCTGCGGAGGAGTCCGAAGACGAGCGAGATGACGAGCAGGACGAGCGCGACCCAGAATAGCATCCTCGCGCCTTCCATCGCCGTCCCGGCGACGCCACTGAAGCCAAGCAGCGCCGCGATGATCGCGACGACCAGGAAAACAACCGCCCAGTGCAGGAGATTTCCGAAATTCATGATCCCTAACTCCGTTGTCTTGACCTCACCGGCAGACGCCGAACCGGGCCTAATTGGCGCACCATAGCCCGGTCGGGTGTTGCCTCTGCGTCTTACTAATGCTGTAGCGTTGCTGGATTGCCTTCGAGCTGTTCGCGCTTGCCGGCAATTTGGTCGAGGTCGTCATCCTTAGATTGCTTCATTGCCCTTGACCATGCGTTTCAATTGCTTCCAATATCCTTCGATGCGTTCTAATCATTAGCACGCTCCTTTCGATAAATCGCGGCACGGTTCATCTGCGCCCTGATATGGTGAGGCTAATGTTGCTGGGACGGAACGTTTCCACCGTCGCCTCGGCCATTATCAAGAAAACTGACAATTCCTATTTTTTGAGCCGCCGCAGCCACAGCCGGGCCTGCGCGCGGACGTTTTTGGGCGCGGTGCCGCCAAAACTGGTTCGGCTGCGCACCGAGTTCTCGACGCCCAGAACCGCGAATACCTCATTGCTGATTCCCGGCTCGACCGCCCGCATTTCGGCGAGAGACAGCTTTTCAAGGCCCTTTTTCTGCGCGACGGCGATGGCAACGAGGCGGCCGGTTATGTGATGCGCCTCGCGGAATGGAAGTTTCCGCTTGCGCACGAGCCAATCGGCGAGATCGGTAGCGGTGGCATGGCCAAAACCCGCGGCGGCCTTCATGCGCTGCAAATCGGGGACGAGGTCGCCAACCATCCCGGTCATCGCAGCCAGACAAAGCGACAGCGCGTGCAGGGCGTCGAAAGTGCCTTCCTTGTCTTCCTGCAAATCCTTCGAATAGGCGAGCGGCAGGCCCTTCATCACGATAAGCAGGGCGTTGAGCGCGCCGACGATCCGGCCGGCCTTGGCCCGGATGAGTTCCGCCGCGTCGGGATTGCGCTTTTGTGGCATGATTGACGACCCGGTCGAAAACGCATCCGACAAAGAGGCGAATCCGAATTGCGGCGTTGCCCAGAGCACGATCTCCTCGGCGAAGCGGGACAGATGAATGGCGCAGATCGCGGCGGCGCTCAAGGTTTCGAGCACGAAATCGCGATCGGCCACGCTGTCGAGCGAATTCGCCGTCGGCCGGTCGAACCCGAGCGCTTTCGCGGTCATCGCCCGGTCGATCGGAAACGAGGTTCCAGCCAGCGCCGCGGCGCCGAGCGGCGATTCATTGAGGCGGCAGCGGGCGTCGCGCAATCTTAAACGGTCCCGCGCGAACATCTCCACATAGGCCAAAAGATGATGACCGAAGGTGACCGGCTGCGCCGGTTGCAGATGGGTAAATCCCGGCATCACGCTTGCCGCATGGGCGAGCGCCTTTTCGGCAAGCGCCCATTGCAGGCCGCGCAACTGTTGATCGAGCGTGTCGATGGTGTCGCGAAGCCAGAGGCGGAAATCGAGCGCGACCTGATCGTTGCGCGAGCGCGCCGTGTGCAGCCGCCCCGCCGTGGGTCCGATTAACTCCGTAAGCCTTGCCTCGATGTTCATATGAATATCTTCGCGCGCGCGCGAAGAATTGAACGATCCCGCCTCGATTTCGCGGGCGATTTCGTCTAAGCCATTGCTGATCGCTTGCGCGTCCGCGCGCTCCAATATGCCGGTTTGCGCCAGCATGGCGACATGCGCCTTGGAACCTACTATATCTTGGAGAGCGAGCCGAAAATCGAAGCCGATGGAGGCATTGATTTCCTCCATGATGGCGCCGGGGCCACTCGCGAACCGGGGGCCCCACATTTTGTTGCTCATCTTCTCGCGCTCTTCAAGAAACCAATGTCCGTATGACCCAAAAAGGTAGCAAAGAGGAGCGGGCGTCGCTCGTTTTGCGCGGGGTCGCGTTCACGGTGGTGGCACTGGCCTGTGGGGTGTTGGCTTTTGTCCTATACGGGATCAAAGCGCCGGGCGGCAAGGAAGGCGCCGAATCCCCGGCCTGTCCCGGTGCGGCGGAGCTGGCGGCGCGGCTAAAACCCCTGGTGCATGGGGAGATCGCCGCCTTGACCCTTGCGCCACGGCCGAAGCCGCTTCCGGAGCTCGCTTTCGACACAGCTGACGGCACGAAAGAGAGTCTGACGAATTTTGGCGGGCGCACGGTTCTACTCAACTTTTGGGCGACATGGTGCCTGCCCTGCCGGCAGGAAATGCCCGCGCTCGATCGCCTGCAAGGCATGTTCGATTCGAGGGATTTCGCGGTGGTGGCGGTGAATATCGATACCGCGCGGCTCGACCGGCCGCAGGCTTTCTTGCACGAAATCGGTGTCAAAAATCTCAAGCTTTATACCGATAAGACGGCGGCGGCTTTTCAAACCCTGAAACAGGCGGGCAAGGTTTTGGGGCTGCCGACAACGATTCTTATCGGCAAGAATGGTTGCGAAATCGGCACCATGGCTGGGCCGGCACAATGGGATTCGAAGGATGCCCTGGCGCTGTTGAATGCCATTCAGGGTTGATCGGGAGGCTAGACGGTGATCCGCTATGAGCGCGAAAGGTCCAGCCAACTCCACATGAGCTCGCAACTGCGAGGTACTCCACCCACAGAAAGCGTCTCAAGCGGGCATGTCGAGGAGGCCCGCCGTGCCATCCGCCGCGCCGAACAAAAGTTTGCCGCCCGCGTGGTCCCAGGCAAGCGCCGTAATCGCTCGCGCATCCTTTGGCGAAGCGCGCACCAAGATTTCTGCGCCATCGGGGATCCGGCACAGCAAAACGACTCCGTCGTCATAACCCTGCGCCACGACAAGCGATTTGGGGTGAAACGCGACGCACGTGACTTTGGCGTTTCTCGCGCCGCTTTCGAGCGGGGCCTTGTTGATCGGCCCATCCTTATCCGTGAACGGCCAAATAATCGCTGCATCCGCACCCGACGTCGCCAGCCAATGGCCATCGAAGGACCAGGACAGCGAGCGCGTTTTCGCCGGATACCCGCTCATGCGCATGTCCTTCTTGTCGGCGACGCGCCAGGCATGCAGCGCATTTTCCTGCATGGACGTCGCGAGAAAACGCCCGTTTGGGGACGCCGTGATGGAAAGATGCGAGCCTTTCCATTGGAAGAGATCCGGCGGTGCGGCGGCATTCGGAAACCATAAGGTCGCGCCATCATAATGGGCGATCGCGATCCGGTAGCCTTTCGCCATGAAGGCGAGCCCGCGCACGCTCGACGGCGCGATAAAGGTTTTTATGCCGCCGGCGGGATCGCGCGAGCGCACATTCTTGCCGCTCGACCACGCGATCGATCCGTCGTCCCGGGTGGCGAGCGCATCGATCCATTTGCCTTTTTCATCTGCGATTTCATGGATAGCACCATCGGCCGAGACCGCGACCACGCGGCCATCATCGCCCCCGGTGATGAATTTATCCCCCGACGCGACGGCAACGAGAATGGAAGCATCGGGATGGGCCGCGACGCGCTGTTCGGCCGCAAGCGTGACGAACAGCACAGTGCCGTCTTCGAGCGCAAGCGCTGGAGCTTGTCCAAGAAAACCCGCCGCCGCAACCGGCGCGCCGGCGTCGAGCGGCATGAGATGGGCGGGTAGGAAGGCGGCGGCCATGATCTTATTCTTTTGCGCTTTCGCGGCATCGCTTCCAGCGTCACGCCGCGCAGCCCAAAAAGCCCTGGGTAATCTCGTCCTTTTTCAAATTGCGGCCGATGAAGACAAGCCGGCTCAGGCGTTTTTCCTGCGGTTTCCATTCGCGCTGGAGATCGCCGTCGAGAAGCATATGCACGCTCTGAAATACGAATCGCTTGGACTCGTCCTTGAAGGCGAGTATGCCTTTCGCGCGTAGGATCGACGCGCCCTCCTTTTGCACATAGTTTTGTAGCCACGGCATGAATTTTTCCGGATCGATATCACGCTCAATAGACAGAGACACCGATTGCATGTCTTCGTCATGATAATGCTTTAGGCCGTGATGCGCGTGCTCATGTTCATGCTCATGATCGTGCTCGCCGTCGAGAAAATCCGGCTCGATTTCGAGGATGCGGTCGAGGTCGAAGGCGTTGCGGCCTAGCACGACGTCGAGCGGCACCGCGCAATTCACGGTCTTGTGCAGTTTCGCATAAGGGTTGATCGCGCGGATACGCGCTTCGATTTCGCTAACTTCATCCGCGCCAACGAGATCGGTCTTGTTGAGGATAATCACGTCGGCGAAGGCAATCTGGTTCTTGGCCTCGGGCGCGTCCTTGAGCCGTTCGCCGAGCCATTTGGCGTCGGCGACAGTGACGACCGCATCGAGCTGAGCCGCATCGCGCACATCGGCGTCGACAAAAAAGGTCTGCGCCACGGGGGCGGGATCGGCAAGACCTGTCGTCTCGACGAGGATCGCGTCGAACTTGCCCTTGCGTTTCAGCAAGCCTTCGACGATACGGATGAGATCGCCGCGGACCGTGCAGCAGATGCAGCCGTTGTTCATTTCGAATACTTCCTCGTCGGCGCCGACGACGAGATCGTTGTCGATGCCGATTTCGCCAAATTCATTGACGATGACAGCAAATTTCCGGCCGTGGTCCTCGGAAAGAATGCGGTTCAAAAGCGTCGTCTTGCCGGCGCCGAGATAGCCGGTGAGCACGGTGACGGGAATTCTTTCGGCCATGCGAAACTCCAGCAGCAGGTGGTCCGGTCGCGGCGCCGCCTGGTGGAAGCCCGGCAGATGCAGAAAACCGTGGGTTTTGTTAGTAAGCTTGTCTTAGAGTTGCACGCACGCGTCAAGGCCGTCCGCTAGTTCGCCAGCGCGGCGGCGAGTTCCCTAATATTATTGCGCATCATGTCGATGTAAGTCGAAGCGGGCCCGTCCGGTGGCGAAAGCGCATCGGAAAAAAGCGTGCCGCCGACCGCCGCGCCGGATTCAGCGGCGATGCTGCGCACGAGCCTTGGGTCGGTCACATTCTCGAGAAACACCGCTGGGATTTTTCGGGCCTTAATCTGGCGAATGATTTTGGCGACATCGCGGGCGCTTGCCTCGGTCTCTGTCGAAACGCCCTCCGGTGCGATAAAGCGGAATCCATAGGCCGTGCCGAAATAGCCGAAGGCATCGTGCGTCGTGATGATTTGCCGCCTTCCGGGCGGAATTTTGGTAATTTCCCGCTTGACCTCGGCTTCCAGCGTGTCGAGCTTGCCGAGATAGTTTTCGGCATTGGCGCGATAGGCGGCTTCTCCTGCCGGGTCGGCGGCGATCAGTCCATCGCGGATGTTCGCGACATAGATCTTGGCATTGGCGATCGATTGCCATGCATGTGGGTCCGGCCCGATGCGCCCTTCCTCGCGCATCTGTTGCGGGTTTATGCCCTTCGTCGCAACAATCACTGACGCCTTGGTGCCGGACGCCTTGATCAGACGATCGATCCAACCCTCCAAGCCGAGGCCATTGACCACGATGAGTCGCGCCGCGCCGAGTTCTTTCGCATCCGCTGGTTTTGGCTGATAGACATGGGTGTCGCCATCGGGACCAACGAGCGCGGCAACGTTGATCCGGTCGCTGCCGACGTTGCGGGCGAAATCGGCGAGAATCGAGAAGGTCGCGACAACCGGCAGTTTTGCCGGGGTTTGCGCGCGGACGGGGCCCGCGCCGGTCATGGCGAGGGAAACCAAAATAGAAGTTATAACATAACGCGCGCCTGCCATTGTTGTCTCCATGCGCTGAGGGGGATCAGGCTTCTAAATGCCGCCCGGGCTTAAGGCGGCGCAGAAGGCCGCCGGCCGGGCCGAACACAAGCGCCAGCAGATATAGGAGGCCCGCCATTAGAATAATTAGCGGACCGGATGGCAAGCCGGCGTGAAAAGACACGATGAGACCGGCATAGCCCGCGAGTATTCCCTGCGCCGCCGCGAGTCCGATCATAGCGGTCATGTCCTCGGTAATGAGCCTTGCCGAAGCCGCGGGCAGCATCATCATGCCGACCGCGAGAAGAGTTCCGAGCGCGTGAAATCCTCCGACGAGGTTCAAGACGACCAGCGCCAGAAAGATAATCTGCACGGGGCCGCCGCTCTTGCTGACCGAAGCGAGGAACGAGGCATCGACCGTCTCCAGCACCAGGGGCCGGTAGAGCGCGGCGAGCGCGGCGAGCGTCAGGCTCGCGATCATGGCAAGCAGGATCAGGGTCGCATCGTCAAGCGCGAGCACGCTGCCAAAGAGCACGTGCAAAAGATCGATGTTCGAGCCGCGCAAGGAGACAATGGTGACGCCGAGCGCGAGCGAGATCAAATAGAATGCCGCGAGCGAAGCATCCTCGCGCAGCACTGTCGTGCGGGCAACGACGCCCGAGCCGACCGCAACGATAAGCCCCGCCGCCAAGCCGCCGAGGGTCATTGGCCCAAGCGACAGGCCCGCGGCGAGATAACCGAGCGCCGCACCCGGTAAAATCGCATGGGCCATGGCGTCGCCGGTCAGCGCCATGCGGCGCAGAATTAAAAACACGCCGAGCGGGGGCCCAGCGATGGCGAGCGCGATGGAACCCGCAAGCGCGCGGCGCATGAACGCGAATTCGGCGAAAGGCGCGATTAAGAGATCGTGCAACTGCGTGAACGCGCTCCAAAGTTAAGAAAAACCAATCGCGGACGGCCTTTCATGCCGCCCGCGCGCAGGCCTGCGCCTGCCGGTCGAATGCCTCAATCATGGACCGCGCTTTGAGCAAATTTTCCCGGGTAAGGACGGCATCGGTTTTTCCCTTGGCGATTTCTTCCCGCGCGAGCAAGAGGGTTTGCGGGAAATGCTCCCGCACGAGATCGAGATCGTGCAAGACGGCGAGCACGGTGCGCTGTTCCTCGTGCCACGCCGACACGACGGAAATGAGATCGGCGACGGTTTTGGAATCGATTGCGGTGAAGGGCTCGTCAAGCAGGATAACGGCGGCATCCTGAACGAGGAGCCGCGCGAACAGCATCCGCTGCAATTGACCGCCGGAGAGAGTCGCGATCGCGCGTGCCTCGAAACCCTCGAGTCCGA
>Ga0073928_10011602_pt1 | contig 10254 bp, 6 predicted proteins | sample PaiPotPPA55metaG_FD_76969 | JGI IMG/M metagenome (GOLD analysis project Ga0073928, IMG submission 76969) | Iron sulfur acid spring bacterial and archeal communities from Banff, Canada, to study Microbial Dark Matter (Phase II) - Paint Pots PPA... ... | reverse complement strand
CCACACCGCGCTCCGTGACGAGGGCGCCGCTGCTTTCGCTCGAAACCTGCGCTTGACCGGCCTCGAACTTCAGGGCTTTGCGTTCGCGGGCGCGGCAATGGCTCTTACACTGCTGGATCATCTCCTGCCGGGACATCGAGCACGCCTGCAAAGATTCCTGGACGGAGAGGGTGCGGCGCATCCTTACATGTTGTACGTCGGAGCCGGGTGGGCGCTGGCCCGGCTCCCTTGGCTGCGCTGGCGTGCGGATGCTTTCCTCGCCAATCTCGATCCGCTGCTGCGCTGGCTGGCGATGGATGGCTACGGCTTCCACCAGGGCTACTTCTACTGGGCTCGTTCGGTGCGCCGCCAGGAGCGTCCCGGGGGCCTCTCGGCTTATGCCGGCCGCGCCTTCGATCAAGGCTTGGGCCGCAGCCTGTGGTTTGTGGAAGGGGCCGACGTGTCTCGCATCCCGGCTACCGTTGCCTCCTTTGCGGCGCCTCGCCATGCTGACCTGTGGAGCGGCGTGGGACTCGCTTGCGCTTACGCGGGGGGGATCGACGAGGCTCGGATCGAATTGTTACGTGAGGCGGCCGGTCCGTATGCGGCGCAACTCGCGCAAGGCGCGGCGTTCGCAGCCAAGGCACGGCAACGGGCCGGCAATCCAGCGCCCCATACGGAGTCCGCCTGCCAGGTGTTGTGCGGTCTCTCCGCCCAGGCCGCCGCGGATGTTACGGATGCCGCACTGCGCGGACTGCCGCCGGATGGCGCCGAGCTGGCGTATGAAGTCTGGCGGCAGCGCATTCAGAGCGCTATTGCCATGGGAGTTGTTTCATGAAATTTTTCAATGCTATCCTCTACCGGCACGCCCGCCGCATTTTCGCGCTAGGACTGATCACCTGCCTCTACCTGCTGGCCCGTTTGCCGGATCTCTCCACTACCGAGCGCTCCGAGTTGGCCGCGAAATTCCACTTCGAGTCCTCGGTGCTGCCGGAGGTGCCCGGGCCTGTGGCGCGTACGGTCCGGCCCGTGAATCCGAGCTTGCGGCGCATCGCGTCATGGATCTCTTCGGTGGGCGCCGCGGTCGCCCTGAACGATTTGGATGGCGACGGCCTGCCCAACGATGTTTGCTACGTGGACGTCCGCACAGACCAGGTGATGGTGGCGCCGGTGCCCGGCACGCCGCCGCGATATCGTCCTTTCGTCCTGAATCCGGCGCCGCTGGCCTTCGACCGCGACACCATGGCGCCCATGGGCTGCCTGCCCGGAGATATGGACGAAGACGGGCGCATGGACATCCTAGTCTATTATTGGGGCCGCAGTCCCATCGCCTTCCTCCGGCGGGGCGCGGAGATGAACGCGGCGGCCTACACTCGCATCGAGATCGACCCTCGCGGCGAGCGCTGGTTCACCAATGCCGCCACCTTCGCCGATCTGGATGGCGACGGTCACGCCGACTTGATCGTCGGCAACTATTTTCCCGATGGCTCCCGCATCCTGGACGCGAACGCCACCAACCAGGAGCACATGCAGCACTCCATGTCGCACGCATTCAACGGCGGCCGGAAGCACCTGTTGCGTTGGGTCGGCCCGGCTCAGTTCCGCGAGCAGGAAGGCGTGCTGAGCGACGAACTCGATCACGGCTGGACCCTGGCTGTGGGCGCTGCCGATCTGGATGGTGACCTGCTTCCGGAAATCTATATGGCCAACGACTTCGGTCCCGACCGCCTGCTGCACAACCGTTCGACTCCCGGCCACTTCCGCTTTGAGTTGCTGCAAGGCGTCCGCACCCTCACCGTTCCCAAATCCAAGGTGCTGGGCCACGATTCTTTCAAAGGCATGGGAGTGGACTTCGGCGATCTAAACGGTGATGGCTGGCCGGACATCTTCGTGAGCAACATCGCCGCTACTTATGCGCTCGAGGAAAGCCACTTTTTGTTTGTCAGTACGGGCCATCCGGAGTTGATGAAGAGCGGCATCGCGCCTTACGTGGATCGCAGCGAAGAGCTGGGCGTGGCCCGTAGCGGATGGGCTTGGGATGCGAAGCTCGCCGACTTTAATAACGATGGAACGCTGGAAGCTTTGCAGGCAGTCGGCTTTGTGAAAGGCCAGGTCAATCGCTGGCCCGAATTGCAGGAGCTGGCCATGGGCAACGATGAATTGCTCGCGGACCCGGGCAGTTGGCCGCGCTTCCAGCCGGGCGACGATTTGAGCGGCCACCTGCACAACCCGTTTTTCGTGCGCTCCGCCAGCGGGCGCTACTACGATCTCGCGGCGGAGTTAGGCCTCGACCAGCCGCACGTCAGCCGGGGCATCGCCATTGCCGACGTGGATGGCGACGGGCTGCTGGACTACGCCGTCGCCAATCAATGGGAGCCTTCTTTGTTCTTTCGAAATCGCTCGCCGCAGCCGGGACAGTTCCTGGGCTTGCGGCTGCGTCTGGCTCCGGATCGCCCGGCCATTGGCGCTGAAGCGACCGTCTATCTGCCCAACGGACATCGCATGGTGGCGCAGGTGGATGGCGGCAATGGTCACTCCGGTAAGCGCAGCCAGGATATTCACTTCGGCTTGGGCGACGTTCCATCCGGTACTTCTCTGCGGGTGGTCGTGCGCTGGCGGGATTCCGGCGGAGTCCACGAGCGCACACTGCAACTGGGTCCGGGCTGGCACACGGTGCGGGTCGGCGGGGGGAATGGTTAAGACAATGCCCAACGATCTCAACTGGACTACATCCAACCGGCTCGCCGGCCTGCGCCGCTTCGCCATCGCCATCACGGGGCTCAACATTCTCGGACACACCGTTTTCGGATTCGAGCAGTCCTGGGCACAGCCGCTCGTCTCGTTGGCCGCGGCCTATATTATGGAGGTTCTGCTCGAATTGATCGATGCCGGAATCCAACGCCGCGCTCCGGCGTTCGCCGGCGGCATCGGGAAAGCCGTCGACTTTTTGCTGCCCGCCCACATCACGGGTCTGGCAGTGGCCATGCTGCTCTACGCCAACGACCGGCTGTGGCCCATCGCGTTCGCCAGCGCCGTGGCGATCGGCTCGAAGTCCATCTTCCGCATGCGCGACGGATCGCGTACACGGCACTTCTTCAATCCATCTAACATCGGCATCACCGTCACTCTGTTGCTTTTCCCCTGGATCGGTATCGCCCCGCCGTATCACTTCACCGAGAACCTGGTGGGCGCAGCTTCCTGGATTCTTCCCGCCGTAATCGTGGTCTCGGGCACATTCCTGAATGCGCGTTATACGCACAAGCTCCCGCTGATCGGCGTGTGGCTGAGCGGCTTTGCGTTGCAGGCCTTCATCCGAAGCTGGTGGTTCGGGACGCCAGTGAGTGCCGCCTGGCTGCCGACGACCGGCATGGCGTTTCTGCTGTACACCTTCTACATGGTCACCGACCCGGCCACCAGTCCAAGTAGCACGCGCGGCCAGATTCTTTTTGGCGCCGCCGTGGCACTGACTTACGGAGTACTGCTGTTGAACCACGTGGTTTTCGGACTATTCTTTGCCTTGACCGTGGTGTGCACGCTACGGGGTGTAGTGATCTATGCGCAATCCTGGCTGGCCGAGCGGGAGCGCCTCGAAGAGGCGGATCTCGAACCGGCCACTGCCGGCGGTTTCAAAGGATGACGCCCCCCATTGCCATCGTCGGAATGGCATGCCGCTATCCGGACGCCCGGTCTCCTGCCGAGTTGTGGGAAAACGCGCTCGCCGGGCGCCGGGCCTTCCGCCGCATGCCGCCGGAGCGCCTGTGCGCCGAGGGCTATTATTCGCCGGACCTGGACGCGCCCGACCGCACTTATTCGCTCGAAGCCGCCCTGATTGAGAACTACGAATTCGATCGTGTTCGCTTCAACATATCCGGCAGCACCTACCGCTCGACCGACCTGGCGCACTGGCTGGCGCTGGATATCGCCGCGCAGTCATTGGCCGATGCCGGCTTTTCCGATGGGCCGCCTCGCGAGTCCACTGGCGTTTACGTCGGCAACACGCTGACCGGCGAGTTCTCTCGCGCCAATACCTTGCGGCTGCGCTGGCCGTATGTCAAACGCGTGCTGGCAGCCGCTTTGACCGCCGAGGGCTGGCCCGCCGCTAAGCTTGAGACATTTCTTGAAAGCCTCGAGCAATCCTACAAGCAACCCTTTCCTCCGGTGGGCGAGGATACTCTCGCGGGCGGGCTCTCCAACACCATCGCCGGACGCATTTCGAATTACTTCGATCTCAAAGGCGGCGGCTACACCGTGGATGGGGCCTGTGCATCATCTTTGCTGGCCGCAGCCACCGCGTGCTCGGGGCTCGCCGCGGGCGATATCGACGTCGCGCTGGCTGGCGGAGTAGATGTAAGTCTGGATCCGTTCGAGTTGGTCGGATTCGCCAAGAGCCGCGCGCTCGCCACCGACGAAATGCGGATCTTCGACGCGCGCTCGGCCGGCTTTTGGCCGGGAGAAGGCTGCGGATTCGTGGTGCTGATGCGCCTCGCCGACGCGCAGGCGCAACAATGCCGGATTTACGCCACCATCCGCGGTTGGGGCATTTCTTCGGACGGCGGAGGGGGGATCAGCCGCCCGGAACTCGAAGGCCAGTTGCTGGCCATTCGCCGGGCTTACTGCCGCGCGGGCTTTCCGCCTTCTACGGTGGCTTACTTCGAAGGGCACGGCACCGGAACCAGCGTGGGGGATGCCACCGAGATCCAGGCGCTTTCCACGGCGCGGCGCGAGGCGGATCCGGCGGCGCCCGCGGCTGCCATCGGTTCCATCAAGGCGAACATCGGACACACCAAGGCTGCGGCAGGCGTGGCCGGCCTGATCAAAGCAGCCATAGCCGTGCACACCCAGATCGTGCCGCCCACGGTCGGTTGCCAGACTCCACACCCGGAACTGGCGCGAGGTGCGGCATTGCGGACGCCAAGCATGGGTGGGCCATGGCCCGCTGAACAGCCGCTCCGCGCGGGGGTGAGCGCCATGGGATTTGGCGGCATTAACGCACACGTAGCCCTGGAGGGCGCTGCCGTGCCGCGCCGGCCGGCGCTTTCCGCTCGCGAGCTGCAGTTGCTGTCTTCCGCCCAGGACGCCGAGCTGTTCTTGTTCACCTCAGCGGATCAGCTTGCTCGTCTGGCTCCCATTGCCGGCCGCCTGTCACGCGCCGAATTGACCGACATGGCGGTCCGCCTGGCGGCGGAGCGTGAAGATACGGGATGGCGTGCGGCAGTAGTGGCATCCAGCCCGCGTGAGCTCGAAAGCCGGCTCGCAAAGCTGGAGCTTTCGCCTACGCCTGAGTTCGCGCCCCGCATCGGTTTTCTCTTCCCCGGGCAAGGTTCCGGCTTAGCGCAGCCGGCTATAGTGAAGACCTCTCTGGCGGCGCTTCAGGCCCTCGAACGGCTCTCGCTCACCGCCACCGTGGCGGTCGGCCACAGTCTGGGCGAACTGACTGCACTTTGTTGGGCGGGCGCGCTGAGTGATAATGCGGTCATCGAGCTGGCCACGGCGCGTGACAGGATCATGTCTTCGCTCGCCGGGCCGGTGGGAACCATGGCAGGCTTCGCGGCAGGGGCTGGAGAGGTCCAAGCACTCCTGAACGGCGAGCCCGTAGTGGTGGCCGGTCTCAACTCTCCGCGGCAGACCGTGATCTCAGGCGAGCGCCTCGATGTGGAGCGAGTGAGGGCGCGCGCGCACGGGCGCGGTATTGCCACAGTGCTGCTGCCGGTTTCGCACGCGTTTCATTCGCCGCTGGTGGCCGGGGCCGCCGGTCCGCTCGCCGCGTACCTCGCCGGCGTGAACTTCCGCCCCCTCAATCGCCGCGTAGTTTCCACCGTGACTGGCGTGCCGCTGGATAGCGGCGCCGATCTGCGGGCACTGCTTCTACGCCAGCTCACCTCGCCGGTGCGCTTCGCCGAGGCCCTCACCGCCGCGCGCGAAGACGCCGACTTGTGGATCGAAGTGGGAGCGGGTAGCGTGCTGACTGGCTTGACCCGTGAGATTCTCCGCGCTCCGGTCGTGCCGGTCGATGCGGACGGCCGCTCGGTGCGTGGTCTTCTGGAGGCGGTAGCCGCGGCGTTCACCCTAGGCGCGCCCATCCGCCACGAGCCGCTTTTCGCGGATCGCCTGGCGCGCCCGTTCCGCGGCCTGCCCCAATTCTTCAGTAGCCCGTGCGAGCAGGCTACCGCAGCCGCGATCCAGCCACCTGCTCCAGCCGAGCCGGCCGCGACGTCCGCACTCGATCTCTTTCGTCAGATGCTGGTGGAGCGCACGGAGTTGCCCGCCGCCGCCATCAAGCCTGAATCGCGCCTGCTGGGGGATCTGCACTTGAACTCCATCACGGTGGCCGAGTTGGTCACTAAAGCTGCCCGCCAGCTCGGGGTCGCCCCGCCAGTATCGCCCATTCAATTCGCCGGTACTACTGTGGGCGAAGTTGTCCGCCTGCTGGAGAGCGCTCCCGCCGCCACTGCGGAAGTAGGTCCGCCGCCGGGTGTGGATTCCTGGGTTAGGCCGTTCACGGTGGAGCTAGTGCCGCGCGAACGGCCTGCGACGCAAGGCGGTCCTGCCGCGGGAGGCGGCATTTGGCAGACCTTCGCTGCCCCAGGACATCCGCTGGCCGCCGCGTTGCCGCAATTGCTCCAGGATTTGCCATCCAGCGGCGGCGTGCTGGTATGCCTCCCTCCCGATCCGGGCGAGGAGCACGTTGCGCTCCTGCTGGAAGGTGCGCGTGCCGCGCTGGCCTGCCGGCGCCCCGCGCAGTTTCTTTTGGTGCAACGCGGCGCGGGTGCAGCGTCGCTGGCCCGGACGCTCCACCTTGAGGCCACAGAGCTGAGCGTGTGCGTCATCGATGTGCCCGATCATCCGCGCGCTCCGGCATGGATCGCCGCCGAGGCTCGCGCCGCCAAAGGCTACATCGAGGCTCACTACGACGGAGCCGGCCATCGGTACGAACCGGTGCTCCGCCTCCTGAACCAAACCGCTGCCCAGGCTCCGCTCGATCTGGAGGGCGTGCTGCTAGTAACCGGAGGGGGCAAGGGCATCACCGCCGAATGTGCATTGGCCCTGGCACGCTCCACCGGCATGAAGTTGGCGGTGCTCGGGCGTTCCCGCCCGGCCGCCGATCGCGTACTGGCCGCGAACTTGGAGCGCATGAAAGCCGCCGGCTTGACCGTGCGCTACCTGGCAGCCGACGTCACCGGTGCCGCCGCCGGCGCCGCAGTCCGCGAGATCGAAGAATCGCTCGGCCCCATCACTGCGATCCTGCACGGCGCGGGCGTCAACACTCCCAGGCTGCTGGTCACGCTCGACGAGTCCGCTTTCCGCGCCACGCTTGCACCCAAACTACAGGGATTGCGCAACCTGCTCAACGCCATCGATCCGCGACGCTTGCGACTGCTGGTGGCCTTTGGCTCGGTGATTGCGCGCACAGGGATGCCGGGCGAGGCCGACTATGCCGTCGCCAACGAATGGCTGGCACGCACGGTGGACCGTTGGCGCGCCGATCATCCCCACTGCCGCTGTCTCACCATCGAATGGTCCATTTGGTCCGGTCTCGGTATGGGCGAGCGCCTCGGAAGGGTGGATGCGCTCATGCGGCAGGGAATCACGCCCATCGCTCCCGACGAGGGCGTGCGCATCTTTCAGGATCTGGTCTCGCGGGAATTGCCCGGCACATCCGTGATCGTGACCAGCCGGTTTGGAGACTCTCCGGCTCTGCGGCCGGAGGATCCCGGACTGCCATTCGCACGCTTCCTGGAGCGGCCGCGCGTTTACTATCCGCGCGTGGAGCTGATTGCCGATGCGGAGCTGTCGACCGAATCCGATCCCTACCTGCGCGATCACGTCTTCCAGGGAACGCCTTTGTTGCCCGCCGTCGTGGGCCTGGAAGCGATGGCGCAGGCGGCCGCGGCGCTCAGCGGTTCTGGCGAACCTCCAACGTTCGAGGACGTGTGCTTTTCGCGGCCGGTCAACATCCCGGAAGGCTCCACCGTGATCGTGCGCATCGCCGCGCTGGCGCGATCGGATGGCGCTATCGCGGTAGCCTTGCGTAGCAGCGAGACGGCCTTCCAGGTGGATCACTTCCGCGCGATTTGTCGGCGGTCCTTTCCGCAAAGCCCGGCCCCAGCGGCTTCCGCGCCCTCCGCGCCAAATTTCGCTCCCGAGCTGATTGCGCCCGGCGGCGATCTGTATGGCTCGCTGCTGTTTCAGAACGGAAGATTTCGCCGGCTGCGCGGCTATCGCCATTTGCACGCGACCGAGTGCATCGCCGAAATTACCCCGGCCGCCACTGGCGACTGGTTCGCGCGCTACCTCCCATCGACGTTCTTGCTTGGCGATCCAGGTGCGCGTGATGCGCTGATCCACTCCGTGCAAGCCTGTATCCCGCATGCCACCATTCTGCCGGCCGGCGTCGAGCGCATCGTCTTTGGATGCGCAACCGCTCCCGGGCTGCGCTTCGTACATGCCCGCGAGCGCTCTGCGAACGGCCCTCTGTTCGTATACGACCTGGACGTGACCGATGCCGCCGGCGCACTCGTTGAGCGCTGGGAGGGGCTGCAACTGCGAGTCGTCCATGCGGCAGTTCCGGCGTTGCCATGGGCGGCGGCATTGCTGGGGCCCTACTTGGAGCGCCGCGTCGGCGAATTCGTCACCAGTTCGGACCTGTCGATTGCGGTCGGCCAAAATGTGGACTTCCCCGCCGGTGTGCGCAAACGGCCCGATGGGAAGCCGGAAGCCAACGGCCATCACGTATCGCGATCGCATGCCGGCGACCTCGGCTTGGTGGTCGCCAGTACCCGCGCCATAGGTTGCGATGTGGAATTGGTGTTGGCTCGCGCACCTGAGGTCTGGCGACCTGTTGGGTGAGGAGCGTTTCGCTTTGGCCGAAGTGATCGCGCGCGAGAGCGGCGACGACTCCCAAGCGGCGGCTACGCGCGTGTGGTGCGCCGTGGAGTCCCTGAAGAAAGCTGGCAGCCTGGACGGCCGGCCTATCTTGTTTTCCGAAGTGCGCCCGGAGGGCTGGATCCATCTGACCGCGGGCTCCGCCACCATCGCCACATTGGTGACTATCGTGCGCGATACGCCCGGACCCGTCGCTTTTGCGTTCTCCATCGAATGACATGCGCGCTTACGAATACCGCCACGTGGTCGGCTTCGAGGAAACCAATCTCACCGGCAATGTTTACTACGTGAACCATCTGCGCTGGCAGGGACGCTGCCGTGAAATGTTCCTGAAGGATCACGCGCCTTCTGTGCTGGACGAATTGCATGAAGGCCTGGCCCTGGTCACTCTGCGGTGCTCTTGCGACTACCTGGAGGAGGTTTTCGCGTTTGACGAAATTGTGCTGCGCATGACGCTGGGAACCCTGACACAAAGCCGCATGACCCTGGATTTCGAGTACTGCCGCGGCGATCGCGTGGTGGCCCGCGGCCAGCAGCAGATCGCGTGCATGCGTCGGCAGAACGGCGACCTAGTTTCTGCTCCGGTGCCCGACGCGTTGCGAGAGGCGCTGCGGGCGTATGCGGACGCCGGGTGATTCCAGGTGTCTGAGGCGTTGGGACGCCTAACGCTGTCGAAATAAAGAATGCGGCGCCGGAAGTTTTATGAGATCCTGAACGATTGGAGGAAACCGATAACGATGCGAAAAAGTCTGTACCTCACGTTAGGCATGCTGATGCTGGCTTCTATGCTGCAGCCCGCAAGAGCGCAGGACAAAGCAGGCGGCACGCTCAAAGTGAAAGTAACTTACACGGGATCCGGAAAGGTGGACGACGATCATCCGATTTTCGTGTTTCTGTTTGACTCGCCGGCTTTCGCCCAGGGCCCTGCGATGCCGTTTGCATCGCAGCGCGCCACGTCCAAGAAGGAAACGGTGACATTTTCGGGCGTGAGCAAGTCGCCGGCCTACGTAGCGATCGTTTACGATCCCACCGGAGCTTATGAGGGTATGTCGCCGCCTCCTTCCGGCGCGTCGTTGGGAATGTACAGCAAAACGCCGGGCCAGCCCGCGGCGGTGGAGATCCAAGAAGGAAAAACCACAGAAGTCGAAGTCACGTTTGACGACTCGCAAAAGATGCCCTGAGCCAGGGCCGCGGGTGTCTCCACGCGCGCGAGGCCGCGCCGCACCCGGCGGATGTGCCGTAAGGTTGCGCCGCAGGCCTGTCTGGCCGACCGCCACGCGGTGGACGGGTGTAACCCGGTCGCCTCAGCGGCTCAGGTCTCGTCGGCTCCAAACTTTTTTCTCCTGTCGTTGTGTCCTGCGGCGAGCGACGTATCGGTAGTTGCGGCCTTCT
>Ga0073928_10011600_pt1 | contig 10255 bp, 9 predicted proteins | sample PaiPotPPA55metaG_FD_76969 | JGI IMG/M metagenome (GOLD analysis project Ga0073928, IMG submission 76969) | Iron sulfur acid spring bacterial and archeal communities from Banff, Canada, to study Microbial Dark Matter (Phase II) - Paint Pots PPA... ... | reverse complement strand
GCTCGCTCGCGTTCTGGCCGAGATCCTGCAGCGCGGTGTTGAGCGTGTAAGGAGTAGTGGTGCGGCCCAGCGGAATCACCGTCGACTCGTGGGTGCCGTGAGGGGTCACCGCCAGCGACTTCTCGCCGAGTACGGTGTCGGTTTTGATCGCGACCAGCGACTGGTCGCCGACTCTGATGTCGCGGTTGACCGTGAACGTGACTTTGGCCGAGTTGCCGGCCAATTCGATGCCGCTGACCTTGCCGACCCTGATGCCCGACACGTCGACGTCGTTGCCCGGTGAGATCCCGCCTGCGTCGGTGAAGTACGCCTCGTAGGACTTGCCCTGTGGCCAGAACGGCAGTTGGCTGTAGCCGAACGACACCAGCACCAGGCATGCCACCAGCGCAATGCCGAAGATCCCGGTGCGCAGCGGATTGCCGCCGTCAGGGTTAGCCATTCTCCGAACACCTCCCCTTCGACGGGTCCGGCGGGCCACCGAAGGGAACCAGGATGTCGCTGCCGGCAGGCCCGTTGATCTTTATCCGGATCGAGCAGTAGTAGATGTTGAAGAACGAGCCGTAGGCGCCAAGGGCATTGAGCCGCAGGTAGTTTTCGGCAAGCGGTTCGATGACCTTGTTGACGTCGCCCTTGCGCTCGTCGAGCCGCTGGGCCAGCGGCCGGGTGTTTTCGATCACGCCCTGCAGGGGCCTGCGCGACTTCTGCAGCATGTCGGTGAGGTCGTTCTCGGCCGACGCCAGCGGTGCGATCGCGCCGGCGATCGGGTCGCGGCCCTCTGCGAGCCCGGTGATCAGCTTCTGCAGTTGGTCGACACTGGCGTTGAACTGAGCGCCCTTCTCGTCGACCGTGCCGAGCACCGTGTTCAGGTTGTTGATGACGTCGCCGATGAGTTGGTCTCTTGCAGCGAGGTTCTCGGTGAACGCGCCGGTGGTGGACAGCAGATCCGACAGCGCACCACCCTGGCCCTGCAGCAGTTCGAGGACGGCGTTGCTCACCTCGTTGATCTTGGCGCCGTCCAGGCCCTTGAGCACCGGCTTCAGTCCGCCGAGCAGCGCGTCGAGATCCAGCGCAGGCTGGGTGTTCTGCTTGGGAATGGTCGAACCCGGTGGCAGCTTTCGCAGTTCGCCCGGCCCGGATGTGATCTCCAGGTAGCGGTCACCGACGAGGTTCTGGTAACGGACGACGGCCTTGGTCGAGGTGTAAAGCTGGTAGCGCTTGTTGACATTGAAGGCGACGTCGACCGTGTTGTCGGGGTTCAGCTTGACGTCGTTGACCTTGCCGACGGGAACACCCGAGATCCGCACATCCTGACCCGCCTTGAGCCGCGAGGCGTCGGCGAAGGTGGCGTGATAACTGCTGTCCGAGGCGAAGCGAAACTGGCCGAAGACAACCACCAGGAACGCGGCGACCAACAGCATCGCCACCGTGAAGATCGAGACCTTCACGAGCGTCCGGTCGCGCGCCATCAGTAGTCGCCCCTTTGCGCGAAGGCCCCGTTGAACAGGAACTGGACCGTGGACGGCGCGTCGAACTGCAATTCGGTCTGGGGCTGGTAGGGGACGTAGGCGTTGTCGGTCACCAAGAACGGCGTGTGATACCAGGAGCCGCCGAACTGCTTGGTCGGCACATTCGGCAGGCCGCGGCAGTTCGGGCCGCCCGACGAGTTCACGATCGGCAGGCTCTCCGGATACGTATAGGCCGGCGAGCCCGGCAGGAAGTTCGACGCGACGAACAGGCCCGGCCGGATGCCGCCGATAACCGGTGCGAAGGTATCGATGGCCTTGGCAACACCCTGGAACAGGCAACCGAACTCGGGCGAGTAATCGGCGGCCACCTTCAGTGGGGCCCGCAGCCGCTGAATCGCCGCGATGTAGTCGTTTTCGGCGGGCTTCAGCGTCGCGGTGCCGTTGTTGGCCAGCCCGGTGGCGGCCAGCAGTGTGGCGTTCAGGTTGTCCTGCTGGTCGACGATCGTCTTGCTGATGGTGGGTGCGTTGTCGAAGATGCGCGCCAGATCGGGACCGGCGTCGGCGTAGATGTTGGCCACCACGGCGGTTTTCTGAAAATCCTCCTGCAGCGTCGGCAGCTTCGGATTCAATTGCTGCAGGTAGTAATTCAGCCCCGACAGGGTGGCGCCGAGGTCGTCGCCGTTGCCGCGCAGCCCCTCGGCGAGCGCGGACAGCGTCGCGTTCAGATCGATCGGATCGATCTTGTGCAGTACTTCGGTCAGCGTCTGAAACAGTGTGTTGACTTCGAGCTGGACGTCCTTGGCCTGCACATTGGTGCCGGGCCGCAGTTGCCCGCTGGGCTGGTCCGGCGGTAGGAACTCGACCGACTTGGCGCCGAAAACCGTTGTGCTCCCAATGCGCACCGCCGCGTTGGCCGGAATATAGGGCATCTCGCTGCTTCTGATCGACAGCGTCAGCTTGGCCTGATCACCGGCGTACTCAATGGATTTCACCTGGCCGATCTGGATACCGCGGTACTTGACCTTGGCGTCCTGATCCATCACAAGGCCGGCCCTCGGAGATGTCACCGTCACGGTCTCCGTGTCGGTGAACGCGGCGGTGTAGGCCAGGTAGGTGAACACGGTGGCGACCACCACGATCGCGGCCAGGATCGCCGCCGCAATCCTTACGTGGCTGCGCTTGGAATCAATGTCTGGCATCGTCCCCCGCCTATCCGGACAGGTTGAAGTTGCCGGACGCTCCGTAGACGGCGAGCGAGATGAACAGGGTAATGGTGACGACGACGATCAATGAGGTGCGCACCGCCTGACCGACCGCGATGCCAACACCGACGGGGCCACCGGATGCGTTGTAGCCGTAATAGGTATGCACCAACATCACAGCGATCGACATCACGATGGCCTGCAAGAAGGACCACAACAGGTCGGTCGGCACCAGGAACGTATTGAAGTAGTGGTCATAGAGGCCCGCGGACTGATGGTTGACGAAGACCGTCGTGAACCGCGCCGCGAAGAACGCCGCCAGCACCGACAGCGAGTACAGCGGAATGATCGCGACCATCCCAGCCATCAGCCGGGTAGAAACCAGGTACGACACCGAATGTACGGCCATCGCTTCGACGGCGTCGATCTCCTCGGCGACCCGCATCGCCCCGAGCTGGGCGGTGGTGCCGGCGCCGATGGTGGCCGCAAGAGCGATGCCCGCGATCACCGGCGCGACGATGCGCACGTTGAGAAACGCAGACAGGAAACCGGTCAGCGCCTCAATACCGATGTTGCCAAGAGACGAGTAGCCCTGCACGGCGATGACGCCACCGGAGGCCAGTGTGAGGAATGCCGCGACGCCGACGGTGCCGCCGATCATCACCAGCGCTCCTGTGCCCATCGTCATTTCGGCGATGTTGCGGATCGTCTCCTTGCGGTACCGCCTTACCGCGTTGGGGATGTAGCGGATGGTCTCGCCGTAGAACAGCGCCTGCTCGCCGATTGTGTCGACGGCCTTGGGCACGCCGCGGAAGAAGCGGCGCACGCGCAGTGTGACGTCGTAGCTCATCGGATCGCTCGGCTCTTCGCGTGAACGCTCATCGCACCAGCACCCGAACGCCGATCGCCGTCATGATCACGTTGATCACGAACAGGCAGATGAACGCGTAGACCACGGTTTCGTTGACCGCCGTCCCCACACCCTTGGGGCCGCCCTTCACCGTCAGGCCGCGATAGCAGCCAACCAAGCCGGCCACCACCCCGAACAGCAAAGCCTTGACTTCCGCGAGCACCAGCTCGCCCAGGCCGGTCAACACGGTCAGCCCGTTGATGAACGCGCCGGGGTTGACCCCCTGCAGGAAGACGGAGAAGACGTAGCCGCCAGACAGGCCGATCAGGCAGACCAGCCCGTTGAGCAGCAGCGCCACCACCGTCGATGCCAGCACACGCGGCACGACCAAACGCTGGATCGGGTCGATGCCCAGCACCCGCATCGCGTCGATCTCTTCGCGGATGGTGCGGGCGCCGAGGTCGGCGCAGATCGCGGTGGCGCCAGCGCCCGCCACCACCAGCACGGTGACGACGGGGCCCAGCTGCGTGATGGTGCCGAACGCCGTGCCCGCCCCCGACAGGTCGGCGGCGCCGATCTCGCGCAGCAGGATGTTGAGCGTGAACGCCACCAAAACGGTGAACGGGATGGCGACGAGCAGCGTCGGGATCAGCGATACCCGCGCGATCATCCACGTCTGGTCGAGAAATTCCCGGAATTGAAAGGGGCGCCGGAAAATCTTGACGAACGTGTCCAAGGACATCTCGACGAACCCGCCCACGGCCCGAGCCGGTGCCGCAAGCTGTTCGATCAACCTCAGCTCCGTTCTTGGCGCGGCGTGTGCACGACGTGCGCCATGGCGAAGAATCCCTGACTACTTGCCGTGGCGGTTCTCCCACCCCGTTGTTAAGCGTTGCTCTTAGTGAGCCGGATCATACTAACTAGAACAAGTTCGCAGTGTCAAAGAACGGTAAAACTACTCGGAATTGTGACCTTTGCGCAGGTCAAAGCCACTGTGACGGACATCATCCTGAAACGTGTTCTAGTCCCTACAGAGCTTTGAGAAACAGAGAGCGTCATTCTCCCTGGCCCATCAGAGCCGTCGCCGAGAAATTCCGCTCGGGGTCACGGTCAGCAAAGTAGTTCTGCAGCGTTTTCGAAAGGTCTGACGGGTCCCACGTATCGGATTCCGCACTGAACCGGTGCTCGGCCGTCGGCGCCGCAACGAGCGTCACCGTTGGGCCGTAGACGATGAATAGCTGCCCGTTGACATCCCGCGACGCGGGAGAGGCGAGGAACCGCACCAGGTTCACGACGTGCTCGGGCGACAGCGGGTCGATCTGCCCGTCTGCCAATTCCGGCGATTCGCCGAAGACGTCGGCCGTCATCGCCGTGCGGGCACGAGGGGCGATGGCGTTGGCGCGGACGCCGTAGCGCCCGAGCACCCGCGCGGCGGACAGCGTCAGCGCGGTGATGCCGGATTTGGCCGCGCCGTAGTTGGCCTGACCCGGCGGCCCGACCAGGCCGGCCTCCGAGGAGGTGTTGATGATCCGGCCGTACACCGAACCCTCGGCGCTGCCCGATGCCGCCGGCCTTCCGGCTCCGGCCTTCGCCTTGGCCCGCCAATAGGTGGCGGCGTTGCGGGTCAACAGAAAGTGGCCGCGCAGGTGGACCGAAATCACGGTGTCCCAGTCCTCGTCGGACATGTTGAACAACATGCGGTCGCGGGTGATCCCCGCATTGTTGACGACGATGCTCAGGCCCCCGAGGCCGTCGGCCGTTTCCACCAGCTCGTCGGCGGTGGACCGCTGTCCGATGTCGCCCGCGACGGCGACGGCCTTGGACCCGGCGGCAGTGATCTCGTCGATGACGTCGGATTTGTCCAGTGCGCCTGCGATGTCGTTGACCACGATGGTTGCGCCAGCTCGGGCGAGCCCGATGGCCTCCGCCCGGCCCAGCCCAGCGGCCGCGCCCGTCACCACCGCGACCAGACCGGACAGATCGGTTGCGTCGTTATTGGCAGTCAATTTATGAATACCTCTAGTCTTTGCGGATCAGGGCAGCTCGCGGGCATTCGGCGATCGACTGCTCTGCCAGCTCCTCCTGGTCGGCCGGCACCGGGTCGGCCTTGACAACGGCGTAATCCTCGTCGTCGAGATCGAACAGGTCCGGGGCAATTCCCACGCACACCGCGTTGCCCTCGCAGCGATCACGGTCGACTTCCACTCGCATCACAAACCTCCTCGCCCGTATTCAGCCTTGAGAATACGACCCACCCGGTGGCCACCGGTGCGGCACCGGCCTGGACCCCAAGACTAGAACGTGTTACAACCGGGTGTGAACAAGGGTCAGGCTACGTGGCCCTGTTAACTCAAGTTAGGACGAGGCGATGCGGATCGGCTACACCCCGGAGCAGGAGGAGTTGCGCCGCGAGCTGCGGTCCTACTTCACCAAACTGATGACCCCCGAGCGTGCCGAGGCACTGGCCTCCAACGACGGCGAGATGGGGCGTGGCGACGTCTACCGTGAGACCGTCGCGCAAATGGGCAGGGACGGCTGGCTGACGTTGTCCTGGCCCAAGGAGTTCGGCGGCCAGGCACGCCCGCCCATGGATGGGCTCATCTTCAACGACGAGGCGTCCATCGCGAACGTTCCGGTGCCGTTCCTGACCATCAACAGCGTCGCGCCAACGATCATGGCGTTTGGCACCGACGAGCAGAAGAAGTTCTTCCTGCCCAAGATCGCCGCCGGTGAGCTTCACTTCGCCATCGGCTACTCCGAGCCCGGCGCAGGAACCGACCTGGCCGCCCTGCGCACCTCGGCCGTGCGCGACGGCGACGACTACGTCATCAACGGTCAGAAGATGTGGACCAGCCTGATCGCATACGCGGACTACGTGTGGCTGGCCGTGCGGACCAACCCGGATGCCAAGAAGCATCGCGGCATCTCGATGCTTATCGTGCCGACAACGGCGGACGGCTTCTCCTGGACGCCGGTGCACACCATGGCCGGTATCGACACCAGCGCCACCTACTACCAGGACGTGCGGGTTCCGGTCACGAACCTCGTCGGCGAGGAAAACGGCGGATGGAAGCTGGTCACCAACCAGCTCAACCACGAACGCGTCGCGCTGGTTTCGGCACAGCCGATCTTCGCGGCACTCAACGGCGTCCGTGAGTGGGCACAGAACACCAAGGACATCCACGGGAACCGACTCATCGATTCGGAGTGGGTGCAGCTCAACCTCGCTCGCGTGCACGCCAAGGCCGAGGTGCTCAAGCTGATCAACTGGGAACTGGCATCAACGGAGGACGCCCCGTCACCCGCCGACGCATCGGCGGCCAAGGTGTACGGCACGGAACTGGCCACCGAGGCCTACCGCCTGCTGATGGAGGTACTTGGCACGGCCAGCACCCTCCGGACGAACTCCCCCGGTGCGCTGCTGCGTGGACGCATCGAGCGGATGCACCGCAGCTGCCTGATTCTGACGTTCGGCGGCGGCACCAACGAGATTCAGCGCGACATCATCGGAATGGTCGCGCTCGGCCTGCCCAGGGTCAACCGGTAAGAGAAAGCGGAGATTTCGCGTGGATTTTTCAATAACGGAAGCTGCAGGCGATCTCGGCGGTCTGGCCCGCACCATCACCGAATCCGTCTGCACCGCCGAGCACCAGCGTGAGCTCGATGGACGGGACGCGGCAGGGGGGCGCTTCGACCGCGACCTGTGGGGCAAGCTGATCGAGGCCGACATCCTGTCCACCGCCGCACCGGAATCATTGGGCGGCGGGGGTTTCGGGGTGCTCGAGCAGGTGGCGGTGCTGGTGGCGCTGGGCCGCCAGCTCGCCGCGGTGCCGTACCTGGAGTCGGTGGTGCTCGGTGCAGGGGCGCTGGCGAAGTTCGGCTCCGAGTCGCTGCAGCAGCAGTGGGCGATGCCCGCGATCAACGGCGAGAAGATCCTCGCGGTGGCGCTCGACGGCGAGATGGGCCAGGGCCCGGTGCAGGCGACGACGGGCTCCGAGGGGTATCGGCTCACTGGCTCGCGAACCCAGGTCGGCTACGGGCCGGTGGCCGATGCGTTCCTGGTTCCGGCCGAAACCGATTCGGGCACGAAGGTTTTCCTCATCGCCAAGGATGACCCGGGGGTGACCCTGTCCGCCCTCGACACCACCGGCCACGGCAGTGTCGGGCATCTGGAGCTGCAGGGTGTCGAGGCCGCTCGGGTCGTCGGCGGCGACGAAGCCGTCGCCTGGCTCACCACACACGGCACCTTGGGCCGCAGCGCCTATCAGCTCGGCGTGCTCGAGCGGGCGCTGGAGCTCACTTCCGAGTACGCACGCGAGCGTGAGCAGTTCGACCGGCCGATCGGCAGCTTCCAGGCCGTCTCATCACGGCTTGCCGACGGGTACATCGACGTCAAGGGACTGCGGCTGACGGTGACCCAGGCCGCCTGGCGATTGTCGGAGGATCTACCGGCAGACGTCGAGGTAAGCACGGCCGCGTTCTGGGCGGCCGACGCCGGACATCGCGTGGCGCACACCACCGTTCACGTGCATGGCGGCGTCGGCATCGACCTTGACCATCCGGTCCACCGGTACTTCCTGGCGGCCAAGCAGATGGAGTTCGCGGTCGGCAGCGCGACCGGGCAACTACTGCGCATCGGCCGTGAGCTGGCCGACACACCCGCCTGATCCGTGGGCGAGCGTCTGCCGACCGTCACCGACCTGCTGACGCCGCTGGTCGAGGTGGACGATCGGGGCGTGTACTTCGCCGATGAGCCTCCTGGGCGAAGAGGAGACAACAGGGACTCCTTCACCAGCTGGCGTGACCACATCGGGCACGGCGCCGCGATCGCTGCCGCATTGACGGCGCGTCTCGATCCCGGGCGCCCGCCACACGTTGGGGTGTTGCTGCAGAACACCCCGTTCTTCTCGGCGGTACTGGTCGCCGCGGCCTTGACGGGCATCGTGCCGGTGGGGCTGAACCCGGTTCGGCGCGGCGCGGCGCTGGCCCGCGACGTCGCGCACGCGGATTGTCAGGTGGTGCTGGCTGATTCGGCTTCGGCAACGGCCCTCGATGTCGACTACATCGACGTCGACTCGGCGCAGTGGGCGGCCGAGGTGGCCGCGTACGGGGAAGGCGCAGGCGTCCCGCTGGCCGCATACGACGCCGATCCGAGCGACGTGTTCATGCTCATCTACACGTCGGGCACCAGCGGCGAACCAAAGGCGGTGAAGTGCAGCCAGAGCAAGGTCGCGATCGCGGGCGTCACGATGACGCAACGCTTCTCGCTGGGACCCGACGACGTCTGTTATGTGTCGATGCCGTTGTTCCATTCCAACGCGGTGCTGGTCGGCTGGGCGGTGGCGCTCGGGTGCCGGGGCTCACTTGTGTTGCGGCGCAAGTTCTCTGCATCGCAGTTTCTTCCGGATATTCGCCGCTACGGCGCGACGTATGCGAACTATGTCGGCAAGCCATTGTCCTATGTGCTCGCCACACCCGAGCGTTCCGACGACGCGGACAATCCGCTGCGGGCGGTCTACGGCAACGAGGGCGCACCCGCCGACGTTGAGCGGTTCGCCAGCCGGTTCGACACCGTGGTGATGGACGGGTTCGGGTCGACGGAGGGCGGCATCGCGATCGGCCGGACGCCGGACACCCCGCCCGGTGCGCTGGGCCCGCTGCCTGATGGCACCGAGATCGTCGACGTGGAGACCGGTCAGCCGTGCCCGACCGGTGTTACCGGTGAGCTGGTAAACATCTCAGACGCAGGGCGTTTCGAGGGTTACTACAACGACCCCGATGCCGAGGCCGAGCGGATGCGGGGCGGCAGGTATCACAGCGGGGACCTGGCCTACCGCGACGAGAACGGCTACGCCTACTTCGCCGGCAGGCTCGGCGACTGGATGCGCGTCGACGGCGAGAACCTCGGGTCGGCACCGATTGAACGGGTGCTGTTGCGCCACCCCGACGTGGTCGAGGTGGCGGTGTACGGAATCCCTGCGCCCGATGTCGGCGATCAGGTGATGGCCGCGCTGGTGCTCACGGGCGGCGCGCAGTTCGACGCCGACAAGTTCATCGGCTTTTTGGCCGAGCAACCGGATCTCGGGCCCAAACAGTGGCCGTCGTTCGTGCGTGTCGGCGCCGAGCTGCCGCGGACCGAGACATTCAAGGTGATCAAGCGCCAGCTTGCCGCTGAGGGCACCGAATGTGCCGACCCGGTGTGGCCGATCGAGCGCTAACGCTCGACAGGCGGCTCTGCACTACCATGCGCTACGGCATCGCCGTCGAACGCCGTTGCCGTGCCAGGCAACACCGCGAAAACAGCAGACCAACAGGAGTTATTGATGAGACCAACGGCAATCTCGGGGGTCGCCACCGTAGCTGCGGCCCTTGCGATCGTGCTGTCCGGTTGCGGCTCAGGCACCAAGACCGCACCCAGCACCTCGACGACGAGCGCCAAGGCCGCCCCGTCGTCGAAGCCCACGGTGGCGCCGCGCGAAGCAGACAAGACCGGACCGAACCCGACGATCGCCAGTTACATCCAGCAGAACAACATCCAGGAGACTCCGGTCAAGAAGGGTGATCCGGGCTCACCGACCATCGATCTGCCGGTCCCCGATGGCTGGCAGCCTGCGGGACCGGACACGCCGGATTGGGCGTACGGCGCGATCGTCGACAAGGGCCCGGAGGCGGAAGAGTACCCACCGAGCATCGTCGCGGTGGTGTCGAAGCTGACCGGCAAAGTGGACCCGCAGAAG
>Ga0073928_10011597_pt1 | contig 10255 bp, 9 predicted proteins | sample PaiPotPPA55metaG_FD_76969 | JGI IMG/M metagenome (GOLD analysis project Ga0073928, IMG submission 76969) | Iron sulfur acid spring bacterial and archeal communities from Banff, Canada, to study Microbial Dark Matter (Phase II) - Paint Pots PPA... ... | reverse complement strand
GCTGTTGTCCCGCTATCAACCGGAAGAGAGAACCGTGCACCCAAAAGCTTTTTTGCGAGCACGGGAGCGCCGTTCGCTAACCCGATTAAAAACAACAGCCGGATGTTCCTCCATAGTCGCCCGATCACCGCTGAAAATCTCACAATCTTTCAACTTACAATACGGATGGAAACAATCGAGACGCCATCCGGGTCCGTTAGCGAAAACTGTGACAGCATCGGAGTGGCTCCTCACCTCGCGTGGTTTTTCTTCTCGATTTTAAACTGAACCTTCTCCCCGGCATCTCTCAACTCATGCAACGATGCAACGCGTCACAGGATCTATATGCTACCAGAGGACCGGAAAGTGGAAGGCATTTTCCCCGATCTCACGGTCCGAGAAAACCTCTTAATTAGTGCAAAGCGCCATTTTCGGCGGCTCTCTGAACTGTTGATTCGCGCCAATGAAGAAGACAAACAATACGAAGAAATGCGGCAATCGCTCGACATCCGGGCCTCAAGCTCGACTCAAAGAATTACTAAACTCAGTGGCGGGAATCAGCAAAAGGTGATGCTAGGTCGAGCGCTAATGAGCAATTCACGTATTCTGCTATTGAATGAACCCACCCGCGGCGTTGACGTCGGCACAAGGGTCGAAATTCATGCCACCATTCGAAAGTTGGCTCAGCAGGGTTATGCGATCATTGTGAGCTCCTCCGACATCCCCGAACTAGTTAGCGTCAGTCATCGTTGCCTGGTTTTGAGCGCGGGCCAAACCAAGGGCCTCATAGATCGGGCACAAATTAACGAAGACAACATTACCGCTTTAGCGATCGGACAACCAATCACAGGAGATAGCCAATGACCAATGCTTCTAGCTTCATGGATTCTCCACGAACTTTGCATGTGCCGAACGTTACCCGTGTCGTCCAAGCTGCTGAAAGCCTTGGCGTTTTCGTTTCACTCGTTGTCGTTGTGATCGGTGCGTCCATTGTCGCACCGGGCTTCTTTACTTACACCAATCTTACTAACACTCTCATTGCAGCCTCCATTACGGCCGTGACCGGTCTGGGCATGACACTTGCCATCGCCATGGGCGGTTTTGACTTGTCCGTCGGTTCTGTTCAAGTACTCACCGCAATTGTCGCCGCCAACTTGCTTTCCGTGGTTGATCCCCCATTGGCTATCCTGGGCGCACTCCTTACCGGATTCGCCCTAGGGCTGGTTAACGGAATCCTGATTAGCAAACTAAAACTTCCGGCTTTTGTGGTCACCTTTGGAATGATGAGCATCGTGCGGGGTATAGCGCTGCTTGTTACCCAAGGACAGTCGGTAATGATCACCAAGCATATCGAATTCGGATTGCTCAATAATGGTAAGGTCCTTGGGCTACCCGCACCTTTCATCATTATGATGATCGTGTTCTTTTTCCTTAGCGTCCTACTGAAGCAGACACCGTTTGGACGCCACGCTTGTGCTGTCGGAGGGAATCGAGCCGCTGCAGTAGCCTCCGGCGTCAACATCGACCGTGTCACTATCGCCGTCTTTGGCTTGGTTGGTGTCACTGCGGCCATTTCGGGAGTGATGCTTAGCTCCCAGCTTATGATCGTGGACGCAACGCTGGGAACCGGTTTCGAGCTTCAGGCGATCACAGTCAGCGTTCTCGGAGGTACCAGCCTCACCGGAGGACACGGCAACTTAATTGGGACCGTCTTCGCAGCGGTGTTATTAGCTACCATCGCTAGCGCGTTAAACATTTTGAAGGTGATTTCATTCTACCAATACTTGGCACTAGGAGCATTGTTGATCTTCGCCTTGGCCATCGACACCGCGCGTCGCGCACTAGTTGACAAGTCGCTCTTACGTCGCGCCTAAACTTTCCGATATGGACCTCACCGAAACAGCGAGCCCGAAGATCGAAGCCAACTCTTCTTACGCAATGTCTGTGCTCGTTTTTTTGACAAAGTACTACATCCAAACTCTGCTCGTCATCTCAGTCGTTATTCTGGCCGTCGTAAATCCGTATTTTAGAACACTAGGAAATCTGGAAGAATATTCTTCTGCAGGCGTCATTCGCCGGAATCGGAGCAGCGGGTATGACACTCCTAATCGTTTCCGGTGCTTTCGATTTGTCCGTGGCCGGTCTACTCGGACTTTGCGGAGTACTGATTTCCGAGGTATTACCTTCTTTCGGGGTAGTTTTGACGACGTTAGCAGCTCTACTCCTCGGCGCTTTGCTGGGCTTGCTTAACGGCATAGTGGTTACAAAACTCCGCATTCCCGCTTTCATCGCCACGCTAGGAATGATGAACATCTACCTCGCGCTTGCATTTATCTGGACACAAGGCAGCCGGGTTATCGCGGTATCGGATTCAAATTTTGATATTCTCGGGACGGGAGCTCTCTTCGGCGTTCTTCCCATACCGTTTTTCGTGATGATTGTGACATATCTCGCCCGCTATGGAGTTCTGAATCGGAGCGTTTACGGACGCTGTCTTCGGGCCGTTGGCAGTAGTGAAGTCGCAGCCCGGACTGCCGGTCTCCCGGTTGATCTCATTAGAATTCTGGCGTTTGCCATCGTCGGATGCTGCACTGCTTTAGCCGGAGTTTTTCTCTCGGCCGAACTCTCCTCGGCAAGCGCCATAATGGCTTCGGGCTACGAACTAACTGTGATAGCGGTCGTCGCAATCGGAGGCACCGGCCTGAAAGGTGGAGGAGGTACACTTTTCGGTTCGTTCACGGCCGCTCTCTTTTTTGCTGTCGTGAGCAGTGCGCTCAACATTCTGAATGTCGCAGCATATTGGCAATATGTTGTCACCGGTATTTTCCTTATCAGTGCGCTCGGGGTGCAGGCATTGCGGAGCTACATTGTCATTGAGTGAACGGGATGGGCAGTCATCGCGTGGCCTAGTCCTAAACACCCAGAATCGCCTCGAGTTGTCACGGCGTGCAAATACGCAGAAGAGATGACGGAGCTCAAAGTCCTGATTTTGAATTATCGAAGCTAAATATTCTCCACAGAAAAACCAAAAAGAACTCGATATGACTACCGGAAGAGTGGCAGGAAAGACATTTATTGTGACAGGTGCCGCCCAAGGCATTGGCGCCGCCATCGGTCGCGGCCTGGTCCGAGAAGGTGCTAGCGTCACATTCGCCGATCTCAATGTTGAGCTTGCTGAATCCGTCGCCGCCGCAGTGAGAAAAGGCGCTGGTAAGGCGATCGCGGTCAAAGTAGATGTCAGTAACCGCGCTCAGGTTAAAGCATTGATCCAACGTACGGTCGACGAGTTTGGCCAGCTTGACGTCATGTTCAATAATGCCGGTGTCAACAAGCCTCAGAATTTCCTCGACACCACAGAAGAGAATTGGGAGTTCATCATGAGGATAAACGGTTTAGGCGTTCTTATCGGGATTCAGGAAGCAGCGAAACAGATGATCAAACAAGGTTCTGGTGGAAAGATCGTCAACACCGCTTCCGTTGCCGGCCGGCAAGGTTTCGATAACGTGGCACCCTATTGTGCGAGCAAGTTTTTCGCTGTAATATCACTGACCCAGTCGGCTGCACGCGATCTGGCCAAGCATCACATCACCGTCAACGGATTTTCGCCCGGCGTCGTGGCTACGCCCCTTTGGGACCAACTGGACAAACAACTGATGGAGCTTGGGGTAAGCTCAAAGCCGGGGGAGGCGATTGCAAACTTCTCTTCTAATATCTTACTGGGACGTCCGGCGAAACCTGAAGATATTGTTCCCACCGCGCTTTTTTTGGCTTCTTCGGATTCAGACTATGTGACGGGCCAAATCATGGCCATCGATGGCGGTCAAATTCTTGTCTAGTTCCTTTCCGTCTCTCCGGCTCCGACTGTAGACACGAATCCCGAATACGGCTTGAGCGGGAGCAACCGGTATAAATCCGAGGCTCTAGTACCTGCCCTATACTTCATCGATTGCATCGAAAATGGGATGCAGTCGCTAACCTACGGCCATGAAGGGCTGAAGGTGGTAAGGATCCTCGAGGCTGCTTCCACCTCGCTGAAGAGCCAAGGCGGTCCGGTCGCATTTTCACGCACCCCCAGCATTCCTGCATCGAGACGACTTCTTAGCGAAAGACGAAGACGTCCTCCAGTTGATGAAGGAAAAAGTCGCAGCCGGCAAGACCGGGCTACGTTCCGGCGAGGGTTTCTATCCCTGGCCGGAGGAACGTGCAGCCACGGTCATTGCTCGGAGGAATCGGGCGTTATTACAGCACAGGAAGTCATCCCAAGAGTAACCGCGAATGGACGCGAATGAACACGAATAAAGACTCGAACCGCAGATGGACGCAGATTTGCTCTTAGGTTGGCAAGGTCTAGTCAGCCAAACGGAACCCCTTGGTAAACCGGGTTGTTTTTTCTCGCCAGTGTATCCCGGCTCCTGAACGAAATCTCCGTCTATCTGCGTTCATCTGTGGTTGAGTTCCGAGCTTTTCACCGGGCCACGATTTTCGTAGAGTGCTGGCATCATGGCCGGCCAGCGCCTAGCGCTTGTAATTGATGCATCCGCCGGGAATTATTTTCCCGCTCATCCGACTTCGCTCAATGCCATAGAACGCCTGAAAGAGGTCTTGAGCTCGGCTGATATCGGCCAATTCCAGATCGCGGCGGTCAGCAAAGCCGACGTACAGACCACAAAGTCTGCCATAAGCCGGTTGTTTGACGCCCGAGAGGCGGACGACGTACTCCTATTCTACTTTATTGGCAACATCATATTCACCGGGAACAATCAACTCTGGTTTGCTCTTCCAACAACTGACCTGTCCACGATCGAGACGACTTCGATTTCATCGGCGCTTGTGCTCACCGAGATCAAAGCCTCGCCGGCGCGTAACATTGTGCTGGTTCTAGATACACATATCGGAATCGAGCCGGACAGTTCCGGCATAAAAACTTTTGATCAGCAATTGCAGGCTGAAGGTAAATCTCTCGCGATTCTGGCGAGGTGGGCTGACCCGCACTCATCATTCCCTAATCTCCCGGCCCATGCTCAAGTTGGTTACTCCCTCACAGACGCGATCGGGCTAAGCCTGCGGGAGCTGCAAGACAGCCGGAATGAAATAACTGTCGCCGGGCTTTCCTCTCATCTGCGTACTCGTCTGGGCGACTCGCCGTTGCTAACCAGGATGGATGAATCGACTGGCCAAATTATATTGGCGCCGGCGGCTCTTGATACATCCTTCCAGGTTCGCCAAGACACATTAAAACCAAACGGGAGAGAGCTAGAGACAGCGATAGACGCCCTCCCAGCCGAGACGTCATTCCCGCCCGATGAGAACGTCCAATTTACCGTTTACCGGCCTGCTTCACTGGCCGCAGGACGTTGGCAGCGAATGTTGGTATTCACTCACATCGAGGAAGATCCTGACCAACCTCAGGATCAAAAGACCCCGGCCCAAGAGGTCGTCGAACGCGCCCAACGCATCCTGGCGGAAGAATTCGAGAGCTACCGGCCGCTCGCCGCAGATAGCCAATTCCCTATCCCTCGCGAGAGTGAAATTACCCTGATCCCGGATGTCCCAAAGGTAACATTTAACCCGCCACGGCGCAGCTTCGTTTGGGCAGCTGATCTGCGGGTTCATGACGAAAGCTTTTTGCTAAAGGCACCCAGGGAATTGGCCGGTTCATTGGCTCGGGGAAGGGTTTCGATTTTTCTCGGACACATTTTGCTCGCCGATATCGCCCTCACTTTCCGCGTCGAACCCGATGGCACGAACCCAGCTGCCGCTGAGCAGCGCTGGACGCAGGCATCGGCTCGTCCGTTTCGCAAGGTGTTTGCCTCTTACTCCCATCGCGACGCGCAAATTGTAGAAGCGATGGAACAGCACGTTAGAGCCCTGGGATACGATTATCTGAGGGACGTCGTACATCTGCGAAGCGGCCAGCCCTGGGATGATCGTCTATTGGGTATGATCAAGGAGGCTGACATTTTTCAATTGTTTTGGTCATCGAATTCGGCCAACTCGGGTCACGTGGAACGGGAATGGCGTTACGCCCTCGCGTTAGCCCGGGAAGCGTTCGTCCGACCGGCCCTCTGGGAAATTCCGATGCCCGCTCCGCCTGAACCGCTGCGAAACCTCCATTTCTACCGGCTGCCTGTGCTCGTGCCACTTGCGCGAAGCGAACCCGTCCCATCAGAGCCCGGTCAATTGCCCGGAGCGCAAGCGAGACCCCGCCAGCAGCGCAAACGATTCGGTTTTTGGTCCGCAATGTTGGGTGGGACTGCCGCCGCATGTCTCGTGGTCTTTGCCTCATTCTATGGAGGCATGATCTGGTTTTCGCGAGAGACAGCACAGAATAGAGGAAACCCGGCCGGTACGCCTACGCCTCTTGTGAACGCTACGGCAGCGACAGAGACACCGCCGCCCGCGCTGGTTCGGGCTACCCCGATCCCGGCGTCTTCGCCGGCGCTAGAAGCCTCATCAACGCCGGAATTGGCGTCCGCCACGCCCCGCCGAACAAAGGAACCATTCTCCGACCCAAAGAGCTGTTCTTCTGACCATAATGGGACAAAGGCAAAGCCTCCATCCCCGTGACCCTGGCGGTAAGTGCTCTCGCACAGATCAGAACAAAGGTCAGTAATCAGCGACTCGCCATGCAGCGCATCTCCACGTCGAAGACCATTCCTCGATAAGCAGGCCTGTCCCCTCTAGCTTGGCGTCCCATCAGAGTGCAAGCACGACTGCGAATGGAGGCGAATAAAGGCTTCCAACCGCAGATGAACGCAGATTTCGGCCTCCCCTTGGATCGAAAGGCGGCACAAGTAGTCATTTGGAAACGGATATTCGGAATCACTTGAGACCATTTTTGAGCCGATTATAGTATTTCTTGCAATACTAGAACAAAGACGGTTAGACTGGGCGTCGGTGAACTCTAAGGCTACGCTTTTAACTCGAGTTATCCGCATTAATGACCAGCGAGACAAGGTTCTCCTAAATATGGAGCTGGTTGTCACCGATTCGGACGGACGAACCTCCCACGACCAGCACGCAGCCTGGGTCTCATTTGCCGATGGTACCTGGGAGCTTGAAAGCGCAAAGGTTCACGCGAATCTAAGCGAACTGTTAGAAGATCGATTCAACAGCCCCCTGCTGTTTGGGCTGTTTGGAGCGCAGGTCTACCATCTGTAGCCCGTCTCAGATGATCTGCCCATAGCGCGCCAGGCTACTAAACGCAGCCCTGGCTGACTGCTTAGGCCCGGAGCATTCCAGTTACTCTAATAAAAATGAATCTTGCAATTCATTGCGAAAGATCAAGGAGTGCAAAAGAAAGTGCACTCCTGGAACTCCTCCGCCTCGGTTGAGACCCTGGAGCTCTGCTTCTCGATCTAGTCCTTTGGAAGGAACGATCTGAAAACGAACGCAGAAGCCTCCGTGTTCGTTCCAATCGCTTAGATACGGCCAACCTATGTCGGCTCTCAGATGGCCGCTTTGCTTTGCAATGGTAGCAAACCCTTCAACGCATCGTCGTGGCCGTCGCGCTCGAAACAAAGACTTCTGCAATGGAAATCTCATCAGAATACAGCCACACTACGATTTTCTCTTCAGTAGTGTCAGTGATTAGATCACCGCGCCCCAGCCGATGGCGAGAGGCGATCACCCGCATGGCGCCTTCCAATGTAAAACAGTCCATTTTGAGTCCGTCGGTAAAGTGGATGGCGTATCTCACGTTGCCTATTAAGCAGGCCCTGTGCCTATATCTGTTCCCCCAGCCAACCCAACCACGCTCGGTCGCAATCCTCCTCGAGAAATGAAAATTCAACCCGTCTTTGGCCACGTTATAATTTGAGGCTGAGCAGACCAAAAAGGTTTCGAAATCGGGACCCAATTGTCCCAATATCGGAACGCCCGTCGACACGCGCAACAGTTGATCGCAAAGGCGACGACCACTCGCCTGCGCCTAGCCTTTGTCTTCCACGCAGCCGATGCCAGCGTTGGCTACATCGGCAGCAGGCTGATCGCTCACGCGCAGATCAGACAAGTTCCATCTGTGCCGAGACCACTTCGCTGCCGTGTCGCGCCGTAGGCTTGGCGAACGCGGAAGTAATCAGTAATCAGTAGGTCAGTGATCAGTTCAGGAGCTAGGAGGACGGATCGGCATCCGCCTTGATGTCAAACGAATCGAAATCTTGGAGAGTAGCTATTCGCTACTACTCAGTTCCGCAAGTTGCCTGCACACACCTCCCTGCAGATCTTTGGTCTGGTGCATGTCTAGAATGTCCTCCTAGATTCTAGCTCCTAACTCCTAGCTCCTGCCTTAGAAAGTGCAGAAAATGCCGAACCGGCCACCGGTTTGGTTGACGCCGACATTACGGGGATAGATGTCGTCATTCGAGACGTGCTGGTATCCGCCCTCAATTAGGAAGCCCCAATGTTTATCGACGAAGTACCGAGCGCCTATGTTCGCTTGCAGGACAAACTCAAACGGCCCACCAATGATTCTCTGACTCTGCTGAACGTAAAGATCGTTTCCACTAATTCCTAAGCTGGCACCGATGTAAGGAACGAACCGCCAACCTGGCTGCACAAAGTTATAGTGAAGACCGAGGGCGCCGCCGCCAAGGATGCCCATATGCTCGCGAGTCGATTCCCAGAGAAAGAGATCTGCGAGCCCTTCAAAGTTACCCCGATAAAAGCTACTGCCGATCACCGGGAACATGTAACCTAGCTGCAGATCAGTCTCATTAAAGCTAAAGAGCGGGTGACGCGTTCTCGGCCACGCTGCCATGCTGTAAAACCCATCCGTAACAATCACGTCCCATTGTCCGCCAGTGATGAAATCCTCGCTCTGAGTGGGACCGGTAACGACGGCTTTGCTCGGGGATTCCGTAATACTGGCACTCCCCGCCATCGCTTTCGGCACATACGATATGAGGGCGAGACTGGCGAGGGCTACCAGTGTCAATCGAGCTTTGCTTTTTGCACACATCATGTGGTGTTCTCTTTACTTGTATGAAAATCGAGGCGTTATAGATGGTCGGATTTCAGGATGATCGGCCTTTTTTGTGCCGGATCTTGGCATCCCTCGTTTTTCAATTGAATTCAACTTTAATTTCGCGGGCACCTTCAAAATGCACGAGACCGCTGGCATCGGTATCCTGATCGGACTGTTCTTTACCGTCATGTTATCGGAGGATTCCGCCATCGTTAGCGGGGCTTTGCTGTCCCTAAATGGCGTCGTACCGGCCTGGCAAGCTATCCTGGCATGTTTTCTCGGGATGTGGAGTAGCGATTTCACCATCTATTTACTAGTAAAAACCGGTGGCGCAAGGGCGCTGGACTCTCGCTGGGGTCGCGCCCTTGTCTCTCGAAAAAAAGTAGAGTCTGCCGGAAAGTGGTTCACCAGGTTCGGCGGGTTCGCGCTCATCTTTAGCCGGTTGGTCCTGGGAACGCGAACTGCCCTTTTAGTAGTATCCGGCCTCATGAGGTACCCGACCAAGCGGTTCCTCGGCGTTACTATGGTCGGAGCATTGGGATGGCTTCTAATAATATTTACCCTTTTCTCCGTATTCGGCCCTCCATTTGTCGCCGTGTTTGGTCTGAGATGGATTATCGCGCTCGCTGTGTTGGTCTCGAGTGGCGGCGCAACGGTGTTCATGATTTTCCGGAAAAGAAAAGCGGGTCGCGCACCAGGTTCTGGAGGGGAGCCGCTTTGGCGTGTCCGCTCCACAGCCTCGCGCGATTCCTTACAGCGCGAGTGAGGCCCCAAAATACGACCCGCTGGCGGCTCCCGGGAATTACCCAGCGCGCTGCTTGTCTACTGGCGATCCTTTCTTTACGGATTACGAATGCCCGCAGAGCCCGATAGAGTTGCCAAACGCTGGGTAATTCCCGGGAGCCGCCTGCTTTTCACGGTTCCCAGTCTCGGCCCGATGCGCAACCAATCCTGCTAGTTTGCGAGGTGCACGCTCCAAAGCGGCTCCCCTCCAAGCCTCCTTGGACTCCTCGAACTCCTTGAACTCCTTGAACTCCTCCCTTATGTCGGAAGCGTGTACGCCGATACGCCGACACACCCATACGCCGCTACGTCCCAAATATGGCCGTAGATACCGCGAAGACCGAACGGCCTTCCGGACGGGCGGCGTTCTTGGTGGCTACTGGTATCCTACTCAGCCGGATTTTGGGCCTTGTCCGTGGCCGCGTGCTTGCGCACTACTTGGGTATCTCCGACGCAGCCGACGCCTTTGGCGCTGCGCTCCGCATTCCTAACTTTCTTCAGAATCTTTTCGGTGAGGGGGTATTATCG
>Ga0073928_10011596_pt1 | contig 10256 bp, 12 predicted proteins | sample PaiPotPPA55metaG_FD_76969 | JGI IMG/M metagenome (GOLD analysis project Ga0073928, IMG submission 76969) | Iron sulfur acid spring bacterial and archeal communities from Banff, Canada, to study Microbial Dark Matter (Phase II) - Paint Pots PPA... ... | reverse complement strand
GCGGAGGATGAGACTTGAATCACGTCTCTATAACTGCCCGTGTTAAGCCCCTGCGGGTTGACAATGACCTGGAGGAAGACGGGAGAATTCGGAGCGGTCTGGCCCGAGTTGGGGCTCACGCTGGTAATCCACGAACTGGCCCCCAGCACCGAAGCCGTGAACCCTAACGAGCCGCCGCCGCTGCTCACAACCAAAGTCTGCGCCATAGCGGTAGGAGCCTGTGCGCGAGCAGAGAATGTAAGGGAAGAGGGAATTACCTGCAACTGCGGGGTGCTCGCCGCGACCGATAGCGTCACTCCGACATCGGTCGCATTGCCGTTCCCATCGATAATCTGAATTCGTGCGGAATACATTCCGCGCGCCAGGGTGCCTTGACTCACGCTCACAACGAGCTGCGTAGGCGCTTTGCCGCTGGATGGCGAAACGGTAATCCAGGGCGGCGGTGCGGTGTTGGACCCTGCATCTACGACGATCCGAAAACTAAGAGATTCCTGCGAAGTAGAGGCTGGGACAATGGAGATTGCCTGGGAAGGCGGCGAATCGGCTCCTGTCATAGCGGAGAAGTTAAGACTGGAGGGCGAAGCCTGCAACGACGGGGTCGAGGCTACAATGCTGATCTGGAATGTCTTGGCTGGTGCTTGCCCCCCTAAGTTGTCCGTAACTCCCACCGTAAACGAGAGCGTTCCCACTGCCGATTGGGCCGGAGTTCCGCTCAGAAAACCGTTGACGTCCAGGAGGAGTCCGGGGGGCACGGTGCCGCTGGTCGAAAACCGATAGGGCGTCGCGCCTCCGCTGACAACGATTTGCTGCGAGTAGGCTACACCCGCGGTGCCATTCGGAAGCGACGACGTGGTCACGATGGTGGGCCCCGCATTGATAGTCAGCGAGAACTGGCCTGAACTCGACGCGCCGGTGGAATCCTTAATGGTGACCGCAAACAAACAGGCTCCGGCGAGGGCGGCAGTCCCGCTCAAGTTGCCTGCCGGATCCAATGACAAGCCGACCGGAAGAAGGCCCGCCGAGACATCAAAAGTGTAAGGAGGCACGCCGCCTTTCGCCGCAATACTCTGCGAATATATAGCTCCTGCCTCTCCGTAAGGAAGCGTCGAGGGGGTCGCGAAGGACATCGCGACCGGTTGTATGTTCAAACTGACAGAAATTGACTTCGTGACAGGGATGCCCGTCACAGTTGCCGAAGCCCAAACCGTCAGGATTGTGCTTCCGACAGATTTGCCCACTGGCGCCGAGATAGTCAGTATCGATGATTGCCCTGCTGTGATTTGTGATGGATTGAACGACGCCGTAATGCCGGCCGGAAGCCCCGTGACGTTTAACGCGGCAGGTTGATTGAAGCCGGTGCTTGTGTTGAGGCTCACCGAATATGACGTCGATTGCCCCTGGATCACGTTGGCTCCCGGCGGCGCGGCGCTCAAGCTGAAAGCAGGAACAATCGTCAGAGGAGTGGTTGTGCTCGCGCTATTGCCGTTCACTGTGACACTCAAAGGGCCCGTAACAGCGCCGGCCGGTATTACAAAAGCTAGGCTGGTGGCGGTTGCGTTGGAGACCGGCGCCGAGATAGTTCCTACGCCCTGTTTAGCGAGTGTGACTTGAGCGGCCGTTCCTGTATTCGGCTGCAAATCGGTCCCATTGATGGTGATCAGCATCCCGATGGACGCTGACTTCGGATTGAAGTCTGTGATGGCAAACCCCGGAGTCACAGTGAAAGCATTTGCAACGGATGCCACTTCAGTGGCCGTGGTGACCGTCACAGCCCGTGGGCCGGGCGTGGCGTTCGAGGCGATCACGAATTGAGCCGTGATGATCGTTGGAGTCTTGACCGCAACCGATTGGACTTCGATTCCGGCGCCCGCGCTGACAGACGAAGTGCCATTGAAAAAATTCGAATAAAAACCTTGAATGTTCACGACGAGGGTGGTTCCACTCGGCCCGCCACTTGGCGTCACGCTCTGAAGCGTGGCCGGTGGGTTGACCAGAAGGTTTGCTGAATTGCCGCTCGTGAATAGTTGGCCTTGGACCGGATCAGCTATCGTCACCAAATAGGGCGTTGGCTGCGTAATCGAGAGCAATGGGACAACAAACGAGACGCGCTTGGAGGTGCCGGCTAAGTTAGCGACCGTCGCGGCTTGCACCTGCGCGACCGGTCCAGTTGCCGGAGGACTCGGCGCCAGGCTGACGGTCACATTCGCCGCGGCAATGGCGGTGGCCGGAAAGTTGATTCCGGTGACGCTCACGGTGGTCAAACCCACCTCTGCGACGGCGGCCGACGCATTCTGTTGCAGGGTCACTAAGCTCTGCGCCCTCAGGCCAACGCACGCGGCGGTGAGCATTACGAGAAACACACTTGTTTCGCGGAGTGCAGGGCATGGCACGCGAGGAATAGCGAAGGTCATGTCGCGAGTCAAAAAGACGGTTGTGCTCCCGTCTTACTCCGAGCGCCGGCGCGCCACGGACGCACCGAGCGCCAAAAGGCCACCCAGAACCAGAATCTCGCTAGCCGGTTCGGGAACTGCGGCGGCTTCTTGGACGGGTGCTGAGCCGGACTCCGAAATATTGGCGAAGCCGATATCTGGTGTCAAAGTCTCCGAAACGAAGGTTCCAGTAGAGATGAAGGTATTGCCGTTGTCCAATCGGAATGTTGCCGGCGAGATGGTGCCGGTTAAAATTGCGGACTCGAACATGATTTGTGCCGGATTGAATTGGTAGATGGGCGTCGAGCCCGGGCCGGTAGAGGATACGGAAATGGAACTGTTGTGCGTGTTCCCCTTCGAATCCTCATAAGTAACGCTCAGCAACCCCGAAATGCTTACGCCGCCGCAGGCCGGAAATGTCGTCGAACAGCCTAAATCGGCCAAGTCCGTGAAATTGTCGAGGAATATACTTGTAAAACCGGCTATAGGCTCGTCAGGTTGATAGGAGATGTCGCCAAGCAGAATGGGATGGGCTGCCAGTGGAGTCAAGGCTGAAATAAAGAGTACCGTCAGGATGCCAATGCTGCGCATATTCACACTCCACGCGGCAGCCGAGCTAATCTCGATACAGCGCGACCACATTCGAAGTATTCACTTAAAATCGGACAGCTTTGGACCCTCAGGTGAAGTCCTGCAATTTCATCTCTGTCGCTTAGCATAAGCAAATGGCCCAAAAAAGCGCGATTCGAGATCCCACAATGGTCCATACACTTGTCAACAAATGACCGTGCTCGTTTTGGGTTGTCCCAGCGTAAGTCGGCCCGCTAATCTGCGCAAGATGCTGTAATTGGCTTTTGTACTAGTATTCCTGCATGCCAGTACTCATCGTTAACCCTGGCCGAACAGGTTACTGTTGCGATGGATGGCGGCGACGCGGCGAGCCTCCCGGGTTAACGGCAAATAAGATCTGGTCGAGTATTACCGCGATTGCTTCGATGAGGCGAAATGCCGGCTGGCTTAACGGCGAATTGGCGGTTCTGGGCCCTTTTTTATTGGGGCGACAAAACCAGGCGCCGCGCGTTATTGTCGAGCTCCGAGGGGGTCAGCCCTGAGGCAGAATCGCATGCGTAACTAAACGTTCTCGAATTTGGCGTTCCCGAGGCCTCCACTTTCTGGTACATGCAGTTGTTGGAATCGTAGTCGAAGGTGGTCGAATATCCGACAATGTGGTCCGATTCGAACACCGCCAAGCCCTGACAGGCAAAAGGCCTCTTCATCCGAAGACAGCATGTAAACAGCCGACTGTAATGTGCGTCACTCCGATTCGGATGAAGCTGTGGTTACACGCACACACATCCCATCTTTCTGTTACAGCAGGCCAAAACATCTGGAAATGGAAACAATAGTGGAGTACAATTTCCGAGATTACTGACTCCGGGCGGTGCGTCGCCGCACGGATGCTCCATTCCTACGGATACACGTGTCCGCAAACCATTCACCTTAAACCAGGTTCAGCGTGCCTGCATAGGAGGGAACTAATGGAATCAACAAAAGATACCAAGCCCGGCGGCTTGCAAGGTACGTTCTCGCGTCGCAACTTTCTCATGGGCGCCGCGGCGCTTACTGTGGCCGCGCGTTTGCCAGAAGCTTTTGGTGAACAGCCAACCGGCGCCCCGCCCGGAACGGTTTGGCTTTACGTCGGCACCTACACGGGTTCGCCCGGAGCCTTCGCAAGCAACGGCAACGGGATTTACTTATGCGAGCTCAATCTTTCCACGGGAAAGTTAACCGTCTTGAGGCTCGTAGCCCCGGCTTTGCCGGCGTCGGGGACAACCCCATCCACAGCGAGCCCATCTACGATTGCTATCGATCCGACCGGCACGCACCTGTATGCCGGAAACGAATACGGGCCGCCCGGAGCCGTGAGCGCTTATTCGATCAACCGGCTCACAGGCGATCTGACGCTCCTGAATGGTCAACCTGCCTTGGGCGCTCCGGCTTTTGTCGGCGTTGACAAACTTGGCAAGTATCTTTTCTCTGCCGAATACACGGGCGCCTGGTTCGAAGTCTTCCCAATTTTGGCAGATGGGTCGCTCGGGCCTGAGGTGTTTAAGCAGCAGGATCTCGATAACGTTGGGCCGAAGATCGCCACCGACGGGCCTCCGGGGAGTTTCTCGATCAGCGCTCATGAGGGGCCGAATGGACACCCGCACCAGATGCAGACGGACGCCTCGAATCAATGGGTTCTCGGTCCTGATGCGGCGCAAGACCGGATTTACGTCTGGAAACTGACCCCTGGAGCAACCCCGCCCCTCACTCCGGCTGCGAAACCCTTCGCGAACGTGCCCCCTGGGGATGGACCCAGACATTTCGCGTTCCATCCCAACGGGATTTGGATGTACTCCATTCAAGAAGAAGCGTCCACCATCATGTTCTGGCATTTCGATCCCGCTATGGGAGCTCTTACGCAGCAACAGATCATCCCGAGTGTGCCGCCGGGATACGCCGGTACGGACTTCACTTCGGAAATCCGCGTTTCCGCTGACGGCAAATTCATCTACGGGGCAAACCGGACGAGCGACACTATCGGCGTTTTCTCGATCGGCCATGATGGCACGCTTACTCAGATAAGCCACGCTTCAACGCTCGGGGATTATCCAAGAATATTTGCCATCGATCCCTCCGGGCGATTCATCGCGGTTGGTAATCAGCGTGCCGACAACGTTACCACTTTCAGGATTAACCCAGGAGAGGGCAACCAGGGTGAAGATCAGGGAGGCCCGGGGCAAGCTAAAGGTCCTGGCTCACTGACATTCACGGGTAATTACACACCCGTGGGGAGCCCGTCAGGCATGGTTTTCCTGATTTGATCTGTTGTGGTGTACAAGAGCCGATTCGGGCTTATAGCGCTGCCGGCAAATAGCGGTTTCGGAATATGGCCCTCCGGGGTCCAATTTTAGGGTTCAGGTGCTGGCGGCGAGGGCTGACTCCGACAATGACGCGTACTTCTAAAGACGATCGACACCTTCCTGGAGAACGCCGCGTTCCGGGCCGCGCGCCGGTAAGGTGAAAAAAGGAAACGAGAGAGTGAGGTGTCATCCCTTCCTTCAGCCGCCCAAGACGGCATTCCCGCTACCCGCGGTAACCACGTTCAGGTGAGACCATTACGGACCGCCCGGTCAATGTGCGCCCGCCTCAATCGCCCCTCTGCGGTGAAAGCGAGCGATTAACTGGCACTGAATTGAATTTCTACAGATGAAAAAGTGCAGCTTGGCGAGATGTGGGAGTAGTCGCCATGTCGGATTCAGGCCGGCATCCCTAATGGCGCAAGCCTCCTAAACGAACAGTGCACTGCGCTTAAACGGAAGCGAATTCGCAAGGATCAATCTACTTCTTGAGCAGAGCCTTCGTTCGCCCAGTGATTTCAGTTCGCGCCGTTTCCTCCGAAATGAGTTTGCCGAATAAGCCAAGATCAACATCTAAAATCAGTTCCGAATCCGTAACTGAGGCGGAACCGTTGATCGGCGTTTGCAAAAACCCGAGCTTGGCTGTGAGCGCGAAAATCATCGTGTCACCCGACCATTGCTTCTGCTGATTGATGAACTCTATTGGGCCCACGTTGAAGCCGGTAAAGACTTGAACAATCGATCGCTCTACAGCGGCTTTGACTTCCTGCTTAGGCTTGCTGTGCGGTATGATCAAACGCATTTAAGCACCGTCATACCCCTTCATTCGAGCACGAATACGGATGACGAGTGGCTACGCTCAATCGCCGGGCCTGATTCTTCACCTGTGGCCATGAGCAGTTTGACTCGGCTGTTGAGCGGCAAAGCAACAAAATCTGCCATCAGCGAACAGCGAAGCTACCGACAATGTGCGACATCAGGTGCCAAACGGGTTTCGCGGCACGGGTGGATGACAAAATCGAGCGGGTCTCGGGCAAAGGAGGAAGAGCGTACTATAGTCAACAAATAGAGGGAATACGTAATGCTGTGTTCCACTTCGCTGATGACGCCTTTTGTTATGTTTCTTTTCGCAACCTCACTCGGAGGGGAGAGGCTGTTCATCGTACACAGCGATTCGATGGCGTGGATAGATCCTACAACCGGTGTTCCTGGCCCTGTTTGGAACGGTGGAGGTTACGGATTACGATCTCGCTATTTCGCGGGATGGCAGGACGTTATACCACTTGTCGGGCGAGCAACTCGCGTTACGCGATGCGCGGACGCTGCAGCCTTTCCACTACAATCATGCACCGTTCACATTTGAAATCCCCCACCGACTGCACTGGATTCTTCCTGCGAGGCGTAGTATCGCGATTTCGAACAGCGGTACGTCGCTCTACATGCTTAACTATACAGTTCCCCAAGTGAAGAGGACGTGGGCGTGGCCACATTCGACACGCCGACGGTTCTTCGATCCCAAGGTCCAAAGTAGCCCAGCGACGCCCGCCGCGACCATGGATGGTCGTGTGACCATCTGACGTCAACCTGTTCAACGGTGGGCGGGCGGCATTGACGATGATTCCACAAGTCAAATTGGTCTGGGCGGAAGACTGCTGAGTTGTAAGTACATTCCTTTCCTAAGAGTCATCACTCAGCAGTGGACTCTCTTTAAACCGAATGAGGAAAAGAGGAGCTATGCAACAAGGCCAGCGTCTTCGTCTCACTCGCTCGGCGATGGCAATCGCGCTGCGCGAGGAAAGACATCTGGCTATCATGATCCCCGAAGGTGCCACCATCGAAGTAATCGGCGGGCCGTTCAATGGTACGCGCTTAATGGATGTCAGGTACGACGGGGAAATGGTCCTGATGTTCACGGACGACATGAAGACCCACACAGAACTCATCAAGGCGGAAACCGCGTGAGTTCAAACTGAACGAACTGACGAAATCCAAGGTGGCGAGACTTCGCCGTCTTCGAGAAGAAGGAGTAACCGTGTGATCGGACAGCGGTTTCGTATGAAGATTCCCACGCTGGCGATCATGACTCAGGATGGGGCTAATATCGCAGTCATGATTCCGAAAGGTGCCGAGGTTGAAGTAATTGATGGTCCCCTCAATGGCAACCGGCTTGTAGATGTCCGTTGGGAATGCAAGACCGTGATGGTGTTTACCAATGACATCCGTGATCGTGGTGAACGGATAACTGAGGCGCTTGACGCGCAAACGATAACTGCTGTGCCCCGCACCACTACAGATTGAGCCGCCCACTGGGCGGTGTTACTAAAGCAGTCGATCCATCAAGGCGACGCCGCCCGGGCCACGTTTCCCTTTTGTTCGACGGAAGAGAACCCAATGCCAAAGTGCGAACACCGGAACCGACTCCTCGGCGAGTGGCAAGAATCGCTTGCAAACTTCTCAGATGCGGTCAAACGATTAAGAGAACGTAGCGGAGACGGTTCCAAATTTGCGGAACAATACCGATCAACCGAGCAGGCGCGGCTCCACGCTGAGAATGCCCGCATGATGGTGGAACATCACCGCGCCGAACACGGGTGCTAAGGCGTACGCGGCAGCTCACACTCCCCACCCGGTCCGCGTGAACAAAGCCCGCCGAGCGGAGTCGTAAGCCATCTGCGCCGTGTTCTCCTTTACACGTTGTTCCATGATGGCACGTCGCTCCTCGTGTGATGCCGGGTGGCGCTCGATAGCCGAGAGTAGGAGCTTTGCCAGCGCGGCGGTGCATTCCCGGTGGAGTTTTTCGAGGGTTTGGCGTTCAGCGTCGTCCATGATGTCGCTAACTTATCACACAGCCCGCCCGTGGGCATTTCACGGTTGCGATCGCATCCTCGGCTCGTGGGCGCTCACCCGGCGTTGTCTTCGATCACGATCTCCAATCCGTTGTCGTGATCCGATCGCATCGCTACCTCGAACGCGTTCCCGATCATGTGTACCTGTGTGCGCTCGGCATCTTCCGGCTTGTACTTCCAACGTGCCTGGGCGCTCTCCTTGATCGAGAATATGAACTCATACTCCGGGTGAAGTTTACGATGATACTCCTCCACCGAGGCGAATCGCACCGTTCGCGGCGGCGTCGAGTTCATCGGTGGTGTCGTTAGGTGTCGAAGTCGCCGGGATTGTTTCAGCCAACCGTGAAATCAGGCAAACCTTGTTCCCGCGCCATGTGTCCTAGCGGGCCGCATGGACCCTGGAAGGTTTCCTAGTTTGCACTACGCAGCGTAATCCTGGTAACGTTTAACTCTCTACCATGATCCTCGTAGTTGACGATGACCCAGTGGTCCTCGATAGAGCCCAGCAAATCCTGAACCGCGAACGTCAGGTTTTCTTGGCTAAAGATTCAGCGCGAGCGCTAGAACTGGCTGGTAATCTCGGATTCTCTGTGGCCTTGGTGGATTTGGACCTACCCCGAGGAGCGGGGTATGTTCTCATAAGAACCTTGCGCCGCAGCGTCCCGGATCTCCAGATCATCGCTATCACCAGCGCGATTTATAGTCTCAGTGACGAGGACGCTCAGAAACTCGGCGTTGTCGAAGTCCTCCGGAAGCCGATTACTCCGGACTGGAAGCCGATCGTGGAGCGCATTCGGTCGCGCCGTGCTGGTTCTTAAAACTGATCCGACTGCGATTCGGATTTATCGACGAACTGGATCTTCATTTACCAAAACGGTCCGTTGGCTGGTTTTGTCGGGTATATAAAAAAGGACCCGCACCCGCCAAATCGCCTCATCCCAACCTGTCATTCGCCTCAATCACCTAATCGCTAAAGATTCTGCTTGCCATTTCTCCGAACCGGAGTGATGACTTGTCACGACCGCAACCAGCTTGCGGCAAGGCGAAATGAGCCCATTTTCGTTTGCGCCTTCACTTCGCTTAACTGCAGATAGACGTGTCGGTCGCCAAAAATCCATCCATTTGTAGTTTCCACGACCTAAAGCATGCGCTGTAGCCGGGCGATCTCCTGCCCCGAAGCCGGCCGTACCGATAGCAAGCCGATGGTGCTAAAGGTAGTCGACGGTGACTGCTACGAGCAAGTAATATTCGTTTCTTATTCGTAACGGCTCGTTGTAATCCGTCTTTGCGAACGAACACAAGAGTCGGTTATCTCGTTGAACCTTTGAAGAGCCTGCCGCATCTCTTTGTTAGAGGGCCACGGGCGTCGTCGGCCATCGTAGAGTTGGAGGCGTGCGTTATGTGCAAACAGGTTTTCTTCGGATTGTGCTTCGCGCTTTACGCTGTGAGCGGCATTCATGCCGAGACCATCGGGGCCGGAACAACCATAGATGTTCGAACAAATGACGTGATCGATGCCCGTGATGCGGGCAACGGACGGGTGTACTCGGGCCAAGTCGACCGCGACGTTTTCGACCGCGATAACAGGGTTGCCATCCCGCGCGGATCTGATGTGGAATTGATGGTCCGTGACATCGGCCATCACACGCTCGCTTTGGATCTGGACGGGGTGGTCGTCAATGGAAAACGATACAGCGTCACAACGTACGACGTGACACGCGACGGCGAACAGAAGGACGGCGTGGGCGCAAATCGCCGGACCGGAAAGTTCGTGGGCGGCGGCGCGCTGTTTGGCACGATACTTGGCGCAGTGGCTGGCGGCGGGAAAGGGGCGGCGATCGGGGCTCTGGCCGGTGGTGCGGCGGGCGCCGTGGGCCAGTTGGCCACACGAGGAAAGCGCGTGCACGTTCCCGCCGAATCAGTTCTCACGTTCCAGTTGCAGCAGCCGTTGAGCATAGCTCCAGATCGCGGTTATAGGCGCAACGGCCAGCACTATCATCCTGTGCAGTAAGCTGATCACTTCAAATCGCAGCGCGTTGACGAATGCCCGTCATTTAGGAAATGTAGCCTTTCCG
>Ga0073928_10011595_pt1 | contig 10256 bp, 7 predicted proteins | sample PaiPotPPA55metaG_FD_76969 | JGI IMG/M metagenome (GOLD analysis project Ga0073928, IMG submission 76969) | Iron sulfur acid spring bacterial and archeal communities from Banff, Canada, to study Microbial Dark Matter (Phase II) - Paint Pots PPA... ... | reverse complement strand
TAGCCATCTTCTGGGCGCCGGTAAAATGCCGTCGTTCGGCGGGCATCGGAGAACCTCCGTTCGGGCGCTGTTATTGCTTAACGCCGACGGTGCCGTTCTCCAATTCCGACTGAAGCAATACAAGGCGGCAGGTATCAAGAGCGCGAGTCGCCCTATGAAACAAGCACCGGTCCGCCGCGTTAGCCGTCGTCAGTTCAATGGCACCGCTCTGGCCGCGGCGGTCGGGTCGATGGCCGCGCCGGCGATTTTGCGCGGGCGCGACCTCAACAGCAAGTTGAACATCGCGATCATCGGCGCCGGCGGCCGCGGGGCGGCGGATACGGAGGGGGTCTCCTCCGAGAACATCGTCGCCCTGTGCGATGTCGACAGGAATCGGCTCGACGGAGCGGCGCGGCATTTTCCCGCGGCCAGGAAGGTCGCCGACTTTCGCAAGCTCTTCGATCGGCCGGACGAGTTTGACGCGGTCGTCGTCGCCACCTGCGAGCACACGCACGCGGCGGCCACCATGCTGGCGCTGCGGCACGGCAAGCATGTCTACTGCGAGAAGCCGCTCACCCACGACGTGTGGGAGGCACGCCAGATCCGCGAGACGGCGGCAAAGACCCGGCTCGCCACGCAGATGGGCATTCAGATCCACGCCGCAGAGAATTATCGCCGCGTCGTCGAAATCATTCAGGCGGGAGTCATCGGCCCGGTGCGCGAGGCCCACGTGTGGGTCTCCCGCGCCTGGGGCTTGCAGAGCCGCGCCGCCAGCGAGCGAAACCACGACATCGTCTTCGTGACCGACCGGCCCAAGGAAGCGCAGCCGCCGCCGGAAAACCTCGACTGGGACTTGTGGATCGGCCCCGCTCCCTACCGGCCGTTCAACAGCATTTACGTCCCCGGCCCGCGCTGGTATCGGTGGTGGGACTTCGGCAACGGCACGATGAGCGACCTGGGGAGTCATTGGAATGACCTCCCGTTCTGGGCGCTGCGGCTCCAGGCGCCGCTGACGATCGAGGCCAGCGGCCCTCCGCCGCACCCCGAGATCGCGCCGGCATCGATGAGCGCGACCTACGAATATGGTCCGCGCGGCGAGATGCCCGCCGTCAAGCTCACCTGGCACCAGGGCGAGAGCAAACCTGAACTCTGGAAATCCGGGGGTATTCCCCAATGGGGCGACGGCGTGTTGTTCATCGGTGACAAGGGGATGCTCCTGTCGAGCTACGACAAACACATGCTGCTGCCGGAGACGGAGTTTGCCGACTTCCGGCCCCCCGCCCCGACGCTGGCGCGTTCGCCGGGCCACCACGCGGAATGGATCGAGGCGTGCAAGTCCGGGAAGGCCCCTTCAGCTAACTTTGAATACGCCGGCTGGCTGACCGAGGCCAATCACCTGGGCAATGTGGCTTATCGAGTTGGCAAGAAGCTGCAGTGGGACCCCGAAAAGATGCGGGCGACCAACGCACCGGAAGCGGATCAGTACATCCGCCGCCAGCGACGCCTGGGGTGGGAACTGTGATCGGCAAGGACATCCTCTGGCTGTGGCTTACAATATGACACAGCCGAGGCCGGTTTTGCCACAACTCTTGTGTGCGCGGGACAATTAGCGTAAAATTTGAATGTAGTGAAGGTGGCTTCCGGATCAGTCCGGTAGCCGCCTCGGAGGGCCGGCCTTTAGCGGATGGCCGTTACCCTCAGGCCTGTTTGACGTAAGCCCTTGCGGCCCGTGGGTCTGTAGACGGTACGGCCGTGAGGTGTCCAAACGAACGTGGTCATAGCGGAGTTCCTCCCGTGCACGCGGCAATGCCGATTTTCCTGTCAGCCATTCTAGTGCTGATGGCGGCGTTGCTGCTGCCCCTGGGCATCCTGTTTGTGCGGCGGGCGACGCCGCCACGACAGGGGCAGGCGCCTCTCCCCCTTGCGCCTCTCCCGATCTTGCCCCACCCGGCACGGACCCGGCCGGCCGCTCTGATCGCGGCCGGTCAGTCACTGCGAGCTCCACCCACATTCCCTGCACGGCGACTGAGCCTCGGCCTCGGATGTCGAATCCGGGGCTGATCTTCGCTGCGCTGCGCCAACCTGGCCTTTTCGTTCATCCGCAGAAGTAGAACGATTCTTCACCGCCGTCGCAACGGCGCGCCGTCGCGGCGCACGACACGGACAGCGGAGCGAAGGGGAACGCCAAGATGGAATATGCGATCGGAGTGATCATCGGACTGGTGATAGGCGCCGGCGGGCTTTGGGGCTTCATGCAATTAGCCACCCGCAACACTCTTCGCCAGGCCCGCGCCGAAGCCGACCAGATCCGCTCGCACGCCGCCCTTGAGGCCCAGAACAAGGCCAAGGAAGTAGAGCTCGCCGCCCGGCAGGAGCAGCTCAAGCTCAAGGAACAGTTTGAACGAGAACATAATACCGCGCGCAGCGAGTTGAAAGCCCACGAGCAGCGGATCAACAAGCGGGAAGACACCCTCGACCGTAAGCTCGACACGCTCTCGATGAAGGAAAAACACCTCGATGACCTGGAAACCCGCCTGAGCAGGCGCGACAAGAGCGTGGCCGACAAGGAACAGCAGCTCGACAAGGCGCTTCAGGAACAACGCGATCGGCTGCTCCAGATTTCGGGACTCTCGGCCGAGCAGGCCCGGGACATGCTGCTCAAGCGGATCGAGTCCGAGTGCCGGCAGGAGGCAGGCGCTCTGGTCCAGCAGATTACCGAGCAAGCGCAGGAGGAGGCGAAGGACAAGAGCCGGCAGATCATTCTGCAGGCGATTCAGCGGTACGCCGCCGAGCACACCAGCGATCATACGGTCAGCACCGTGACCATCCCCAGCGATGACATGAAGGGCCGGGTGATCGGCCGCGAGGGGCGGAACATCCGCAGCTTCGAGAAGGCGACCGGGGTAGATGTGATCATCGATGACACGCCGGGCGTCGTCGTGGTGAGCTGCTTCGACCCCGTGCGCCGCGAGGTCGCGCGGCTGTCATTGGAGAAGCTCGTGCAGGATGGCCGCATCCACCCGGCACGGATCGAAGAAGTTGTCGCCGCCACCAGTAAGGAAATGGAGGAGGAGCTGCTCAAGCTCGGGAAAGACGCGGTGCAGGAAGCGAACATCGGGGCCGTCCCGCGCCCGGTCGTACCGATGCTCGGCAGGCTCGCGTTTCGCACCAGTTACGGCCAGAACGTGTTGAAGCACTCGATCGAGGTGGCCTACCTCGCGCAAATGATGGCTGATGAGCTGGGCCTGGATGGTACGGTGGCCCGACGGGCCGGGCTGCTGCACGACATCGGCAAGGCCATGGACCACGAGCAGGAAGGAGGGCATCCGCAGATCGGCATGGAGTTCCTCCGCCGCTTCAACGAGTCGGAGGCGGTGTTGAACGCCTGCCTGGCTCATCACGGGGACGTCCCGGCGACGACGCCGTACACGCCGCTGATCATGGCCGCCGATGCGATCAGTGCCAGCCGGCCCGGCGCGCGGCGCGAGAGCCTGGAGCGATATGTGAAGCGCCTCCGCGATTTGGAAGAGCTGGCGACCGGTTTCGAGGGAGTCCGGCAGGCGTACGCCATTCAGGCCGGCCGCGAGGTCCGCGTCGTTGTCGATGCTAAGCTCGTCGACGACAAAGTCAGCGCAAAGATCGCGCGTGACATCGCTCAAAAGATCGAGCAGGAAATGCAGTATCCGGGAGAGATCAAGGTGACGGTGCTGCGCGAGGTAAGGTCGGTGGAGTACGCGAGGTAGTCATCCCGAACCGGTCATTATTCAGTATTGTTCGTTTCGCCACGACGCGCAGGGGAGCGCTTTGTGAAAGCGCTCCCCTGCGGGTCGCGGCGAAACGGGGGAACAGTGGCATTAGACGGATGTCCCCGCCCGCAGGGCGGCCCGACGGATCAATCCGTAGCCGCAGAGCAGCGCGACCCCACCCCATAGAGACATCGGAAGCGGCACCGCGGCGGCAACGTCCGGCGCGGACGCATGGTGCCCGAAGTTGCGAGCCAGCGGCACGAGGTCGTCAAATCCCACGCTTCCATCATTGTTAAAGTCCCCGTCGCCCCAGGTGGCGTTCGTCTTGCCGTAGTTACGGGCCAACATTACCAGGTCGGAAAAATCGACTTGGCCTTTTAGAGTGACGTCGCCTGGCATCGGCCAGACCTGACCCTGCTGCGCGGCGTCGGCGTGATCCTGGATAAGCAGCGGCTGCAATTGATCGGCCGCAAACACTTCAAATCCGCCGCTCGGCGCCGCCTCGATCCGAACCAAGGGCGCAACGACTGTCGAGCTATCCGATGTCGCGGCACCGATCCCAATACTCTCTGCCCTGACGGACAAAGCCGACGCGGCAACCCCTGCCCCCAACACGCACAAAACTAATCGCATGTTCAAGCTCCCCAAAGACTACTTTTATCGGACTCCAACAGAACGTACCAGTCTCGCCGGTTATTGTTAAGGGCCAATTCTATCTATGGCAATGAAACATGAGGAATCTGTTAGCAATATGTGAAACTGGGTCGAGATTTCATGCTGTAGGACTGCATTGATGACTTGAACACTTGGAGGATTTGACATATCCACGGCGTAATGATAGCCAGTGGCCACCACCTCAGTTGGTTGAGGGAGAGGAGGACGCAGTGTCATTTCTGGGTACCCGCCGAGGCCGATCGCTTGCGCCGTTGGTTTGCGCAGCCGCGTTGTATTTTGTCCCGATCGTTAGCGCCACAGGCGCCGACTACGCGGCGCTCGATCTCTATACCCTGAACCGGCCAACCGGCATTGTTAGCTTTCAGTTTTCGAACCAGCCTCAGGCCGCCGCTGGCGGGCAGGTGGTCGGGAGTACTTCATCAGACCTTAATCAGCAGCCGTTTCAGCACGCGCTGCTATGGACCGGCGCGGCGAGCAGCGACCTGACGCCGGACGGCTTCGATTCTGCATACGCATACGGTACCGACGGTAGCCATCAGGTGGGGCAGGGCACCGGCCTCGAAACAGGAAACAATCCGCACGCCCTGCTTTGGAACGGACCAAGCGCCGCGGTTGTCGACCTCCATCCCGCCAACTTCCGAGGCTCATCGGCCTATGGAGTTGGAGGTGGCCAGCAGGTCGGCTATGGATACGGCGCCGCCACCGCCGGCAGCGTCCACGCCCTGCTATGGCAGGGCAGCGCCGGCTCGGCCGTGGACCTCCACCCCACTCAACTTACTGGCTTCGGCAGCTCGGTCGCGTATGGCGCCGATGGCGCCCACCAGGTAGGAGACGGCACCATGCGCGCCACCGGCGCCCAACACGCGCTGCTCTGGAGCGACACCCCCGAATCGGCGGTCGATCTGCATCCGACCAATCTCGACGGCTTCACCAATTCCATCGCAAATGCTGTCGGCGCCAATGAGCAAGTCGGCTACGGCTGGGGCCCAAGCGCTGGCGGGAACATAGACCACGCCCTGCTCTGGGCCGGCACGCCCAACTCTGCCGTCGACCTGAACCCCGCGGGCTTTACCCAGTCCGAGGCGCTCGCCACCAACGGCATGCTCCAAGCCGGCTACGGCTCGATCACCGGCAACATCACCCACGCCCTGCTGTGGAGCGGCACCGCGGCCTCCGCGGTCGACCTGAACGGGCTGCTGCCGCCCGGCTTCGCCAGTTCCCAAGCCGACAGCGTCGACCCCGCCGGCAACGTCTTCGGAATCGCCACCGATTCCGCCGGCAATTACCACGCCATCGAATGGAAAGCCACGCAGTTGCACCGTCTGCCGGGAGACGTCAATGATGACGGGACGGTCGGCTTTGACGACTTGATCATCCTCGCCCGCAACTATGGCAAGACCAACGCTGCCTGGGCCGACGGCGACTTCGACGGCGACGGAAAAGTAGACTTCGGCGACCTGATCATCCTGGCCCGTCACTATGGCCAGGCCCTCGCGACCAACCAACTCGCCACCTTCGATCCCGCGTTCAGTGCCGACGTGGAGCACGCGTTTGCAGACGTGCCGGAGCCGTCCGGCATGCCGCTGCTGGCGCTGGCGGGACTGGCCATGGTTCGCCGCGCGCGCAACCACCATGCCGGCTCTCTCAGCATGTGACACACCTGGGACAGTATCTGAGCCACTACCCGAACATGTGGGCCGATATTTCCGCCGGCTCCGGGTTGAACTCGATGCTCCGCGACGAGGAGCACGCCCGCTCATTTCTGGAGCGGCACCAGGACAAGGTGCTATTCGGCAGCGACGGCAACGACGCCGCCGCCGTGGGCCGACCTGCCAGGAATGGCTCATCATCCACACCCCATCCTATCGGACTAAGCGGGTCGGAAATAAACGGATCGTCTGTTCCTGCCGAAAGTATTGGCATCGGTGCATGTGGCGCCGATGGGCCTCAGTTCTTGAGGCACCGGAGCGCGGGGGAGTCGGAGTTGATGTACCCCGGAAGGGGGTTGTGGTGGAGGCGGGAAATTACCCGGTTGCGGGGGACGCGGTGGCGTCGGAAACCCGGCGGCTCTTCGCGCAGCACCGGCAAACCGTCTACGTGCGCACCGACCGGCTGTTTGCGGCGCTGCTGGCCGTGCAATGGGTAGCGGGAATGGTCGGCGCCGCCGCGTCGCACGTCGGCCCGAGGCACTCGCACCTCTGGGCGGCGATGCTGGTCGGCGGGGCGCTGTGCATCGTCCCGGCCGCACTGGGCTTCTTTTGGCCCGGCAGACCGCTCACCCGTTATTGCATCTCGGCCGGGCAGATCCTGACCGGCAGCTTGCTGGTCGAACTTACCGACGGACGATTCGAGGCGCAATACGTCTTCGGCTTCATGGCCGTGCTGGCGCTCTACCGCGACTGGCGGGTGCTGGTGCCGGCGGCCGGGGCGGTCGTGCTGGACCACTTCTTCCACGGCGTGCTGTCGCGCCGCTTGTCGCAGTCCGGAGCGGCAATCGCCGACTGGGGCCGGCTGTCTCACATGGCCTGGGCCCTGTTCGAGGACGCGGTGCTGATGGCGGCGTGCGTGACGGGAGCGCGGGAGATGGCGGCGGTCGCGCGGCGCACCGCAGAGCGCGACGCGGCACGGGCGGCGGCGGAGGCCGCCACCAAGGCCGCCGGCGAGCAGGCGCGCCACGACACGCTCACCGGCCTGCCGAACCGCGCCCTGTTCCGCGAGGGGATCGAACGGTGTATCGAGCAAGCCAAGCGCAAGCCTCGCCTGGTCTTTGCGGTCCTGTTCCTGGACCTCGACCGCTTCAAGGTAGTCAATGACAGTCTGGGCCACGACGTGGGTGACAAGCTGCTGATAACGGTGGCCAAGCGACTGGGGGCCAGCGTGCGTAAGACCGACGTCGTCGGCCGCTACGATCCCGACGGCACCATTGCCCGCGTGGGCGGGGACGAATTTACGATCCTGCTCGAGGAGCTGAAGGACCCGGCGGACGCGATCCGCGTCGCCGAGCGTGCCCGCCAGGAGGTCGCCAAGCCCTGCATCATCAGCGGGCACGAGATCTTTCCCGCGGCAAGCATCGGAGTGGTGACGGGGACCGGCGAGTCGACGGCCGAAGAAATCCTGCGCGACGCCGACGCGGCGATGTACCGCGCCAAGTCCGCCGGCACCCGCATCGCCGTCTTCGACCCCACTCTGCACGACGTGGCAATGAAGCGGCTGCGGCTCGAAAGCGACCTGCGGCGGGCCATCGAGCGGGAGGAGTTTTCCCTGGCCTATCAGCCGATCGTCTCGCTGAGCAGCCGCGAGCTGATCGGCTTCGAGGCGCTGGTCCGCTGGGCGCCCGGCGGCAAGTCGGTGAGCCCCACCGAGTTCGTCCCCATCGCCGAGGAAACGGGCCTTATCCTTCCAATCGGCTCGTGGGTCTTGCGCAAGGCGTGCGAGCAACTGCGACAGTGGCAGCTCCGTTATCCCCAGGCGGCGGTCACGATGAGCGTGAACCTCTCGCCGCGGCAGTTGGGCGATCCCACCCTTCTGTCGCAGCTCCGCCAGGTGCTGGCCGACACCCGGCTCCGCCCCGGGTCGCTGAAGCTGGAGATCACCGAAACGGTCATGATGTCCGACCCGCCCGCCATGCGCGAACTGTTCGCGCAGATCAAGGAGCTGGGGATCGCCGTCCAGATGGACGACTTCGGGACCGGCTACTCTTCGCTGAGTTGCTTCCATCAGTTCCCCATCGACGGGCTCAAGATCGACCGCTCGTTCGTTGCCAACATGGGGGAGCGCGGCGACTACGCCGCGGTCGTCGAGGCGATCATCTCGCTGTGCCACAACCTGGGAGTGCAGGTGGTAGCCGAGGGGCTGGAGACGCTGGACCAGGTGACGTTGCTGCAGGCGCTCAAATGCGATTACGGGCAGGGATATTACTTCGACCAGCCTCTGACCGCCGACGGCGCCGAGCGGCTGTTCGCCGCCCTCATCCCCATGGCCCAGCCGGCGTGACACTCCGATCGCCGTTCGATCACAATCCGTCGCTTCGTTCGCTGTCCCTTCCGGCACGCGACGACCCTCTTGGCGCTGCCCGGCGGCAGCCCCGCATGGTTCACCCGTCTCATTCGTATAATGGGAATGCATATAATAATACTGTAGTGCCTTGTTATCTCTAGACTTGCGCGTTTGGCTCTCTCGCCGACTCGTGAGACGCCGACCGCCCGTCTCACCCGTTGTCTCATCGCGTCTCGCGGAAAGTGACCAAATCAAAGGGATCCTCCTTCAGGACTCGCACCCTAACAGATATAGAACTTCGATGGGAGCAGAATATTCCGCCGCCGGCGGAATTTTTTTGGATGGGTTCGACCCCGTTTCTCTCGAACGGTACGGCGAGCCACGCCCCGCAAGCGGGGCGGCTAACCGGGAATGAATCCCGACGAGTCGGGAGCGAAATCATGATTGCCAACGCCACGGACTACCAGAAAGCGCAGGAAGATCTGCATGACTTGGAACAGCGATTGGAGCGCGTCCAGCAGACCCACCCGATCGGCTCGAAGGGGTTCACTAAGGCGGGGATTCGCAAAATGATCGCCCGCCTGCACGAGGAGCTGGCCGTCTACGACGGCAGCGAAGAAACAAGGCAACCGGATTCGAAGTGACCCGACCTTCTCCCTATAATGGAGGGATAAGGCGATACATGGCCACGAGCGCGCAGACTACTGAAACCCCGGTGACTCTCCGGCTTTCCGAACGGGCGCGAGCCAAGCTCGCCGAGCAAGCTGCCACGACCGGGCAGGATCTTTCCGCGGTTGCGTCCGACCTCATCGAGCAGGCCGTCACCCGCCCCTCGATTGCCGAAATCATGGCGCCCGTGTGGAAGCAGGTCGCCGAGAGCGGCATGAGCGACGAGGAGCTTGACGATTTTCTTCGTAGCGAGCTCGAAGCGCACCGCCGGGAGAAGAAAGCGAAATCCGCGTGAGCGCTCCGCGGGTCGTCTACGATACGATGGTTTTCCTCCAAGCGGCCGTTCGTCCCAACCGACGGTATGCGACCATCGACGCTGCTGAGGACGGGCGGGTGATTCTGTGCACCAGTCCTGACGGGATTGCCGAGGTCCGCGACGTCCTGACCCGGCCGTCGCTCGCGGCGAAGTTCTCCGCCCTCACCCCGGAGCGCGTCGCTCAGTTCCTCGACAGCGTAGGTGTCATGGCAACGTCGTTCTCCGCGGTGCCCGCGGTCTTCACTTGGCCGCAGCACCCGAACGACGACCATCTCTTTAATCTGGCGATCCATACCAAAGCCGAGTATCTCGTGACCTGGGAGGAACGGATTCTCAAGCTCGCCACCGACGCGACGCCAGCGGCGGACTTGCTCCGCCGGTTGGCCCCGAATCTGTCCATCGTCACACCAAAGCAACTGGCCGAACTGCTCAAATCCCAGCCGCCGCCGACCTCCGGTTGACACATACATCGCGACTCGGCGTTAGGGCCATCTACGAAGGCAGCGAAGATGCAAGGCGGCCGGATTCGAATTGATGACTCGGGCAAATCCGCGGGGCCGACCTGTGGACACCCGCGCCAGTCACGCAACAGCGTTGGCCGCTCGCGCGGTTCTTCGCCTGCGAGGACGTCCGGTCCCACGATCAGCCGGACGCCCCGCAGCCCCATGCGATCGCGTCGGGGGCGGAGCCGTTTTCCGCGAACGCGACCATTCCTGGCAGGTCGACCCGTTAGTCAAGCATGGACATGTCGCAAATACGTCGTTGTCTGGACGAGCGGACGTGTTTCGAACATTATTGCAGGGATGCAAGCGACTCTGCGCTGGACCGAAAGCGCGCTGATGCTCTCGGACGACTGGCACCCGCAAAACGACCTC
>Ga0073928_10011593_pt1 | contig 10257 bp, 4 predicted proteins | sample PaiPotPPA55metaG_FD_76969 | JGI IMG/M metagenome (GOLD analysis project Ga0073928, IMG submission 76969) | Iron sulfur acid spring bacterial and archeal communities from Banff, Canada, to study Microbial Dark Matter (Phase II) - Paint Pots PPA... ... | reverse complement strand
GCGCATCTCGCCAACGCTGGCATCCCGTGCTTTTTGCTGGATATCGTTCCGAAAGAATTGACTGCGGAAGAAAAGCGCAAGGGCTTGACGCTGGAATCTCCCGCGGTACGCAATCGCATTGTTCTCGCGGGCCTAGAAGCGGCCAAGAAGTCGCGCCCCGCGGCATTTTTCACGCCTGAAACAGCGCGATTGGTGACGCCCGGAAATTTAGAGGACAACTTGGCGTGGTGCGCCGAGGTAGATTGGATCATCGAAGCCGTGGCCGAAGATCTCGAGATCAAACGAAGCCTTTTCTCGCGCATCGAGACTGTTCGGAAGCCCGGAACGATCGTTTCGTCGAACACTTCAGGTCTGCCGATTCAGTTAATCTCCCAAGGACGCTCCGAGGATTTTCAGCGGCATTGGGCTGGAACGCATTTCTTCAATCCCCCGCGGTACATGAAACTGGTCGAGCTGATTCCGGGACCTAAGACGGAGTCCGAAGTTTTGCGATCACTCGACGAGATTTGCGATCTGCGGCTGGGCAAGGGCGTGGTGATTGCGAAAGATACGCCGAATTTTATCGCCAACCGCATCGGCACTTACTCCCTGCTCAATGCGTTGCGCCAGATGCAAGCGCTAGACATGACGATCGAGGAAGTGGACGCATGCACCGGACCAGCGGTGGGCTGGCCGAAATCGGCTACATTTCGCACCGCGGATTTGGTTGGTCTGGACGTTCTGGTCCACGTGGTACGGAATATTTACGAAAATATTCCTGAAGACGAATCGCGCGAGATGTATCGAGTGCCCCAGCTTGTGGAAGACATGCTTGCGCGCGGATGGCTAGGCGAAAAAACTGGGAGCGGTTTTTACAAGCGCGTGAAAAAGGGCGGTGAATCAGAAATCCTCACGCTGGACTGGCACAAGATGGAATACCGTCCCCGCCAAAAAGCGAAGTTTGGTTCCATCGAAGCCGGGAAGGGAATTGAGAACACACGCGAACGATTACGCGCGCTGGTGGGTCCGGCGCTCGAAGGTAAAGCTGGGGACAAGGCCAATCAGTTTCTGTGGAGCGGACTAAGCGAAACCTGCCTGTACGCGGCCCGCCGCGTGCCGGAAATTGCAAATAGCGTCGTGGATGTGGATCGTGCGATGCGGTGGGGATTCGGGTGGGAGCTCGGACCTTTCGAAATTTGGAACGCGATTGGGGTCGAGCGAATGGCGAAAGCTCTAGAACCTGAAGGCAAAGAAATGCCCCTGCTGGTTGCCAAAGTCCTTAATTCTCCGAAGAAAGTTTTCTACGAAACGGAAAAAGGCAACACACTTTATTTCGATCTGGCCACGGCCGCGCTGAAGCCGGCGAAGGAACCGCCGGGAGTGATTATTTTGAAATCGCTGAAAGAACGAACGCCCGTGATGCAGAGCAATTCGGGGGCGAGCCTCATCGACCTGGGTGACGGCGTCCTCTGCTGCGAGTTCCATTCGAAGATGAATTCGATCGGCGGAGATATCGTCGCCATGATTCATGCAGGAATCGCGCGACTGGATTCAGAATTCGACGCCATGGTAATCGCCAACCAGGCGACGAATTTTTCCGTTGGCGCGAACCTAATGCTTCTACTGATCAGCGCGCAGGGACAGGAATGGGACGACATTCACATGGCGGTTCGCCAGTTCCAGCACGTGAACCTGGCCATCAAATACGCATCCCGGCCAGTGGTCGTCGCGCCACAGGGTATGGCGTTGGGTGGAGGATGCGAGATCAGTTTGCACGGTGCGCGTATCCAAGCAGCCGCGGAATCGTATATCGGTCTTGTGGAAGCCGGCGTCGGATTAATCCCAGGCGGTGGCGGAACGAAGGAAATGCTGATTCGCGCGAATGAGCATTCCGCTGGCGGCGAGAATCTCGATTTGTTCCATGCGCTCAAGCCAGTATTTGAAACAATCGCAATGGCCAAAGTGTCCAGCAGCGCTGAGGAAGCACGCTCGCTTGGTTTTCTTCGGCCGTCTGACCTGGTTGCCATGAATCGCGATCGGCAAGTAGCCGACGCGAAGCAAACTGCGCTCGCCATGGTCCGTGCTGGCTACCATCCTCCGGCGCCCGCGCAAATCCGAGTGCTCGGCGAAGAATTTCTGGCGGCTGCGAAGCTCGCGATTCATATGCTGGTACGCGGAGAATATGCCAGTGAGTACGATGGCGGCGTCGCTCGAAAGCTTGCCTTTATTCTGGCGGGGGGCGCAATCACGGCGCCCCAAACTGTTTCGGAACAATATATTCTCGACCTTGAGCGCGAAGCTTTTGTGAGCCTTTGCGGCCAGCGCAAGACTCAGGAGCGCGTGGCCCACACCTTGAAAACCGGCAAACCCTTGCGGAATTGAGCGAATCCGATTGCCCGAAAAAAATCGCGCAACTCTTCGAGTTTGTTTCACATGACGGGAAACCCGTTGTCGACAGACGGAATCTAACGCCTGGACCTTAGGTTAGACGGGGTGTTGAACCCACCTGGAACCTTCTGCGGCGAGAACGGCAATAGAATATAAGGCTTGAGAAAAAAAGAGGAGAGGGGGCTTGTAATGCGCGAGAAGTTAACGACTTTTTCGATTTTGGCGGCTGCCATGGCTGCGGCTCTGCTTCTTACCGCTTGCGGCTCAAGCAGCGGCGGCACCAAGCCCCCGGCTGTTGGCGGAATCACGGTTTATCCGGGCACGGCCACCGTATCTGAAAATTCTACCGCGCAATTTACTGCGTATTCCGGGGCAGCGGTTGTCTCTGCAACGTGGAATGTGCTGAGCGGCACTGGTACTATTTCCAGCAGCGGATTGTTCAGCGCACCGGGTTCCACCGAGACGGATACCATTCAGGCAGTATCCGGTTCGAACGCAAGCCCTCCCATTACGATTAATGTGGTGGCAACGCAGCCTGTCGCAGTTAGCCCTGCAGCGGTCGCTGTCCCGGCAGGCGCAACGCAGCAATTCACGTCTCCTGCCGGCTGCGCCTCCACCACTTGGTCCGTGACCTCAAATTTGTCAGCGAATCCCGGGATGATCACAAATGGCGGCGCCGGCTGCGGGCTCTACACTGCTCCGTTAAGTCCTCCGCCGGCCGGAACCGTCACGATTACTGCCATGTCGGCGGGGAATTCCGGAACTTCCACGGTGACGATTCTGTTCTCGAACGCTTCCTTGAATTCTCTCGCCAACGCGAATAGGCAGCCTTACGCAATCGCTTACAGCGCTCACGATAAGTCGAGCTTTCTCTCCGTGGCGGGAAGTTTCGCTGCTGACGGAAACGGAAATATTACGGGGGGAACAGAGGACATCAATACGAGCGGTTCAACAGGTCCCACGAGCACTTCCATCAGCCCCAGCACCTATACGGTGGGTCCGGACGGCCGCACGACTGCAAACATCACCACCGGACAGGGCTCCGGGATTGTTTGGCAATTCGTGCTTACATCAAGCCAGCATGCCCTGATGATTCAGTTTGATAAAAGTGCATCCGGAAGCGGAACGATCGACCAACAGGATCCTTCGCAGTTCAGCGGGGCGTTTCCTTTGGGCAGCTACGCTTTCGGTCTGTCGGGCGTTGACGGCAAGGGCCACCGTACAGGCGTTGCAGGAAGAGTATTTGCCAACGGCAACGATACATTTCCCTTGGGCGACGGCGTTCTGGATGTGAATGACAGCGGCGCTTCAACAATGCCCACCAACGTGACTGACAGTGCGCTGGAAGGTGGATTCACCACACCAGATCCCGTTACGGGACGAGGAACTCTCACGTTAAAGTGCCCCGCTTTTGCATCCGTATTGGGAGCGACGAGCGGCATTGCCGGGACACTCAACTTTGTCTACTACGTGATCGACGATACGCACTTGAAAGTGGTGGAAAGCGATTCCATCGCCGTTCTCGGCGGCGAATTCTACGGGGCTCCGGCCACAACGATAAATATGTCCGGAAACCAAGCCTTCGTGGTAGCTGGTTCCGACTCGAGTGGACACCCATACGCGATGGGCGGTGCTTTCGCCAGCTCCGGCAACGGCGTCTTCGATCTCAACGATAATGGCACACTCACTAGCCCCGCCACGGGAGTTGGAAATATCAGTTCGGCTAGCACTTCCGTGGACGGGAATACGGGCCGCATTAGTCTGTCGATCAATCTAACCGGCGGCAAGGATTATCAATTTGCTGCCTATCTTTTCAACTACACGGCCGCCAGCGGACTGCCATCCACCGGGGCCTTTTTACTGGAGACCGATTCGAACGTGGCCGTGGGAACCGGGGTGGCCTACACGCAGACCGGCACCGCCGCGCCGCAAGGAAGCTTTGCTCTGAATCTCACTGGACTATCGCTAAATGGTGGTGGCGAGCAGGACCTGGATGGCCAGGTAAACTCTGGAAGCGCCGGTGCCGTTACCGGCTCTGTGGACATCAATGACGTCGCTAGCGGGAATTTAGTTTCTGGTTCGCCGCTCACGTCCGCTAGTGCGATGGCAACGGTAGGCATCGATGGGCGCGGAAATCCGCTCACTCTGGCGAATGAGTTTGAGACCAACACTTTGTCGTATTACGTTGTTGACACGAATACCATCCTGCTTGTGGAAATGGACTCTAGTCACGTTATGACCGGGTCCCTGGCGCTGCAATTCTGAGTGGACCAAGAGCAAACGGCGTTACCTTCGGTGGGCGAGTTTTCTTGATTTTGTCCATCCTGGCCATTAGCATCAGTCGCTTTCTTCTAGCACTTGAATAGCTTCATCTAGGCACTCGTCGCTTTGAGAGGTGCAGCGTGCAGGACCGCTTTAGATTTCGCCAGCTATGTGTTGTTTTTGTCGTGCTGTGCATGGCTGCCCTGATTGGCTCATCGTATTCCGCACGAGGCGAGGGGGGCGGGCCGCGCTACTTTGCCGTCGTTAACGCGCGCATTATCCCCGGGACCGGCACGGTAATAGCTAACGGAACGGTTGTCATCGCAAAAGGTCTGATTCAAGCGGTGGGCGCGAACGTAACCGCTCCTCCGGAAGCTTGGGTGATCGATGGCAAGGGCTTGACAGTTTATCCCGGCCTCATCGATGCCGGCACAGATCTTGGCCTGCCCAAGGAAGAAAGTGCGGAGAGCCCCGTCACAGGGCGTGGAAGAAGGCGAGCTGCGCCGCCGTCCGGAGAAATCGCAAAAGGCCCCGAGGACCGGCCGGGGACGTCACCGTGGCGCGTAGCCGCCGACGAACTGAAAACGGACGACAAACGGATTGAAACTTGGCGCAACGCGGGCTTCACTACTACGCTCGCTGTCCCCCATGGCGGAATTTTCCCCGGGCAAGCAACGGTAATCGATCTGGCCGGAGACCGTTCGGGGGACTACGTTGTGAAAGCCATGGCCACGCTCCCGATTTCGTTCAAACCCGTCGGTGGTTTTTGGGGATTTCCGGACTCGTTGATGGGTTCCATTGCATACGTTCGCCAGGTCTTTGACGACTCGAATTGGTACGCGCAGGCCGAGCCCATTTACGAATCCAACGTTACTAAATTCGAGCGCCTGCCCTACGACCGTACCGAGCGGGTGATCGCTCGCGGGGTGCGCGACAAAGAAATCGTTCTGCTGCCGGCAAACAATTCCGCTCAAATACTGCGAGCGCTACGTCTGGCGGATGAATGGAAAATTAACGCCGTACTTTACGGCGGACAGCAAGGATACGAAGTGGCCGCTGCGATTGCGGCCAAAAGCATGCCTGTCCTGGTGAGCTTGAAATGGCCCGCGCGTGAAAAAGATGCCGATCCCGATGCCGAACAAACTTTGCGTGAATTGCGATTCCGCGATCGCGCACCTTCTTCGCCCGCCGCGCTGGCGAAAGCCGGAGTGAAGTTCGCATTTTATTCCGGCGGTCTTTCCACGCCGAAAGACATTTTCAAGAACGTCAAGAAAGCAATAGATGCGGGACTTTCACCGGATGTGGCCTTGCGCGCATTTACAGCGGATGCGGCTGATATTCTCGGTTTGGGCGACCGGATGGGAAGTATCACACCGGGGAAAATTGCAGACCTGACGGTAACAGATGGCGATATCTTCAACGAAAAGACAAAAGTGAAGTACGTTTTTGTGGATGGGCGCTGGTTCGAAATTCATGAGGAGCCTCCGGCAGAAAAATCCGGTGATCACAAAACCGAGGGTTCTCCGGATGCCTCAGGGAAACGCTTGGCTACCGAAGCGGAGCTGGGCCGATGAAGCTCCGCCTACTGCTCGCGGCGATTACGTTTGTAACACTCGCGCCTCTGGGTGCCCGCGCTCAGTCTTCGAACGCTCCAAGTAACAACGCCGTTTATGTACAGAACGCAACGATCCTCACGATTACGCACGGAAATATAGAACATGGTTCTATTCTCATCCGTGACGGAAAGATTGCGGCGGTAGGCACGGACCTAAAGGCTCCCGAAGGCGCCATGGTGATCGACGCGAACGGTCAATACGTGATGCCCGGGATCGTTGATTGCCATTCGCACATTGCAGTGGATGGCAGCGTGAACGAAGGAAGCGTTGCCGTTTCCTCGATGGCAAATATCGCGGATGTTCTGAATCCCGACGACATCAGTATTTACTATGACCTTTCCGGCGGAGTGACCTCTGCGAATATCCTCCACGGGAGCGCAAACCCCATTGGTGGCCAGACTGTAGTCATCAAATTACGCTGGGGGAAAAAGCCGAGCGAACTCCCGTTCCAGGGCGCCTTGCCCGGAATTAAATTTGCTTTGGGCGAGAATCCAAAACATTCAAATTTTCAAGTGCCACCAGGCGTCGAGCCGCGTTATCCCGCGACGCGCATGGGTGTGGAAGAAACCATTCGCGAGGCATTCAGGGAAGCTCGCGAGTACAAAAAACAGTGGGACGATTACAATCGCAGAAAAGCGTCTGGCGAACAGGCCCTCATCCCGCCTCGCAAAGATGAAAAGCTTGAACCCCTGGTTGAAGTATTGGAGGGAAAGCGCTATGTCCATGCGCACTGTTACCGCGCTGACGAAATCCTGATGCTCATCCGTGTCGCCAACGAATTCGGTTTCAAGATTCGCACGTTCCAGCACGTGTTGGAAGGTTACAAAATAGCCGATGAAATTGCCGCGTCCGGCGCTGGCGGTTCTACATTCTCAGATTGGTGGGCCTACAAGATGGAAGCTTTCGACGCGATTCCTTATAACGCCGCGCTGATGACCGAACGCGGCGTAGTCGTTTCCGTCAACTCCGATGACGCGGAAGAAGCGCGGCACCTGAATCAGGAAGCTGCCAAAAGCATGAAATACGGCGGCCTGTCGGCGAATGACGCGTTGAAGCTGGTCACACTGAACCCTGCGATCCAATTGGGCATCGACAATCGAGTGGGCTCGATTGAGGTAGGCAAAGATGCCGATCTCGCCATCTTCAATCGCGATCCGCTAAGCGTGTACGCGGTAGTTCAGAAAACTTTGATCGACGGCCAGGTCTATTTCGACCGGCAGAAGGACATCGCTGCGCGTCCGGCGCTCGAAAAAGAGAAACAAGACTTGCTGGCCAAGGAAAAGAAAGCGTCGGAGGAAAAAAAAGCGAGCGACAAACCGGAGGCTAAGCCCGAGAAGAAGCCCGACCAAAAGAAGAAGCACCCTCAATATAGCGATGATCGTGCAGCCGGCGTTGCAGGAGATAGCCGGTGAGGAGAGCAATTCGCCTTCGATCCGCAGCATACCCAGTAGTCGGATTGTTACTGACGCTGTCGTTGGCCTTGACCCTCTGGTCGCAGCGCGCCGCCAGCGTCTACGCTATCAAGAACGCGAAGATTTACACGCTAGCCGGGCCCGCAATTGAAAAAGGCGTAGTGGTGATTCGCGACGGAAAAATTGCCGCGGTTGGTGCCGGCGTCACAATTCCAGAAGAGGCGCAGGTGATTGACGGGACGGGACTGGAAGTTTACCCCGGAATGTTCGATCCCATCACCCAGATTGGGTTGAACGAAGTTGGTGCAGTGGGGGCGACCGTCGATACCAGTGAGCTTGGCGATTTTAATCCTGAGCTGATCGCGGCGACGGCGGTTAATCCCGCCTCCGCACATCTACCTGTCACGCGCGCGAGTGGAATAACCGAAGTGATCTCCGCACCAGGAATTGGCGGCTTTGACTCGCAAAGCACCGGAATCATTGCGGGCCAGGCGTCCGCATTTCATTTGGCGGGCTGGACCATGGAAGAAATGCAAATCAATCGCTCGGTCGCCATGGTGCTGAACTGGCCTTCCATACAAACGAGTTCGTTCGATTTTTCGACGTTCAGCGTGAAGGAGAAACCTTATGCTGATGCTAAAAAAGAATACGACAAGTCGGTCAACCAGCTAGCCGATTGGTTGACGCGCGCGCGCCACTACTCCCAAGCGAAAGAAAAAGGTTCGCCCGATCTTTTTGTGCGTGATTTGAAACTCGAGTCTCTCGTTCCTGTCGTTGAAGGCAAACTTCCCGTCTTAGTTGTGGCCGACGAGGCCCGCGACATTCGCAACGCAATCGATTTCTGTACCAAGCAAAATCTTAAAATGATCCTCGCTTCTGGCGCAGAGAGTTGGAAAGTGAAAGACCTGCTAAAGGAGAAAAAAATCCCCGTAATTCTCGGTCCTACGGAGCGCCTGCCCGAACAAGAAGACACTGCTTACGACCAGCCGATGACTCAGCCATCTGAATTAAATGCTGCTGGAATTCCGTTTGCGTTTTCCAGTTTCGGCACATCCTTCTCGCGCAGGCTACCGCAATATGCGGGAACGGCGGTGGGCTACGGCTTATCCCATGAGGAAGCTCTGAAAGCCGTGATGCTCAATGCCGCACAGATTTTCGGACTTGCGGATCAGCTCGGCACCATCGAGCCGGGAAAGCTGGCGAACCTGATGGTAACGACCGGGGACCCGCTCGAAATTCAAACGGAAGTCCGCTATCTTTTCATCAAAGGCCGGCTCACTAGCACGGACAACCGGCACCGGGATCTTTACGAGCAGTACAGAAAACGCCCCGCGCCTGCTCGCTGAGATAGAAATTCCTCTTCAACCCATAAGTGTCTAAAAAGTTCACCGTTAGTACCAAAGTCCCATTGCCGCCTATGGTACGACCTCCAAAAATGCATATATCGACAGGAGATCTCACTAACTTGGGGGAGACGGCCAACCGCCGGTACAACCATGGCGCCACTAACGAAGGACACACTGGAAGTTACAAGTTCCGCCACTGATACAAATAAATTAAAAAGCGGCACTGCGGCGAAGACGGAACAGCCGGCTGGACACTTGCGCGCCGACGCTGTCTCGCTGGAAGTCCCCGTGAAAGTGCACGGCTCGCGTGTAACCGAAGTGGTGCGCGAAGTCACCCCGCATACCGAACCTTTTGAAGAACAAACCAGCACCATGATCGTGTTTCCTCAGGGCGCCGTGATACGGATGTCGACCCCAGTTAGCGTTGGACAGATGTTGGTGGTCACGAATCAAAAGTCGCGCCAGGATGCGATTTGCCGCGTGATAAAAGTACGTACATTTTCCAATTTGCAAGGCTACGTCGAAGTTGAGTTCACCCACAAGCAGCCGGGCTATTGGAACATTTATTTCCCGTCAGACGGGCCCGTGCCGGCGAACAAGCCCGCGCAACCCATCGCCAGCGAGACCGCGGCGCCAATTAAGAAGGCACCGGTCTCGTCGGCATCAGAGATTTCCTGGGCGCCGGCATCCGAGCCCGTGGGACAAAAACCAGTTGAACCGAAATCGTTCTCGCCGGCCATAAAACCGCCAACGGTGGCCTTGCCTTTTAATGCAACTCCAAAACCGGAGGCTCCGTTTATCTCCATTGGTTCGCAGGAAGAAGTGCAGCCCGCAGCATCGACGATCACGGCCAAGCCGCCCACTCCAGGCACCGCGCGCTTGGAAACGGTAAAGAAACCGGCGGCTCAGGTGAAATCGAATGCGAGCAGCGTGCTTGCGTTTCCGTCCAGTGCTCCCGTCCAGGTTCCACCGGCAATTCCAACAGCAAATTTGCCAGCCGACACCTCTGCCGCGTCCGGATCGACGGGTGAACCCGCACCGGCGGTAGCGTTCTCATCGGCCCCCCCGCGCCAGACATTCGGAAGCCTTTCTGGCGGCGCAAGCCTTACCGTAAGTGACGCCGATTCTGCCGCAGTGGGCGGAGCGATACTGTCCTCATCTGCGACGACGTCATACGATAAGCCAGAAAACAACTGGATTCTGATCGCGGCGTGCATCGCGGTGCTGTTCGCTGCCGCAGTTGCAGGCATGATT
>Ga0073928_10011592_pt1 | contig 10258 bp, 9 predicted proteins | sample PaiPotPPA55metaG_FD_76969 | JGI IMG/M metagenome (GOLD analysis project Ga0073928, IMG submission 76969) | Iron sulfur acid spring bacterial and archeal communities from Banff, Canada, to study Microbial Dark Matter (Phase II) - Paint Pots PPA... ... | reverse complement strand
GATCTATCTCGGCATCGGCGCCTTCCTGATGCAGTTTCTGGTGCAGGGCTGCTTCGGTGTCGTGCCCGCTCACCTCAACGAGCTATCGCCGGCCGAGGTGCGCAGCACTGCTTCGTCTATCAGTTCGGGAATTTCCTGGCCGCGGGCAACGCCACGATCCAATCGCTGATCGCCGATCGTATGGACCACAATTACAGCGTGGCATTGGCGGTCGTACCGTTTATCGGCGCGATCGTCATCGCCGGGCTGGTCGGCATGGGACGAGAGGGGCGCGATGTGAAAATGGGCGGCGAGGCGGCGGCCGCGCAGTAGGCGTTAGCGTTATTTGTCCCCGAATTGAGGCTGCCGCCGCTCCAGAAACGCCTGGACTCCCTCGCGAAAATCGGGCGTGCCGGCGGCGCGAATAAATCCGTCGCGCTCGGCATCGAGCTGAGCGTCGAGTGACGTGTGCAAAGCCTGATCGACCAGGCGCTTGAGCGAGGCGTGCGCCGTGACGGGGCCGCTGGCGATGCGACGAGCCAGCGCATCGACCTCGCCGGCGAGCGCATCCTTGGGCACGACGCGATTGACGAGACCCATGTCCATTGCCGCGCGCGCGTCTTTTGCTTCGCCCAGCATCAGCCATTCGAGGGCCCGCTGTGGTCCAAGGAGCCGCGTCACCGTCCAGGTCGTGCCACCGTCAGGATTGGTGCCAAGTTTCGTGTAGGCCGGAACGAAAGAAGCGTCTTCGCTGGCGATGACAAAGTCGCACGCCAGCGCCAAGCCGAGCCCGCCACCAGCCGCCGCGCCGTGCACGCCAGCAACGACGGGAGCTTTGAGCCGGCGGATCGCGCGAATGATGCGATGGAATAGGCCGATTAATCGACCGATGGTCTCAGGCGCATTGTTGCCCGCGGCTTTGAAGACGGCGATGTCGCCGCCGGCCATGAACGCACGCCCTGATCCCATCAGCGTCACCACCCGTGTCGCCGGATCGCCTTCGAGACCTTCGAACGTATTTGCCAGCGCCAGCGCCAAGTCGTGGTCAAGCGCGTTGAGACGGTCCGGCCTGTTGAGCGTGACGCGCGCGATCCCGTGCTTGATCGTGAGCAGCACAAGGCCTTGCTCCGGCATGGCTATCCTCCCAAAATTCCGCGATCCGCATTGTCATTCTATGGCGGCTAATCTACTCTCCCTTAAAAATGAATCTAACTCAATATGGGAGGTGGCCGTGCCGGATGTGCGTTGCGAGCGGAAAGGGCAGGCGCTGTGGCTCACGATTGACCGCGAGGAACGCCGCAACGCGCTCAACGAAGCAGTTCTTGACGGTCTTCGCGCCGGCTTGGTCGAAGCCGAAGCGACGCCGGAGATACGCGCCGTCGTCATCACCGGAGCGGGAGACAAGGCATTCTGCGCCGGCGGCGATCTCAAACCGAATGCCGAAGGGGATCCGTTCAGCGTCGATCCGGCCGAGCGCGACAATCCGGCCGTGAAACTGTTTCGCGCCATCGTCGAGTCGCGCGTTCCCGTGATCGCGCGCGTCAACGGCCACGCGCTCGCCGGCGGTTTCGGATTGGTTTGCGCCTGCGATTTTGCCATCGTTGCCGATCACGCCCGGCTCGGCGTGCCCGAGGCCCGCATCGGTATTTTTCCGATGATGATCCTGCCGTTCATGCTGCGCACCATCCCGCGGCGGAAGCTGCTCGAATTGTGCATCACCGGCGAGCCGATCTCGGCGGCGGAAGCGCTGGCGCATGGCATCGTCAATCACGTGGTGCCGCGCCCCGCGCTCGACGATAAGGTCACCGTTCTCATCGCCGCGATCGCGGCGTCGTCGCCAACCGCGATAGCGATCGGCCGGCGCGCGCTGGCAACGATCGACGGCCTTTCTCTGCAGGCCGGGCTCGAATATGCGCAACGCGTGCTGCCGCAGCTCGCCCGCACGCAGGACGCCCGCGAAGGCTTTCGCGCCTTCAACGAAAAGCGCCCTCCGGTGTGGACCGGACGGTGAACGGCATGACGCGCGAGACTGTGCGGATCGGATGCGCCTCGGCCTTTTGGGGCGACAGCAGCGCGGGCGCCGAGCAACTGGTTCGCCGCGGCGACATCGACTTTCTGGTGTTCGACTATTTGGCCGAGATCACCATGTCGCTCCTGGCGCGCGCCCGCGCGCGCAAGCCCGAGCTCGGCTATGTCCCCGACTTTGTCGACGCGGTTGCGCCGCTTCTGCGTGACATAAAAGAAAAGAGCATCCGTCTGGTTTCGAACGCGGGCGGCATCAATCCGCACGCGGCGGCGGCGGCGTTGCGGCGCAAGGCGGAAGCAGCCGGCGTCACGCTCGACATTGCCGTTGTCACCGGCGACGACTTGAGCGATCGCGCGGAGGACGTTCGCGCAGCCGGGGTGACGGAAATGTTTTCCGGCGCAGCGCTGCCTGAGAAGCTCACCACTATGAACGCCTATCTCGGCGCGCAGCCGATCGCGCTGGCGCTCGACCGCGGAGCGGACGTGGTGATTACCGGACGCGGCGTCGATTCCGCGGTCGTGCTCGGTCCGCTGGTCCACGCCCTGGGCTGGTCCTGGACCGACTACGACAAGCTGGCGCAAGGCAGTCTCGCCGGTCATTTGCTGGAATGCGCCGCGCAAGTCACCGGCGGCCTATTTACCGATTGGCGCGACGTTCCCGGCTGGGACGACATGGGCATGCCGATTGCCGCCTGCAACGCCGACGGATCGTTCGTCATCACGAAACCTCCCGGCACCGGCGGGCTTGTCAGTCCGCTCTCGGTCGGCGAGCAGATGCTCTACGAGATCGGCGATCCCGGTTCCTACATCCTTCCCGATGTCATTTGCGATTTCCGCGATGTGCGCATGACTTTATGCGGTCCGGATGAGGTACGCGTCGCCGGCGCGCGCGGACGCCCGCCAACGCCGACGCTTAAAGTGAGTGCGACCTGGCACGACGGCTATCGCGTCATCGGCACGCTCACTATCGGCGGCTACGAAGCGGCCGCCAAAGCGGAGCGGGTCGGCGAGGCTATCCTGGCGCGCGTTCGGCGGCTCCTGACAGCGCGCGGCATTCCGTATTTCTTGGAGACATCGATCGAAGTCCTTGGCGCCGAGAGCATGTACGGGACCTGGCGTCATCCCGCTGCCAGGAACAGCCGCGAGGTCGTGCTCAAGATCGGAGCGCGCCATCGCGACCAGGAAGCGCTCGACGTACTGGCGCGGGAGATCTTCCCGCCTGGATCGTCGATGGCGCAAGGAATCACCGGCTTTTTTGCCGGCCGGCCGAGCGTCCAGCCGGTGCTGCGGCTTTTTTCTTTTCTCTGGCCGAAAGAGAAAGTCGTGCCGGTGGTTCATGTCGGCAGCGCGGAGATCGGCGTTCCGTTCGCCGCTTCGCAGCCGCCGTCTACGCTGCCGACAATGGCGGTGCCGCAAAGGGCAATCGGCGTCGCCGACGCCACCGTGCCTTTGATTGCGCTGGCGGTCGGGCGCAGCGGCGACAAGGGCAATTCTGCCAATATCGGCCTGATCGCCCGCCGGCCGGAATATCTGCCCTGGCTGCGCGCCGCACTTATGGAGGACGTCGTCCGCGATTGGTTTGCGCATCACGGCGTGAGCAAAGTCGAACGCTTCGAACTGCCCGGCATCCACGCGCTCAATTTCGTGCTGCACGACGCACTCGGCGGTGGTGGCGTCGCCTCGCTCCGCGTCGATGCGCAGGGCAAGGCGTTCGCGCAGATGCTGATGGATTATCCGATCCCGGTGCCGCACGCTCTTGCACAGTCGTTGACGAGCGCGGCAGGTGCGCAAGAGACTATAAAGACCGCGACACCGACATGACCCAGCAATTCGGCAAGACCGACGACGAGCTTGCGACGATGCCGTTGACGTTCCGCGACGGCTTGTTCGCCGGCCAGGTCGTGCTCGTGTCCGGCGCCGGTCGCGGGATCGGCAAGGCGATTGCGTTTCAGTTTGCGCGGCTTGGCGCCAAGCTTGTCCTCTGCGGGCGTGACGCGGAGCGGCTTGAGGCGGTGGCGGCAGCGCTCTCACGACTTGGCGCCAATGTGCTCGTCCATGCGATGTCGATCCGCGATCCGGACCCGGTCGCGCGGCTGTTCGATGCTGTGGCCGGCCGGTTCGGAACCATCGATGTGCAGGTCAACAATGCCGGCGGGCAATTCCCGCAAGCGGCGATCGACTTCGCGCCGAAGGGCTGGAACGCCGTCATCGAAACCAACCTGACCGGCACCTGGTACATGATGCAGCAGGCGGCGCGACGCTGGCGCGACGCCGGCCGCGGCGGCCGCATCGTCAACATTGTCGCCGTCATCTCGCGCGGCATGCCGGGCGTCGCCCATACCGCCGCGGCGCGGGCAGGGGTTATATCTTTGTCGAAGACGGTGGCGATCGAATGGGCGCCGCTCGGCATCCAGATCAATTGCGTGGCGCCCGGCATCATCGCCACCGAGGGCATGAATGTGTATTCGCAGGAGGCGCGCGAGGCGCTGCCGAAGACCAATCTGGTGCGCCGCTTCGGTGACGTTCGCGACGTCGCCGATGCGGTTTGCTACCTCGCCGGTCCGTCGGGTTCGTTCATCACCGGCACGGTGGTGACCGTTGACGGCGGCAATGAGATCTGGGGCGACCAGTGGACCATCCCGCGGCCGGATTGGTTCAATACCGGGAGCTGAAGGAACGAACTAGGGGCGCAGTCCTAAGATCGCGAATGGAGACGGCGACCTGGCCAAGGTCTGCTTTGCGTACTTATTGATTGTTCAATCCAACCGGCGCGCTGTGCCCAATGTCACGGGAGAATAACATGTCGCCCCGACCGCAGCCCGCCCACGGGCGTGGCTGGTGGGTCGCAGGAGGAGTCTTTGCCGTCCTCCTCGCCCTGTCCGGCTTGCTCTACGCCGCGCTCCCTCGCCTCTCAGGACCGATCAAAATGCTCTACGGCCATGTTTCCGGCAACCCGAGCGCTCCGAATTGCCGCACAACAATCACGCGCGAAGCCACCGTTGGGTCGTTTTGGTATCGCGTCCTCGATATGAGCTGTCCAGCCGAAACGATGCATTTCGTCTACGTCAAGCGCGGAACTGGACCAGGGTTCATCGTCTTTCCAGCGTTCATAAGTGCCGGTAGTCCTGTCCCGGTTTTAGTTCGTCAAGCCGCCGATGGCTTCGAAGTTCTTCTATTCGAGCCGCTCCCCGATGGACGCACCGCCGTGCCGCTCGAATTAGAACCGCCCAACGCAAAGTTATTCGACCACGGACGTGAGACCGAGTCGCTGAGGATGAACTACTGATCGCTCGCCACGTCTTCGCGTTACCGCCGCTAGATTGACTAAGTGAAGGCTGTGTTGTGCATAACAGCAAATATCGGCTGCCGACATCCGAATGGGGTCAGACTGTCATTCGATGATATCGGCCGCATGTCCGCCTTGCTCGAAAGCAGAACATTGATCCGCGATTGATAAATACACGCTCTAATCCCGCATCAACTCGCCGCCGATGATCAGGCGGCGGATTTCCGAGGTGCCGGCGCCGATTTCCAGCAATTTGCTGGCGCGATAGAGCCGGTTGATCTCGGTCTCGCGCATGTAGCCGGCGCCGCCGAAGATTTGCACCGCGTGATCCATGACGCGTGTACAACCCTCGGCGGCGTAGAGAATGCTCGCAGCGGTGAGTTTGTGGATTTCGCCGCGGCCGCCGCTGCCGACTTCCAGGTCGTTCGCTTCCGCCAGCGTGCGGTGGCAGAAGGTCCGCATGGTTTCGATCGTGGTATACATGTCGGCGAGCTTGGATTGGATAAGCTGGAATTCGCCGATCGGCCGGCCGAATTGCTTGCGCGTTTTTGCATAGTCGAGCGCCAGCGCGAACGCACGCTCGGCCATGCCGACATTGATCATGGCGACGATCGCGCGCTCGAGGTCGAGCCCGCTCATCACCACGGAGACGCCGGCGTTTTCATCGCCCACGCGATTCTCGGCCGGAACCCGGCAGTCGTCGAACACCAGTTCGGCCGTGGTGCTGCCGCGAAAACCCATCTTGTCGAGTTTTTGCGCCACCGCGAAGCCGGCCATGCCGCGTTCGATGATGAAGGCCGATATTCCCTTGGCGCCCTGCGCCTTGTCGGTCTTGGCATAGACCAAGAGGATATCGGCGACGGGTCCGTTGGTAATGAAAAGCTTGCGGCCGTTGAGCACGTAATGGTCGCCGTCGCGGCGGGCCGTCGTGCTCATCGATCCGAGCGCATCGGAGCCGGCGCCCGGCTCGGTCAATCCGAGCGCGCCGATGGCGCTGCCGTCGCATAGCCGCGGCAGAAAGCGTGTGCGGATTTCGTCGGAGCCGTTGCGGGCGATATTGTTGAGGCACAGGTTCTCATGCGCGACATAGCTCAGCGCAATGGATGGATTCCAGCGCGCCAACCCCTGGGTAATCAGACCGGACGTGAAAAAGTCGCCGCCGGCGCCGCCAAGCTGGGTCGGGGCGGTGACGCCGAGGAACCCCATGCGGGCGAGAGCCGGCATCGCTCCGGGCGGCCACCATTCTTCGTCATCCATGCGCTGCTGCAACGGCCAGAATTCCGCCTGCGCGAAACGATCGCTGGTGGCGAGAATCTCTTCCTGCTCGGCGTTGAGCCGAAAGCCGTTGGCGGCAAGCGCATGAGCGCGCGACTCCGCTTCTGCGGCGGTCATGCGGAATTCCTCCCGTCAGCTTTTCGTCGAGACCTGTAACCGGGCTCGCGTTGACATGTCAAAGTGAAGCGTATTCAATATGCGCAATCAAGAGCTGGCGGCGGAAAAGATTGCGCGCCGGCCGGGAAATGTGGGAGGACGGCAAGGACATGCGCCTATTCGGCCAATTATCATTGTTCCATGCGCTGTTTAGCGCATTTTTTCGGGCATTTCCTCCCCCCGCTTTTCGGCGCTTCTTTCGCGGCTCGGGCGCCTGATGCCGGCCATCAGTCCCGAACGTATGCGCGACCGCTACGAGACAATTCTCGCAGCCGCTTCGCGCGCCTTTGCCGAAAAGGGCTACGAAACCACCTCGATCACCGAGATCGCGCGGGCAGCCGAGGTATCGGACGGCCTGATCTACAAATATTTCTCCAACAAGCGCGACCTTCTGGAGCATGTGCTGCGGAATTTTTACGAGCGCGTGATCGAGGATCTCGGCGCCAAGGTCGCGCGCGGGCAAGGCTTCCGCGAACAGCTCTACATTTTGATCAGCGAGCACTTGTCGACGTTCGTTGCTGAACGCAATCTCTGCCGCCTTTTTATCTCGGAAGTGCGGATCGCCAGCGACTATCGCGGCTCGGCGATCCAGCAACTCAATCGCCGCTATACCTCGATCCTCATCAAGATGGTCGAGGAGGCCGAGGCGAGCGGCGAAATTCCGAAAAAGGTCGATCCGCGGGTCGTGCGCGACATGCTGTTCGGCGCCATCGAGCATTCCGCGTGGCGCCACACGATCGGCAAGCGCCCGCTCGACGTACAAGGCATGGCGCAGGCGATGACCGACATTTTCCTGACCGGGTTGTGTCCAAATCCGGCAAAGGCGAAGTCCTGATGGCGAAGGTGGCGCCAGTTCCGAGCGGCCGCTGGCCTTTTACGCGTGTGCTCATCGCCAATCGGGGCGAGATCGCGCTGCGCATTCTGCGGACACTGCAGGCGCTCGGGCTGGAAGCCGTCGTGGTGCACCATGCCGCTGACGCAGGGACTCCGGCCGTGACGGCGGCCGACCAAGCAATCGAGATCACCGGCTCGACGCCGGTTGCCGCTTATCTCGACGGCGCTCAGATCGTGGCGGCGGCCCGCGACTGTGGAGCCGGCGCCATTCATCCGGGCTACGGCTTTCTTTCCGAGAACGCCCACTTCGCCCGTCAAGTAACGGACGCGGGGCTTATTTTTGTCGGCCCGACCGCCGATGCGATCGAACTCATGGGCGACAAGGTGCGTGCCCGCGCTTTCGTTGCCGCGCGCGGCTTTCCCGTCGCGCCGTCAGCCATCGAAGATGACGATCCCGCGACCTTTTCCGATCGCGCCCGGGCAGTCGGATTTCCGCTGCTGATCAAGCCGGCGGCGGGCGGCGGTGGCAAGGGCATGCGCATCGTTCGCGACGCGGCGATGCTCGATGACGAGATCGTGCGCGCACGCAGCGAAGGCACCCGCTATTTCGGCGACGGGCGTCTTTACGTCGAGCGCTACGTGGAACGGCCGCGCCATATCGAGGTGCAGGTGCTCGGCGACGCCTACGGCAACGTGGTCCATCTCTTCGACCGCGAATGCTCGATCCAGCGCCGCTTTCAGAAAATTGTCGAGGAGGCGCCGTCGCCGGCGCTCGACGATGAGGAACGCCGGCGAATCTGCGACATCGCCGTCGGTATCGCCCGCGCCGCCGGCTACCGCAATGCCGGGACCATCGAGTTTATTTACGGGAATGGCGAACTCTATTTCCTTGAAATGAATACGCGCTTGCAGGTCGAGCATCCGGTGACCGAGATGATCACCGGGATCGATCTTGTGGCCGAGCAGCTGCGCGTCTCGGCCGGCGAACCGCTTCGCTTCACGCAAGCGGCGCTGCGGATCGACGGTCACGCCATCGAGTACCGTATCTATGCCGAAAGCCCGGCGCGCGGTTTCGTCCCCACCACCGGCCGCATCGTCGAGATGGCGCTGCCGAACGACGGTCCGGGCGTGCGCGTCGATGCCGGTGTCGCCAAGGGGCAGGTGGTCACGGCGGCGTTCGATCCGATGCTCGCCAAACTCGTTGTTCACGGCCGCGACCGCGAGGCGGCGCGCGTACGTGCGTATGACGCGCTTGGTCGGCTCGCCGTGCTCGGCTGCGAGACCAACACCGCCTTCCTGCGCCGTCTGACCGCTGATCCCGACTTTGCCGAGGCTCGTCTGCATACCGGCTTTTTGGATGAGCACCCCGCGATCGCCATGGACCCGCCGATTGGCGCCGATCTGGCGCTGAAATTGATCGCGTGCGCCGCGCTGTCGACGCGGGCGGCACGTGACGCCGCCGATGCGGTGCCGGAATTGTTCAGCGCCATAGGGGCGTGGAGGAATTGATGCCGCGCAGCGGTAAATGTGCGCGAGGCCGGCGATGACCCTGCCGAATGCGTTGAAAAATACGCTGTCGGTGCCGGCGATCGGCGCGCCGATGTTTCTTGTTTCCTTTCCGCCCCTGGTCACGGCGCTCTGCCGCGCCGGCGTTATTGGCGCGTTTCCCCACGTTAACGCCCGGCCATCGGAGCAGCTTGATCGCTGGCTCAGCGACATCGACGCCGACCTGCGCACCTACAAGAATGCGCATCCGTTTGCAAAAGTCGCCCCACATGCCGTCAATCTCATCGTGCATCGAACCAACGCACGCTACGAGCCCGACCTCGAGATCGTCGCGGCGCACAAGGTGCCGCTTGTCATCACCTGTCTCGGCGATCCGCGGCGCACCATCGAGGCGGTTCACGGCTACGGCGGCATCGTATTCTGCGACGTCGTCAACGCACTGCATGCGCGCAAGGCGATCGCGGGCGGAGCCGACGGCCTGATCTGCGTCGGCGGCGGCGCCGGCGGCCACGCCTCCAACCAAAGCGCGTTTTCGCTGGTGCGCGAGGTCCGCGAGTTTTGGGACGGCTGCCTGGTGCTCGGCGGCAGCATCAGCGACGGCCATCAGATTCGCGCCGCCGAAGTGCTGGGCGCCGATCTTGCTTACATGGGCACACGCTTCCTGGCGACGCGCGAGTCGAATGCGCAAGACGCGTATAAGCAGATGATCGTCGACTGCAGTGTCAAGGATATTGTCTATTCCGACCGCTTCTCCGGTGTTTTCGCGAATTTCCTTCTGCCGTCGATCACGCGTTACGGCATCGATCCGGAGCAGTTGCCGAAAAAATCTCCCGACATGAGCGGGCTTGCGGATTCCGAGGCGCGAACCTGGAAGGATATTTGGAGCGCGGGCCACGGCATCGCCACCATTCACGACGTGCCAAGCGTTGGCGACCTCGTCGGCCGGCTCGCCGCCGAATATCGCGCCGCCTGCACGGTGCCGGCGTCTGCGGCATTAGCGGCGTCCTGATGCAGCACACATTCGTCATCGCCGAGACGGAGCATGAAGCATGGCTATCGCGGCGCGGCGAAGCTTATGCGCTTCATGTCGCGGAGCAGATCATGCCGGTCGCGCTGGCGCCGGCTGAAGACGGCGGGCAGCTCCTCAGCGTTGGCACGGAAACCTCTCGCGTCCTCATCGCGGTGGACGGCGATCTC
>Ga0073928_10011590_pt1 | contig 10260 bp, 9 predicted proteins | sample PaiPotPPA55metaG_FD_76969 | JGI IMG/M metagenome (GOLD analysis project Ga0073928, IMG submission 76969) | Iron sulfur acid spring bacterial and archeal communities from Banff, Canada, to study Microbial Dark Matter (Phase II) - Paint Pots PPA... ... | reverse complement strand
CCGCGGCGCGAAGCGCGACGCGACCTCACGCTCCGGCCCGACCGCCACGATGTCGCGCCCGTCGATCGCAATGGCGCCTGCGAAAAATTTGCTGCGCCTCTCGTCCATGGTGACGACATAGGCGTTGCGAATCAGCAGTTCGCACGCCCTGACGCCCGCGCTGGATTTGTCCGCGCTCATCGGCTCCTCCTTTTGCTTTTGAAACACTCCTCACCTTGCGCGACAAAGCCGCCGCATCTTGACTGTCACACATGGTGGGACACCGCACAAGAATCTCGGCAGCGTCATGGTGCAGGACAGGACTATATCGGCGTGCGTCGCCAATCATCCGGCGACGCGGCTGCACAGCCAATTCGACTTCGGTGGCCACAGCAGTGCGATGAACCAGCGCGACCGCGAGGTGGTTCGTTCTTTGGCTCGCTGCACAATCTCGCCACGCTGGGCACGCAGCGCTGGCAGCCAGCCGAGGCGGCGGCATTGCTGCAGAGGGCGCTAGCGCTTCAAGCACTCGGTCCACAATCCCGCGGATCGGCCGCAAGGCATGCTCTTTCGAAACTCGCTGCTTCGTTCGCACGTCCGAAAACATCCCATCCGGCCGCCCGTCACCACTGCGCATCGCTCGATCGCCCCATCGTTGCACGACAGACAGCGAATCACATCAATCAGACATTGCGAGGGGGTTCTTCAGCAACCTGCTAGAGATCGCGGCATCGAGCCAGCCGACGCGAAGCTCCGGAACGGGAGCCACTAACTTGGCTGTGTAATCGGAGCGAGGCGTTTCTAAGACCGCGGCGCAACTGCCTTGTTCTATGAGCCGGCCATGGTTCAGCACGGCAACACGATCAGCTATCGCCTTCACCACGCCGAAATCGTGGGTGATCAGGAGGCAAGGCGCCCGACTCCCCAACGGCGCAAGCCTATGTGCCGCTGACCTTTGCGCCGGGGGAGGCCTACCAGTTCGACTGGAGCCACGAGATCGTGCTGATCAACGGCGTGACCGTCACCGTGAAGGTCGCGCATGTCCGGCTTTGCCACAGTCGCATGCTGTTCGCGCGCGCCTATCCGCGCGAGACGCAGGAGATGGTGTTCGACCCCATGACCAGGCGTTCGCCTTGTTCAAGGGCACCTGCACGCGGGGCATCTACGACAATATGAAGACGGCTGTCGAGACGACCTTCGTCGGCAAGGAGCGCGCCTACAATCGTCGCTTCGTGCAGGTGGCCTGTACCCCGGCCTCGGGCTGGGAGATGGGGCAGGTCGAGAACCAGGTTGGGTTGGTACGCGAGCGGTTCTTCACGCCACGGCTTCGGGTGAAGAGCTATGACGAGCTGAATGCCTGGCGCATCCGACGGACGCACGTCTGATGCACCGGGCCTTTGCAGAAACTGGTGCGGCTCTCGCTCTCGCGCTGTTCAAGGAAGCTGCGGATCTCCTCGTCGGCCTTTAGGCGCTACGACGTCGCTTCGGCGATGTGCTCGTCGATGGGCGATGCCCGGAAAATCGTGAACTCGCTGAAGGTCCCGTCGTCGTTGCGCTGGCACGACATTACGCGTACGCCCGGCGGGCGCGCGCACGCTGTCTATCAGCGCCTTCGCCAGCGTGACTGCCACATCCTTGTCGTCGGCCGCGAGGGAACGCAACTGAGACGGGACCCGTAACTTTGGCGCTGGATCATCCAAGGGCGGCGGATCATAATTCGCGCCGGCTTTTCTCTGCGCCTGCGGCGACGAAACAGGGAGGTTTTCCAATGATTAACCCCACCACATTGAAGGACCCGGGCCGTTATGCCATCGGCCGGCGTGATCTTCTGGCGGGAACGGCCGCCGGTGCGGCGGCTTTCGCCGCCGCCTCGCTACCGTTCGGTGCCTTCGCCAAGGAAACGCTGACCATCGCCGACCCCGGTGGCGTCTGGACGCCCTCGTGCGATGCGGCTTTCGTCAAGCCGTTCGAAAAAGAAGTGGATGTGGAGATCAACCACATCGCGCGTCAGCATTATCCGACGGTCGAGATCAAGGCGAACGTGGAAACCAAGGCCTACACCTGGGATGTCGTCATCGCGACCGATGCCGATGTCTATGAACTCGCACCCCAGGGCATGCTGGAGCCGCTCGACTGGAGCGGCGAGGATATGTCGCAGATCATGCCGGAGGCGCGCAAGCCCGGCTGGATGGGCACCGATCTCTATTGCACCATCATCGCTTTCCGGACTGACAAATACGGCAAGAACGGGCCCAAGAGTTGGGCGGATTTCTGGGACGTCAAGAAATTCCCGGGCCGCCGCGCGATGCATAAGCATCCGATCGACATGCTCGAAGCGGCGCTGATGGCAGACGGCGTGCCGAAGGACAAGATCTATCCGATCGACGTCGATCGCGCCTTTAAGAAGCTCGACGAGATCAAGCCGCATGTCGACGTCTGGTGGACCGGCGGCGCGCAGACGACGGAGATGCTGCAGAGCGGCGAAGTCGACATGATGCCGACCTGGAACGCCCGGGCGCAGGTGGTGATCGATGCCGGCAAGCCCGTCGAGATTGTGTGGAATCAGGGCATCTATGCGCTCGAGGGCTGGGTCATTCCGAAGGGCGATCCCAAGCTCGAGCTCGGGAAGAAGTTCATCAAGTTCTGCGCCAATGCGAAACGCCAGGCCGAGTTCGTTTCCACGCTTCCGTACGGACCAACCAATCCCAAGGCCTACGACTATATCCCGAAGGACCGCGCCAAGTATCTGCCGACGGCGCCCGACAATTTCAAGCTGTTGCTGCAATCGAGCACACAATGGTGGGGAACCAACAAGGAGAAGTCGATCGAGCGCTTCGAGGCTTGGTTGCTCGCATAGCGCAGGTGCGCGATCTCGGCGGCGCGGGGTAAGGCTGTTGACGGAAGCGAGGACAAAGCTCGCGATCCGCGGCGTAACCAAGACATACGGAGCCGTCACCGCGCTCACCGATGCGACACTGGACCTCGGCGAGGGCGAGTTCCTGACCCTGCTCGGACCCTCGGGGTCCGGCAAGACGACGCTGCTGATGATGGTCGCGGGCCTCGTGCCGCCGAGCAGCGGCGACGTCTGGATCGATGGCAAGCTTGCTACCTATGCGCCGCCGAATAAGCGCGATATCGGCATCGTGTTCCAGAACTATGCGTTGTTTCCGCATCTGACGGTCCACGAGAATATCGCCTTTCCGTTGCGCATGCGGCGCGTTCCCTCGCCGCGGATCGCGCAGGAGGTCGAGCGAGTGCTCGATATCGTGCGATTGCCGCATGTGGCGAGCCGGCTGCCGCGCGAGCTCTCGGGCGGGCAACAGCAGCGTATCGCGCTCGCGCGTTGCATGGTGTACCGGCCCTCGATCATCCTGATGGACGAGCCGCTGGGTGCGCTCGATCGCCAGCTCCGCGATCAGATGCAGCTCGAGATCAAGGATCTACACGGCCGGCTCGGCATCACCGTGCTCTACGTCACCCACGACCAGGAAGAGGCAATGGCGATGTCCGATCGCATTTGCCTCATGAACAACGGCCGGATCGAACAGATCGGCACCCCGCAGGAGCTTTATTTTCGACCATGCAGCGTTTTTGTCGCGCAGTTTCTCGGCGAGTCCAACATCCTCGACGCGACGGTGGTGGATGCCGGCGAAAGCGTCGTTCTCGATGGGCCGAGCGGGCTTGCGTTGCGCGCGCTCGCCGACAGGATGCTCGAGCAGGGCGAGAGCGTCAAGGTTGTCATCCGCCCCGAGCGGCTGCGGCTGCTACGACCCGGTGAGACCGACGACAATCTGGCGTCGGGCACGCTCAAGGAAATGGTATTCGGAGGCGGCGTCTGCCGTTACTTCGTGAGCTTGCCAGGCGGCACCGTGCTCTCCCTGAAGCAGCTAAGTCCCGATGGAGCGCAGCCGCAGCCAGGCGATACGGTGCGCGTGGGCTGGAGCAGCGCGCACGCGCTGGTGCTCCGGCAGTGCGCACGGCCGACATGAGCGACACGGCACAGGCGCCTGCGCGGCTGCCCATGAGCCAGGCAGGGTGGGTTCAGGCGTGGCCGATCTATCCGCTGCTGCTCTTCGTGGTCGCTCTGTTTCTCTATCCGGTGGCGCAAATCCTGGTGCTCAGCGTGTTCGACGCGGAGGGCAACTTTTCCATCGCGAATTACGTGCGGATCGTCACCACCCCAGTCTATCTCCAGACGCTCGTCATCACGTTCAAGATCGCGGGCTGGACGACATTTTTTGCGATGCTGGCGGGTTACCCGGTCGCGTATCTGCTGGCCAACTCCTCGCTGCGCACGCGCGATACGGTGACGCTCCTGGTGCTGATGCCGTTCTGGACCAGCTTCCTCGTCCGTACGTTCGCTTGGATGATCCTGTTGGGCCGTAACGGCGCGGTCAACCGACTGCTCATCTCGCTCGGCATAATCGATGCGCCGCTCAGCATCATCTTCAATTTTACCGGTGTGATGATCGGCATGGTGCATGGCATGCTGCCGCTCGGTATCATGGCGATGCTGTCGGTCATGCAGAGCATCGACACCAACCTGGTGAAAGCCGCGCGCACGCTCGGCGCACGCGGCGGCCAAGCATTCTGGCGCATCTACTTCCGCCTCTCACTCCCGGGAGTCGCCGCGGCGGGACTGCTCGTCTTCATCACTGCGCTCGGGTTCTTCATCACGCCGGCACTGCTCGGCGGTCGTCGTGAGACCATGATCTCTCAGGTCATCATCTCGGTGATCCAGGAACTCTTGAATTGGCGCTTCGCCGGCGCGCTCTCGGTCATGCTCCTCGCCGCCGCTGCTGTCGTGTTCTATCTCTACGATCGCCTGCTCGGCATGTCGACGTTGTCAGGCGGCGGCACGCCTGCTGAGCTAGTGAGCTGGAACCGGCATGGTGTGCTCGCGCGCGCCGGTGGCTTTCTCGGCGAACGCTTGATCGTGGTGCTGGGCTGGCTGTCGGATCTCGCGGGCGATCTCTGGGACCGGGTTTTCCCGACATCCCCTGACAAGCCGCATCGAGGCTTGTCGCGGGGTGTTCTCTGGGCGGTGAGCGGGTTGGTCGTGAGCTTTCTCTGCCTGCCGTCGTTGTTCGTGATCCCGGTCTCCTTCACCGCCGGCAACTTTATCGAGTTTCCGCCGCAGGGCTTTTCGTTGCGCTGGTATGAGACCTATCTGGGTTCGGCAGGATGGGTGAATGCCACCATCCGTTCGTTCATCGTTGCCGGCGTGACAGCAGTGCTCTCGACGACGCTCGGTACCGCCGCGGCCTTCACGCTGGTCCGCCGGCGACTGATAGGGCGCACCGCGATCCTGTCGCTCGTACTGGCTCCCCTGGTACTGCCGCGCATCATCATCGCGGTCGCGCTTTTCTACCTCTATGCGCGCATCAATCTGATCGGCACGATTCTGGGGCTCGTGCTCGGCCATACGATCCTCGCGGTGCCCTATGTGGTGATCACCGTGATGGCGGTGCTCAAGACCTATGACGAACGGCTCGACCAGGCGGCGTGGAGTCTCGGCGCAAGCAAGTGGCGCACGCTGTATCATATCACCCTGCCGCAGATCCGCGGCGGCGTGATCGCGGGATTTCTGTTCGCGTTCATCATATCCTTCGACGATCTGACCGTGGCGTTGTTCATCACCGGCGGTGGCACGTCGACCCTCCCGCGGCAGATGTGGAACGACCTGCTGCTGCAGGTCAATCCGACGCTCGCTGCCGTGTCGACGGTGATCCTGGTCTTCGTGACCGTCTTTGTGGTCGTCGCGGAGATGCTGCGTCGGCATGCCGTCGCCCGCGCGGGTTGACGGGCGAAGCGGCAGTCCATGCCGACTGATAGGCCGCAAACGCCAAATACTCGCCTGGAATATTCATGAGGGCGAGGTTTACACGCTCGCGCAATCGACGATCCGCTGGCATCCCTACGATGCTCTCATCCTAGCGCCCGGCGCGATCGACCGGGTACTGCCCATCAAGGGTTGGACATTGCCGGGAGTATTCACCTTGGGCGCCGCGCAGGTGGTCGTGAAGGAAACGTCATTCGCGTATGGTCGGGTATCGAAGGCTATCTGCCGGACATGCTGCCGGTGATAGGCGAGAGTCCGACCGTCGCCGGCCTCTTCCACGCCTTCGGATTCTGCGGCCACGGCTTCCAACCGGCGCCGGGCGTCGGTCTCGTGGTGAGCGAGCTGATCGTCGATGGCGAGACCCTGACACCCCTCACGCTTTTCGCCACCATGCAATTCGAGAACACGACGCGAGCCGACCCGGAGCGGCTCGTGCATGAGTTCGACCCGTCGCTCGGGCAAGGCAATCACACGACCTAGCGTGCCGGCCGCGCCTGCAACCGCGCCCTCAATTTCATCATTTCGGCGTAGACGGCTTCGAGATCACCGATGTCGAAGCCCCTCGCAAGCTCCGGGCTTTCCTGCCGCAGCCTCTCATGCAGAATGCCGGTGTAGCGAACCTTGCCGTCCGTGCTCGCCACCAACCCGCTCGCTTCCTCGAACTTGGCATTCCAGGCGATGGCGTCCGCTCGGCTGAGCCCGGAGGGCAGATCGAGATCAAGCTGGCCGTGGCGATAGGCGACCGGGTACCCGCCGGGGAGGCCCGCGGGACCGGGTACGTGACCGACCCAATCCGATCGCGAGGCAATGGCGAGTATCAACGGCACGCCGCTCGCGCCGGAAATCTCGATCGCTGGCTCCGGCGTGATCTTCACAGCGGCGAATGTCGCGTAGACGTCCGCCACTTCCTCGTCCTCGATCCAAACTCTGGGCGCAGGGCCGGAGCGCGTCTCGCGCGGCCGCCGCCATGGAGCAAGCGTTTGGTAATGCGAGAGCATTTTCAGGGTTCCCAGCGTTCTGATCCCGATCTCTCCGGCAAACGCGTTCGAGAGGATCGCGATATTGCCGATGCCGCAGGTGATCGGGAGACCGCGGGCGGCGATCAGCGAATTCACCACGTCGGGGAAACAGGAATTGATGAGGCGGCAGGTGGGATGCGTTGCGTGGGTTATCCGTGCGATGTGCATGGAGAGCTGCGCCTGGAACACCGCGGTGGCGCTCAAGCCGCCCGCGGCGACAAGCTCGCTCCACGCGTCGCCGGCGGTGCTGATGACCGAGGATGGCTGCGACGAGGCCGCCTGCACAAGGACTTTCGGGCGATCCTTGGCGATGACGGCGGCGACGCCGTCGGACTCCAGCAGATCAAGGTGACGTGTGACGAACGTAGCGGGCCGCCCGAAAAGAACGGCGCGAGCATTGGCCGCGACTTTCAACCAATCGAGACGCTCGCTGTTTCGCCCGGCGATGGCGATCGTGACAGGATCAGCCGCGCTTGCCGCGAGATCGAACACGATTCGCGCGGCAAAGCTGCCGGTGCCGAAGACTAGGATGTCGACATCGCTCCCCATGAGTTGCTAACCCCTATCTTGTCTGGCACGCTCGCGGTTCCTGGCCTTCGCGCCATCCCAGTACATCTTGCGTTCCCACGCAATCCCAAGGTGCATCCCATGTCGGCCTTCATCCTGACGGAACGTCGGAGCCCGGTCGCGATCATTACGCTCAATCGACCCGAAGTGCTCAATGCCTGGCATCGCGCGATGCGTGAGGAACTGATGCAGGCGATCGCCGAGCTTGATGCCGACGCCGCGGTCGGCGCGATTGTGTTGACCGGGTCGGGCGACATGGCCTTCAGTGCGGGTCAGGACCTCAGCGAGACTATGGAGTTCGACGCCGATCGCGCGGTCGAATGGGTACGGGAATGGGAAGAACTCTACGGCCTCATCCGCGCGCTGTCGAAGCCGCTGATCGCCGCGCTCAATGGCGTGGCCGCCGGCTCGGCATTCCAAGTAGCACTGCTCTGCGATTTCCGCATCGGCCATCCCGGCGTCCGCATGGGGCAGCCGGAGATCAACTCCGGCATCGCAAGCACCACCGGACCCTGGATCATGCGCGAGATGATCGGCATCGCCCGCACGATCGACCTGACCTTGACTGGCCGCATGATGGACGCGCAGGAATGCCACGCGCTCGGTCTCATCAATCGGCTGGTGGCGCCGGCGCAGGTCATGCCGGAGTGCCTGGCGCTCGGGCAAGAGCTCGCCGCAAAACCGCCGATCGCAATGCGGCTCAACAAGCAGCGTTTCCGCGAGATGACGGATGTGGGCTTCCGCGACTGCTTGGAAGCAGGCATGCGTATTCAGCGCGAGGCCTTTGCCACGGGCGAGCCCGCGCGGATGATGGAGCAATTCTTTTCCACCCGAGCCGCGGCCAAGCGGAATCATTAGACTCAAACCCCGCATCACGATGAGACGGGGCGCATGATCGAAATGGGCGGGTTCCTGCATCTGTTCTCGGCGATGCGGCGGACAGCTCCCGATCGGGTGTTCGCCCGTTACGACGGCGCGCCGATCAGCTTCGCCGCCCTGGGGCGAAGGGCGGACGCATTCGCTGCCGAGTTGCGACGACGCGGCATCGCGCGCGGGGAGCGGGCAGCTTTGATGCTGCGCAACAGCCCGGAGATGCTGGCGACGGTGCTAGGGCTCGCCAAGGGTGGCGTCATTTGGGTTCCCGTCAACGTGCAGCAGCGGGGCGAAGGGTTGCGCTATATCCTCGAGCATTGCGCGCCGCGCCTCGTGGTCGTGGAAGCGGATCTCGTCGCTATCATTCGCGACTGCAGCGCCCACCTGCCGAGCGTGCCGGTGGTCGTGCATGGTGAAGGGGATGAAGCTGACCGTCTTGAGACGCTGCTCGCGGGCAAAGCGAGTTTCGTGGAACCGCTCCCGCATGCCGATGACTGCTTCGCGATCTGCTATACCTCCGGCACCACCGGTCATCCCAAGGGCGTGATGCTCTCCCATGCGATGCTGCGCTACGCCGGCGAAGCTGTGGCGCAGGTCTCGACCGTGCGGGTCGGCGACGTTCTGCTAGTCTGGGAACCGTTCTATCATATCGGTGGCATGCAGTTGATCATGCTGCCGCTCATCCGCAATGTCACGCTCGCCATGGTCGACCGCTTCAGCGCCAGCCGCTTCTGGCAGCAGGCGATCGACTATCGCGCGACGCATATTCATTTTCTTGGCGGCATTCTGCAGATCCTGCTGAAGCAGCCGCCAAACTCGCTCGATCGCGCCCATGGCGTTAGGATCGCTTGGGGCGGTGGTTGTCCCCCGGACGTTTGGCGGCCTTTCGAGGAGCGGTTCGGCGTCGAGATCCGTGAATGCTACGGCATGACGGAAGCGTCGAGCATCACGACTTTCAACGACAGCGGCACGGTCGGGGTTGTTGGCTGGCCGGTGCCCTGGTTCTCGGTCGAGCTGCGCGACGAGGCCGGAAAGTTGGTGAGCGTTGGTGAGCGCGGCGAGATCGTGGTTCGCGCAAAATCGGCGGACGCGCTCTTTTCCGGGTACTTCCGAAACCAAGAGGCCACGGCAAAGGCGCTGCGCGGCGGCGCGCTCTTTACCGGCGACCTCGGTCAGTTCGATCTCGATGGCAATCTGATCTTCCTCGGCCGTATGACCGACAACGTGCGCTGTAGGGGCGAGAACGTCTCGGCCTGGGAGGTCGAGCGCGTTGCCGCCACGCATCCATCGGTGGAGGATTGCGCGATGGTCGGTGTCGCCGCCGAGATCGGCGAGCAGGAAATCAAGCTGTTCCTGAAGCCGAAACCGGGGGAGACGATCGACGTCGCGGCATTCTCCGCCTGGATCGGCGCGCGGCTGGCCTCCTTCCAGAACCCGCGATATATCGTCGTTGTCGACGAATTGGAGCGCACACCGAGCCAGCGCATAATGAAACACAAACTGCCTCGCGACACGGCGGATTGCTGGGATCGCGTCGCTGAGGGCGACGCATATGACGGAGAACCACCGACATGACAGATACCACTTCGCTGTTGTCATCGCTGGGTGTTTCGGCCTCTACAGTGGCCGAGGGCGATTTGACTTCTCGCTCGCCGATTGACGGACGCATCCTCGGGCGGCTCAAGAGCGACGATAAAGCCACCATTGACGCGAAGATCGCGCGCGCGGATGCCGCGTTTCGCGCCTGGCGTTTGGTCCCCGCGCCGAAGCGGGGCGAGTTGGTGCGCCTCTTGGGCGAGGAACTGCGCGCCGCCAAGGATGCGCTGGGCCGGTTGGTAACATTGGAAAATGGCAAGATCCTTGAGGAGGGCCGCGGCGAAGTACAGGAGATGATCGACATCTGCGACTTCGCGGTCGGCCTGTCACGCCAGCTCTATGGCCTCACCATCGCTTCCGAGCGACCTTCTCATCGCATGATGG
>Ga0073928_10011588_pt1 | contig 10260 bp, 8 predicted proteins | sample PaiPotPPA55metaG_FD_76969 | JGI IMG/M metagenome (GOLD analysis project Ga0073928, IMG submission 76969) | Iron sulfur acid spring bacterial and archeal communities from Banff, Canada, to study Microbial Dark Matter (Phase II) - Paint Pots PPA... ... | reverse complement strand
GCAACCGAAGTAAGCGCACAAGTAAGCAGCACAAGGAATACATTATGGAACTGTCCGCAACCGAACTGATGGGCACGAAAGCCTACGATTTGCAGGGTAATTACGTTGGGCGTGTACGCGAATTCTTCATTGAGCCTGCGGACCAACCCAATCGTATTTCCCATTTTCTGCTGACTCGCGGCCATTTTCCTCCGCTGGTAGTTCGTCACGACCAGATCGCTTCCGTCGCGGTTGGCGAGATTCGCCTCAACGTCAGCGAACGTGCGCTCCAGCTTTATGAGCCCAATGAATCCTGGCTGGCCGTACAAAAAGATTTGCTCGACCAGCAAATCATCGATATCCGTGGCCGCAAAGTCGTGCGCGTCAATGATGTCGACCTCGTCGAATTGCGCTCCAACGGCAATACCGAGCTGCGCCTCACGCAAGTTGATGTCGGCCTCCCCGGCGCGGTGCGCCGCCTGCTCCACGGTGTCGTTTCTCCCAGCATGATTCGCAGGCTGCAGAGCGGCCTCCCGCAAAGCACCATCCGCTGGGAGTTCGTCAACTTGGTTGAGCCTGATCCACTGCGGCGCGTGAAGCTGCGCATCACCCACGAAAAACTGGAAGATCTTCACCCCGCCGATCTCGCAGCCATCATGGAAGACCTTTCCGCTGCCGAGCGCCAGGGCATCATCGCCTCTCTCGATGAGCAAACTGCCGGCGCCGTGCTCGCCGAACTCGACGAACGCCTCACTACCCAAATCGTGGAAAAACTTGATCCCGGCAAGGCCGCAGACATCCTGGAAGAAATGGCTCCTGACGCCGCTGCCGACCTTCTCGCCGACCTCCCCAAGCAGACTTTCGACGACGTTCTCGAAGAAATGCCCGGACAAGAGGCCCGGGAAGTTCGCGAACTCCTGCAGTTCGATCCCAGCACCGCCGGCGGAATGATGAATCCCGATTTCGCGTTCGTCAGCGAAGAAACCACCCGCGACGAAGTAATTCAATGGATGCGCAATCAGGATCTCAATCTCGAGCAGTTGGACACCATCGTGCTGCTCGACAAGGCCGCCTCGTTCGCGGGAACCGTGACCGTTTCGCGCCTCTTGCTGGCTGCCCCCGAGCAGAGTGTCTCGGAGCTAAAAATGGAGCCGTTGTTGAACCTCGAGCCCGACGCCAAAGGGGAAGAGGTCTTCGAGCTATTTGACAAATATAATTTGCGCACCTTGACGGTGATCGACGAGAACAAACATCCCATCGGCGTAATCACCGTCGATGACGTCGTCTCGCGCTTGGTCAAAAGTCAGTAATTTTTTCAACGACTGGCCGTTACTAAAAAATTTTCAGGAAAGGGAATCGACAGGACCCAATGGACTGGAGCGCCATCTCCGAAAGGATTGCCACCGTCCGCTCCGGCGGCACGGACCTGCAGAAGCGCATCCGCGGTCTGCGCAAGCGCCTCACGCTGCTGCTGGCGGTCGTCGGTCCCGGCCTGATTACTTCCAACGTGGACAACGACGCCGGCGGCATTTCGGTCTATACCCAGGCCGGCGCGCACTATGGTTATGCCTTGCTATGGTCATTGATTCCCATGACCATCGCGCTGTACGTGACAGAGGAAATGTGCGCGCGCCTGGGCGTCATCACCGGCAAAGGACTCTCCGATCTAATCCGCGAAGAGTTCGGCTTCCGCCCCACCTTCTTCGTTATGGTCACCGGTTTTTTTGTGGATTTGGCCAACGTAGTCGCTGAATTTGCGGGCGTCGCTGCGGCCATGGAGATTTTCCACATCAGCAAATATGTAGCCGTGCCCATCGCCGCAATCCTGGTGTGGGCGCTGGTATTGAAAGGCACCTACCGTCAGGTGGAGATCATCTTTTTCTTCGCTTGCGGCTTTTACGTCACCTACATAATTTCGGCGGTCCTGGCCAAGCCTGACTGGATCTTTGCCGCGCGTGCCACTGTCATTCCCAGCCTCCAATTCAGCTCCGATTATCTGCTCATGCTCACCGGCTTGATCGGCACCACCATCGCTCCTTGGCAATTTTTCTACCTGCAAGCTGGCTTTGTGGAGAAAAAAGTCGGCCCGCGCCAATATCCTCAAGCCCGCGCCGATGTACTGGTCGGAAGCATCAGCTGCATGGTCATCGTTTTCTTCATTATCGTTTGCACCGCCGCGACTCTTTACGCCACCGGTCACCGCGATATCAACGAAGCCAAAGACGCGGCCCGCGCTTTGATTCCGCTCGCAGGCCCCTGGGCCGGCTACCTCTTCGCATTCGGCTTGCTGAATGCTTCAGTCTTCGCCGCCTCGATCTTGCCGCTCTCAACCGCGCACGTGATCTGCGAAGGCCTCGGCTTTGAAGCCGGAATCGATCATAAATTTGAAGACGCCCGCATTTTTTATGGCCTGTACACCATTCTTATTCTGGTCGGCGCGGGAGTGGTACTGCTCCCGCATGCGCCACTTTGGAAAATCCTTATCTTTTCTCAAGTCGGCAACGGCATCTGGCTTCCCGTCGTCATCATTTTCATCCTCTTGCTTGTGAACCGCCGTGATCTGATGGGCGACTACGTCAACACTCTGACCTTCAATATCATCGCCTGGGTCACCGCCATCTTCATGATCGGCCTCACACTCTTTTTGTCTTATGCATCGATTTTCCAGGGCGCTCCTCCATCTCAGTAATTTCGACATAGCGTCGTCACCTACAGGTAATTCGTTAAATTCCTACCCGCATCGCCCTATCGAGCCTTACCTGCTGTCGTGTTAAAAAATGTCCATCCCCGCCAGACCCAAGTTAGTCGTCTTACCTACCACGTAAGCGTGTGAGTTCGCGAAAAAAACGGAGGAATCAAAATGAAACTCGTCCTTGGTACAGCGGTGATGATTCTCCTTGCCGGCGCCCCCAGCTACGTCCGGCAAGAACCCGATAAAGATAAACCTCAAGAGGAACCAAAGAAGCAGGAAGAGCCTAAGAAGAACGAACAACCGGATAAAGGCAGGCAGGATCAGCAAAAACCCGCCGACAAACCCAAGCAGGAACCCGATAAGCAGCAACAACCCCAAGATCGCGCCAAACCCGCGCAGCAGAATGATCGCACCCAACAGCAGCAGCAAGACGATCGCAATCGCAATCAGGGGGCGAGGCCCGCGCAACAGAATGATCGCGCCCAGCAGCAGGACAACCGCACCCAACAACAGCAGCAAAATGATCGCGCAAAACAGAATGACCAGTCCAGGCCCGCTCAGCAGCAGGATCGTCCCCAAGACCAGCAGCGTGCGCAGCAGACCCAACAGCACAACGACCGCGGCAACGCTGGCAATGTTAACGACCGCGGTAATTCTAACGAGCGCGGAGGTGGCGGCAGGCGCATCCCGGACGAGCAGTTCCGTACCAGTTTCGGGCGTGAACATAGCTTCCATGTGCGGCGCAGCGACGATCGCCGCTTTAATTACGGCGGCTATTATTTCCAATACTCCGATGCGTGGCCATCAGACTGGGATTACGACAGGGACGACGTCTATATCGATTACATCGACGGTAACTATTACCTGATCAATCCGCGCCACCCGGGCGTTCGCTTGCTGGTTATAATCGCAGACTAACTCGTAGTTTCGCATCCGCGTTTCAAACCGAACGCCACGCGCTCACGTAGCGCGTGGGGTTTGTTCTTAAGTTGTGATTCGGTAGCCTGCCCTACCTCTGTCGCACGGATCAGAAGCCTCCTGGCACTTTAATCGCGAACCAAAAAATAACGCCATGGCATCAAATCTTCGTCAGCCAAATTTTACTCGGAGGCGCGCATGAAAAAGCTAACGGGTCTGCTTGCAGTTCTTTTGATTTTGTCGCTTGCGGCTTTTGCCCAGCAAAGAGGTGGAGGCGGCGGCCAACGTGGCGGAGGAGGTGGTGGTCAACGGGGCGGCGGCGGTGCCCGCAGCGGCCCGGAGGTTGGCGGCGGTCACATACCCGCTCATGGCCCAACGCCGAACCGCGGCGGAGCTCAGCCACAGCGCGGCAACGCTGGTGGCGGCGGTCGTCCTGGTGGCGAGGTTCAGGCACAACGCGGCAACGAAGGCGGCGGTCGTCCTGGCGGCGACCAGGGGCGGGCATCGTATCGCGACCAGCCAAGCCATCCCGAAGCTCCTCACGTGCATGCTCAAAACGATCAATGGGTCGGTCATGACGGGGGCCGCAACGATGCTCGTTACCATCAGGATCACGTTTGGGAACACGGACACTTCGGCGGCGAAATTGGCCGCAATCACATTTATCGCCTCGAAGGCGGAGGCCGGGACCGTTTCCGGTTTGGCGGCTTCTTCTGGGGCGTGGCTCCTTACGACTTTGACTACACCAGCGATTGGCTCTGGGACAGCGACGACATCGTGATCTACGACGATCCCGATCACCCGGGCTGGTATCTCGCCTACAACACCCGCCTCGGAACCTACGCCCACGTCCAGTATCTGGGCAATTAGTAAATGTTGTCTTGAAGTTGCTGATGTTGTATTGAATCACCCCACACGCGCGAATTTCGCGTGTGGGGTTTTTTATTGCCGTGAACAAATGCGGTCGCGACCCTGGGATCTGTTGGCTTTGCCCCAACACCGTCGCCTCAGTCTCCCGTCCCACGGATAGACGCTCAATTCACCGGTTGGTACGCTGTATATATGAAGCCCAGTTGGCACAACTGGCTGTGGGGCTGCCTTGTCGTCGTTCTCGCGCTGCCGTGCGAATGCGTTTCTCTATTCGGTCAGTCTGCGCCCCCAGAGAAGGCATCCTTCTTGAAAGAGAAGGATCAAACCTGCATGTTGCGGCTCGCTACTGGTCAAGAATACAACCTTCAATTCCGCGTTTTTCGCTGGAAGAAGAACAACAAGGAGATGTACACCAGTGCGATTGCATACTATGCACCCGTTTCGGGATCGTTCCTGTGGTGGGGAGCTGCGTCCACTACAGAGCAATATTTCGGTTTCGTTGCCAAAGAAGGCAGGTGGGATTGCGCGACAAAACTAACGAACTTTCTCCTGCTTCAAGATGGTGAATGGGTGGCGTTTAGTGCCATAACTAGCGGCATCCGTGCATACCATTCGAATTTGCGGTTTCCATCCGTAGACAAAGGTTGGGAGTACGTCGCCAATCACCCGGACGAGATGACTTCCTGGTCGAGCGGAAAATGGGTGGAATTCATCTCCATCCACAAGGAACTCGGGCCCGACTTCTTTCGTCCCGAAAGCCTGCGGTTCGATGCCCGTCCGTATATGTACGACTCTTTAACGGGCGTGAGCAAAGTCGGATCGAGCTGGCGGTTGGAAATCAAAGGAGCAGATGAGCCAAACCGGGCGATCGTCTTACTCGATAGTGATTTCAAGCTTCTAAACGTCACGAAGATCTCTGCCCCACCAGTGCCGACGCGCTAGTGGCTCCCATTCCCACTAGGTCGTTCACATGTCTGATCAGTCGGAAACTGACCCGATACTCTCGCGACACATCGTTTGCATCCCTACAATCCGTATGTTAACTTTGCGCGGTAAAGGGAAATCGCCCAGGAACCTCGCGACGGTCGCCGTGCCACACACCAAACAATTCTCGCCATCGCCTGTCAGCGCGCCAAAGACTCTCGGCCCCTTGAGCGTGGAAGAGTCCGAGTTGCTTCAACAACTCGATCTTTCGCGCATGCCACGCCACGTGGCGGTCATCATGGATGGCAACGGCCGCTGGGCGCAACGCCGTCATCTTCCGCGAATCGCTGGCCACCGCTACGGCACGAAGACGGCGCGCACCACCATCGAGACCTGTGCACGGCTGAACATCGAAGCGCTGACCCTATACGCTTTTTCCGTCGAGAATTGGCGCCGCCCCAAAGTCGAAACCGATTTTCTCATGCAGCTCCTGCGCGAATATATCCGCAAAGAAATGCCGCTAATCCAGCGAAATAACATCCGCATGCGCTTCCTCGGCCGCATCGATGAGCTTCCTCCAGGAGTACAAAAAGACGTACGCCAGGCCACCGAGCAGACCGCCGCAAACACCGGCATGTGCCTGTGCATCGCCTTCAACTACGGCGGCCGCGCGGAAATAGTCGACGCCATGAACGCCATCCTCGCGCAACGCTCCGGCAACGGAAGCAACGGCCACGCAGCAAACGGCCACGGCGTTTCCAAGCGCAACGGTCATGTGTCCGCAAACAATGGAAACGGGGACCCGGAACAACATAAGCACGCCGAAGGCAATGGCCATTTTCAACGCATCACCGAAGACGAAGTCTCCAGTTATCTCTATACCGAAGGTTTGCCCGACCCGGATCTGCTCATCCGCACCAGCGGAGAAATGCGCGTAAGCAATTTCCTCCTCTGGCAAATTGCCTACGCCGAAATGTACGTCAGCGAAACACTGTGGCCCGACTTCAACCGCGCTCGCCTGCTCGAATCCCTCGTAGAGTTTCAAAAGCGCGAACGCCGCTACGGCGGCCTCCGCCAGCCAAATTCCTCCGCCAACTCAGAAGACGCCCCTCTGGCCGACTCGCCCCACGCCGCCGGCAAATAACCGCCGCCGTAGCCGCAATAGCGCGCGGTCTCGCCCACACCTAAATCAAAAAGACGCGGAGGGTGCCCCACCCTCGATTTTTAGGGTGGTCTTGATTCTTTTTCTCTAAGTTTTTTGTATTCTTTCTCGCGCTACTTTGGACCGTCAGGATTTTCGTCAATTTTTTTCCATCCGAAATTTGTCCCTTAATATTTTCAGCACGCAATGTGATGTAATGTTCCGGCACTTAGACAGGGGACTCGTCTTTCATGACTTGGAAAAGAGTGGCCACCGCTGCGGTGTTAATCCCCGTGGTTGTCAGCCTCGTACTGTGGGGTTCAACCATCGTTGTCGCGCTGGTGTTAGCGCTGGTGATGCTCCTCGCGCTCTTTGAATATTTCGCGCTCGGCGACGCCATGGGTCATCGCGCCTATCGTTTCTGGACCGCCACTTGCGCGCTCATTATTTTGTATCTCCAGTGGCTGACCACCGCCGTCCGTTGGGGGGAATTCGGCGGCATCATTTACCCTCTGCGGCTAGTCTGGCTCCTTCATCAATTTTTTCCCCGCGCTGAAGACGCCGTGTTTCTCTTCGTGCTTGGAATTGCGGTCATCACGCTGGCCACCAGGCGGCCAATCGTGGAGGCACTACCCTCCGCAGGTATCAGCTCGAGCGGCATGCTGCTTGTCGCCTTTCCGCTTACCTACGCGATTCGCTTGCATGCGCTCGGCAGGGAAGGGCCGCGCCTTCTACTCTTCGTGCTCGTGCTGATCTGGGCCAGCGATTCCGCCGCGTACTTCGCAGGCCGCGCGCTCGGCAAACATCCCTTTGCGCCGCATCTGAGTCCCAAGAAAACCTGGGAAGGCTCAATCGCCGGCTTCGCCAGCTCCATTCTTGTAGCCTTCGCGTTTATGCGCTGGCTCTCGGTACCTATCGTAATTTTGCTCGGCGCTGCCGCGGTAGGCAACATCGCCGGTCAAATCGGCGATTTACTCGAATCGGCCTACAAACGCAGCGCAGGAGTCAAAGACTCTGGCGCGCTCTTGCCCGGCCACGGCGGCATGCTCGACCGTATCGATGCGCTTATTCTGGCCATCCCCGTAGTCTGGTACTATTTTGTTTTGGTCTACCCGCCCAGCATTTAGGCGCATATCCCCGCGAAGCGCGATGCGAGTTGCGGCGGGCCACTCAACGTCAGCACCCGTAATGCAGAAAGAGACTGCGTGAATCATTTAACCATCCTGGGTTCCACCGGCTCCATCGGCCGCCAGTGTCTCTCCGTGGTGGAAGAATCACTCCCCGATCAATTCGTCGTCTGCGGGCTCGCCGCCGGCTCAAACCTCGATGAGCTCGTCAAGCAAATCGAACGACACCGCCCCAACGTCGTTTCCGTAACCAACGCACAAAAAGCCGATGAACTCGCCGAACGCCTACGCGCCAAAAAGATCGCGCCGCTTCCCAGCATTCATCATGGGCGCGAAGGCATGCTGACAATCGCCACGCTTGCACGCGCCGAGATAGTTGTCTCCGCAGCCGTCGGCGTCGTCGGCCTGGAAGCTACCTACGAAGCTGTAAAACTCGGCAAGACCGTGGCGCTCTCCAACAAAGAAGTTCTGGTCGCTGCCGGCGAACTGGTCATGGCCGCCGCCAAAAAAGCAGGCCGCGAACTGCTCCCCGTCGACAGCGAACACAACGCGGTGCACCAATGTCTTCGCGGCGGTAAATCAACCGAAGTTCGCCGCCTGGTCCTCACCGCATCTGGTGGACCTTTCCGCAAGACGCCACTTTCAGCTTTCGACTCCGTCACGCCCGAGCAAGCTCTGGCCCATCCCAACTGGCGCATGGGTAACCGCATCACCATCGATTCCGCCACCATGATGAATAAAGGTTTCGAGATTATCGAAGCGCGCTGGCTTTTCGGTATGCGCCCGGATCAAATCGATGTGGTCATTCACCCGCAATCCACGGTGCACTCTTTCGTCGAATTTATTGACGGCAGCGTGCTCGCCCAGCTCGGCCCCACGGACATGCGTATGCCTATCCAGTACGCGTTAACCTATCCGGAAAGACTCGCATCTAACCAAATAGCGCTGGACTGGAAGAAACTAAGGCGGTTGGATTTCGCCTCGGCCAGCACCCGGCGTTTCCCCTGTTTGAAATTAGCGCGGGAAGCCATGAAAAAAGGCGGCGCTTTGCCTTGTGCTTTGAATGCCGCCGATGAAGTCGCCGTGGCTGCTTTTCTGGAACGCCGGCTTTCTTTCCCCGGCATCGCTGAAGTGATCGAAAGCGTGCTGGCGCGCACGCCGCGCGTGAAGTTTGAAAATATGTCCGATGTACTCGCCGCGGACGCGGAAGCCCGTCGCATGGCCAAGGAAGAAGTGGCCAGGTTGTCATCAGTAACCGCGGTGGCATCCTAAACGGAATTTAATTACGACTATAAAATCCGCGAGCGTAGAATAATCGTAGAATAAGAAGACGCAAGGATAAGAGTCGGGAGAGAAAAGTCGCATGAATTTGCTGCTAGGCGTCGCACTGGTACTGGGTTTGATGATCATGATTCACGAGTGGGGCCATTTCATTGTGGCTCGGCTCTTCAAGGTGCGCGTCGACGTGTTCTCCATCGGTTTTGGTCCACGCTTGTTTGGATGGAAAAGCGGCGCCACTGATTGGCGCATCAGCGCGCTGCCATTTGGCGGCTATGTGCGCATGGCCGGTCAGGACATTACCGAGGTGGACAGCGGCGCTCAGGCGCCCACTGGATCTTCCGACGAATTGATGAGCAAGCCGCGCTGGCAGCGCGCGCTTATTTCCTTTGCCGGGCCCGCGGTTAATTTGATCTTTCCGATTCTGGCGTTAGCCGTTCTGTTCATTGTATTCGGCGTGCCCCATTCCGCTTATCTCGACCAGCCTGTCCAGATCGTAGCGTTAAGCGCAAAGTCTGACGTGCAAACCAGCCCGTTTCATCCTGGCGACAAAATTCTTAGCCTCAACGGCGTAGCAAATCCCACATGGGAGCAAGCCGCCAAAGCAATCAAGGAAGAAGCACCCGGCAGCTCCCTCACCGCCGAAGTAGAAAATGGCGGAGTACGGCGCACGGTGCAAACCACGCTGGGCGATTCCGCCAGCACCGACCGCCTGCTTGGTTACCCACCGCTCCTTCCCGTGCTTGACGAAGTGGCTTCGGGCAGCCCCGCCGACCGCGCCGGATTAAAGGAAGGCGATGCCATCCAATCGGTGAATGGCCAGAAAATTCAGTACTGGGGGCAATTCGTCGATCGCGTTCGCGGCTCGGAAGGGAATCCCGTGCAGTTGGATTTGCTGCGCAATGGCCAAGCCGTTCACACCCAGGTAACTCCTGCGCAAGGCGTGACCGAATCCGGCGATAAAATTTATCAGGTGGGCGTCGCTGTCCGCGACCAAACTTCTTACCGCCGCGAAGGACTCCGCGAAGGAATGCACGACGCTGTGGTCATGACCGGCGAACGTATTTCCGAAACCGTTGGAGTGGTCGCCAGATTATTCAGCGGCCGCGTTTCTGTGAAGCAGCTTTCAGGTGTTGTGGGCATTTCTCGTGCCGCGGGCGAGGCGGTGCGCAAAGGCGCGCTCGCGGTCCTCTCCCTGATGGTGCTGATCAGCGTGAATCTCGGCATCCTCAACCTGTTGCCCATCCCCATCCTTGACGGCGGCAACATTCTGCTGCTGGCCATCGAAGGGGTAATGCGCCGCGACCTAAGCATGGCCTTCAAAGAACGCT
>Ga0073928_10011587_pt1 | contig 10260 bp, 9 predicted proteins | sample PaiPotPPA55metaG_FD_76969 | JGI IMG/M metagenome (GOLD analysis project Ga0073928, IMG submission 76969) | Iron sulfur acid spring bacterial and archeal communities from Banff, Canada, to study Microbial Dark Matter (Phase II) - Paint Pots PPA... ... | reverse complement strand
TTCGGCTTTCGTTCTTTCGATTTCCTCCTTCCGCCGCTCGAGCTCGGCCTCCTGCTGTTCGAGTTCCGCCAATCGTTGTTGAAGTTCGGCCGCCCGCTTTTCGCATTGTTTGCGCCGGAACGCTTCCGCGGGCGACTCTCTGTCCGGGTCCATGCCCAGGATCCTTTTGTATTCTCTCGAAACCTCCTCAGGGCTGGGCGGCGGAGGGAACAGCTTTTCCCTAATCTCGGGCCGCTCCGTCCATTCCCAGAACAGTTTATCCAGCGTTTGAGAGCCCTCACCCAGGCTCAAGTCCAAGCGTTTCTTCTCCAGCTCCAGCCGCTCCGCTTCGAACTCCAGCCGCTGCTCCGCCTGCTTCCCGCGGCGCAACGCGGACAGTCCGCGGCATAACCTGCCAAACGCCCCCAAATCCGGGTCCTGCCCCTCGGCCCTCTGCTGCTTGCGCGCCTCCAGCGCGCAACGCACGCTCAGCCAGAGCGTCAACTGCTCCATCAGGTCCTCCGAATCAAGTTTCTTGAACTCCCCTGCCTCCTCCACGATCAGGCCCACCTCCGCCAAAGACTCCTGTTTGGCCAGCCAATCCTCATAGCCGCCTCCCTTCCACTGCGTCAGATTTCCGTCATTGATCGGTTGACCGCCAAATTTGGACGCCATTACCGACTGCACCTCCGGCAGCGAATTGAGCCATTCCACCAGCGAAGTTCCTTGTTCGCCATCTTGCAGGCGGTGGTTCAGTTGCTCCCTCACGACGCCGGGGAGCCGGGCGATCTTGCCAGTGCGTGTCATATGTTTTTTGGTCGAAATTGGTCGAAACTACTCGAAACTGGTCGAAATATTGGGCGTCCTCCCGATTCCCGACCGGCCTGCCCGGCGGCGCTGCCGCCGCCTCCTGCTCCACCACTTCGCGTCCGCACAGGCCCACCCGCTGGCTTTGCTTGAGGACCATCTCCCGCGACAGCAGCAGGGAGGCCGAGGCATAGACGCAGGTGTGCCCCGTGCGCCGCGCCATTTCCTCGAGGCTCATGTCCGCGAGCGTCGTGGACTTGCCGCTCTGCCGTTCCCAGAGCAGACAAAACAGCCGCACTTGCCCGACGCGGAATGCCCGCATCGCGTCCACTTGATATGGCCGCCGATTCAATGTGTTCGATTCATGTTTCATTATATTTTTCATTTTTTAGGAAAATCGTAGCAAGGGGGGTGGGACAAAGACTGTCCAACCGTATTAGTACGGATTGATAAGAATTGTTTAATTATCACATGCTAGAAGTTAGCCGAGAGTATGTGTGTGATGTGGCTCGTTAAATTTCTGGTCACGGCTCCGGAACAATCTTGGCAAGCGCCGCTATCTTCACTACTCTTGTCATCGATGCCAGCAATGGTTCTACCATACCCGCGCACATTCCCAGCCTTGCTCAAGGACTATTGCGAGCAAATGGGCTCGGCGATTCGCGCCGAGCAACACCACGACACCCGCAGACATTTGTTCCTAAATTTTCTCCGCGAGGCTTTTGGAATAGACCCGGTCGAGGTTGAGCTCGAACACAAGCTCAAAGTCGGAGAACTGCGCGGACGGATTGACGCCCTTTATCGGCATATCATTGTCGAGGTCAAGACCGACTGGGATAACGAGCGCGATGACGCACAACGCGAACTAAAGAAGTATTTTGCCTCTCGGCCGCGCCCGGCGGAGTATATCGGCCTTGTTACTGATGGATGCCGTTTCGAAGCCTGGCATCTCAACCGGAATCGCGACCTTGTCGCGATAAACAAAATCGAAATTCGTGCCGATGATCCCCTTACTGCGTGGCGCTGGCTGGACCAATTTCTTTCCGCCGGCGTTCGGCACACCCCAACAAGCGACGAACTCGTCTTTCGTTTCGGCGTGCACACCGCCATTTTCACCAAAGCTGCCGACGGCCTTCTTTCGCTTTATGAGAGAGTCAAGGAGGAGCCTCTAGTGGCAGTAAAGTTCCGTGAGTGGAATGCCTTACTCGCAAAGGTTTATGGGTCCCCGCTTGGGAAGCCGGCGCTTTTTGTCAACCACACTTATCTCACGCTGATATCGCGCATCATCGTGACCCTCGCCCTAAGAGGCAGCCCGCCGAAGAAAAGCGAATTGCGGGGCCTTCTCGACGGCTCATTCTTTGCGCGGCAGCTTAAGCTGAAAAATCTTGCTGAACCTGATTTCTTTTCCTGGGCACTCGATACCAAAGCTGAGGAAGATTTTCTGGTTCTGCTTGGAAACCTTTTCCGTCATTTTGGGGTCTATGACTTTTCAGAACTTTCTGAAGACGTGCTGAAGAATCTATACCAAGAATTGGTCGACCCAGAAACCCGACACGACCTGGGTGAGTACTACACTCCTGATTGGCTGGCCGAGTTGACCCTGGAGCGCCTTGGTTACAAGGGCGGCAAAGTTCTCGACCCCGCCTGTGGCTCTGGCGGGTTCCTTTTTGCCGCCATCAATGCGCTGCGCAACGCCGGACAGAAAGGAAACAAGCTCGTCGCAAGCGCACTTGAAAATGTCATCGGCATAGACGTACATCCGGTTGCCGTGCTCATGGCCAAAGCGAACATGCTTCTGGCGTTGCGTCGCGAATTGCCCGGCTTCGCAGGCGATGTGAACCTTCGCGTTTACATGGCTGACACACTCATGGCTGAAGAGGACAAAAGCAGGGGCTTGCTCACGATTCCGGTGGGCCAGGAGGCATTTCATATTCCTCTCGCTACTGTTGCGCGCGGCGAACTCGATGAGCTGATTGATTTCTTGAGCGATTTTGCCCATCGCGGCACCAAGGATGAAGAGGCAGCGGAAAAAGCAACAAAGGCCGTCAAGGCTCGTATTGCGGGATTAACCTCAGACAGAGAACCATTTTGGTGGCTTCACAATTTCAAGCTTCTGATGAAGCTGGACAAGCAACGCCGGAATACGATTTGGGCCTACATATTGAAAAACGCCTATCGTCCCGAATTTCTGCGTCAGGAGAAGGTAGACTATGTCGCCGGCAACCCGCCCTGGCTTTCCTATCGATACATGAAAGACGAGGGTTATAAGGCGCGCGTGAAGTCACTTACTTTTGAGCACGGCTTGCTTGAGCGTGATGAAGTGAAGCTATTTACGCAAATGGACACGTCAACGCTTTTCGTTGCCCACTGTGAGCGCGAGTTTTTGAAGCCGGGCGGCTCGCTCGGAATGGTATTGCCGAAGACAGTCGTTTTACCGGCCAAGCAACATCTCGCTTTCCAACGCAAAGGCTTCAGTGAAGTCCATGACTTCACTGGCGTCGAGCCGCTTTTCAATGTTCGGACTTGCATGGTCGTCCGCCACACGCCTTACGGCGCGTCGAACGTCCCGCGCTTTTCCTATTGCGGCAAAATGCCGCGCCGCAATCTTTCATTAGCGGACGCGCGGCCAATTTTGAAATGCAATAACGACACGGTTTCATTTGACGGCGTCAGTGGTGAGTATTCGCCCTACTATGATCGTTTTCTCAACGGTGCGACACTCTGGCCGCGCTGCCTTGTTTTCGTCGAGCCAGTGAAGGGCGCGCAACTTAATCTGAAAACACCGTTCTTGAAGACGGCGGATGACACCTATGAGGAGTCCAAGAAGGAATGGAAATTGCGCGTCGAAGGCTTGGTTGAGCGAGAATTTCTCTTTGGAACGGTTTTGGCAAAAGACTTGATCCCCTTCGTTCTTCGCAAGCTCTCGCTCATAGTCTTACCGCTAATCGAAACTTCTCATGGAGATTTGAAGATGATTGATTCGGCGACCGCGCTTGGCGAACAATTCCAGCACGCGCACGATTGGTTCATGCAGGCGGAAACAATTTGGCGGAAAGGAAGAAAAGATGCAGGCTACGAGTTTTCAGACTGGCTCAACTATCAAAACAAGCTTACGGCGCAGTCCCTTTCCGAACCATTCATCGTCTTGACCAACAAATCGGGAACGAATCTTTGTGCGGCAATGCTTTCTCCTCCTGAAACAAAAAAAATCGGGCGACTTTCGATCAAGGGTTTCGTTGCAGAGAACGTGACTTACCGTTACTACGCCGAGTCGGAAGATGAAGCGAACTATCTTGTCGGTATTCTCAACACGCCATTCGTCAACGAAGCGATCAAGCCATTGCAGCCGCAGGGTTTGATGGGCGAACGCGACATTCACCGCCGTCCCTTCGAAGCTTGCGATATCCCGCTTTTCGATCCCCGCAACAAACTCCACCTGCAAATCGCCAAAATTTCCGCCGACGCTCGAGCCGAACTGATCCCGATTGTTCCCAAAATGCAGATGCCTGTCGCTCCAGCCCGTGCTGCTGCCCGTGAACTGGTCGCCGGGAAACTGAACCGATTGAATGAACTCGCTGCCAAGCTGCTAAACGGTCAGCCAACTCGCTATCCGGACCTCAAGAGCGATGGAATGAAATTGTTGGAGTTGTTTTAGAAGCGCAGGCAAAATTTCTGCGTGGCCGAGCAGCGTAAGACAGCAAAGCGACGAGGTGTTGCAAATGATGGTCATCGACCGCTGGCCGAGCGCAAGGCCGATTGGGCGAAACGCATTGTTTTGCTTGGCTGAAGCCGTGCGCCATGCTTGAGCCATGTTCGTGAACGGAATCCCATTGGAAGAATACGCCAGCCCCGAAAGTTTTCGCAGCAACCAATCGCGCCTCTGTCCCGCTCCCAAAGCCATCGTTCCGTCAAAGGCTAGTTTTTGGCTGCTGGCGGGGACATCCTGCCCGGCAAGAATGAAACTCTCCCAACTGACCTGTTTTGGATGGTGCGCGAGCATGATGCTCGACCGCCGCGAGCAGGCGGCGTTCAACGTTTGAGCCGACTCCCCATCCGCGATGCTCGCGCGACGGCGCGCGCGAGCATCGCGGATGGGGAAGGGAAAATAATTATTTGGGCTTTGACCCAGGGCGGCGACGCTTCGCGTCTTGCCCTGGGCTGGTATGTCACGCCCCGTTGGGGCTGTTTTATAGACGCGTTGCGTCGAATTCTTTATTCGTCTGTCGGCGGCGACATCCTTCCCGGTCAGAACGAAACTTTCCCATCTGACCTGCTTTGGATGGTGCGCGAGCATGATGCTCTCGTCCGCCAATCGATCCGCCTTCCGTCGCGTATTCCGGTGCTGAGCCAACTCCCCATCCGCGATGCTCGCGCGACGGCGGGCGCGAGCATCGCGGGTGGGGAGGGGGAAATATTATTTGGGGGCTGTAACCCAGGGCGGCGACGCTCTGCGTGTTGCCCTGGGCTATTATCTTTCGCCCCGTTGGGGCTGTTTTATAGACGCGTTGCATCGAAGTCTTTTTTCGGCTGCCAGCGGCGATATCCTTCCTGGCAAGAATGAAACTTTCCCAACTGACCTGCTTCGGATGGTGAGCGAACATGATGCTCGATCGTTGCGAGCAGGCGGCGTTCCCTTCCGAACGCCGATAGATTTGAGTCTCCTTCCGCCTACGCGGCGCGCCAAAGCGCCGCTTCGGCGCGACGGCGGCTCGTCGTCTGCTACAATCTTTGGGATGGCTCCCCACCCGCGAAGCTCGCGCGTGACGGCGCGCGAACTTCGCGGGTGGGGAGGGGAAAATATTATTTGGGGCGGTAACCCAGGGCGGCGGCGCTGGGAGCGCCTTGCCCTGGGCTATTATCTCACGCCCCGCTGGGGCTGTTTTATAGACGCGTTGCGTCGAAGTCTTTTTTCGTCTGCCGTCGGCGACACCCTTCCCGGTAAGAATGGGACCTTCCCCACTGACCTGTTTTGGATGGTGCGCGAACAGGATGCTTGGGCGCTGCGAACAGGCGCCTTTCACCAATTAAGCCGACTCCCCTCCGGCAATGCTCGCGCGACGGCGGGCGCGAGCATCGCGGGTGGGGAGGGGAAAATATTTTCTTGGGTTTGTAACCCAGGGCGGCGCTTGCTTCGCTGCGCTTGCCCTGGGCTATCATCTTTCGCCCCGCTGGGGCTGAGGAGGGAAGAATAGTTTTTGGGCTGTAACGCAGGGCGGCCCCCGCTCTTGCTTGCGAAAGGGCGGGGTTGCCCCGGGCTGGTATGACACGCCCCTTTGGGGCTGTTTTATTGTGGCCTGAATCAAATTCGAAAAGGTGTCGATCCGGCACAATCGTTTTCAGAATTTTTCGAGGTGATTTTTTCGGAAAGGGAAAAGAGAATGGTTTAGGGTGTCGCCCTTGCAGGGCTCAGGGAGTTTTTGGTGTGCCGGTTTCCTCGGGCTACGCGCTCCCGCCGTCGCGCTCCGCGCTATGGCGCGGCAAGTCGCGCTCCACCCCAGGCTATCAGATTCCGGGCCTTCGGCCCACGGGCGGCATCACCGCATGTAGAGTGACTTCCATAACTGCGGGGAAGCGCGAAAATTGGTTTTTGCGGAGAAGATCGAGCGCTGCAGGAAGTTTGAGGAGTCCGGCTTGAGCAGCTTCACACAAGACGCCCAAGGTGCCTGAAACTTTCAGGCCGCGCTGAAGGGCGAGGGCGCGAGCGGCAGCTTCATCGAGCAAGACTACGTCCGAGCGTAGTTGCACGGACAGACGCAACGCGGTGCGCTCGCCGGGGTCAAGCGCAGCCAATGTATCGTCAGAATCTTCCGGGTCAGAATGAATTTGCAACCAGTCGGGCGGAGTCGTCGCCCAATTACGCAGCGGGGGTGGCGCATCCGGATGGCGAAGTTCCTCCAGTACTTTTTGTGTGATGTGAGCTCTGCCGTAAAGTGCCGACAGAATTTCTGCGTGGCCGATCAGCGTAAGGTAGCAAAGCGGCGAGGTATTGCTGACGATGGTCATCAACCGCGAGCCGCGCGCAAGGCCGCGAGGTCCCGTTCAAGGTCTTCTTCGCTATAATGCAGGAAGGCTTGCACGCTTTTGAGAAACGATTCGGTCTCCCAACGCGAGCCGTGGCCGAGCAATTCACCCACTTGATGCATGGTGAGCACGCCGGATCGATAGGCTTCGGCCGCGACCGCCTCGAGCACGCGCCGGGGAACATCCTTCCAACGCGAGCGCAAAGGGCCGGACACATTTTCGGGAATTTCGATGGCCACGTTCATTCCGGTGAAACCATACCGCCAACGCGATGCCCTTGCAAGCGTTCGCACTCTTTTCGGCAGCTGTTTTGGATGGTGGGCGAACATGATGCTCGACCGCCACGAGCAGGCGGCGTTCAACGTTTGAGCCGACTCCCCATCCGCGATGCTCGCGCGACGGCGCGCGCGAGCATCGCGGATGGGGAGGGGAAAATAATTATTTGGGCTTTGACCCAGGGCGGCGACGCGGTGCGTCTTGCCCTGGGCTATTATCTGGGCTATTATCTCACGCCCCGCTGGGGCTGGGGGGAAGAATATTTTTGGGTTGTAACCCAGGGCGGCCCCCGCTCTTGCTTGCGAAAGGGCGGGGTTGCCACGGGCAGGTATGTCACGCCCCGTTGGGGCTGTTTTTTAGTGGCCGAAACCAAACTGGAAAAGGTGTCCGTCGCGCGCGATGAATTTTTCTCTCCGCATCCGCCGCGCTCCAAAAGCCATCATTCCGTCAAAGGCTTGTTTTCGGCCGGCGATGGTGGCGGCAGCCTGCCTGGCAAGAATGGGACCTTCCCCACTGACGTGTTTTAGATGGTGCGCGAAGATGAGGCTCGATCGCCGCGAGCAGTGGCCGTTCGCTTCGGAACGCCGGTAAATTGGAGTCTCCTTACGTCCCCCCTCCGCAGAGCTTCGGGGGACGAGTCGTCTCCCACACATTCGGACTATGGGCGAAGGGTTTCGGATACTCGCGGCGAGATCGCTAGTGGCCTGCCGGGCGCTGGGGGTGTCGCCCTTGCAGGGCTTGGGATTTGTTGCGGACGAATTACCTGGGGCTGCGCGCTATGCGCTCCACCCCAGGCTTTCACATTGCGGGCCTTCGGCCCTGTGGCGCCGATGCACCGCACCGGGGAGCGGCTCTGGAACAGGCGGCGGGGTATGTGTTTAGCATGGGTGGAGCGGGCGATCCTCCTGTGCCGCTTCCCGACTCGTCGGGACCGGGCGGAACGGAAGGCAAGTCCCTATCCCAACAAGACGCCGGATTACAAAAAAATGACACCCTCCCTTCCGCTGGGCTGGTAGCGCAGCGGCACAGGCAAGTTGCCTGTGCTACCCGCGCCTTTCACTGCCCCGGTGTGTCCAGGACGCTCTTGATCCAATTTATCCGAGAGGAAATGCGCGTGGCGTAGAAATTTCCCGCCACCGGGCCGGTCCGAATCAGGGTCCACGTACCGGCGTTGTTCTGGCCGTAGAGGCCGTGCTGATTGAAAATCGCCGCGTCGAAACCGGGTCCGGAATTCGTCGTGTTGTAGGGCCCGGTTACGGAATAGTTGATGCCGGCCAGCTTGTAGGATTTGCCGTCCTTGATGTAAACCGCGCCGCCGGAATCGCCGCCCGACAAATCCGCCTCGTTGTGGCCGCCCGGATTGAAGGAGCCTTGCAACAACTGGCCAAAGCCAGCGCCGCCATCGACGATGCCGCTCACGTGATTTTGGCCCCAGCGTTGCACGCTGTCCCACGTGCCCCATTGCCAGCCGCGCAGCCGGTTGTTCACGAGCACCGGCGCGCCCCGCTGTCCGCCGCGCCCGATGACCACGAGCGGTTTTCCCCATTCGTTGTTCTTCGTGTACAACGGCGCGTTGGTGGGAAACTGGCCGGAAACGCGCCAGATCGTAAGGTCAGCATTGGTGGCATCGAAAGAGGCCGTCGTCGGATAGCTGACTCCCCGGAAAACAAAGGCCTCGCCGACGGTCCCGCCCACGTGTTTGGCGGTAATGAAACAGTTCGACGAGATCACTGTCCCGCTGAAACCCACCCACGCGCCCTGGAACTGCCAGCCGCTATTGGTCAAGGTGCCGCTCGGCGAGTTGGTATTGTAACTCGGGTCGGCCGTGGAATAAAAAAGGACCGCGTCGCTCGCGAGACGGGTGGTTAGCAAAAACAGGAGGCAGAGCGAAATGACGAATGACGAATGACGAAATCCGAAGAAACGACGAAGAGCGCTTCCGAGAAATGGGTGGCGCGGGCGACCCGCCCGCCCCGGTCGGCGACCCGCCGACCGGAACTGAGGAGAGCTACTTCTCGAAAACGTCGCGTCCATTATTTCGAACGGTTGCCTCCATTCCGTCCGGCGAGTCGCCGGACGGGACAGGCCAGTGGCCTGTGCCACCCATGACTGATTTTTCGAACAGGCTCCAAGGGCGAAATTCCGAGCAGCAGTCGGTTCTGATCTCCGCGGTTGTCGCGCCTCTGCGGTCGATTCGATTCCCGTTTGTCCGCAGATGAAGGAAAACCGCAGAGACACGAAAAACGCAGAGCAGGCTTCCGCCGGCGTGGTTTCGTCTTCTGCTAGCGATCTTTCGGGCTTTGTCATTCCTTCGGGTTTCGTCATTGGGTATTCGGATTTCCCTCGTTCGTTCACCAACTCACGGGCACCGTCAGCTTCTTGCCGAAGCGGTTCTTGTAATGAAGCTGCCGGTGATGCGCGCCGTATTCGTGGACGAGCCGGGTGATTTTGACGTCGTAGCAGCAATACTCGGCGATCTCGACCAGCTTGCCCGCCTTGAACCATTCGATGGCCTGCAAGCCCTCGGCGGTCTTCTCGACGCCAAACGTGGCCGTCGCAATGGAGTCCAGCGAAAGGCGATGCTGCAGCTTCGAATGCAATTCCACCATCATGTCCAGCGTCGGCAATTGGCGCAAATCCAGCGCCGTGTAACCGTGCAACACCTCGTAATCGAAGCGCAGATTATTGAAGCCCACCACCAAATCCGATCGCTGCAAATCGCGGATGAGGTCGTCCACCTGCTTTTCGCCGTAAATCTTGTAAGCGCCCGAGGCGGTGCTGTACGTCACGCCCACGCTCATGCCCATGCGGTTGACCTTGTCCCACCCGCCCACTTCATCGGCGGACTTCTGCGTTTCCAAATCGAAATAGATGATGTTCTTCATCGGCAAGCCATTACCGGTCAGCGGAATTGTCGTGCGCAAACAATAACAGATCGTGCGCAAAAGAAAAGCAAATAGCCGGTGAAACACGCTTGCACAACCGGGCCGCGCCAAGGTCCGGCGCACTAGTACTGTGACAAAGAAATTTCGTTACCTGCGTTGCGCCGGGTTTGGGTTCTGGCTAGGCGCAACGAGGGAGCATGTCCGTTGCGACCTGTGACCGAGGAGCAACAACGCCAGAACGCAAACCCGGCGCAACCCCCGCGGGGCGGCACGTCTTTTTGACTCAGCCTTC
>Ga0073928_10011585_pt1 | contig 10263 bp, 10 predicted proteins | sample PaiPotPPA55metaG_FD_76969 | JGI IMG/M metagenome (GOLD analysis project Ga0073928, IMG submission 76969) | Iron sulfur acid spring bacterial and archeal communities from Banff, Canada, to study Microbial Dark Matter (Phase II) - Paint Pots PPA... ... | reverse complement strand
GGCGATCCAGCAGTGCGCGCGCCAGGCAGTACTGCACGCTGAACTTGGCATCCAACTCGCCCTGCGGGTCCGGCCGGTTGGTGTGTGCCAGCCGCCTTGGATGCGTCCACGAATCGATGCGCTCCACCATGGCCGGCGTCAGCCCGTGCTCGCGTACCAGCGAAAGCATCGCGTCGACCGCCGGATGCGTGCTGCCGCAGCATGGATACTGTTTGATCGCGACGCCTGGCCGCACGATGTCCCACGGCTCACCCCATGCCTCCAGGATCGGCCGCGTGTCGAAATTGCCCTCGCCGTTGAACACGTGCAGGAAGCCCTGCTTATGTTCCAGTGCGGCCGCATTGGCAGTGAACCCATCAGCGGCCAGCAACGCAGTCAGCAGACCGTTGCGCGAGCAATGTCCGACATGCAGCGGCTTGGTCATCGTGCCGAAGTTCGCCTTGAGGCCGGCCGCGAGCGAGGACGCGAGCGCAAGCGCCGTCGCGGTGCGCGCCGCGTCGAGACGCATGAGATGGCAGCATGCTGCCGCAGCACCATGCACGCCGAGCGTCGCGGTCGCGTGCCAGCCCTTGCTGTAGTGGTGGAAGTTGACCCCGCGCGCGAGCTTGCACTCGGTCTCGAAGCCCGCGACGTAGGCCGCAATGAAGGCGCGGCCGTCGACCGTGCGCTCGTCCGCGAGCGCAAACAGCGCCGGCAGGATCGGCGCCGACGGATGCCCGCCCAGCGTGTTGTTGCAGTCGTCGAAGTCGAGCGCATGCGCCGCGGTGCCGTTGATCAGCGCGGCATCGAGCGCGCTCGCGCGCTCGGCGGTGCCGAACACGATACTGGCGCCGGCGCCCGCCCCCGCCACCTCGCCGACAATGCGCGCGCACGGCTCCGTGCTGCCCGCGACCGTGACGCCGACCGTGTCGAGGATGCCGACCTTGGCCCAACGCACCGCCTCCGCCGGCAGATCCTCGAACCGCAACGCCGCCGATCGGCGGGCGAGTTCATGAGCAAGCTGCATCTGTCGCTCCGTTTATTTTGCACTGCGCCCGCGCCCTCTCCCCCGCTTGCGGGGGAGAGTTGGAGAGGGGGAAGCCGCTTGCTCATTGCTCGTGGCTTCCCCCACCCCATCCTCCCCCGCAAGCAGGGGAGGGAGAGCGAACGCTGTGCTCACCTCACCTAACGCCCTCACTCGTTCCCAATCACAGCCGCCGCCGCACCCGTCCCCGCCAACCTCCCGAACACGGCGCCCGACACCAGCCCCGTCCCGCTCGGATAGTTGAAGTAGAACAGCCCGCCGACCATTTCGCCAGCCGCATAAAGCCCGGCGATCGGCGCCCCGATGACGTCGACCACCTGGCCGCTCGCCGGATCGATGCGCACGCCGCCGAACGTGAACGTCACGCCGCAGGTCGTCGCGTAGGCCTCGAACGGCGGCGTGTCGAGCCGCTGCGCCCAGTTGCTCTTCGGCGGCTCGATGCCGCGCGTGCCGCGGCCGTCTTTCACCGTGTGGTCGAACCGCACCTCGGTCATCACCGCCTCGTTGAAGGCGCGCACGGTGGCGAGGAACGCCTTCGCGTCGACGCCCTCGAGCTTCGGCGCCAGCTCCTCGAGCGTGTCGGCCGTGACCTTGGTCATCTTCTTCATCCGGTACTCGGGCCGCAGCAGCGGCTTCGCCTTGGCGTCGAACACCTGCCAGGCGAATTGCCCGGGCTGCCGGAGTACCTCGCCGCCGTATCTCGCGTAGGTGAACGAGTGGAAATCGAGCCCCTCGTCGACGAAGCGCTTGCCGTTCGCGTTGATCAGCAGGCCGAAGATATAGCTGTGCTTCTGGAACTGGTCGCCGATGCTCTTGTCGCCGAACTCCGGCGCATAGCGGTCCCATCCGGTCGCGTGGCAGCCCGACCAGTTGCCGCACGGCTGCGCGCCGATGTCGAGCGCCATGCGCAGCCCGTCGCCGACATTGAAGCGGGTGCCGCGCACCTTGGCGAGCTCCCAGCCGGGCCCGAGATAACGCGCGCGCCATTCCGGATTGGCCTCGAAGCCGCCGCAGGCGAGCACCACGGCGCGCGCCGTGAACTCCACCATCTTGCCGTCACGCTTCGCGCGCACGCCGCTCACCCGCTCGCCGTCGTAGACCAGCGAGACCGCGCGCGTGTCGTAGGAGACCTCGATCCCGGCCTTCTCGGCCGCGCGGTCGAGGAACGCCACCAGCCCGGCGCCGCCGCCCGACACCTCGATCGGCAGCCGACCGAAGAAGCGCCGCTTGCCGTCGACCATTGCGGCCTGCCGCCCGAAGTTCGGCACGAAGCGCACGCCTTGGCTGCGCAGCCACGCCATCGTGTCCTGGCTGCGCGTGACCAGGAGCTCGCTCAGCGCCGGATCGGTGCGAAAGCTGGTGAGCCGGAAGAGATCGTCGAAATATTCGTCCTCGGTGTTGGTGCCGAAGTCGCTGGTCGCGATCTCCTCGTCGCTGAGATCCGTGACCCGTTTGAGCTCGTCCACGGTGCCGAACGCGAACCGCATCACCCCGCCCGCAAACGCGCTGTTGCCCCCCGCCTCCTCGCGCGATGCCGCCTCCAGCATGGTCACTTGCGCCCCCGCCTCGCGCGCCGCCAACGCCGCACACAGCGCCGCATTCCCCTTCCCCACCACCAGCACGTCACTCGATTGCATGGATTGTTTCACTCGTTGCACTGAGGTTGCTCCCCCTCCCCCGCTTGCGGGGGAGGGTGGGGAGGGGGAAGCCGCGGGCACTGAGCAAGCGGCTTCCCCCTCTCCAACTCTCCCCCGCAAGCGGGGGAGAGGGCGCGGGCGCTGTGCTCACCTCACCTCACTCCGCCTTGATCCCCGCGGTGCGGATCACCCTGCCCCACCGTTCCGTCTCCGCCGCGATCAGCCTGCCGAAATCCGCCGGCGAGCCCGGCATCGCGACGACGCCCAGCTCGTCGAGCCGCGCCTTGATCTTGGGATCCGTGAGCGCCGCATTGACCGCGCGGTTGAGCGTGTCGACCACCGCGGCCGGCGTCCCCTTCGGCGCGACCAGGCCCTGCCAGAAGCTCGTGTCGTAGCCCGGCACGAATTCCGCAACCGTCGGCAGGTCGGGCAGCGCCGGCTGGCGCACCGTCGTCGTCACCGCGAGCGCGCGCAGCTTGCCGGCCTTGACGAAACCGATCGAGGAGGAGATCGACGCGAACATCACCTGCGCGCGCCCGGCCATCAGGTCGACCAGCGCCGGCCCGGCGCCGCGATAGCTCACGTTCACGAGCTGGATGCCGGTCATGATCGCAAACAGGGTGCCGAACAGGTGATTGCCGGAGCCGATGCCGGCCGACGCCATGGTGAGCTTGCCGGGATTCTGCTTGGCGTAGGCGATCAGCTCCGGAACCGTGTGCACCGGCAGCGCCGGATGGACCTCGATGATGAAGGACTCGCGCGTCGCGCCCGCGACCGGCGTCACGTCGCGCACGAAGTCGAACCGGAGGTCCGGGTAGAGCGCCCCGTTGGCCGCATTGGGCAGGCACCCTTCGAGCAGCGTGTAGCCGTCCGGGCTTGCCTTGATCGCCGCCTCGGTCGCGATATTGGTGCCGGCGCCGGTGCGATTCTCGACGATGAACGACTGGCCGAGCCGCTCCCCGAGCCAGGCGCCGAGCAGCCGCGCCATGATGTCGGTGCCGCCGCCCGGCGCGAAGCCGACCAGGATGCGCACGGGACGCGTGGGGTAGGCTTGGGCTTGCGCGGACGCGAGGCGCGGCGCCGCGGGAAGAGTCGCCGCGGCCGCGGCGAGGCGAAGGAAATCGCGGCGTGGAAGGTTCATGGCCCGGCACCTTCGACGTGATGTCACGACGTGCCGGCAAGGTTACCATGCGGGCAGGCGTGCGGGAAACCGGTCTCGATCCGCCGCTTTCACATCGTTATACCCGCATAGCCGAGAACGGCGTCGCGGAGTTCACCCTTGGCTTGCCGAAGGCAAGACAGATCGGGCCGAATCGAACGGAGCGCTGACGTGGCGGCAGGTTCGTTTGCAGACAGGCGTTTCCGCGCGCACGGCGGGCTCACGCTGCTGGCGGTCCTTGCGTGCGCCGCCGCAACTTTGTCCAATGTCGAGCAGGCTCGACCGGAGGCGCGACCCATGACGACGTCCGACGCTTTGGGCGCCAACGCTCGCCAGGCGATGATCGATATCTTTCGAAAGAAAGATGCGACGGCGGTCGATCGGCATTTTGCCGAGTCGTTCGTGCAGCACGACCCGAATCTTGCCGATGGTCTCGCCGGAATGAGGTCTCTTGCCGCCGAGATCGCGAGCTCGCCTGCCGCCGACCTAACGATCTATCGTACGCTCGTCGACGGAGATTTCGTGCTGCTCCATTCCAGATACGAAGGCGTCGCACGTTACGCCGGACCCGCGATCGCACGGGCCATTCTAGAAAAACGTCCCCCCGTCTTGAATCAGCACGTCATGCCCGCGAATGCGGGCATCCACGTCTTTCTGGCGGCGTTTCAGCGAGCAAGACGTGGATGGCCGGAACATAGCCCGCATTGCACCGGGCCATGTGCTTCTACGTCTCCGGAAACAATCGCGGAAACAGCACGTCGAGCGCCTCCCCGGGAAAGCGCAACGACAGCGGCCCTTTCGGCGTCTCGGACGCGAGCAGGCCGTGCGCGATCGCGTCGTTGACCACGCGCCGTGCCGTGCGCTCCGGCAGCCCCGTGATGCGCGGGGCTTCGCCGCGCTCGAGCTCGCCGCGGATCAACGCTTCCTCCAGCAGGCGCGCCGCCTCCGGCTTGAGAGTCGCGCTGCGCTCGACATACCCGCGCAGCCGCTGCGCCAGCGTGTCGAGCGCAAGAAGCTGCGCCATGAATCGCACCTGGTCGAGTGAGACCTGCAGGAACCAGAGCGTGAAGTCGGCCAGCGCGCGCTGCGAGAGATTCCCGCGGCCGTCGCGATCGCCCTGCCGCGGCATGTCGGCATGGCTATCGAGCTTGCCCCTCGGCAGTGGCTCGGAGAATCGCTGTGCGGTCGCCTGCTCCTCGAAGTAATCGAGTTCCGCCTGGGTGCGGATGCTCGCGCGGTTCTTGAGGACGGTCGTTCCAAGATAGCAGTATGCGTCGGAAACAGCGTCGTACATCGACGCGTCACACCTTCTTGGCGTGCTTCTCGAGAATCTCGCGTCGCCGCTCGGCCGGGCTCAACCCCCGGCGATCGAAGTCGGCGAACATCTTCCTCGTGGAGGGGCGCATGGTGACGCCCTCGACAGCACTGATCTTGGCAAAGCCAACCAGGCCCAACGTCAGGCCCCCCGCCTTCACGGCCCTCCCCTTCTTGGCTGTCTTAGCCGTGCCGCCGCTCTTGGTGCGCTTTTGCATGCCGCTACCCTACCACATGCGGAGGAAGATTCCGAGTAAGGGAATGCGTTCATTCCCGGGTTTCACTGCGTTCAACCCGGGCTACAGTGTTGCCATGACGGTCGCCCAAGAGGATTCGGCGTTCAGGCATCCATGAGCAAGGCATTCACCCGGGAAAGCGATTCCGATCCCGACGATCGCGATGACGACGGCGCCGACGCGCTGCCCGAGCATGCCAAGAACTACGTCACGCCCACGGGTCATGCGGCGCTGCAGGCCGAGCTTGCGCAGTTGCGCCAGCAGGAGCGTCCAAAAATCGTCGAGGTCGTCACCTGGGCGGCGAGCAACGGCGACCGGTCGGAGAACGCGGACTATCACTACGGCAAGAAGCGGCTGCGCGAGATCGACCGGCGCGTCCGCTATCTCACCAAGCGGCTCGAAAGCGCGGTGCTGGTCGATCCGACGCAGCAGCAGGCGCTGCGCCAGGTCTTCTTCGGCGCCACCGTCACCTACGCCAGGGCCGACGGCAGCGAGCACACCGTCACGCTGGTGGGCGTGGACGAGGCCGACCTGTCGCAAGGCAAGATCAGCTGGCTCTCGCCCGTCGCCCAGGCGCTGATGAAGGCGAAGGTCAACGACATCGTCCAGCTGCGCACGCCGTCCGGTATCGAGGACATCGCGATCGTCGCGATCCGTTACGGGGCGTAGGCTGCTCCGAAAATCACAAGCCAAACCCGTCATCCTGAGGCGCGAGCGAAGCGAGCCTCGAAGGATGATCGGCCGAAGTGGCGCCACAAGTGGGCAAGCGGCACCGCACGGGCCGTCGCCCTTCGAGGCTCGGCGCTGCGCACCGAGCGCCTCAGGGTGACGGTTCATAAGGTGGCGAGGACCGCCCCTCATATCCGCACCAACGGCCCCGGCACCTTGAGATACTTCCATCAGCCAGAGCATCCCCGCTTGACGATATTCCTCTTCAATCCCGACCGACAGGCGCACCGAGCGGAAAAAGCTTCCGATACGGCCGCGCCTCGTCCAGTGCGCGGGCGTAGCTGGGGCGGCCGAGCAGCCTGCCGCGATAGGCATGGACGGCGGCAAAGCGCTCGGGGATCGGGTGGGTCCAATCGGCATAGAGCAGCGCCGGTGCGGCCGCGCAGTCGGCCAGGCTGAAGCTATCGCCGGCCGCCCAGGTCCGGTCCGCCATGCGGCGGTCGAGCAGCGCGTAGGAGGTCTCGAGCATCGATTTCCAGGCCGCGCCGCCCTTCCCGTCGTCGGGCTCGCGTCCGATCGCCATGTACACCAGCCGTCCCTGCGGATAGCTGACATAGTTGTCGAAGAAGCGGTCCCACATCCGCACCTCGGCGGCGAGCCGCGGGTCCGCCGGGATCAGGCGCGGCGTCTGCGGAAAGCGCGCGTCGAGATATTCGATGATGCCCGTCGCCTCGAACACGAGCTGGCCGTCGTCGACGATCACCGGGAAGCGCCGGATCGGCCAGAGCGCGCCGAACTCGCTCATGACCGGCTCCGCGCCGTCGATCATCTTCGTCTCGAACGGGATGCCCTTCTCGTAGAAGGCCGTCTTCGCCTTCTGCACATAGGAGGAGAACGGGTGCTCGTAGAACGCAATGGTCATGGCGGGCTCCTGGTGCATATCCCGGCGAAAGCCCGCCCCCGACTTGATCCAGGGCTATCGCATGTGCGTCTTCCCCTCTCCCCGAAGGGGAGAGGGTGGCGAGCGAAGCGAGCCGGGTGAGGGGCGCTCGGTGTATCAATTCAGGCTCCGAGAGCCCCTCACCCCGTCCCTCTCCCCTCCGGGGAGAGGGGGCGCAAGAGCCGCGAGCGACCATATGCGATAGCCCTGCGACTTGATCGGGGGTGGATACCGGTTCGCCGACAAGGATATGCACAAATGAAAGAGGTTAGAGCATGTTCCGATTCCGCAGGAACGGAACATGCTCTAACGGCGCAGAACAATGTGGGTGGCGAGCTCGGTCGCCTGATGCTCGGCGACACTGTAGCCGAGCGCCGGCAGGTCGATCCCGGCGAACATCGCCTCGCGTTGCCCGAGCACGACCGGCGACAGGGCAAAGTGCAGCTCGTCGATCGCGCCGGCGCGAAGATATTGCCGCACCGTCGCGACGCCGCCGCCGATCTTCACGTCGCGGTCACCGGCGGCGCGTTTCGCCTGATTGAGCGCGGCCGCGATCCCCCCGGTCACGAAGATGAAGGTGGTGCCGCCGGCCATCTCGATCGGATCGCGCGGATGGTGGGTGAGCACGAAGGTCGGCGCATGGTAGGGCGGATTGTCGCCCCACCAGCCCTTCCAGCTCGCGTCCGGCCACGGGCCGCGGATCGGCCCGAACATGTTGCGGCCGAGAATGAAGGCGCCGAACCCGTCCATCGAGCGGTGCGCATAGGCCTCGTCGACCCCGTCCGAGCCGCCGCCCTCGCCGGTCATGGCCCGGAAGGTGCGCGTGCCGAACAGCCACCGGTGCAGCTCCATCCCACGCTTGCCGAGCGGATTTTCGCGGCTTTGCTCCGGCCCCGCGCCGAAACCGTCGAGCGAGATCGTAAAGCCCCCAACGCGCACTTTCGTCATCGCCGACTCCCCTTCCGCATCGAGCCTCATCTGATTGCAATATGCAACCAGTTGCGAACTATGACCATCCGGTGCGACAATGCAAGCGGTTTTTGGAGATGCGCATGGACGGCGGTCACCGCTCGGGTTGCCCGATCAACCTCTCGCTGGAGGTCTTCGGCGACCGCTGGAGCCTTATCATCCTGCGCGACATGATGTTCGGCGGACGGCGGCACTTCCGTGAGCTGCTGACGCAGTCCAAGGAGGGCATCTCGTCCAATATCCTCGCCGACCGGCTCAAGATGCTGCTCGCGCAGGGAATGATCACCAAGGCCGATGACCCGACACATAAGCAGAAGGCGATCTACAGCCTGACCGCGAAGGCGATCGCGCTGGTGCCGGTCTTCGCGCAGCTCGGCGCCTGGGGACGGCGCTACACCCCGGCGACCGAGGAGCTGAGCATCCGGGCGCAGCTCCTGGAGGAAGGCGGCCCGGCCATGTGGAATCGATTCATGGCCGAGCTCGCCCACGCCCACCTGGGACGTCCGATCCGGCAGAAAGGCCGCTCGGTCGCCGAGCGATTGCAGGCGGCGTACGAGGCCCTGTGCGCGCAACGAACGCGGCGCAAGAAGGCGTGAATGTCCGGAACGGTCCGCCGCGATAGAGCCGCCCGCCGCCGCCCCAGGCGCCAGCGAGCTGGCGATCGATGTAGTTCACCAGGCCGCAATCCGTGCCCGACGGCGTGAGCCGGTCGGCCGGGATGAGGGTCTCATAGGCGGCGCTGAGAAAATCGGCTTCGGTGGCCGTGAGGGTGAGCAGCGGCTCAACGCCGGTTCACGCAGCGGCCGCTTGCGCGGGTTGCGGCGGCGATGGCGATTGCGCCTCGGCCTCGCGGGTCCCGAGCACGGTCGCAATGCAAAGAGTCGTCAAAGATCGGTCCGTCATTTTCTCAGGCACCCTTTGCCAATTTTAGCCCCACGGCTGCCATGGCAATGGCTCGAGTATCTGGATATAGTTGGAATCGGGATGTCTGTTTGGTAGACGAACGATGCGAGTCATTCCACAACTCTTAAAGGAATTTTGGCTGCCGCTGCTGTTGGGCGCCGCGTGGACCGCATTTAATTTCTTCGATAGGCCTGGTGCCAGTTGGACTGTGCGCGAAGTTCTCAACGTTTTTGGGCCAACTTTCTTTTTCATGAGTTGGCTCGTCGCACAATGGTATAGGGTCAGAAAGCAACAACGTGTTGAGGAAGGACTCTCAGAAATTCACGCTGGTGTCAAAGCAATCCAAGCACCGCTACTGCCTTGCGGCCTGTTCATAACGCTTGAAATGATTGGTAGCGACGAGGACGTCAAGCGGATTTTTGGAGAGCATCCTGGGTTTCGATCATTCGGCCCCGACCGACCTATGCCGGACCCGCCAATGGGGCTGCCGCCCGGTCAAAAAGATGCGCGTCTGTTTCGGCCTGGCGGCTATCTAGATTACCGTGATGGCGTAGTGACCGCAGCCGGTTTCTTTAGGCTTGAGCATCCAGGATACAACAGCATTCATTGTGAGATTTCGCACACCGTATGCGAACTCGACGGCAAGGCACTTGAGGACAGCAAATTGAAAAATAGCCCATTCGGCGGCTTGCCTTCAGTGCTTATTGAGTTGTTTTTGAAGGGCAGGCCTTCGTCAAAGGGCGTCAAGCCGTCGCTCGTTCTTAAAGGCTCGAGTACTGCAATTTCCGTTTTTGCAGCATATGGCTTGGATAATCACGTTTTTGTCGACCTGGGGATGCGATCGTTGGCTCCTGAGCCGGTGTCGGGGCCAAGCTGGAGTTCTGCCGATTTGGAAGGCGCATTTATCAAGGCGTCCTTCAATTTTTTCTACATTGATGGTATTTGGCATGTTCCGAAGGAAGGATGGCCCAGGCTTCATAATTTCCAGCTCTGGCTAGGAGGTAGCGGAACCCAACTTCTTACGTTCTCCTCCGCGCAGCTAGAATCTCAGTCTACCCGAGAGAATCCTGAGCCTCTCGCCGTTGGAGCAACGTGTCCACAGATCGTGTTTGAATATGAACTGGAACCGGCAGCGTTTGGTTCGAGCCTCCAGTCGGGCACATGACGGCAGCGGTGCACCAAGCCGAGGGCGTCAGGGCGACAGCGGAGTTGAAGGGGATCACCCGCTCTCCAAGGGGCTCGGAGACCGCCGCGTGCGGCCCGAGTAGAACCCGGTCGGCTGAAGCCGGCGCGCAATGCGCTGCTGCTCACTTTTCGCGATGTGAAGTTGTCTCTGTCGAAGTGTGGCAGCGATGGTGGGACAGGAAGCCATTCGGCTAGAACTACTCACGGGCCTCCTCCATCGCACTCTT
>Ga0073928_10011584_pt1 | contig 10263 bp, 9 predicted proteins | sample PaiPotPPA55metaG_FD_76969 | JGI IMG/M metagenome (GOLD analysis project Ga0073928, IMG submission 76969) | Iron sulfur acid spring bacterial and archeal communities from Banff, Canada, to study Microbial Dark Matter (Phase II) - Paint Pots PPA... ... | reverse complement strand
GTCATAGCGATACGCAATACCCTGATATTGACCATCGTCGAGGCCTTTCGTGTTCGACGCGATGGGCATTTTGCCGGTGTGCTTTCCGCGATTGGAAGGGCAGGCGAAGAATATTCCTCGGCTCCAGGTTCCCATCTTACGGTTTCCCATCCTAAGGTCATGGGCGATACCATCGTTGCGGCTAATTTTAATTTTGCCACCGAGGCTAATGTTTTGCTTTGCCAAAGCGGAAATGTAAGTGACTCGCAGGAGGCTATATGCATCGCTTCGGCCTGCTGATCTTGAGCCTCATTGTGACTCTATCGCCGACTATCGGCCGCGGCGGCAGCTACCCTGATCGGCCGATCAGGCTGGTGGTCGGTTTCGGGATTGGCGGGCCGACCGATATCCCGGCGCGGTTCATCGCCGAGAAGCTCAGCGAGGCGCTCGGCCAACGTGTCTTTGTCGAGAATAAGCCGGCCTCGGGCGGCATAGTCGCCACGCGTGACGTGATCGCGCGGCCGGCCGACGGCTATACGCTCCTTCTATGCTCGCATTTTGAGCCGATCAACCTTGCCGTTTATAAAGATCCTGGTTTTCAGCTCAGCGATTTGGCGCCCGTTTCCCTGATTGCCAGATATTACTACGGGCTTGCGCTGTCGAACGCGATTCCATCCACCGACATCGGCTCGTTCATCGCCTATGCCAAAGCGCATCCTGGCCAGGTGAACTACGGCACGGTCGGCTTTGGCTCGGCCCAGGAGATTCTGGCGCGGCAGCTGGAGAAGCTCACCGGCATCACGATGAATCAGGTGCCATTTCGCGGCGGTGCGCAACCCGTGCAGGAGATTGTCGCCGGGCGCATTGACTTCTACACCGCGCCGCCACTTGCCCTCATCCCCCACTATCGTGATCAACGCCTGAAAATAATTGCTGTCAGTAGTCCGGAGCGGTTGAGCGTGTTGCCCGAGGTGCCGACACTGGCGGAGACGGGTATCAATTTCATCCGCTCCGGCTGGCTAGGCATCTGCGCGCCGGCAGGCACGCCCGCCGCGATCATAGAGCGTCTCAATCGCGATATTGCGCCGATTGTCCGCTCGCCCGATTATCGTGCATTGATCGAAAACGCGGGCTCGATCGCTGCGGCTTCGACGCCGGACGAACTGGCGAAAGTCATGCAACAGACGCTGGCCGAAGTGGCGCCGACCATCGCCGAATTCCACTTGCAGCGAGAATAAGCGGGCGACGGCGCTAAAACCCGCGCACCACCTCGGTGACGTGTTCCACGTCTGGCGGCGCGGCAAAGCAATGTCCGACCAGCTTTCGCCATTCCTGGAAATCGGCCGAGCCGCGAAAGTCGACCGTGTGGTTTTCGACCGTGTCCCAGCCGACGAACAAGCGATAGCGGCTCGGCTTCTCGGTCGAGCGGCGCAATTCCATGCTGCGGCAGCCCTTGGCGCGCTTAAAAATTGCGACAGCTTGCTTCACACCGTTCTCGAATTCCGCTTCGGTTCCCGGCTTGACGTCGATCTGCGCGATTTCGGTGATCATCTTTGTTCCTCCCCTGTAACGACGGTTGTGATGGTGGTTGTGATGGCGATCCTGGCACAGACCGCTTCATTCGAACGGTTTTTATCATCGTTGCCGCGTGAACTCGCCTCATCTTTGCAATTGGCTATTGCGCAGGACCGATGACTGGAATGCGCTTAAGCGGGCTTCCCTCCGGCTGTGCCGGCGCGCTAGTGTCCCAATTGCGAAGTGCGCACTTTATTGTCGGCACGCTCTCATGCGAACTTCGGAATCAAAGGGACCCTAGCAAATATATAATCCTAGGATTTGAAGTTCCTATGAGAGCTTCCGACTGAACTGTAGGAACTTCAAATCCACCGCACTAGGCTTCGCCATCACACCCATCAGCACCTACAGCACCTAACGCATAGGCTCATCATGATCGACGTCTATTACTGGACCACGCCCAACGGCCACAAGGTCACGATTTTCCTCGAGGAAGCCGGATTGGAATACAAGATCATTCCGATCAATATCGGCAAAGGCGAGCAGTTTAAGGCAGATTTTTTGGCGGTGTCGCCGAACAATCGGATTCCGGCGATCCTCGATCACAAGCCGGCCGACGGCGGCAAGCCGATCCCGGTTTTCGAATCCGGCGCGATCCTGCTTTATCTTGCCGACAAGACCGACAAATTCATCCCGAAAGATTTGCGTGATCGCACCGCGGCGCTGGAATGGCTGTTTTGGCAGATGGGCGGTCTCGGCCCGATGTCCGGGCAGAACAATCACTTCGCCCATTATGCAGTCGACAAGATCCCCTACGCGATCGATCGCTACCGCAATGAGGTGAACCGGCTCTATGGCGTTATGAACAAACGGCTTGCCGGCCGTGAATATCTTGCCGGGCCTTATTCGATCGCCGACATGGCCGCTTATCCATGGGTCGTGCCGTGGGAACGCCAAGGCCAAAAACTCGGCGACTTCCCACACCTCAAGCGCTGGTTCGAGTCGATCAAGGCGCGCCCCGCAGTGGTGAAGGCTTATGAATGGACGCCGAAGATCAATCCCGGCGCGGGCGGTATCCGCACCGCGGAAGAGCGCGCGATTCTGTTCGGGCAAACCGCGCAGTCGGTCGCGGCGATGGCAAAGCAATGAATTGATGTCGCTCGTCCCCGCGAAGGCGGGGACCCAGGAAATTAATGGATTCCCGCTTGCGCGGGAATGAGCGGAGATATCGTCGCGTTCCCGGACAACTCGCCGCTACTGCTGCGCCGCTCCGCCGAGATAACCCGTGATCTTCCAGGCGCCGCTTTGTTTGGTGTAGCAGATTTGGTCGCCGCCGAGCGGCGACACTGTTTGCGCATCGACGTATCCGGCTTTGCCGGACGGCGCCGCCACATGCAGAAAGAATGGGTCGTTGGGATTGGCGGGCGGCGCGGTGTCGGGCAATACACGGACGAGATTCATGCCGAGCTTCTCGATCACTGGCGAATTAGGCTGCGCCGCGGCGTGCACCTCCACGCCGTTTTTGTTTGGATAGCCCCATTCGCCGGAATCGGTCTGGGTTGCCTTGGTAAGCGCTTCCAAAGCGTTGGTATCGAGATTTGGGTCGGCCGGCGAGCAAACGACGCCGGGCTGCTGCGATGATTCCGCCGCCGACGCTTCGGTGGCGAAGCCGGCCAAAATCTGCCAACCCGAGTCATCCGCGGCGCCAAGATCGATCGCCTTGGCGAGATTTTCGATCCCGGATTTGCGCGGATCGGCGAGATTTTTGTCCTGAACCCAGAAGAAGTTTTGCGTCACCACCAATCTGCCAAGCGCGGCCCGATCCTTATGCGCGGCGACTTCGGCGAGCTGGTTGCGAAAAGCGGTGAAGCTCGGATCGTTCAACGTCGGCGGCGGGGTCACCGGCACCGTTTGATAAGGCTTGATCGACGGCGGAGGCGGCGGCTTGAAACCGCCGGGCGGCAGCGGCAACTGCCCTTGCTGCGCCAAGTCTTGCTGCGCGAAGTCTTGCTGCGCCAAGCCGGGATGTTCGGCGAGAACCGCCACAGCGGCAGCAATTGCTAAAGCGGCAATCAGCCGACGGCGCATGCAAAAACCTCCACGTTCATGAACGTATTTCATAGGCATATATTGACGCGACTAAAGCATGATCCCGAAAAGTGGAAACCGGTTTTCGGAAAAGATCATGCTCAAACAATAAGCTAAAGCGAAATGGCGATTCAACCTAAAGACATTTCGCTTTAGCGGCGAATTGCGACAGGGCTGCGGCGACGTGCGAGGGATTGTCATCGACACGATTTCAATACGATTTGGGCAGTCCTAAAACTTTTTCAGCGATGAAGCAGAGCACGAGCTGCGGTGAAACCGGCGCAAGCTTGGCGATCATGATTTCCCGAAAATAGCGCTCGACGTGATATTCCTTGGCATAGCCGTAACCGCCATGGGTCGCAATCGCGGTTTGGCAGGCCTTGAATCCGGCTTCGGCGGCGAGATATTTGGCGGCGTTCGCTGCCGGTCCACAGGCAATGCCCTGATCATATTGCCAGGCGGCCTTCAACATCATGAGGTCGGCCGCCTCCAGCTCCATCCAGCATTCCGCAAGCGGATGCTGGATCGCTTGATTTTGTCCGATCGGCCGGCCGAACACGATGCGCTCTTTGGCATAGGCGCTTGCCCGCGTCAGCGCAGCGCGGCCCAGTCCGATCGCTTCTGCGGCGACCAGGATCCGCTCCGGATTAAGTCCGTGCAGGAGAGATTCGAAGCCGCGGCCCTCTTCGCCGATCCGGTCCGCAGCCGGCACCGACAGGCCGTCGATGAACAGCTGGTTGGAGTCGACCGCCTTGCGCCCCATTTTCGCGATCTCGCGCACCTCGACGTAACGGCGATCGAGCGCCGTATAGAACAAGCTGAGACCGTCCGTGGATTTGCGGCCGCTGCCGAGCGGCGCGGTACGCGCCAAAAGCAGCATTTTGTCGGCGACCTGCGCGGTGGAAATCCAAATCTTTGCGCCGCTGACGACATAGACGTCGCCACAGCGCTCCGCCCGCGTTTTGATCTTGCCGGTCTCGAGCCCGGCATCGGGCTCGGTCACCGCGAAACAGGCCTTTTCCTTGCCGGCGGCGATCGGCGGCAGCATGCGGCGCTTCTGCTCCTCGGTGCCGTAAACCACGACAGGATTGAGCCCGAAAATGTTCATGTGAATCGCCGAGGCGCCGGACAGACCGGCGCCCGACGCCGCCACGGCTTGCATCATGGCCGCGGCTTCGCTGACGCCGAGGCCCGAGCCGCCATGGGCCTGCGGAATGCAGACACCGAGCCAGCCATCGGCAGCCATCGCGCGATAAAACTCTTCGGGGAATTGCCCATCGCTGTCGCGCTTGAGCCAATAATCGTCGCCGAAGCGCGCGCAAATCTTTTCGATTGCGGCGCGCACCGATTGCGCAAGCTCAGTGGGAGCGAAGTCGATTGACGTTACTCCGGAAGCCCGATCCCGAAGATATTAGGCTACGATCGCTCGTCACGAAACCGCAGTGAAACCGCAGTCCGCCTACTCTGCCGCCTGCAGATCGGATGCATCGATGAAGCCGCCGGCCTGGCGCCGCCACAGCGCCGCGTAATGGCCGTTTTGCGCCAGCAGGTCGCGGTGCGAGCCCTGCTCGGCGATACGGCCATTCTCCAGCACGACCAGCCGATCCATCTGCGCGATAGTGGAAAGCCGATGCGCGATCGCAATCACGGTCTTGCCGGCCATCAGCGTGCCAAGGCTCGATTGGATGGCGGCTTCGACCTCGCTGTCGAGCGCCGAGGTTGCTTCGTCGAAGACCAGGATCGGCGCGTCTTTGAGGATGACGCGGGCGATGGCGACGCGCTGGCGCTGGCCGCCGGATAGTTTTACGCCGCGTTCGCCGACATGGGCGTCATAGCCGCGCCGCCCGTGCCAATCTTCCAACCCGAGAATAAATTCGTGCGCATGCGCCAGTCTGGCGGCGCGCTCGATCTCTTCATCGCCGGCCGCAGGCCGGCCATAACGAATATTGGCACGGATCGAACGATGCAGCAGCGAGGTATCCTGCGTCACCACCGAGATTTGCGCGCGCAATGATTCCTGCGTCAGCTGCGATATGTCCTGACCGTCGATCACGATTGATCCGCCCTCCAGCGGGAAGAAGCGCAGCAGCAAGTTGACGACCGTCGATTTGCCGGCGCCGGATCGGCCCACCAGCCCGATCTTCTCGCCCGGACGGATGGTTAGGTTGAAATCCTGCAACACGCCGGCTTCGCGGCCATAGCCGAAGCTGACATTGTTGAACTCCACTCTTCCGGCGCGCACCGTCAAAGGACGCGCATCGGCGGGGTCGGGCAATTGCAGCGGCCGCGCGATGGTCAGCATGCCCTCTTGCACGACCCCGAGATCCTCGAAGATTTCGGTGATCCGCATCGCGATTTGGCGCGACATATTGGTGAGCTGGAAGGTCAGCGGCAGGACCATGGCAATGGCGCCGACTTCGACCGCGCCGTAGCGCCACAGCACCAGCGAAAGCGCGCCTGATCCGGCGATCAGCAAGGCATTGAGCAGGTCGAGGATGGTGCCGAAGGCGGTGAGCAGCCGCTGCGCAGCCGAGAACAGATCGACGTGGCGATCGACCGCGCGGCGCACATACTGGTCTTCGTCATTGGCGCGCGCGAACAGCTTAACGGTCAGGATGTTGGTGTAACTGTCGACGATACGTCCCATCAGCGTCGAGCGCGCCTCCGAAGACCTTTTGGAGCGGTCGCGCATGCGCGGCACGAAATACACGAGCAGCGCGGCATAGGCGCAGAACCAAAGCAGGATCGGTACCGCGAGCCAGCGGTCGGCCGCGGCGGTCAACGCGATGGCCGAGGCGCCGTATACGAAAATGTACCAAACGGTCGTGATCGTCGCGGTCAGCGTTGAGCGCACTGACGGGCCTGTTTGCATCACGCGATTGGAAATGCGGCCGGCGAAGTCGTCCTGGAAGAAAGCCCAGCTCTGCCGCACCACGTGCCAATGCGACTGCCAGCGGATCAGGCCGGTGAACGGCGCCGCGATCGCCTGGTTGGTGATGAGATAGCGCGTGAAAGTTACCGCCGGTCGCACGACCAGCACCACCGCTGCCATGGCAAGAAACCAGGGCCAGCCGTCGGCGAGCAGCCGCTCGGGCGGTGTTTTGGTCACGAGCGTAACGACGCGGCCGATGAACCAAGGCACCGCGCTGTCGCTCAGCGCAACCAGCAATTCAACCACGAACAAGGCGGCAAACAGCCATTTGGCTTGGCGGGCGAAATGCCAGAGGAACGCGAGCAGGCTGGGCGGCGGTTCCGGTTGCGCCGGCGCCGCGGTGGGCGTGAGGAATCGCTCGAAGCGCGACAACATTTGCGGTTGGTTACAGGCCGCGGATGGCCGCCGTCAATTGGCTGGGCCGGTTGGCTGGCGCAGCCGGTGCGCCGATCAGCGCGGCACGCATCACGACAGGACTGCTGACCTTTTCGCCTTTATCGACACGTGTCATCGTCCAACGCGGAGGGCGAAGAGGGTAGGCTATGCCGGCACGCGCGACGAAACGGCGAACAATTGCTGGAATGCGTCTCGCTGGCGCGCTGATCGCGGTTCTGGCAAGCGCTGCTCTAGCGTCTGCGGAAACGTTTCCGTCGCATCCGGTGACGATGATGGTCGGTTTTCCGCCGGGCGGTCCGACCGACACGCTGGCGCGCATCATCGCCGATGCGATGCAAGGCCCGCTCGGCCAGCCGGTCGTGGTCGAGACCTTGAGCGGCGCCAGCGGCACGCTGGCGGCCGGCCGCGTCGCTCACGCCAGGCCAGACGGCTACACCGTCGGCATCGGCAATTGGTCGAGTCATATCGCCTCGCCGGCGATCTATCCGCTCGACTACGATGTCTTGCGCGACCTTGCGCCTATTTCTCTGCTCGCCGCCTCGCCGTTGTGGATCATCGGCAGAGAGACATTGCCGCCGAATACCATGCCGGAACTCATCGCGTGGATGAAAGAAAGGCCGAACCCGACGACGTTCGGCACGGTCGGCACCGGCAGCGCCGCCCACCTCTGCGGGCTTTATTTCGCGCAGAAAACCGGATTGCGCCTGCAATATGTGCCTTATCGCGGCGGCGGGCCAACGATGCAGGATTTGATTGGCGGCCAGATCGACCTCGCTTGCCTCGAAGCGAGTTCTGGTCTGGCCTACGTGCAGGCCGGCAAATTCAAAGCTTACGCCGTGATGAGCGATCGACGCTGGGCCAAGTCGCCCGACACGCCGACGCTGATCGAGTCCGGCATACCGGGAGCGATGGTCAATTTCTGGCACGGCTTGTGGACCACCAAAGGCACGCCAAAAGAGGCGGTCGATCGCCTGGATGCGGCGGTGACGAGCGCCTTGGCCAATCCTGCCGTGCAGCAGCGGCTGGAAACGCTCGGCCAAGTCATCTTTCCGCGCGACCAGCAAAACCCGGCCGGGCTTGCTGCCTATCACAAAGCAGAGATCGACAAATGGTGGCCGATCATCAAGGCTGCCGGCATCAAGGGCGAATGACTCTCTCCGCTTATGCTCTGCTCAGACCGCCGGCACGACGGCCGCGGGCCGGAACTCCATCGCTACAAAGTCGGGCTGATTAACGACGCGATCGAGCCAGGCGCGGATTGCCGGAAATGGCGCCAAATCATAATCGCATTGCGGAGCGACGTGGGTATAGGCGTACAGCGCGATGTCGGCGATGGTGTAATGGCCGGCGACAAAGAAGTCGTGCAGCGCGAGGTGTTTGTCCATGACGCCGAGCGCGCGGTTGCCTTCCTCCATCCAGTCTTCCAGCGCATGCTGCTGCAATTCGCGGCCGCCTTTGACCAGCGTTAGCCAAAAATAGGCAGCGCCGAGATTCGGCTCCAGACTGTGCTGTTCGAAGAACATCCATTGCAGGGACTCGGCGCGGCCGATGCGATCTTCGGGAGCGAGCGGGGTGCCGCCGGCGATGTACCAGAGGATGGCATTGGACTCCGCCAGATAGCGCCCCGGCGCCACTTCCAGGAGCGGCACCTGTCCATTGGGATTTTTGGCGAGAAATTCCGGCGTGTGGCTGTCGCCCTTGAGGATGTCGATCTCGATCAGACGATAGGGAATGCGCAGCTGCGCCAGCGCGAGCCGCGTCTTGTAGCTGTTTCCCGAACGTTGCATTGAATAGAGCGTAAACATTGCCGCAAGGCTTACAGCCCCAGCGCGGCAATGTCATGGCAGCTCCCGTGGCAGCTCCCATGCCAGCTCATGTTATGGCAGTTCTATGGGCAGCTCATCCAGCGCTGTTCCATCGCTATTGCTGAGCGTCACTGCAGTTGAGCCGTCGCAGTGTTGCGCGTTGAACGCGGCCCCAGCAAAAAATGCCGCAGATGTGAGCGTATAGCGGGCTTTTGCGCTTGCCTGCGCCGCGCGGCGGCTTTACCAAGCGAGCCGTCTTTGATGGAGAATCGCAATGGCCTTTCTCGCGGACCAGATCATGCGCATCAAGCCGTCGGCGACCATCGCCGTCACGGACAAAGCGCGTGCGCTCAAAGCCGCTGGCCGCGATGTGATCGGGCTTGGCGCCGGCGAGCCGGATTTCGACACGCCGGAGAACATCAAGGAGGCCGCCATCAAGGCGATCCGCGATGGCAAGGCGTCGAAATATACGGCCGTCGACGGTATTGCCGAGCTGAAGGCCGCGGTGTCGCGCAAGTTCAAGCGCGAGAACAAGCTCGATTACAAGCCGTCGCAAATTATCATCGGCACCGGCGGCAAGCAGATTCTATACAACGCGCTGGTCGCGACGCTTAATCCGGGCGATGAGGTGGTCATCCCGGCGCCCTATTGGGTGAGCTACCCCGAAATGGTGCTGCTGGCCGGCGGCGAGCCGGTTCCAGTCGTCACCAGCATGGAAACCGGTTACAAGATGACCCCCAGCGCCCTGGAGCGCGCCATCACGCCGCGCACCAAGTGGATTATCTTCAACTCGCCATCCAATCCGACCGGCGCCGCCTATAGACGCGACGAACTCAAGGCGGTCACCGATATCCTAGTGCGTCACCCGCACGTCCACGTCATGGCCGACGATATGTACGAGCATCTCGTCTATGACGACTTCGAGTTTTATTCGCCGGCGCAGCTCGAGCCCCGGCTCTACGAGCGCACGCTGACCGTGAACGGCGTATCTAAGGCCTATTGCATGACCGGTTGGCGCATCGGCTATGGCGGTGGGCCGGAGAAACTGATCAAGGCCATGGCCATGATCCAATCGCAATCGACGTCGAACCCGACCGCTGTGGCGCAATGGGCGGCAGTCGAAGCGCTCGACGGGCCGCAAGATTTCATCGCCAAGCACAACAAGATTTTCAAGGAGCGGCGCGACCTCTGCGTCTCGATGCTCAATCAGGCTCGCGGCATCCAGTGCCCGAAGCCGGAAGGCGCGTTTTATGTCTATCCGTCGTGCGCCGGCACGATCGGCAAGATGGCGCCGACCGGCAAGAAGCTCGTCAGCGATGAGGATTTCGTCACCGAATTGCTGGAAACCGAGGGCGTCGCGGTTGTGCAGGGGACGCCGTTCGGCGTCGGCCAAGCGTTCCGCATTTCCTATGCGACCGCGACCAGCGCGCTGGAAGAGGCCTGCACGCGCATCCAACGCTTCTGCGGTAATTTGCGGTAATAATACGTCATGGCCAGGCTTCTCCCGGCCATCTCGCTTCGACAGGCAATGCCCACCGGATCGGGATG
>Ga0073928_10011583_pt1 | contig 10263 bp, 8 predicted proteins | sample PaiPotPPA55metaG_FD_76969 | JGI IMG/M metagenome (GOLD analysis project Ga0073928, IMG submission 76969) | Iron sulfur acid spring bacterial and archeal communities from Banff, Canada, to study Microbial Dark Matter (Phase II) - Paint Pots PPA... ... | reverse complement strand
CGAGCCCGCGGCTCCGCCGCCTGGTGGAAAGGGGAACCTCGAGGCCAAACTGGATGCCCCGCCCGACACACCAGACGTCGTGGTCGTGGAGGACGACTCAGCGCTCTCGGAAATGCTGCAGTTCGGTCTGCGATCCGCCGGCTACAGCTACCAAGCGTACGCAACCGGTCCCGACGCGCTCGATGCACTGCTGCGCATGCGCGTAAGTGGGAAGACCGACACGCGCCGACCGCTGGTTCTGCTCGACGTCGACCTACCGGGCTTGGACGGACATTCCCTGCACGAGCGCTTGCGTGTCGAGCGGCCCGGGGCGTTCGCGGTCGTTTTTCAGAGCGCGCACGCCAACGAGGTAGAGCAGCTTCGCGCGCTCACCAACGGCGCGCTTGACTACGTAGCAAAGCCGCTCAACCTGCGCATCATGCTCGCCAAGGTACCGATCTGGATTCGCCAGGCTGCGTCCGGCACTGGGGCGCGATGAAACGCGAAGGGTTCGATGCACAACGGGCCGGCGTGAGCGCCGACCCGTTGCTGACAACTTCATCGAAGAGCGCGTATCACCAACGCTCGGGTCGCTACTTCGTTAGTGGCAGCTTCCCGGTACGATCTCACCCGCCAGCAGATCGACCGTACATGTCTTGATGAGCGCGCCTGTTTGCGCGTTGAATATTTGCAGCTGAGCGTCCGTGCTGCCCTGACCGCTCGACTGATTTTCGGAGAACGTTACCACGATGTGGCGCGCCGCATTGGCGGTGCCAGTCGTGCCCCCACTGAAAGTGACGGTGCCGTTCAGCCACCGCGTCCACGATCCACTTATCGGGAACAGATCACCCGAACGCGGGTGCGGGAAGGTGATGTTCTTCGCGGTGTCGTTGGCCACCCACGCGTACGAGGCCGTGAAGTCGGGGTCCGTGAAGGTCGACGTATCGGTGACCAAGGCGTTGCCGTTCCACACGTGGATGCCTTGCGCGGAGAGCAGCGTGCCCAATGCGGTCGAGTCGCCAGTCAGCCAGTGACTCCGATTCGCGTACCTGTGACCGTGCCAATGTTCGTGTTTGCCATTCAGGAAAAGCGTGTCCATGAACGAGAACGCGATCGAATCCGTGGAGTCGGCAACGAAGCTGTTCTCGCAGCCTGCGGTCGAGAAGAACTGCCACGAGCGCGTAAAGTTCACCGTGTCACGCGGGTCATTCGCGGGATACGTATAAGCCGCCGACACCTGGCTCACTGAGCAGTTGGCGTCCGTGGAACGGGTCTTCACGCTTGTGTTCGGCGTTGCATTGGCGGCAGGCCGGAAAACCAGCGCCGACGCTCCCGCCCCGGACTCGGATGAGCCGAACTCGGTGATGCTGCCCGTGACTTCATTTGCGGTCGCCTCGGACATGTCTTCCGACGCCTGAGTCGCGGTCGAACTCGAGGACGGTCCAACCGACGAGGTCTGGGTGCCGCTACACGCCGCGAGCGCGGCCGCCGCACTGGCCCCCAGAGCAGTGAAAATTCTGCGATACGACATTGCTGGTCTCCTTTTGACAGTACCTGTGATCGCCCGGCTGTAAGACGACCAGCGCCCTGCGTCGTTAAGACCTCGGGGCGCGCCGTACGCGTGACCTGGCTCACGTTACGAGAGTGGGGACATGATCGTCCTGTCCGCCCGCTTGAGCGCGCATTAAGCTTCGGCGGCTCGTCTTCTAATTCGCCCGCTCACATGTTCGCGCAATCGCCCAGTCGCGCCCAGCCGCGCGCCAAGATCGTTTGCACGCTCGGGCCAGCGAGTTGTTCCGACGCGACCATTGGTGGATTGATCGCGGCCGGCATGAACGTGGCCCGCATCAACTTCTCGCATGGATCGCATGAAGAGCACTCGGTGGTCATCGCGCGCGTCCGCTCCCAGGCGGCCGCCCATGGATGTCCGATAGCGATTCTCGGCGATCTGCAGGGCCCGCGAATCCGTATCGGTGAGCTGCCCGGGCCTCGCAAACTGGAAACCGGGTCCGATGTAGTGCTCACGCCAGAGGGGGACGCCACCGGCGACGAAGTCCCGGTGACATATGCCGCGCTGGCGAGTGACTTGCGCGAGGGCGACCGCGTACTCATCAACGACGGGCTGCTGGAGCTCGTCGTGCTCGATGTCTCGCCACCTCGGGTCACGGCCCGTGTCGTGCATGGGGGCGAGCTGACGAGTCACAAAGGGATGAATCTCCCTGGTGTCCGCGTGTCGGCGCCCGCGCTCACCGAGAAAGATCGCGCGGACGTAGCCTTCGCCCTCGAGCAGGACCTCGACTATCTCGCGCTGAGCTTCGTCAGGCGGGCTGAGGAGCTGGCGCAGCTTCGGTCGCTCGTGCCGCGCTCAATGCTCGTGATCGCCAAGATCGAAAAGGACGCCGCGCTACATAACATCGAGATCATCCTGCGCGCTGCCGACGGAGTCATGGTCGCGCGTGGCGATCTTGGTGTCGAGCTGCCGTTTGAGGAGGTGCCGATCGCGCAGAAGCGAATCATCCGCCTGGCGAACCTGCTGGGGCGTCCCGTGATTACGGCTACACAGATGTTGGAGTCGATGGTGGAGCACCCGCGCCCGACGCGCGCGGAGGCGAGCGATGTCGCGAACGCGATCATTGATGGCACGGACGCGGTCATGCTTTCGGCCGAGACCGCCGCCGGGGCTTTTCCGCGGCTGGCCGTGGAAGCGATGCGCCGCATCGTGATCGAGATCGAGACGCAGCCCGTTCCGGAATGGGCCGGTGGACCTTCCTGGGGATTGCCGGTGTGGGGGCGGTCCGAAGAGCGTCGCGAGCGGCGGGCGGAGCATCAGCCCGTGGTTACGAGCGAGGAGGCGATCGCGGCGGCCACGGTCGCGGCCGCGCGAATGATCGCGACGCCATTGGTGATCGTGCTGACCAAGAGCGGGTTCAGCGCGCGGACGGTCGCGTCTCACCGGCCCGGCGTGCCTGTCCTGGCGCTGACCGACGATCCCCGGACCTACCGTCAGCTCGCCCTCGTGTGGGGCGTCATTCCCCACCTCGCCGAGCATGCACCCACCTATGAAGTGATGCTCGCGTATGCCCGTACGGCCGCACTCGAGCGCCGGCTCGCGCGACCCGGAGACCGCGTCCTGGTGACTGCTGGAGTCCCATTCGACGTGCCGGGGACGACTAACCTGCTCAAGGTGGAGCTCATGTGAAGCTCACATTTCTGGGCACCGGCACGAGTTTCGGCGTGCCTGTCATTGGATGCCATTGTCCCGTCTGTCGCTCGCCGGATCCGCGCGACAAGCGTACCCGCGTGGGTGCCGTCGTCGAGAGCGACTCGGGCACTCGGCTGCTCATCGACACTCCTCCCGAGCTACGAGGCCAATTGATCGCCAACGGTATCGACCGGGTCGATGCCGTGCTTTTCACTCACGAGCACGCCGACCACACTCACGGTCTGGACGACATTCGCGCCGTGTCCGTCCGACGTGACGGGCCTCTTCCAATGTATGGTTCGGCGGGGACGCTCGAGGTATTGCGACAGCGCTTTCCCTACGTATTTGACGACGCTCCCCGCGCGCTGCCGGGAACTTCAAAGCCGGAGGGCCGCGCGCGCCCGATCGTGGCCGGAACCCCGGTGCAGATTGGCGACATTACGGCCATTCCTGTTGCGCTGCCGCACGGCCAAATGTGTGTCTTCGGCTACCGCATCGGCCCGTTGGCCTATGTCACTGACGCGAAGGAAATTCCCGCCGCGGCGCGCGCGGTGCTCTCAGGGGCAAAGGTGCTTGTGCTGAATGCTCTCTTTCGGACCGACCATCCGACGCACATGAGCATCCCCGAAGCCGTCGCCACAGCCCGCGAGTTGGGCGCTGAGCGTACATACTTCACGCATCTCACGCACGACAACCTCCACGCCGACCTGGAAGCGGAACTGCCGCGCGGGATGTCGCCGGCATTCGACGGTCTCACCGTTCGCATTGACTGAGAGCGCATAGAGTGGCGATCCGAATCGACTATTCCAACATGATGGATGGCGTGGTCGCCGGCGGCGTGCCAGCCGCTGAGTGGAGGGAGGCCGCGACCCAATTCCGCTCGGCGTATCGGGCGGTCGAGCAGCTACGCGCGTCGAAGGGAATAGGGTTTTTCGATCTCCCTGGGGATACCGCGCTGCTGCGACAGTCCACTGACTTCGCGGCTGAGCGTGCGGGCCGGTACGGGTCGATAGTCGTCTTGGGCATCGGTGGCTCAGCGCTGGGCCCCATTGCCCTGAGGACGGCGTTGCGCCCGAGCGGGTGGAACGAGTTGAGCGATGAGGAGCGCGGCGGACTACCACGCCTGTATGTGCTCGACAACGTCGACCCGCGCACGGTCAGCGCGATCCTTGATCGCGTTGATCTTCCACGCACGCTCTTCATCGTCACGTCGAAGTCGGGCGGGACCGCGGAGACGATGGCGCAGTATCTGATAGTGCGCGAGCGTCTCCGCCGTGCGCACTTGGCGACGCCCGGGAATCACCTGGCGTTCGTCACCGATCCGGCGCACGGCGCCCTGCGGCCACTGGCCGCGCGCGAAGGCGTCCGTGCGCTCGATATCCCACCCAACGTTGGTGGGCGATACAGCGTGCTGACCCCGGTAGGCACCCTGCCAGCCGCACTGATTGGGACCGACGTTGGCGCTTTGCTGGCCGGTGCGGACGAGATGGTACGGCGCTGCGCCTCCGATACTCTGACGGAAAACCCCGCCGGTGTGTTCGCGACGCTGCAGTGGCTCTCCGACACGCAACACGGCCGTCACGTGCAAGTGTTCATGCCGTACGCGGATACGCTTCGCGACTTCGCGGACTGGTTTGTGCAGTTGTGGGCCGAGAGTTTGGGCAAGGTTCGGCGAACGGAGCGAGGGGTTGATCACGTCGGCCAAACACCGCTTGCGGCGTTGGGGGCAACGGACCAACACAGTCAGGTGCAGCTCTTCATGGAAGGACCCGCCGATAAGACCATTACGTTCGTTGGCGTCGGACGACCGGGCGCTTCCGCCGATCTCGAGATTCCACACGCGTACTCTGATATCCCGGAGCTGGCGTACTTGGGTGGGCACACGTTAGGGGAGCTGATCGATGTGGAGCGGCGCGCGACCGCGGGCGCTTTCGCCAAGCGTGGACGCCCCAACCTCACGATCACGCTCGACACCGTAGATGCATGGCACGTGGGGGGCCTGATCATGTTGTTGCAGATTGCGACCGCCTACGCCGGGAGCCTGTACGGAATAGATGCGTTCAATCAGCCTGGGGTCGAGTTGGGCAAACAGTTTGCATACGCCTTGCTTGGGCGTTCCGACGCATCGCCGGACGCTCGGCGAGAGTGGGATGCATTGCCGAAACCCGACCCTCGTTGGTCTGTTTAGATGATCGCACATTCAATGCTGCGTACGATTTGTGTAGCTTGCATTGGTATGGGAGTCGGACCTTCAGCCCGGAGCTCACATGGCTAGTGTGGTTGCTACCCGAGTGACTCCATACGCCCACCCCTTTGGCGACGCGATTGCGGTGGACGCCCGCGGTGTGCACGTCCGGCGAGAGACCGCGCTTGCGTCGGATCGCATGGACGGCCTTGTGCGGGACGCCGTGTTCGGCGATGACGCGACGCGGGCAGAGGCACGATGGCTGCTTTGGGAGCTAGCTCAGGCGGTTGGCGTACGCCCGGCATCGATCCATGAGTTCTACATGGCTCGCGGGCGCGGCGAGGTCCACGGGTTCACCGTGCCGGCGATCAACGTGCGTGGCATGGCGTACCATACGGCGCGCTCGATCTTTCGCACGGCGAAACGCATAGACGCCGGGGCGTTCATATGCGAGATCGCGCGCTCGGAAATCGCCTACACGGAGCAGCGCCCTGGGGAGTACGTCGCGGTGATCCTCGGCGCCGCGTTGCGCGAAGGATTTCGGGGGCCCGTGTTCATTCAGGGAGACCACTTCCAGGTCAATGCGAAGAAATACGGTGCCGACCCCGGTACCGAGGTTGACGCCGTGCGCCAGCTCGCCCGCGAGGCAGTGGCCGCGGGGTTCTACAACATCGATGTCGACACATCGACGCTGGTTGATCTCAAGCGGGAAACACTGGCCGAGCAGCAAAGACTCAACTACGAGGTCGGCGCCGATATAATGGCGTGCGTCCGCGGGTTGGGGCCGGCCGGCGTCACGGTGTCGCTGGGCGGGGAGATCGGCGAGGTCGGCACGCAAAACAGCACGGTGGAAGAGCTGCGCGCCTACATGGACGGGCTGTCGGCTGCGTTGCGGGATCGGCTGCCGGCGGAAGCGCCCGGCCTTTCCAAGATCAGTGTTCAGTCGGGCACGTCGCACGGCGGGGTCGTCCTCCCCGATGGCTCGATCGCGGACGTGAAGCTCGACCTCGAGACATTGGCGCGGCTATCGAAAGTGGCGCGCGAAGAGTATGGGCTCGCCGGGGCGGTGCAGCATGGCGCGTCGACGCTTCCTGACTCCGCCTTCCACAACTTTCCTCGAACGGAAACGGCGGAAATCCACCTCGCGACGAATTTTCAGAACATGCTGTACGACCACATCCCGGATGCGCTGCGCGAGGAGATATACGCATGGCTCCGCGCGAACGCCGCGGATGAGCGCAAGCCAAGTGACAGCGATGAGCAGTTCTACTACAAAACGCGGAAAAAGGCGCTGGGGCCCTTCAAGCGAAAATTCTGGGATCTCCCCGCCGACGTGAAGGCCGAGTTGGCGCAGGCGTACGACGAGAAGTTCGCGTTCCTGTTCTCACAGCTTGCCATTGGCGGCACGGCCGAGGCCGTGGCGCAACACGTACGGCCACCGACCGTGCACCGGCCTGTACCGGCCGGTGCGGCTGCAGGAATCGTCGCGGCCCCGGACGACGCGGATCTGAGTGACTGAGAGCAAGAAGGAGCGCTCGCCGGCCCATGAATTTCGGAACGCGCTGAACGGGGCGGCCGTAAGCCTCGAGGCGCTTCGGGTTCGCATTGCCGACGGAGGGGCGCCGACAGAGTTGACGTCAATGGCCGACGCTGTCTCGCGCCAACTTGAACAAGTAATGTCGCAGGCGGAGCGACTGCTCAAGCGCGAGTCGCCAGCCCTAGCATCCTCGGATGCTAGGTCAGCGGCGTCCACTGAGCGCGGGGGTTACATTGCCCGTCTGCCCGAGCCACCTTCAACTACAGACATGACGCACGCAAAGATATTGATTGCTGATGACGAGGCGGCCGTCGCAAGCGGACTGAGCGCCGTGTTGAGTGGACTCAAGTACGACGTCGCGGTGGAGTCGGACGGAGAAGCCGCGCTCTCCCGATTGTCGACAGAGCCGTTCGGACTGGTGCTCGCCGACCTCAGGATGCCGAAACTGGACGGCTTGGCGCTGCTTAAGGCGTTGCAGCAGCGCGAAATAACGACAGAGTGCATCATCATCACGGGACAGGCGACCGTTGACTCGGCGGTCGATGCGATGCACAGCGGGGCGTATGACTACATCGAAAAACCGCTCAATGCTGAAAAGCTTGCGCGCCTGAAGGCGCTTATTCCGAAAGCGCTCGACAAGTACGCCGTGCGCCAGCGGAACCGTGAACTGTCGCAGCAGCTCGAAGGGCTGACACGCTACGCAGAGCTTACGGGCTCTTCGGAACCCATGCGCGAGGTGTATCGCATCATCGATGCGGTGGCGCCCACCACGGCAAGCGTACTGATATTCGGCGAGTCGGGAACGGGAAAAGAGTTGGTCGCGCGGGCGCTCCACAGTAAGAGCGAGCGGCCCACCGGTCCTTTCTTCGCGCTCAACTGCGCGGCCCTGCCCAAGGAGATCCTCGAAAACGAGTTGTTCGGCCACGAGAAGGGCGCATTCACCGGCTCGACGAATGAGAAGCCTGGCGCATTCGAGATGGCGAGCGGCGGTACGTTGTTCCTTGATGAAGTCGCTGAAATGCCGACTGACATCCAGGTCAAGCTCCTCCGCGCGCTGGAGACACGCACGGTTCGCCGGCTAGGCGGCAAAAAGGAGATCGCCGTCGATATCCGGGTCGTGGCGGCGACCAACCGCGATCTGCAGCAGGCTCTTGCCAAGGGCGATATTCGGGAGGACCTGTATTATCGACTTGCGGTGGTGGAGATGTTCATTCCGCCGCTGCGCGAGCGCGCGAGCGACATACCTCTCTTGGCGAACGAGTTCCTTGCACGGTTCTCGCACCAGAACGGCAAGAACATCACTGGTTTCGATGATGGCGCGATGGAGTGGATCGTGACTTATGGGTGGCCTGGAAACGTGCGAGACCTGAAGAACGCCGTAGAGCGTGCGGTCGTGCTCGCGCACGGGCCCGTCATAACGAAGGCGCAGTTGCAGCCGCGGCTGCTGCGCCCGACACCTGATACTGGGATGTCGGTGACGGTATCGGTGGGGGAGAGTGCCCAGGACGCGCGTCGCCAGCTGGTGCTGAAGACGTTGGCATCGACGGGCGGCGACTTTGTGCGGGCCTCGAAAATGCTGGGAATGGGCGAGTCTGAGATCCGAGCGGATCTCGCGGCCATAATCACGAACGGCTGCGGCGAGGCAACTCATGCCCCTCTAGCCGAACCGAGCGACACCGCCACCAGCCGGCGGGCCTCGGCGAATGGGGCGAAGAAGACGGACGCCGTGGCCAATCGCGGCGCGGTCGCAAGAAAAACGCAAGCGAAGCGGAAATAGGACGTCAGCGAAAGCCAGCTGGGGGACAACTGCGATGCGACACTTTGGGACGGATGGCGAGGCACGCGTGGTGATTGAGGAACGCGGAAGCGACGTCGGAACTTTTTTGTTTGGCGTCGCGTTGGGTGCCGGAGTGGCGTTACTGATGGCGCCCAGGACCGGTGAGGAGACGCGGGCGGTGCTGCGGCGCAATGCTGAGTCAGCTCGCGCGCGGGCGCAGGGCGTGGTCGAGCAGGTCGCCGACCGTGTGTCGGATGGCCTTGCCGAGGCGCGTGAAGAGGTCGAGCGCCGAATCGAGACTGCTCGGAATGCCGTCGCCACGCGCACGCGTGAGGTTTCCGAAGCGGTAGCGGCGGGCCGGTCTGCTGCGCGTTCCGCGCGGTCTGAACTGAAGGGCCGGCTCTCGACGACCGACGCCGACGCCAAGGTCGAGAATAGCGACAGCTGATCTGCCTCTCGCGGGTGGCTGGGGCCTGCGCCGGCGGTGGCGCGACTCAGCCATCCGGGATTACGTAAAGCGTGTGTGGGACAACAGCGGGGAAGACAACATCTTCTTCCTCGCCGGTGGAATTGCGTTCAACATCCTGCTGGCGGCCGTACCCTTTGTCCTGCTATTGGTGAGTGGGCTCGGATACGTGCTCAATCTGTCGCCCGCTGCGTCGCTGGCCCGGATGTCGACACTGATCGATCGGCTACTACCGGGCGGGTCAGGCAACGCGGTATCGGCGGTCCACGGTCTTTTCAACGACATCATCCGCGCACGCGGCAAGGTCGGCCTGTACAGCGCGATCGGCTTCGTCTGGTTCTCGACTCGGTTGTTCGGATCGCTGCGGAGTGTGCTCGCCAACGTGTTCGACCTCGACCAAGACCGGGGGATAATTGAAGGGAAGGTCTTCGACATCAAGGTCACCATGGTCGCGACGCTCATGGTCGTGGTGTATACGGCGATCAGCGCCTACCTAGTGATCGCCACGTCGCGCGGTGTGCAATTGCTCGCGGATTTCGGCGTGCAGCGGTCGGCCGCGGGCTCGCTTGCGTACACGTCGGCGCGCGCTCTGGCGTTTGTGGTCGTTGGCTCTCTCTGCTTCGCGTTGTACAAGTTTCTGCCGAACAGGCATGTCCGAACGCAGACGGCCTTGGTAGCGGCTGCGGTCGCATCTGTCTTGTTCGAGGTGGCTAGGCTGGTGTTTGGTCTGTACATCAAGCATTTCAATCCAGGGTCGTTCTATACCGGCACGCTGGCCGCGCTCGTGATCGTGACGGTTTGGGTATACTACGCGGCGATGCTGTTCATCTTGGGAGGCGAGGTCGCCCAGATCTACGAGCTTCGTCGCGTGCGAAGACTGCAGAGAGAGTCGCTGTTGTAGCTCTGGTTTTTCGCGGCTGCCCCTCTCCCTAACCCCCTCCCCTAAAGGGGAGGGGGAATTTCATTTTTTTCTAAGTGGGGGCTGCGCCCCCACACCCCCGGCAGGCACGGCCCGCTCCTGCCCGCAAGCGCGGAGGGGGAATTTCATTTTTTTCTAAGTGGGGGCTGCGCCCCCACACCCCCGGCAGGCACGGCCCGCTCCTGCCCGCAAGCGCGG